>Ga0099846_1000273_pt1 | contig 21155 bp, 26 predicted proteins | sample CB_VirMetaG_FD_78180 | JGI IMG/M metagenome (GOLD analysis project Ga0099846, IMG submission 78180) | Freshwater to marine saline gradient viral communities from Chesapeake Bay - CB_1504_1 Viral MetaG | ecosystem: Environmental > Aquatic > Marine > Coastal | place: USA: Chesapeake Bay... | reverse complement strand
GGTCATGCTTTGACTAAGATTTAGGTTTGCTCCATTAAGATCACCCTGAGCAGTTATATCTGCTGTTGTCTCAATATTTCCAGTAGCATCTATGGTTCCATCAGCAGAAATATTCTTTGTTGTGGTTGTACCCAAAATGTCTACATCTCCCTCAAGAGATGAATCATTTTGCACTATTAATCCAGTAACTCCAGAAAGAGTTATTTTAGAAGCAGTTATTTCTTCTGCGGTTAAATTACTTTCCATGACTAAAGCGTTTATTGTTGCTTGTCCAGTGATACCCACGTTTTGAGCAGTTATTTCAGAAATATTCAAATTTCCAAGATTATCAACGTATGACAACGCTGTTCCAATATTATTTTGCCATTCTTGTAAATTTTCTGTCTGACCAGATACACCTCGGACAGTTATACCTTTGTTATTTCCGCTAAGAGTTATAGGGAGCGCTGTTGATGTTGATATTGTTGCTGATCCAACCGAAAGGTATCCAGAAAACGCTGCCGATCCAGCATTATTTATAAGCGCTACGTCTGATACTGTTCCAGTATTTTTTTGCCATTTTTGTAATGCGGCAGTTTGGTTTACAACACCTCTAATTGTCAAAGGAACTACCACTGCTTCTTGAGAGACAATGGTATTTGGTCTTATGGTGGAGGAAGTTTCTTCAATATATACGTTTGCTAAACTAGAAATAGTTCCGTCTATACGAGAAACATCCTCGTTAAGGTCAATTATATGCTTCTCTATGCTTTGAGGCTGTAGGTTGTTTCCATTGTATGCTGCTGTTCCATAGTGATACATTTGAAGTGCTTCTTCAATAGAAGCATCGTCAGAAAGGGATGGAATTAACGTCTTGTATATCTGTCCAATTTCTTGAGGCATATCATCTTCACCAATAACGATTATAGCACGGAAATGGTAATTCCTACCGTTACAATGCCTGTAAGTGGAACCCAAGAACCAAGCAAAAATCTTACCGCTCTTGTGTCAAGGACCAATTGATTATAATCTGGAGAAGGAATTGCTTTTTGCTGCAAGTTAATTAAAAGTGGGTCTGAACTAATTGGTGTAAGTTGAATCACATATTTGTTTGCATCAATAACAGAACTATCAGGGGTTATTTCTTGTATTGGAATTGATGTTGTTGAAAGACCATTTTGAAACTCTATCTGAATATTGTTGGAATATATTGCTGGCTGAAGCCTAACTGCTTCTTTCCAAGAAACAACGTTATTTTGACCAGACTGATAAACATATAGCCATCCATACTTAGAGGATGTTGAAGAGTTGATGAAAAAATCACCAATCTGTATCTGTTCAGTTGCTGGGATTACTCCAAAATTATTGGGATCTCCAGATCCAACAAAAAACTTTGATCCACGATTTCCTGTTGGACCGATGTCTGTCTGAAGTTCTACGTTTGCTACTGGGCCAAGGACAAGAAGATCTTCTGCATCAAGAACGATGTCAAAAACATTCATCAGGTTACACCTTCAACAATGGATACCGATCCGTTCAATAGAGTGTACACAATGTTGGGGTCAGAAAGTGATGTGATCCTGATATCATAAAAATATGTCTTTGTAGAATCCAGTTGTGCTGCCACGCTTGGGGTTATTTGTGCAAGAACTGAATTTTCTGAAAGAATAGATGATGATCCATACACAGTCTCTCCAGCAGGACCACCTCTTTGTGGAGCCAATTTAAAAGTAACTGAGTAAAGTGTATCGGTTACAATGAATGCGCTACCAGCGGAAGTTCTTGGTTTAATGAGCATCTCGTAGGTGTCGCCCTTATAATAATTAATATTGTGAGTCGCTGGAAATGCCATATCTAAATTATACCATCCTAGACGGATACGCGAGTAATGGCAGACTTAATAGTTACTGGATTTGATCCAGCGTCTGTAGATTCTGCCTCAATGCTTATAACGTTGTTTTCATCAATAGATGGGGTTAAAGTAGCATTTGCTGCACCAAGTGTTCCGTCAATTATTGAATATTCATTTACATGGATGTCTGCTCCATCCCAAGTAACCATCATCTTAAATGAGGTATTTTTTGTTCCTTGACTTATCTGAACAATGTAGTCAACTGTTGTAAATTCATCTGCATCAAAAGAATCTACAACGATTGGAACACTGTTCATCATTAAGTTTGCTGAACTTGTGGCTGTTAGAGATTCTGGTAATCTTAACCCTGCAAACTGAGGTACTGCCCCAAAGTGTATATCTTGTGGCAAAGACAATATTACGTCTCTTCCCTCTGTTCCTTCTCCAGTAACGACTACCTGATTTTCTGTACCAGTTATTGTTTCAATATAGTCACCAGTTGTATCTGTTCCTAAAGAAACGCTGTCTGGCTGTATTGTTACGTTGATGGTAGTATTGCCAAGATTTGTTATGGTAGCAGATCCAGCAACATCACCCTCAAGAGTAATTATTGGATCGTTTACATCAAAATTAAGTTTTCCATTTTCGTCGTCATAGGTTACAGAAATTCCGCTCTCACTATTTGACTCAACCATTCCTCCAACAACGTCCTGAACATCTTCAGTGAAGTTTGGAAGAGTGGCGGTAGTGTGATTGTGACTATCGTCATTTACCGTTACCTGAATCAATCCGTTTCCAGATCCAGAAACATCTCCAGAAAGAGTAATAATTTGTTCATTGTAGTCTAGACTGTTCCAGTCAGTTGCACCATCACCGATTTTAAATCTCGTAGTATTTGACTCATACCCGAACTCACCTAGGCTAAGAACTGGGTTTGCTGAGGCCCACTGAAGTGCTGTCCCCCTGCGTAACTTTATTCTAGTTGCCATAATTAAATTATATCACTTATCGTCAAAGTCGATGTCTACTATTTCTCTCAATTCAAGGTAGGAGAACAGTGTTTCTAAGTCTTTTTCATTTATCTTGTAATCAAGTTCTTTTATTATTGACTTCTTTTCTGATGAGTTTAATACAATATGAGGTGTTGCTCTTGATAAATCTAATAACTTTACTGGACCTCCCCAATGACCCATGACTATCCCAAAAAGTGTTTGGCAATTGCGGTAATTGCAAGAATGGACCACAAAATATTAAACCAAATAAGAGTTGGTATTGTTTTTACGGTAGACGACCAAATTAAAGATAGGCTGGACAGAAGTGCTAGAACGTATAGCCACCAAATTTGAGTATCGAAAAGTAATCCTGGAATAATGATAATTGCTTTAATTACAAAAGCAAAAAACTCTACAGTGTTTGCAGCATTCCAATAACTTTTCTCAAACATTGACTTTAATGCAATTGCCCAAGCAAAGTGTCGATGTTTATCGACATTGATCATAAGATTCCTTAATTAGAGGATAGAGGAACGTATTCTTTCTTTTCGATATCCCAAATCTTGATACCGTCTAAGTCAAATATTGGAGACTTCCATTCATTTAACTCAAAGTCGAATACATAATAGTTGGGATTTTCTGTCCCAAAGTCAACGTTTGGCAACAAACGTGGTACAGATGGGCGATAGATAGCGCCAATCTTTAATGATTCAAGATCTCCATAGTTTGTTCCCTTAATAGAGAATGTCCACATGGCCTTTTGAACGCTATCCTCTTCATACTCAGTATACTCTTCGTCATAGTTAACCCAATATGAGTGATCTGAATCTTCTGGAGCAATAACGTCTCCATTTTCATCTAGGTTTTCTTCAAAGTTTGGATTAATTGAAGAAAACTCAAAAATGGCTCCGCTGTCTTTCTTTACTCTGAAGTATTTCTTGTTTAGCATTCTGTAATCACCTTTCTATATTCTACCATATTAGTCACGATCCTTAAAGAATCTATCTGTAAGATACTTGTATAGCGATGGTGCATTCTCTGCATTTCTTCTCCACTTTGCCTTGCGGAATTCCCAAATAGATGCAGCCTGATTAGCAACAGCATAGGGATCTATATTTCCATTAAAAGAGTCTTGCTGAATCCTAGACTTATTCATCATGTTGAGATTCATTCCAGTTGCAATATATGTAATTCCAGCCTGACCTACTGGATGAGACCAGTTATCAAGATATCTATAGGCTAGATCGTAAAATCCCTGAGCCTTAAAGACATAGGGGCTATACATTTCGCTTGGATTGTCAGCAAGGGAGCCATTCTTAATGTCCCTCCAGTATTCAGTATCATCTCTGTGGGAAAGAAGGTAGTGAAGGGATACAAATCTTGAGAATCCTTCAAACATTGCACGGGTTGACGAATTATACATGTCTCTGTCAAACTGACTGATGTCATCCCTTTCAAGAATATCTATTAACTTGAAAAGGAATTCGTGAACACTATAAAGACCGTTAGATTCAAGTGGCTCAATAAACCCAGCAGCAAGACCAATAGCGCATACATTCTTTACGAATGTTCTGTCGTGAATTCCAATCCTCATATCAATGTATCTAAACTCAAGTTCGTCTACTTCTTCTTGAGTTCTGGGAACTACCATCTTGTCTGACATAAGGTATTGCTTAAATTCTTCTAAAGCCTCTTCCTTTGTAATAAACTTGGTTGAATGAACATACCCTGCTCCTAGACGAGAATATAGTGGAATATTCCAACACCAACCGTTTCCAATTGCGGTAGAGTTGGTGAACGGTTCAATTTCTCTTTCCTTATCCTTGTATTCAATTCTAGTAGCCCAAGCACCATTGTTTGGAATTATATCGTTGAAGGACTTAAAAGGCTCTTTTAAGGTCTTATCTAGCAATAGGCTACGGAATCCTGTGCAATCAATAAAGAGGTCTGCATTTACCGTGTATCCGTTATCTAGGGTAAGGTATTCAACACCACGTTCGGAATCCCCTTCAACATGGGTAACCATTGCTGGAATATGCTTTACCCCTCTTGGCAAACAGATAGAGTCCCTTAGCCAATGCCCAAACTTTACTGCATCAAAGTGGTAGGCTACATCATTTCTTGGATCATAGTTATCAAAATCCCCAAATTCGTTTTCTGCATATTTGTTTTGCTCATAAAGTGCAGATGCTGGAAACAAGCATTCTACAAAGTCTGTTACTGGTGTGTCTGGATAAAAAAACTTCTTTACATGCCAGTCGTAAAAGGGGTTTCTTTCTCCGTCAATAAGTGGCTTGCCGAATGGGTATTGGAATCCACCAGCATCTTTCTTGTAGAAGTCAGTAAACTTAATGCTCATCTTATATGAAGCGTCAGTTGCCTTAAAAAAGTCTTCTTCTTGAAGACCAATAAACCTAGTCCATCTACGAATACCGCCAAGAGTAGACTCCCCTACTCCAACCAAGGGAATATCTTTTGACTCAATTACTGAAACATCCTTGTTTGGAAATGCTGTGATAAGTGTTGCTGCGGTCATCCAACCAGCAGAGCCTCCACCAACTACAACAATCTTTTCGATTGACATAATAGTTCCGTTCTAATAGTGATCCACCCACTAATACAAGAATTATATCACGTTAGTATGTCTGTGTCCAACCACTGCCAGTTTCACTGTTTGTGTGTGTTGGGAACTGCAACTTGTCAAAGAATTCTGGAACTAAGGTAAGAACAATCTTCCCATGATTAGATCCATAAGTTGGTCCATGACTAGTGCCACCTTCTCCATGTCCACCTTGTCCAGCGTGACGACCAGCAGTAATATTTAGTGGATTAACGAAGTTTGCAGGGCGATTTTCTGAATAGTTAAAACTACCAGGAGCCTTTTCCATAAATCCTTGAATGATATAAGCAGACAAACTGTTATTTGGTTGAGAAATAATGTCTGAAGGATATGCAATGTGACCAGAGCCACCGTTTCCTCCATCGTGGTGGCCTCCAGAGTGACCTCCGCCTCCGCCTCCAAACCATCCTGATCCTCCGCCACCTAGCCAAGAAGAGTTTGTTGCTGAATGTCCCCCATGAAGAGCAGATCCAGCACTTGAGTTAGAGTAACCTGCATTTCCTCCTCCAGTCTGAGTTCCTGGAGTTCCGTTATGAGCGCGTTTTCCTACCCAGCCTCCGCCACCGCCAGCGTTTCCATAATGGCTAGATTGTGTATGATGGCCTCCACCACCTCCACCTCCTGCAATTATCAAAGCGTTTGCTTGGCTTAATGGTGGCGTTGTGTGTCCCCAAGAAGCAGTACCGTAATGCTCTGAATTCATAAAGATTCCAGAGAGACCTCCTCCTCCACCTCCAGAAGTATGTCCTCTTCCACCACCTCCATGAGAAGCAAGGTTGTTGTGAGTTCCAGCCTGTCCTACGACAAAAGTATATGGGGTATCTGCAATAAACCTAATAAGTGCCTGTGAATATCCACCGCCACCAGCGAATCTGCCTCCAGAATTATGATAGGCTCCCCCTCCTGCACCCCACATATGAACAAGACCGATAAAGTTTTGCTTTGGGGTAAAAACATGAGATCCAAATCCATTTTGTTTTACTGGGTAGGACTCATAAACAGATCCTCCACCAACGTTAAAGAGTTCTCCTCTTCTAGCAGTTGGTGATTCATCCCAATGTGTTTGCTGATTCACAAAATACTCTGATCTTCCACCATTGGGGTCAATAAGGGTATAGTCTATCCCGTAAGAACTTGTCTGTGATTTTGATTCATAAATAGCCATTATTCTTTAACCCTCACTACAATTCTACCATTAGTTCCTGAACGCCATCCTTGATAAAATCCAAGCCATTTACGATCATTGCTATTGCTGTTGTGATTGGCTGAGCCTGCACCAACGCCAGCATATCCCCAATCTGAATTTGTTCTTCCAGCAGCCATATTCACATATGTTCCGTGAACAGAAGGGGATACCTCTAAATATGAGTTTGTGACAATGTTTGACACATTTTCTTTAATCCAATAGTTTCTGTATCCTGCTACAGAGTTAAGTTCTAGTGAATGACCAGAGCCACCTCCACCACCATTGTAATGGCTTGATGTGTGAGATCCACCAGAACCTCCAAACCATCCACCACCGCCGCCGCCTGCGTGAGTGCTTACCCCTCCATGACCCCCATGAAAAGCATATCCTGCTTGAGATCCATTGGTCCAGTTTGCTCCTCCAGCAGTCTGGGTTCCTCCACCAGCATTGTGACCAGCATTTCCTATGGCTCCACCACCACCGCCACCTTGACCGTGATGGCTAGTACTGCTATGTCCTGCTCCACCTCCACCTCCTGCAATAAGAAGGGCGTTGTTTTGTGAAGGAGTTCTAAACCAAGTATTAACTCCACCAATTTCAGTGTTATTGCTATGTCCAGTACCACCATGTCCAGCACCTTGGCTTTCAAAGCCTAAAGTGTTAAAGAATATTCCAGACATTCCTCCACCAGATCCAGAGTTATGTCCTCCACCGCCACCATTTCCAAAGGTTCCAGCAGTTCTATAGTTATATCTATTTCCATTTGTGCCATATCGTGCTTGTGAATAAAATCCACCTTGGCCTACCCAAAAAGTGTAAGGCTTTCCTTCAAGAAAAACAACGTCTCCTTTTGCATAGCCTCCACCTCCAGCATATGAATTACCACCATGACCGTGACTACCCCCTCCTGCTCCCCATAGTTTTACTTCAGCAACAAAGTCTCTGTTAGGAATTATTGTCCATTCCCCAAAAGTACTTCCAAAGCCTGGGTTTCTGTTCCAGTGGTCTACTTCACCTGGATTGGAGTCATACGTTGCTGGACCGTCGCCATCACCCCTTGCTCCAAATCCACCACCAATATTAACTATTGGTTCTTCATATCTTTGTGAATTAAGAGATGAGTGAGATCCAGTAACGTTATTAAAAAGAGATGCCAACCCTCCTTTAGAGGATTCTTTGTTAGTTCTTTGTATAGCCATCTTGGTTTACCCATTCCGATCCATTGGGTTCTGAAACACCCATGTCTCTAAAGTATTGTGGATCAAATAATTGCGGCATCATAGTTAGTACAATTTTACCATGCCTTCCTGTGCTTCTAGCATTTGTTCCAGAAATTTCTGTATTTCCTAAACCACCTTTACCAGCATAAAGTCCATCATATTCTCCATTTGCTTGACCAGATGTTCTGTATGCAAGAGGTGTCTTATAATTTGCCGAATACTGTCTAGGGTTATCTTGATACCCTGATGCTGTTTCTGTGTTTGCGTAAATTATATATTGTGCAAGAGAAGCATTTGGGAATAGGTCCGTTGTTTGATTTTGTGCATGATGACCAGAGCCACCGCCACCGCCATTGTAATGACTGCTTGAGTGTGCTCCTCCACCGCCGCCCCACCAGCCACTGCCGCCTCCGCCAGTCCAAGTGTTTTGAGTAGAAGCCCTGCCTCCATGAAGAGGTGTTCCGCTGGCAAGATCTCTGTTTTGATAACTGTTGTAGTATCCACCATAATATTGTGAACCTCCACCAGAGTTGTGACCGTAGCGAGCAGTAAATCCACCTCCACCGCCGCCTGAGCCGTGGTTACTCGTTGAATGATGTCCCACTCCTCCACCGCCTCCAGCGATTAGCATTGCCTGAGACTGTGTAAATGGAGGGTTGTGGTTCCAAACAGCCTGCCCCCTATGACTTGAGTTATAGAAGATTCCAGTAAGACCCCCACCTTGTCCTGGTCCAGTATGTCCTGCTCCGCCGCCACCACCGTGATTGGTAACATAAGCACCAACGGTTGCTCCTTGTCTTCCTGCTTGACCAACGGTTAACGCATAATCAACTCCAGATTTAAAGATCATAACTCCATTAGTGAATCCTCCACCACCAGCCCTTACGCTACTATTTCCAGTGTGATAGTTTCCTCCACCTCCGCCCCACATATCTACTCTAGCAATAAAGTCATTATTTGGTCTAAGGGTATAAGTTCCGTAGTCATAAACAAATTCAGTTTCAGTATCGTAGGGATTTCCACCACCTACATGAAAAAGTTCTGCATTTCTTTTTTCCCCATTAGAATATGACCAATATGCACCACTCCAATGACTTCCTAAATCAACGTTTTCTTCTCTTTCAACACCGCTGGGGGATATCAAAGAATATGAGGCTACTCCAAGATTTTTTTCTGAATATTTACCTTTAGATATTCCCATTATTCTCCACCGATCCCATTAAATCTAATCATAACACGACCGTTATTTCCCCTGTTAGTACTTGGTGTGTATGTTGTACTATTTCCTGCCCCATACCCAACGTAGTTCGTATAATCAACGTCTGACGTTCCTGCTGCTGCTGGATTATGATTCTGATGAACACCTGGTGCTGTTGTTGTTCCAGCATTTACAACGATATTTGGGTATTGTTCTTTAATCCAATAGTTTGGTCTTTCTCCAGTTGTATTTGGAAGAATATGTCCAGATCCTCCTCCACCACCATTATGATGAGATGAATGATGTGTTCCTCCTGGACCACCATACCATCCACCACCGCCACCGCCAGTATAAGATGATGCTCCTCCAAACCCTCCTTGGAACTGCCAAGCAATCTGACCAGCAGATCCAGCATCCCAACGATGCCCCCCAGCATGTTGGTTTGACTGTGCTTGAGCGTGACCATGGTTTGCTACTTCTCCACCACCGCCACCGCCTTGTCCATGGTTGGATGTTCCGTGATGGCCTGCACCTCCTCCGCCTCCTGCTATAAGAAGTGCTGTGGACTGTCCTGGAGACCTGAATGTGCTTGAAACTGATTGAAATCCATGTCCTGGTCCTCCGTTGGTTGGGGCTGCCTGAAAGAATAAACCAGACATTCCTCCACCGCCTCCACCGTTGTGGCCGCCGCCTCCACCACCACCAAAAGTTGTATTGCTTCTATAAATATATCTTCCACCATTGGAGTTGTATGAATGGTAACTATAAAATCCACCTTCTCCTACCCAAACAATATATGGAACACCTTTTAGAAACCTAACATCTCCATATGTATGTCCTCCACCACCAGCAGCGCCTCCTGTTGATCCATGTGCTCCGCCTCCTGCTCCCCAAATCTTTATTTGTGTTTTAAAGTCAACGGTTGGAACAATCATCCATTCGCCATAATTTACTCCATAGCCCTGATCATCTATCCAAGATGTACCAGTTCCTTTGTCAAAGATAATAGAATTATCTTCTGGATAAAGTAAATCAACTTCACCAGTTGCAGAATTAACTACCGTGGCAATTGATTCTGTACGGTTTGTTTGATCTCTTCTAATGGTCATAGATTATTCTCCTTATGACAACTGAGATCCAAATAGGTTGAAGTGCATACCCGCGTGGGAAGCACGAACCACCACTCTGTCTCCTGCTGCCAATGTGTATCCTAGTGTTGCGTTATATGACTCGCCTGGGTCAACTGCGATTCTGTTAAACACAATTGACTTATCTGGGGGAGAAGTTGTTGAATCTCCTGATTTTACAATGTATGCTGAGAAGTATCCTGAATGTGTAAGGTTGTTAGATACTACAAGTGTTGAGCATACTGCTGAAGATGCTGCTGGTACAGTGTATAGGCTCATAGCCTTCTGAACCGCTGCCGCAGCAGTTGATGGAGAGATTGCTGTTGTTGTAACATTTGCGCCAACCTTGATATATCTAAAAGATGTGGCATCTGGAATGTCATAAACTACAAAATCACCATCAAAGTTTGTATCATTTACCCATACAGTAATCCAGTCTCCAACACTAAGATTGTGACTTACTACTGTTGTTATTACAGCCATACCGTTTGTCTTTTCCTTGCCAATAATAATTTGTCCAAGGTTATTCTTGTATGCGTAGACGTATGCTCCTGTTTGCGCGGTTGACCCAATATTTCCGTTTGTGCGAAGGAACTGGAATGAATCTGGTGTGGGAGTGGCTGCGGCTACGCCGCGAATGTTTAAGATTGACTGACTTGTTGCATTGATGTCAAATAAATCTCCTGCCTGCATACCATGCTCAACTGCTGCTGTAGTAATTGTTGCAAAATTAGAGGTCAAAGAGACCGATGAAATAGGTAGCATGGCATATGTGCCCGAACTCTGCTGACCTAGTACCTTATAAGTGTTAAGTGCCATTTTATACTCCCATCAACAGGAATGGATGAATTGGGTCAATTGCATCCCATTTTGTTCCTGTATAAATTTCTTGAATTTTTGTGTCTTGCCTATATACCATTGTACCATTACTTGGTGAAGTAAATACTGAATCTCTTTCTGATGAATCTGCAACAGAGTTAATTCCTCCAAGAGCAATAAGTCCACCAATCTTAACTGAATCGTAGCCAATTTCTGGAAGGGTAAAGTCAATTGTTGTGCTTGGCTTTGCCGCCAGACCAGAGAACAAGTGCCAAAGTCCACCAGTATTATCTTTTGCAAGACCAGAATACTTTGCTCTAGTTGTTCTTGTTCCAATTGCTGCTGGTGAAATTACTGTGTCGGAAACATCGGAATTTACTAAATCAAAAGTGATTGCTGTAGATGTTGCAGTCTTTACAACCTTTGTTCCATCAAACGGTGTTCCTGCTCCATCAATATCAACAACGTCTCCAACAATTAGGTCTTCACGATCACCGAATCTAATTCTAAATGATGCTGTTCCAGTTGACGGTGTTGAGGATACGTTAGAGTTTGTCTTTGCATAAGAAATTGTGGTTTCATCAATAGCGGTTACTATGTGATCTCCATCAAATGCTGTTGCTACCCCCGTAACAGTGATTGGGTCTCCAATTTCTAATTCGTGGGTTCCAATAGTTAGGGTTGCAACGTTTGACTGCAAAACTCTTACGCTTACGTTATATGATGCCACCGTTAGTGTTGCAACATCATCGACAATTTGCTTTCTTCCAAACTTTGCTTTATATTCTGTTGCAGCAAACTTTGCCTCTGTCATAAATCCTAGATCATAGTTATTTGATGGGTTTCCGCTACCAACAAACAACAATGGGTCAGAGGATGATAGGCTCTGAGTGACAAACTGCCCTCCAGATACAGAGATAGATCCCTGAATGGTTACGTTACCAGTTACGCTTTGGTTTCCTGCTACGTTAAGGTTTCCTCCGATTCCTACTCCTCCTCCTACAACCAAAGCACCGTTTGTTGTTGAAGATGAAATTGTATTAGAAGTAACCTTAAGTCCAGCAGAAGTAATTTCTGCCTGTGAAGTTTCGCTATCTACTCCTCCAGCCGCAAAAATAATTCTGTTTGCTTGACCTGATTCACCAGTGGCAAGAACAAGGTCTGCATTACCAGTTGTTCCAGTAGGCGCTGTAGCGATCAAATAAGAGTCATGTGGGCCAATTAAGGCGTTTCCTCCTGTGTGAGCACTGCCAGCGATTCCAACTCGCGTATAGCCCTCTGTTTCTGAACCATCATTGGGATAAACTGAAACATCTGTACGAGAAGTATCGTTAGTGTTAGAGTTAACCACAGCCAACTGAGCGTGGTCTCCAGTTGTAGATGCACTATCTGTAGAGAATGCTGCCATTACGTTTGTTAAGTTTAATCCAGTTCCTCCAATAAGAGTTTCGGTATTAAATCCAACAAAGAAACTATCCGTTCCTGTAAATGATGCATCTACAAGGTTTACATCTTCAACCCAAATAGGATTAAATCCATCTGTAGATAAAAGTTTTGTTTGCTCGCCCAACTGTGGTGGCAGAGCAGATGATCCAGCAACGAACAGATCCCACTTCTCTGGTGCTTCTTCTGCAAAAAGTCCATTTCCAGAGGTATGATCAATTTGTGCAATGTATGAGTTTACACCGTCAGAGATGATGTCGTCAATTAAATAATCTTTTGATGTCTGCCAAGATCCTCGTGATCTTACTCCTCTTACAAAAGACTCCCAATTTTCTGAATCTAAGTCAGTAGAGAATTCTGCTGCGGCGGTATGCTGAACAATACACTTATACTGAGACCCACCACGAGTAACCAAATCACCAGGATAGTAAATGGTTCCTGTTACCCACACTCCTGTGGAACCAACACCTTCAGTAAATGGCTTCCAGTATGTTGCGTTTGTTGGAGCGTTTGCAACAGTGTCTTGTAAAGCAATATAAGTTTGTGGACCATAGATGACGATATCGTTTAATTGATACTGTGTGGCATCAGAATAGGTGTTTTCAAACTGTATTCCGTCTGTCATTCTTGCCCAGTATGTTGTGCTTGTAGGGAGATTTCCGCTATTTGCTGCACTATTAATGTAGACATAGGCGCTACCACCATACTTTGCTACGTCATTAAATTCATAAACTGTTGCAGGGTTATAATCTCCTGTAAAGTTGAATCTTAACTTTCCTAAATCAAGCAGTTGTGCCATTTAGAATACCTCCATAATTAAATGACCTCGGTTTACGGTATCCCAATTGAATGAAAGATTCTTTTTTGACCAAAACCAGGTTGAGTAATCTGAGTCATTGTTCTTTCCATATTCTGGAATTGTGATAACGTCATCAGATTCTATTTCCACGATAGTTAGATTACCAGTTTCAGGATCGTGCTGAAATCCGATAAAAGATTTGTCCATGATATTGTCTAGAGTTGCTTCATCAGAATAGATAAAATTTCTTTGTGAAGTCTGATCGATTGCGTATCCTGGCATGTTATTATTTTACCATATTTTTTTGTTTTCTCTATTGAGCAACAAGTTCAATGGTAAATGCAACCTTTCCATTATTAGAACTTACAAAAACATCATCTTCTGGATTTACTGCAAATCTCCAACTCTCAAAAGATCCTGCTGGTGGTAAAATTCCATCCTTTATTATGTATGCTCTAAATTGATCTTCTGTACCAGCGACAATTGGCTGCCATTCAAATGGCTCTACCCATACAGAAAACTTTGCTTCTTTTGAGTCTGACATATTTGAAGCGATTATCGCTACTAAATATGAAGCAGTTGCCTCTAAAATTGCAATATCTGTATTTGCTGGTGGATTTTTAGAAACCCCTCTTGAAAGTGGCATGATTTAATTATACACCCATCCAATAACTTAAGGAGAAGTCTCCACCACCACTTGATCCTCCGCCAGTTACTGTTAACAAAATTCTTCCAGTATCGTCATTGTACTGTGCTGAAATTCCAGTTTGCTGACTATGAACAAACATTGGGGCAACAATGTCTTGAACGGCTTCCGACCAATCTGAAATTGTTGTTGATAGTTGAGTTCCAGTATGGTTTGCTCTATCTTGATACCAAGATCCAGTTTGACCATCTAACTTATCTGCGTTAAGACCAGCAACCAGTACGTCAAAAGCGTTCGTGCCAATTGTGAATGGGGCGCTTGAAACTGGGGGATTAAAGTTTGTTGTTGTTCCTTCAACAGTCAATACCTTTTTTACTATAAGGCTGTTGTTTACTGTTGTTGTTCCTGTTGCTGATCCAACATTTAAAGAAGTTGCCGCTCCTGCAAAGTTTACGGTTTCTGCGGTATCGTTTACAACATTAACAAGCGCTGTTGTTACCTTAATGTCTCCACCTTTAACAGTAAGGTCAAGGTCTACATCTAAATTATTTCTTACATTGGTTGTTCCACTTGTAGCGCCCACGATTATATTTGTTGCAGCACCTGCAAAATCAATATTTTCTACATTTGTATTTAACAAATCAAAACTTGCTAGATTTGAAGTTATATCTCCACCATCGACATTCAAGTCTCCATCAATATCAAGGCTGTTATTGACGTTAGTTGTCCCAGTTGACGCACCAATTTGAATATCTGTAGCCTCTCCTGCAAAGTTTACGGTTGTGGCATTTGTGTTTGCCAAATTAAAGTTTGAAGTAGATACTGTTAGGTCTCCGCCATCAATATTTATGTCTCCATCTACATCAAGGTCGTTGTTTATATTTGTTGTTCCTGAAGAAGATCCAATTTGAATATTTGTTGCTGCTCCAGCGAAGTTTACAGTTTCTGCTGTTGTGTTTGCTAAATTAAAGGTAGCAGTTCCTACTGTGATATCTCCACCATCTACATTTAGGTCACCATCTACGTCAAGATTGTTATTAATGTTCGTAGTGCCGCTGCTAGAGCCAATCTGAATGTCTGTGGCGGCTGCACCAACATTAATGGTAGTGGGAGTGTCAAGTAAGTTGAATACGCTTGTAGATGCTGTTAAATCTCCTCCATCAATATTCAAATCTCCATCTACATCCAAGTTATTATTTACGTTTGTTGTTCCTGTGGATGAACCAATTTGAACGTCTGTGGCTGCGCCTGCAAAGTTTACAGTTGTTGTTGTTGTGTTTGCGAGATTAAATATTGATGTGGATACAGTAAAGTTTTCTCCATCTACATTTATGTTTCCATCAACATCTAAGTCATTGTTGATATTTGTTGTTCCAGTAGATGATCCAATCTGAATATCTGTAGAGGACGATCCAAGATTTATTGTTGTTGGTGATGACAATAAATCAAATGTTTCACTTGAAGAATTAAGGTATGTTCCTAATAGGTCAAAATTTCCACTAACTTCTAAATCATGAAAGATTTTTGTTTTTCCTTCTGTTGAACCTAAGTATATTTGTGTAGCGTCAAATCCTATAGATATAATTTCAACATTATCCGTAAGTAAATTAAATGTGGTGTTTGTTGAGGTGACTCTTCCTCCACTAATTTCCACTTCTCCATCAAAGAACCCGTTGTTGAATTGAAGATCTCCAATGTTTCCAGTAAATATCTCTCCATCGTTTACGGCATCTGGAATAAATGTAAATCTGCTTGTTGAGTTATCAAAACCAAAAAATCCAGTATTTGCTTCTGTGTCATACCACCTAAACTCTACACCTCTCCACTTTCCATCAGCGGATTCTGGGGGTAGTTCTCCACCAAGCAAGATTACAGGATCTTCTACTGTTGCAATGGTAGAGTGAATTGTGGTAGTTGTTCCATTGACGGTAAGGTTTCCGCCAACAATGACATCGTTTACGGTTTCTAGTGAATCTGAAAATATCTTTCCATCCTTATCAACTTTAACAATTACCTCTGATGAAGGATTTTTCCATTGCTGCAAATCTGCTGATTGGGATAAGTTTGAGTTAACTATTATAGGAACGTCTAATGCTGATGCCGCATTTGCTTCAAAGGTTCTTTGTGACTCAATGACTGTATCATTTACCTCAAAAATGTTTTCCTTGAGTTCATTATCAACTCTTAATCCATTTTTGACCCTAAATTTATCATTTACAATTGCCAAGTCATCCAGTCTCCCTCTTTGATTATATACTTATTGTATCATTTTTTACTATAAGCCAAGGAGTTGCTTTAGTTGATCAATCTCTTCTGGAGTCATGCTGGCAACTGCACTAATAACATCGCTATTAGCGGCTGGATCTGGAACCTCAACCTCTTCAGTTAAAACCAATAGGCCATCTTTCCAAGTTTCTACAATCTGAATCATGCTAACCTCAAATTCACTAGTGGTGGGTAATATGTCATTCCTTCTGGAGAATCTCCAACGATTGCGGGGAGTGTTCCAAAATAATATGTATTATAGGATAAAGTTAATTTTCCCGCGCTTACTGATCCAGTAGTAAAACTTGGATATGATTGAATAACATTTGTAAAACATTTTAATGAAACTGTACTGTTTTGAGCAAGTACACATATCCAAACAAGACCTGTCAAGGTTTCATCAATAACTGCCTGCTTTACTCCAACGGTAGATGCTCCAACTGTTCCCGCATCAACGATTAGGTTTCCTGGTAATCCTCTTTCGTTAGACTCATAAATTCCAAGCCTTACAACGCCACTACCACTTGCTGCTGTTGCAACTTCAACCGCTATTCTATCTACATGTGCTGAATCAGACATAAACATTGGTACAAAAAGTGGTCTGTACTCTGGCAAAATTTGATTAACTACGCCGCTACCCATGGATACCAAATAATGTCCTGGGACATCGGTAACAATCCCAAAAGGCATATGGGCAGAAGAAGAAACTAGTCTTGAGTCGTTTCCAAGAACAACTTCATCTGACGCGGCATCTCCAGTTACTGGAACATCCTTCAATGATGCTGAACCAAGACCAGAAACTTGCCCAGCGCCGATATAGATGCTAGTTTGGTCAAGACCTACCGTATAGGAACCTGAATCGTATGTTAATGGTGACTCAGTGGTAATTGGAGGGTAAACAGGAGAACCTGTGTACTGAACAACAGAAACATTATCATCTGTTACAGAAACATCTACGGATGGCTGCTCAATAACAACCTTTATGGATGACATTACCTTGTCACCTCAGGGGTAACGAGGAACTTTCCCTCAATAATCCTGTTTACATTTCCATTCTGACCTAGTTCTAGATCATAGACGTATTCTTTTGCAATAAATCCTGCTGTGATGTGATCGCTTATCCTTAGATTGATAGATCCATCATTGCCTAGCGTTATCAAGTCGTTATCTGTTGTAAGTTCAATAATAAAGTTTTCGCTAGAATGGCTTTCTCTTACTTGCATTCTTGCATAGTATGTTGTCAAGTCTGATGCTTGCTCATCAACATAGTACGTCATGTTCATATCAAAGGTTGAACCCTGAGGGCAAATGATGTTATACTTACCAGGAATCATAACAACATTATAGCAGTTGGTTTCTGTAACCAAATCGTTATGATTTCTGACTTGACATTTTAAAAACGTACAGTATAATTTTCTTGTAAGGAAAAAGAGAAAAGAGAAGCAACAAGATAGGTTCTTCAATCCTCTCCCTGAGTCGAAAGGTCTTTCGTGTACCAAATTTCAGTTCTTGACCATGGATATATAAAATTAGTAAACAATATGGGTTCAGACCTTGATGTTGTTAATGCTGCAAGAGTTAGTTTTGATAAAGAAGTTCTATCACTCTCTGATTCTGATATCTCTTTGATTAATTTTTTAGTTAAGCACAAGCATGATTCTACTTTAAGACATTGTGTTTCTACCTTTGAAGTTTATGCTCCCTTGATGGTTGCTAGACAATGGTACAAGCACGCAGTTTCCTCTTCCCACCTTGATGACCAAATGGGATGGAACGAATCTAGCAGGAGATACATTACAGAAAAGGAAGAGTTCTACATTCCTTTTGTTGACCAGTGGAGAGGTGCTCCTGAGAACAGAAAGCAGGGCTCTGGGGGCGCTGTAGAGGCAGAGGTTGGGGCAAAGTGCTTGCAGCGTTTACGGGCCTCTGTACAGCGCGGTATCCACGATTACGAGGAGGCATTACGAGATGGGGTAGCACCAGAACAGGCAAGATTACTCCTTCCTGCATACGCTATGTATGTCCGTTGGCGCTGGACGGTATCGCTTAATGGTCTTTTGCATTTTCTTTCGCTCAGATTAGGCCACGGCGCTCAATACGAAATAATGGAATATGCAAATGCTGTTAATTCTCTCGTAGAACCGCTATATCCAGAAACAGTTCGCGCTTGGAATGAGTATCGCATTTAATTCGCCGCGAAAATAGAGGTTAACAATCAAATATGATCTATAAATAGCCTCTAACGAGGCTCCCATGATCACCTATGAAGAAGAACTATTGTTATTTTGTTCGTAAGCAACACGCATATCATGTATTTGAATCATCAATTGTTCATTTTGCTTCTTAAGAGCATAAAGATCCTTGCGTAATACCTCATTTTCCTTGATGAGTTGCTTATTCTGCTCTTTTAGTTCGCAAATATCGTCATGAAGCAGCATATTTTCTTTTCTGACTTCTTCTAACTGATCATTTACAACATCTAGAGCAGAAGTAACGCTTTCTATCGCAGTTTGTGATGCATCCGTTATAGAACCTAGAATTTCTGAACCTGTTTTCTTACGATTTAACACAAATGTAACAATTGCAGCCACGGGAGCCGCTAAAAGACCTACTAATATTGCCACTAATGCATCATTCATTATTTTTCCTCGCCTCCACTAAGTCAAACCACATATTTATTGACTTGAAAAAGGCTGCCCATCCTATACAACCATAAATAAAACCAATAATCCAGTAACTTGGGTCTAAACTTATGTTTAATGTTACCAATCCGTTATAAAATAGATATGTCATCAAAGAAATTGACGCACTTGATAGAAAAGCCCATCCCCACATTTGTCCAAAATAGGAAAATTCCAAATGCTTGGTCCTATTACAGAACAATGCACTTAGAATTATGACAGCAGATAGTATTATATAGACATCTATTATTGTCCAAAGCCACATTGGGACACCCAATTCAAGAGATTCTGGAAAGTCCCCCCGAAAAAATGAAAATAAAGACATTGTTAATACTGAAAGTGCTGAATAAACGTCGAAAGGCTTCTCCAATAATGTTTTTGGTAGAAGCCTCCAGACGCGAATCATATTCAGTTATATATCCAAACCTTATAAAGAAGGTTCAGCCACCTTTCCATAGCGTGCATCGCTCTTATCAAAGTAATTCTTGATAACTGGCAGAACTGCAACTACCGCTGAAATTAAAGCACCTAGCCACAACTCACCATCCATAGGAATAGTTCCGTTGTTTGAAGTAAAAATTACTAGCACTGCTGTAATGAGTGCAGAAACGAAGACGTTTAGCCATGACTTAAGCATATTCTTAGTTGTTGTTGACATATTTTTTCACCTCCATCTATTATAACAAACTTTCTACACAGGTTATCAACATTACCACTTGCGTAATGGACAAAATTGATTCATGAGCCCTGTCTTCTCATCAACATAACATGCACATTGTGTACATAGACGTTCTTTTGTTAAAAATTCACAAGAATTGCAAATATTTAAACGTTCTCTGCGAACATCTTGATCTGTTGGTCTCTTTTTACCTGTTAGTACTACAGGATCTACTGGTTTCATATTAACCCCATCTAAAGTCTGGACAATGTGCAAGTCTAAGATAAACGAAATCTGCAATCTTCATTTTATTCATAGTACATACATCTATATCTCTCAATGGGCATAAAGAACAACACAGTTCTCTTAGTTGCAACTCTTCATTGCCCACGAAAATATTATACCGCAAAAGATGATGCTTTGCATAAGCACAAAAGTTTAAAAAAAATTTTATATGTAACATATACTACGCATTAATAGGGTTTATGCGTTATATAAGGGACATTATGAATGCCGTTGTTATAAAAATGTTATGTTTGATTTGAGCAAAAGTTTAATATTTTTTGAAGATGTACGATGCGCGTCCCTTATGTCCGATTTGTACTAAAATAGACCGCACACTGATGGGAAATCGTTGCAAAATTCGTAAAACTCGACTAAAAAATCTTCCAAACACCAAAAAGACAACTGATTCAGAACTTTTTGGCAAGTGTATGTGCGGATATCGTTGCCTATAGTGTCCTGTTATCGGTCAATGTCAGACCCCTGTGCTAGGATGTAGACATAAAGTTAAACAAACAAAGAAAGAAGAAATAAAATGATCGTTGTAAACAAAATCAAGTGCAATGGCTTCCTATGCCTCTCCTCTGCTACTCGTCATAATGCGATAGAGAATGTCTCTCGCGTATTGCCTAGCGGTGTTGTCCAGACTACCCCTATGTGTGAGCGTTGCTCCACTTGTGCTCAAGGTGTTTGGGAAGAAGTAACGATAACCGTTATCTAACCGTTACCTAACTACCCCACAATAGGGATGCGAATGTCAGACCCCTATGGTAGTCTCAGACTATAAGCAAACAACGAAAGGAAATACAATGGCAACGATGACCATTCCCGTAAGCATCCTAGAGGATGAAGATACCAAGGTATGCGTATTCTGCGATACCGCTACAGACCTCCCCTATTGCTCAGGGTGTCAGGAGTACAAGGGTCTCATGACTATCACAGAGTGGGAATCCTATACAGGAGAGACTTGGGAGTAATCCCAATGTCAGACCCTCATGGTAGGGTAATACTATAAATAAATAGAGGGTAGAGCGTGAGCCTAGCAAATAATCCGAAAGGTGAGCCTAGCAAATAATCGTTCCCCTCACCCCCACAAACTAACTAACAAAGGAAATAAAATGCAATCAGTACTAATCAAGACCATGCACATTGAAACAGGCAACACACATGAGTTTGCCTATGAGTGCCATAGCGAGGGTATGCTATTGTCAATTATCAAGGGTACTCTCTCAGGCTGTGCCCCCCAAGGTTGGGTAATGACAGGCATGGAGGTAGCGTAATGATTGACGTTGCAATCTTTATCCTGACAGGTGTAATCGTTGGCTATGTCATTAGACTAGCCCAAGAGATGAAAGAAGAATCAAATGACACTAACTAAACGTGGTAAT
>Ga0099846_1000266_pt1 | contig 21396 bp, 23 predicted proteins | sample CB_VirMetaG_FD_78180 | JGI IMG/M metagenome (GOLD analysis project Ga0099846, IMG submission 78180) | Freshwater to marine saline gradient viral communities from Chesapeake Bay - CB_1504_1 Viral MetaG | ecosystem: Environmental > Aquatic > Marine > Coastal | place: USA: Chesapeake Bay... | reverse complement strand
TGCTGCGCCACTTTAGCGCAACAAAGAGATAAGCAATCGCAATGGTTAAGCTAAGAATCATTTTTTCTTAACTGGTGGTGGTGTAGTTTTGCCGCGTGGTGATTTTTTAGGTACTGCCATTTTTTTACTCCTTGGTTCAGGTATTTTCTAAGTTTGTGTGCCAACAACCACGCCATCAACGGCTGATGTTGGGGCAGATGATTTAATTCTTAAATCACCAGTGGTGTCAACCCATAAGTGATAAGCGCCAAGCACTATATGTGTTTTATCCCAATCACTGCTAATAGTCTTAACATGACCATAATAAGGCACTGGGCTTCTTGCCCTATAAACGGCGGGGATGCCTATATCTATCTTATCATCAACGCCAGTCGTTACAGTAGAGTAAGCGTAGAAAGCAAGCGCTATATCGACCCCTGTTGCCTCCTGTATGAATGGGAATCTATATCTAACCCAATCATCCGTCAACTCAATAACCCTTCTCTGCTGCACATTAACACCTGAAACTTGGTACTGTAAAGTGAAGTATGTTGCTGGGTTTGTAGACGATTTTTTACCATCAAACTCCACCCAAACGACTTCTCCAGCCCTAACTATATTTGCAGATGGAATAGTTAACCTAGCATTAGACGCCGTATCTGGGATAGTGAAAGTCGCAGCAGAAGTGCCACCTAAGCTGTCGATTATCTGCACTTTAGTGGTTGAACCCCCTAGCGCAGAATTCGTAAATGTGTGCCTACTAGAAAGCATTTCGTGAAAGCCAGAGTCATATCCGCCTGAATGGATTAATGTTTCTGTATTTTGCAATATACCTTCATTATTTTCAGTTATAACAGGGATACCTGATTTTGCTTGGATAATATCAGTAGAGTTTACACCTTTGCTTTTAATGGAAGTAGTTTTATATAGTGTAGATTTATTGCTTGTCGTATGGTCTACAATTAAAGAATCTGGAATAGTTCCTTTTGTATATATATCCTTAACAACCGCGTTATTCATGTTAATAGAGTAGGTATCAATTAAAGGTGGTGAGTATGTATCGTTACCCTCAATAGTTGAGTCCTTTACTGTAAATCCAGACGCATATTGTGAAGTTTCAACTCTCGACGGTAATTCAAGAGTCATATCAGTATTGCCATCACCAGCGCAAATTAATATAAACTCATCATTAGACGTCACATTTTCATTGCCGAAATGGTTTTGAGATAACACAACACTGTTAGCAGCCGAGTTAGTTGTGTCTGTTTTAATCCAAATCCTAGTACGTAGCCCTGATTGTGCGGGAGTTCTACCAAATCTGCAATTTCTAACACTTGCCTCTGAGCCGTTAAAATATGAGCCAAACTCTATATCAATCCTACCTTGATTAAACCAGCAATCCTCTACATTATGCCCGCCGCCACCAGGTATTATAATTCCTATTGAGTTAGTAGTTGGGCTACCTGCAAAATCACAAGATTTAACGTTTAGGTTTGGCCTATCTACAGATTTATTTTTGAAGCCTATAGCCGCTTGCGTGTAGTCAAAAAACGAGCAGCCTTCAAAAGATATTCCGCCAGAGACAGTATTGCCGCCTTGGTCATAATAAGCCCCTAATCCATTATAAAATGAGATGCCACTAACACTTAGTGTTGATGGGCTTTGAGATAAATTCATTAAATAGGAAGTAGCACCTAGCACTATTGATGTTAGCCCTTTTCCATCACCGTACAGAGCGCCGTTTATACGTCTTGTTTGGATGTTAGTTCCGTTGTATATATATTTACCAGATGGAAAATAAAGACCATACCAACTTCTAATATCCCACCCAACTGATGACTCTCCAAACTCCCGTTGTCTAAAAGCTAAATCGAATGCTAGGTTGATTGCCGATGTGTCATCTGTTATGCCATCCCCTTTTGCGCCACAATGCCTAACATTTATATCCCCCTCAATTTGTAAAGCCAAACCCCTACCAGTTGAATCAACCGCATCGCCAGCTTGCGCAACATATCCATCAGCCTGAGCCACATAAACCGCATTAGCTCTTTCAGCACAAGTAAACCTTGCGCCCGATTTGGCCTTTAATGCTGCAAATTCAGCAAATGTTTGTATTATATTCATTATTTAAAGCCCCATAGCCCAAACTGAAAGATAAGATATTTCACCATCTGCCATCAATGCGTTAATGTCAACAAACGTAGCAGTGCCATCGCTAAACTGAACTTCAAAATCACCAGCAACAGGGTCATACCTACCCGCCTTAGCAACAATCTCAGGCAATAGGTCATTTGTAAATTCAGCGCTTAAAATAGGTTTCATTCTAAGAGATAAATTAACTGTTTTTAGTGTTGTTACTGTTAGTTTTTTAGTGCCTGAACTGTAAGCTACGCCCAATATTCCGCAATTAATAAATCCGGTGTTAAGCGTCGCGGTAGTTACCCCAGCCGTGCGAGTAAGCGCAATCAAGCCAACACACCAAGCGCGAAGGAATCCCTGAGATGCGTTATCTACTTTAATGCGCGGGTTGACTATCTCACACGCGCCAGCAGGGGTGGTAAATGTACCCACAGTACATTGCATGTAATCTGATGACTCGTTTGTTGTGTAGGGGATAATGTATGACAATTCGTACTCTTGAAATTCATCAGAGTCAATATCAACAACGCCCTGAGATGTGCCAGCAACAGGGTAATCAATAGATGCTTGAGGTTCCCCCGATATGCGTCTAGCTAAAAATGAGAATGTAACCTTTTCTCCCGGCCTAGCTGGTAGATATTTACGCATGTACCCACGACCTGTTGTCGCCCCGCTAGAGCATGTAGAGCGTAAACCGCTTGCATCAATAGTAACGACACCGTCACCCGATAAAACCTGCTCCCAGTCTGCCCAGTAGCGCGTAATTGCAACCTCAGTACTCATAAAACCTCCAACGCTACGTCTGTAATTATTTTAGTCACGCCCACTCTCATTACTTTTTTAGCATCTGTATTGTCGTTAACTGTCCATGCTGCCACATCAACGCCTTTAGATCTTGCATAAAGCACAATGTTTGGCTGAACAAGCAATGCTGGATAATTCCATATTATAATCGAATTACCCAAAGCTGATAAGTCATTAATGTTCGCCTCGTACACTATCGGGTTAGTTGAACTGCCAAGCAATCCACAAACTATCTGACTGTTTAGCGTTCTAAAGTATGATACATCAGAATAAGCGAATGATGAAAAGTAAGATTGACCTTCCATGCTTGCATTAATAACATCGTCAATCATTAAGCTAATGTCAGTCTGTGATCGATACTTTTTAATCTCTGGGAATATCCGAAGTCCAGCACCTTTGCAATATCTTAACAGTTCAGCAAATGTAGGTATTTTAGTGTCACTGAATGCAGTCCCAGCGACTTCATCTATTGTTAAAGATTGAACTTGAGCCAATGTTAAACTTGCTATTGTTCCAGTGCCATTAGTTAAAGCATCCACAGTATCATCGTGGAAAACCACAGGGACACCATCCGATGTAATCTGTACATCGCACTCAAGAGCTGTTGCGCCTCTCCTAATAGCGCTAGTGAATGCCAGCATGGTATTTTGTGGGAAACTGTTTTTAAATCCTCTGTGAGCAATAACATCAATCTTCAAATCTGCATTAGATAGATTATAAGAAATGCCACCAGCGCTTGAGTAGTTATACGCTGTGATTGTACTTCCCGCTGCATAAGTAGCTGTTAGCTCAATCGTATAAGCATCAATATCAGGGCGTAAAATATAGTCAGCATCTTCGTGCAATCTTCCATCATCAGCGCCAGTACCGTTTAAGTAAACAGCCGCGCCACTTGCAACGATACTACTAAATGTAACAATGTTTTGGCCGCTTGTGAGTATTACAACGTTTTTAACTAAAGTGCCATCATCTTCTGGCACGTCAACGATTGGCTCATCAAAAATAGTGACTTCACTAGGCATTCCAGCGTTAAAAACTAAATCGTAATGGCCCGGATCAACATAAAAAAAGAAGTTGCCATTAGAGTCCGCTGCCACAGGGTTAGATAGCGGCGCGCCAACGTTATTATATAAAGTAGCAAGTGAGCCAACACCAGTAACCTTGATTGTAATTAATGTTCCAGCGCCAGCCGTTCCAGTGCTTTTAGTTATAAACTTGTTTATTGCTGAGCCGTTATACCTAACCATTTCTAACTCCCAAATGTGATTTCAATTGACGCATTATCTGACACTTCTGCTAGTGTTGCATCTGTTACTGTGCATGTTAATGTGGATACAACTTGTTCATCATAGCCAGATAATGTAAGCCTAGTTGTTGATGCTGTAGGAGTATTAGGGCTGCCTTCTGTAGCTGTCCACGAGTATGTAAATGGCGCAGTGCCACCAGATACGCTCGCTGTAAAAAATGGCGTGCTGGTCGAGCCTTTCCTAGTCACTGTATCGTAATCAGAAGGTGAGACGGAAACACTAAAGCTTGGAGGCGTAGGGATAGCCCCTGATGCACTTTTAAAGAATGCTACCTTAGACAGCATAGTCTTGCCCCATTACAGCCGCATACCACGTAGCCCCGCCATTGTACGTTTTAAAACCAAATACATCTTCACGGTTTATTGTCTGAGTAACAGTAGGCGCAACACCGCCAGCCCATTTAAACGTTGCAGGCCAGGTAATATCGTATAACGTGCCAGCACTTTGCTTCACTTTTAAAGTGAAGTCAGACGTAGTAGATGCTAATTGGTTGATATTTAAGAATGCGAACCCTGTCACGTTATCATTAAGAGTAACTAAAAACTCAGTACCATTTTTAAAATCAATAGTGATGGAATTAGATGCAATTGACGCTGTGAATTGCTTTTGTGCATACTTCCGCATCACTTTGTTAGACTGTACTAACTGTAGCTGATTGCCGTTGTTTAAATCAATAAAGTTTTCATCATCAGCAGTGCCCGTTGCAGCAGCAACACAAATGTATTTATCACCACCCAATCCATCACCTAGCACTGTGCCACCGTTAATGGTCACTGTATCGCCTATTTTTAAATCAACAGCCTTAGCTGAGTTAATCGTTGATATGGCTATGACGCTTGATACGCTTCCTGCTACTGGCACGACTTCACCGCTTGGGTCCATTTGACGGCCTAAGATTACAGTGCCGCTTGCATAGCTAGTAAGTAAGATAATTTGTGAGGATGATACAACAGCATAGTCAACATCACGCTGCATAAATCTACCGTTGAAAGTCGATACACCAGAGCTAGTAGCTACATAAAATGCAGCAGTTGACGCCTCGATAACATCAAATGTCAGCGTTGAGATGCCCACATACGTTTTAGCTTCTTCGAGTACAACGCCAGAATATCCCAAAAGGTTAGGCGTAGTGACTTTAGGCGCGTAATAAACTTGCGCCCCGTTCTTGTCGAGTACTTTATAACTAAACGTACCATCCACCGCAAGAGCAGCAGGTGTATTGTTATACATAGGTACGCCACCAGCGCCAGTGCGCACAGGTTGGTCAATCGCCACCGCTGAACCGTCTTCATTGAGTATATAAACCTTCTTCTGGTTTTCTACAACTTCTGGGTCACGTCCGGCAATACCGAAGTATAACTGTGCTTCTGCAAGTGGTTTGGCCTTTGTTGGATCAGGTACGTAGATATAAGGGCTAGGCGCTAATACATCTGATTGTAGTGCCGTAGCGTCATTGTTAATTATTGTAGCGCCCATTATTTCTTTTCCTCTTGTTGAGCTTGACCAACTGAAAGCAGGAATGCTATTGCACCCGTATTAGCTGTTATTTTATCATTATCGCTTAATGTTGCCGCCCATTTTTTATACGCTTCTGATTTCATTAGTGCTTTTTCTGCTGCTTTTAGCGAATCACTTGCTTTAGCTGGGTTAGTTATGCCCTCATTAATAGCTTTAGTGACTACTTTTTGAAATTCAGGTTTAGCTATTAACTGTGCTGCCATTTGTGCTGGGCTAGATGCTTGCTTTAAAAAGTCTGAGGCTGTGTTATATAAAGCGCTGCCAGCAGGTCCAGCTTTACTAGTTGCAAGTAATCTTCCAGCATTTCCAGCTAGTTTAGATATTAATCCGCTGCTAGGCTCAAAGAATGCCTGTATCACACCAGTTCTAATAACGTTTCTATCAGCTTGGTTTATACCTCTCGCAATGTTTGCCATCCCTTCAAGTGCTTTAGGTAACCCGTTAGGCAATTCTTTCATTAGCATATTTTTAGCTGCTGGCTGTGCCGATAATTCATTCCAGAATTTAAGATAACTATTAGCGTTGAAAGACTCCATACCTTGGCCTGTTCCTCTGAATATATCATTCAGTGCAGATACAACGGCTTTCTGTCTGTACTCAGTAGGTATTTTATTCAGCGTTTCAGCAAACAACTTTGTATTGTTATTAGTCAATCCCTTAACGCTAGTTGATACGACTTTCATTAAATCACGCTGTAAGTTTTTACCTAACAATGATTCAATGTTGCTTTCAAGTAACTTTCTATCTTTAACTAACTGCTTGCCCTCGTCTGATAATTCTTTTAAACCTTTAGAGTCTAAAATATCGTTCATATCGTCAGTTAGGCGTCCATACAGCGCTTTTAATGTACTATCCGTCTGATTGGCAAAGTTGTTTTGTTTCTTCCCTATAGCCTCACCTACAAGCTTTCTTTGTAGGTCAATCATGCCTATAGTTGGATTTTTAATTTCACCGTCAACATCCTTTTCAGCTAACTTTCTGTAAAGCGCTTTGAGTGGTGATGGCAATTCATTAGGCCCACCAAGATTAACGGCTTCTTGGTTTAAATAATCAAGCGTCCTAGATGGTACTGCTTGCTCTGACTTAACTATGTTATCGTCAATGCTTCCATATAGTTTATTAGCAGACTCCCGCATATCATCGATGGTTGCAAGTGAGTTCATTTCAAACTCTTGTGATAAATTAGCCTTATCTCTAGTGCCGCCATAAGTATTGATTAAGTCATCAGCTTTTTGACGAACCTTGCTTATGAATTCGTTAGCTTGAGTGTTTAAGCCTGAACCGGGGATGGCTCTTAATCCCCCCTCAACTTCTCTGTATTGTGGGTTACGTGATACCTGAGCATAAACAGGGCTTGCATCAATACCTAGTTCATCGATAGCATTCATAATACTAGGGTCGGCATCAATCATTTTTGCTATTTCTTCTGGTGTCGCAGACTGTACCGCTTTGACTGTCTTTTGTATCCCTTCCTCAGTTACAGTGGATGGACTAAAGCCTTGTTTAACTGCGTCCAACTCTGCTTGGCCTGCCTTTTTTAATTTGCTATTAGCCGCCATATCTAAAGATGATTTAACTCCAGATTTGGCAATGCCGCCTGTTAATAAGTCGGGGATTAGTTCAGCGCCTACTTGTGCAGTAGTGGCCGCTAATGGGCTGCCTGTTGCATCAAATGTAGCACTGCCTAATTGCTCTCCTATATTGCCGGTGGCGTAATCTTTGGCAATCTCAAAAGTTGGTCTATTGTCTTCACTAAATGCTTTTTTCATTAGTGCAGCAGCCATTGAAGGGTAAGCTTTAGCTATTGATGCAGCAGTATCAAAGAAGCTTCCAATGTCTTGCAATTGGGCTTGTGACCGTTCGCTTGGTTGGTTAGATAGATTACCTTGTACTTCTGTTGCTCTATTTGCAGCAGCATCAGCCCCTTGGCCAGCCATAAGCGAGCCTATACCAGAATATCCACCAGCAATGCTAGCGCCCATGCTTTGGCCGATTGTTCTACCAGTTTCTAATGATGCGTCTAAAAATCCCTGCTCTTGCTTGACAGGGAATAATTCATCAATAGTTTTAGGTTTCTTTTCAGGGAATAATTCATCAATAGTAGGCATTACTTTTTAATCCCTAATCTTTGGTAGGCTTCTTCTTTTGTATAACCTCTGTCAATTATAGCTTTTAAATCTTCTGGGGTTATTGTGCGCCCCAATACAGGCGAATTTAGGTTAAGAGTTCTCTCGGTGGTATCAAGCTTAATATCTTTACCTTTCCAAGCTTGAAGCATCCCACGCTCTGAGCCATTCTCACTAATAAAATCAGCTTTAAACTCGTTGTATTTCTTTTCAAACTCTTTAATTTTAGAAAGCCCACGTAAAAATTGCGCTATCTCACCACTGCCAGCATTGTCAGAAGGAAACCCAGCTTTAGCCATTTGCACATCAGGGTCAGACGCAGCACCGGGAGGAAGATTATTTACAACTTCCGCGCCTCTAATGGCATAAAAGTCACGTCTTAATTGTGATTTAAAGTCTTGCTGTCCTGTTATTTCTTTTAATATTTCTTCACCACGACCACCCCAGCCGCCTTGGATTCCTGCATCTTCAACTTGACTAGCTAAGTCGTTATATTTAATTACATCGGCAGATGCCTTTACAGATGCGTCAATAGCATCGGAGTTTCTTTTCTGCATAGCTACTGATAACTCACGACCTTCCTTACTAACAAATCCAGCAGCCTGGCCGTAAGCCTTAGCATCTTGAGGATTAGTTTTTTTAAGGCCTTTATAGGTCTCCCAGTCTCTTTGTTTTTCTGTCTTTTGCTGCTCTCTGCCAGTTTCGATATAACCTTTAGCAATGCCAAACTGTTTTGCTTTTTCTGGGTCACGCTCTTGCAAGCCCTCAAAGTATTTAAAGTTTTGTTGATCTGGCGTGTCTTTTGATGTGCCACCCAGCATAGATAACTGTTCTTTATTTAGGTAGCGGCCAGCAGCTAAGCTAACATAGCCATCACGCTCAATTGGGTCCATCTTTAGCAAGTCATCATCTAAAGTAAATGGAGTTAATGCAGCGGTTTCCTCAAGGTAAGCTTGCTTGTCTTTAGATGTGAGATATTTTTCAATCCACCCGCCAACTTGTGCGGCTTCTCTCTCGTCTTTAATACCTAAGCCTTTATCAATTTGTGCAGCATATTCAGGATTAATAGCATAAATCTGTGCAGCAGCATTGTAGTCACCACTCATAGCTTTTTGTGCTAGTTCCTGTAATTGCGCTTGTTGTTGCGCTTTAACTTGCATAGCCTGTTGCTGCATTGCTCTGTCTTCTTGTTGTTGACCGAACTCAACTGCATTAGCGTAGGTGCTACCCAAGTTTAAGCCGCCTAATGGTGTTACATCGAAAGGATTAGCCATATTAACCCCCGAACCCTGTAAAGCCTGAGCCTTGCAAATTTTGAGAATTGATGAAGGAGTTAGTAGAAATGGCATTCCCTCCACCGCCACCAGTCGCGCCCCCAAACATGCCGCCACCGCCACCAGGTGCGCCAGCAGCCATAGCCGCTAAATTGATAATATTACCTAAGCCTTGCTGTTTAGCATTAGCAGCGGCAGTAATGCCTTGCGCTTGCGTGTTGCCTATATTGCCGTAACCTTGAGAAATAGCGTTATTGTTTGTCTGAACACCTGCTAGACCTTGTAAGCCGCCTAATTGCTGGTTGACTAGCATTTGCAAGATGTTCTGGCTATTCTGCGCTAAACCTTGCTGTGTACTACCGCTTCTTAGTCCACCGGTTGCGGCGGCGTTGCGTAAAACGGCTTCTTCGCCTTGATTAATCATTGAGCTATAGAATGGGCTTTGCTGTGCTTGGTCGATTACGCCTTGCTGATTACCACCGTAGTAATCCATAAGGCCAGATAAGCCTTGCTGTTGAGCCGCTAAAGGGCTTTCGTTGGCTTTCATTAAGTAATCAAGCCCCTTTTGCTGTGCATCAGCAGATACACCAGAGGCTTTTTTAGCCGCATCAGCAGCAGTTTTGCCAGTTATACCGTTGAATACGTCTTTAACAAAGCTCATCGTTCTATCACCATTATGTTAGCGTCTCCACCTTCAAACTTATAAACGCCTTGATCAACAAAGCCAAGTTTTAAGCAAAGGTTAAAGACTGATTTATTTTTTACATCCACTGTTGCTATTAGCATTTTACACCAATCGTAGTGGGAAAACATGTTTTTAATGAATGTCTGACAGCTAGACCTAAGATGCTTCATATTCTCTCGTTTACAGCCGATGTGGACGCGTAAAGCCTCGCCCTTTTTGACTGCTGAAAATACGACACCGTTGCACTTATAATATTCAGATAATGGCTCAATATCACCACAGATACTAAAAAATTCCTGCTCTGTTATTACAGTACAATCCATCCTGTGCTTGCTCCAAAAACTGGGTTGTAGTATTGAGTTGGTAGCACTGAGTCAATGTAAATCAAGCTGTAATTAGCTGTTACTACACCCTCTGGGCTGCCTGTGCCGATAATGGGGCTGTAATCGCCATCAGAAATTGAGCCTATCAGGTCGATATAAGCGCGTTGCAGGTTGATTAAGTCACGCTTTAGCTGTAAGTAATCTTCGGCCGCATAGTCATCTTTGAACGCCTTACCTTTAATCTCTGCATAGGTCGTTAATGATTGCTGTGAAGTAGGTAGATTAAGAGGCATCTATATTGAACCCCGAAAATGCCATTTTATCAGTAGAGATAAACCTAAACTTGAATGATACATCATTCCTAATATAACCTAATCGCCTGGCAATGTAGCGTTTGGTGTAGTTATCTGGTGCGCTTATCATGTTCCAATATTCGCGGCCAAACGTAGTGCCGTCGTAGCTCATGCTAAATGCAGTTGTAAACTCAGTCAGTGCATAGCCGGGAATAGTATCAAGCTCGATTGAATTTATGCTTGCTGATTCCATTGGTATGATAGGGCTGTAGAATATGGCCTCTTGTGGCTCACCGTATTGTGAGAAAGTAGAGCCGTCTAAGTAGCCTAGTTTGCTTTCTAGGTTATCGCCATAAATCCACTTGTTAACTCGTGGGTCATGTACGCCATATCTAGCTCGCCATGTTGCGCTATCACCGCTTGATACATAAGACCATGCTGAATCAATGCCGTATTTCTTAGCGGTAGTGTGGTTAAACAGTAAAGTGTAATCAGGTAAGTGAATAATCAAAAACTTGTCTCTGTCTACTGTGCGAGATTCCATATAAACGGTTTCTAGTTGTGAATCGTTGTACTTAGAGATGATTTTATCAATTTCTCTAGTGGCAACTGTTACCTCTGCACCACCGTTCATAATGTGAATAGATGGGCTTTCATTCTTACGACCACCTAATACAAATATTTCACCATCTAACATGGCTTTGCAGTTAGTTCCTACTATTCCAATACGGCTAGACTTCCCCTCGATACTTTGCAATACACTTGTGCCAGATGGAGCAGCAGCATTAAAGTAGAAATACTCTGTGCTGTATCTGTTAAATGCAATAATCTGATTCTGGTCAGTACGCATAACACCCACGATAGGGTCAGCAGCGAACTCGCTTGATGTGTACTTTAACGGGCTAATTGAATATTCGTCTGTAATGTCAGTATGAAATAGAAATTCACCATCAGTCATTACATAGATACCACGAAACCACGTAATATCAATTGGTACGCCTAAATCTGAGTCAGATACCCTCACTAGGCTTGAGTTGTCATATAGCCACAATCTGCCACGAGCCACAATAGCTTGAGTGTTAAAGCTTGCTGCAAACTGGCAAACACCTGTGCCATCAATAACGCCTATTTGTGTTAATGTGCCATCAGGGTCAATAGCCTCCAAGTAATTGCCAGATACGCGAAAATGTTTACTAAACCGCTCGTTGTAAACTCCACCTCTAGCAATACCGGAAGTTTGGCAAAACTCAGTTAACCCATCATGCGCTAATAGATAACCTGTATCGCCCTTAATGTTATCAGCAATAGCAGTCATGTTAATTGGTAACTCGTCACGGTATCCGTTCTTAGAGTTATTCTGGCCTTTGACTAAAGGTATCATTATACGGCCTTATGAGTGCGAGTTATTACATAGCGCTGGTTATACACTGTTATAGGGCCATTAGACCTTATATAAGTAGTCGCTCCGTTAGCCTCCCAGGTTCCGAGGGTGTAACCTATTACCGTAAAGTTTATAGGTAGTTCAACACCAGATCCTTTGGGAAAGGTTAAAATCCTCCGGTATAACTCACCAACCGGCGCACCAATATCAAACCAAATCTCCACGTATGTTGCAGCCCCGCTTGATGGGGTAACTGTCATATCTACCGTAATACCTATCCCGTCACCATTTCGACCGCGTATTTTGCCACCAGAATAAAATGAATCTATGTCCGAAGGTAATTGAGATTCTATAATGCCGCCAGCGTTATTTGGTAATATGGTGTCAGTATTAGCAGGAATAGAAAATTGCGCTCCTACTGTGTATTGCGTGTCTTGATATTGTGCCCATCCAGTTAAGTCTTGAGATGATGACACGATAGCAGTACCATTTACAACTTGTAACTCAAACACTCCGTCAGCGCATTTTAATTTGATTATTGAGCCTGCCCAGTCAGTATCGTTATTAAATCTACAAGCAGAGAAATAGTTTGATTGCGTAACTTGAATGAGTGAATCGTCTGTTTCATATATATAAATGTTAAATATACCTCTACTTTGCGAGGCTATTTTATCGAATTTGAATTGATTAAACATTGCATTCACCACTGACAACGATTGTTGTGTTAACTGTTGTTACTAGCCCATCATCACGGGTTACGATACTGCATACATTAATAAATCCAGCAGTTTGCAAACTAGCCCTGAATGACACGATACTATCCAAGAATGAACTGCTAACCAATGTTGCGCCAGTTGATACCGTAGTGACTTGTGATGTAATAGTTAAGCCATTAAGCCAAGTATCAAGCGAGAACTGACCATCTACTATATCACCAACACTAGCGTATATAGTTTGTGCCGTGACTGGTGCGGTTTCTGCGTAGTAAAAGTTATTAGTGTCTAATCCTATCAACTGGTTGCCAGAGCCTACAGGCATTGTTCTAGGTGGTGCAATTTGGCTTGTTTTAGATGTTCTAGCGCGCCAGTTTTGCATAGATGAAGCAGCACGACCTGACATATTTTGTGTTGGTTGCTTGCCAAACATATCAGTTAAGCGTAATGCTAATGACCATGCAATAGCATCGTTAAATTCATCATCAATGCCTGATAGTGTAGATGCGTTGATTGATGTTTCAAAGTTATAGTTTGTTTTTATAGTGCCGTTATATTCATGCACCATATCTTCTAATTCTTCCAAAGAGTCAGTTAAATCAGAACCGCTAGGGTCAACAGTAATCCCGCTGATTCTAAGTTTTCTTAATGCAGAATTGACGTGTTCACCTTTAGTTTTCATTTATTCTTTCTCTTTGACTGGCTTTGCTTTTGGTTTCTTAATTGGTATTTCTTTTGTTGCTGAATAACCTTGAGTAAGCAAAAGTGATACTTCGGTGGCATCAACTAAAACTTCCTCGATTATATCATTTTCAATTTTGTATAGAATTGCAGACATGGATAACTCCAAAGGTAAAAGGAGGCCGAAGCCTCCTCATGTTTAGTAACGTACTGCTACACCGTTGCGCTGTGGGTCTTTGTTGGTTAGACCGTACCAGGTAAATGTACGATAACGCAGTGTTAAGCCTGATAATTCAGAGTCATACACCATGTACATTTTCAAGCCGTTGGCTAAGGTTTCAGAGATAACTTTCATACCTGAAAACTCTTTCATTAGCTCCATTGGTACATCACCACCTAAAATCTCGACTGAGTCTTTATCAAAGAAGATGTTAGATTTAGCACTTGCATCAGTGTTCAAGCGAGTCATAGCAACACCGCTTGCAATAACGTTTAGCACGTTTGCATAAGCTTTCTGCGTAGCGGTCAATGCACCATCGTTTTTAGCGATAGGCTTAGGCCAGATTTCTACACTTGTCGCGTTAGGCTTGCTTACGATAGTGAAAGTCATTAACTGACCTGTATCGTTTTTGCTTGATACGCCTACTGAGTTAACGCCAGCGAATGTAACCTTATCACCTACGGCAAATGAGCCAGATGCGGTAACAGGGATTACAGCAGAGCGATAATCAACGTTAGTCACTGTGCCAGTAGCTACGTTAACTGAACCACCTACAGGAGCGAATGAAGTAGCCGCTGTGGTAGTAGTAGATAATGCGCCACCAGTAATAACTGGCAAGAATGATGCAGTATAAACATCAAAGCCAGCAGTGTTTTGCGTAATCTGACCAGCATTCCACGCATCAGCAGGGCGACCTTGTACAGTTTGACGTGCAGCTAAGTCTTGTGCGTATACGTTTGCATCGCGGTCATTCATAAAGAAGCAACGGCCAGTATCCATACGCTCGCGCTCATTCATAATAGTCTGAGCTTGTGAGATGAATGTAAAGCCAGATGCACTATTATTACGGTAGTACAGTGAGCCAGTGTTTTTAATTAAGTTAGCTAAGCCAGTGTTTAACTCAGTAGCTTGTTGCTTACCAGATGCTTCACCACGTCGTTTCCACTGCGTAATGTCGCGCAAGTCATCGATACGCTGTTTAACTAAGTCGTTTTTAGGAGTACCTAAGTACGCTGGGTAGGTTTCTTCGATAATCTCTTGCTCTTGGCCTGTTAAATCCCAGCCAGTTAAGATTGGTGCATGCTGCTGCACTGGACGCCATAACACGTTGCCACTGTTGCGCATATCACCACTAGATGGGTTAAATACCATTGTTTTGTCTACTAAAGACGTTTGCGCTTCATAAGTTTCAAGCTGTGCTTCAAACATTACTTCTGCGATTTTACCTGCTGATAAAGTACTCATAGTTAATTCCAGTTGCTAGTATCAACACCTGATGCCTTGGCTTTGCGTTTTATGCTAATTCTAGACGGATCGCCATCTAATTTCTTCCATTGCTGGTAGAGATTTTCTGCCTTACCGCCTGACTCGCCTTTAATCTGCGTAGCTGGCTTAGGTGCCGAAGATTTACGTTTATTCGGGCTATTGATAGTGGCATGTAACATACCCAAGTAAGCAACTGCGCTATACGGGCTAGTCTTTAGCTTAGCTATAAACTGGTCACGCTTTGCACTGTTAATACCTAGTTGGTACAGTAATTTTTCGCTACCATCGCCTAAATCGTTTAAAGTGACTATCAGGTCATCAGTAATCGATTCGCCATTGTTAGGAAAGGCTTTTTCTAAGCTCATCCGTAATGACTTATCTGCTGAGTGGTATTCATCCTCGGATACACTGCCAGATTCAACCAATTTTTCAGCCCTGATATAGTGAGCATTTAACGCTGATTCTTTAGCTTGTTTAAGCGCTTCTTCTTGGGCTTTCTTACTCTGCGATTGTTGTGTGTTAGCTACTCGGCTATCAATTTTGCTTTCGTAGTACGCATCAAGCGCATCGTTATACTTGTCCTCGTCGTAGTCGTATTGCTCAAGCTTTGGCCGCTGTTGTGCTTGCCTTGGTGCTTGACCGCTACCGCTTTCTAGCTTCTGTATCTTCGCCTTGAGTAATTCTAATTCCTCGTCACGCTCATTGATTTTCGCTCTTAGTTGTTTGCGAACCTTACCAATTGCTGAATTTGGTTTAAAACCACTCTGCTCATTTTCCGAAGCCTCTGCTTCTTCGGGTTGCTTCCAGGATTCTGAATCCGCATCACTTACATCGTCATCATGTTCGATTTCAGTTCCAACTTCATCCGCTTTTAGTTCTGGTTTTTCTTCCACATATTCATCAAGCTTAACTTCTTGTTTGGGCTTGGCTTCAACCGGTGTCTGACCATCTTCTAAAGCGTTTTTCTCTTTTAGCTGTTTCAGAGATAATGTATCTGTCACTTATTTTATCCTCGTAGTGCAACGATTAACTATGCTTATTCACCAGCATATCGGGTGTATTACAATAATATCACTGGTCGTACCAGATAGGCAAATTTATCTGATAATATGCTTGACAGGGTCAATTAATAGGATAGGTGATTAATGAAAATACTACACGATTTCAAATGCCCTAAATGTGGCGTATTTGAAAAGCTGGTTGATTCGAGTCAATCTAGTGTGACATGCAAGTGTGGCATCACTGCTAATAAAGTTGTTAGTGCTGCTAGATATTTAGGTAATACAGTTGGCAAGTGTCCGACTATTAAGTGAGGGTTTATGTTTAAAACTATAGGTAAATTCGATTTGGAAGTATGGGAAGGTGGGCACCCAGTACACATAACAATAGAAGATGAGCGAGGAAACCGTATTATGTTTAGCCACAAGGATTTGTCAGACCTTGGGAACGCAGTAAAAGAAGCAAAAAAAGCTGCATTTTCTTCTCTTGATGAGGTTTATAGGCATGAGGTTTAAATTATGATAATCGAACTACTATTCGTTGCATCTATCGGCTTTCTCATTAACGGTCCAACTGGTGCAGCTTGGGCTATTGTGGGGTATTTTGTGTTTATATTGTTGGCTGCTTGTTTTGCAGTAGGGTGATTTATGGCTAATTTAGATATGATTAAAGATGCAAAAATAAAAACAGATGATTACTATGTAAATGATGGTTTAATATTTATCACCCCCGCTGTATATGATTTATTTATGTATGCTATGCCTAGTATTAGTCCTATGTTATGTAGAAAAGCAGCTCTAATGGTTGATAATTCAAATGAATAACCCGACTGAATATAAACTTTTGAAAGTGTTTGGAGTTGACAAGGTAACTGGGAATAGTGAATCAATGTCGCCATGTATATTTGTAGCTGGAAGGTTTGGTGATGGGTTTTACTCCAAGCAAACAGGTATTGAAATAGAATCCCAGCTAGATGTTACTAACTGGGAATATTTGGATTAGTTCTTTCCGCTATATGACATGGTAACTGAACCATTTTTGCCAGCTTGTATCAACTCCCCTACACTCATTCCTTGATATTCCTCTGCTAATGGCCTAAACCCTTTTTTATAAGCCATAGCTATCGATTCTTTTGATGAAAATGCACCTGATAATTCACTTCCATATTTTGCTATTGCCTCATCCATTAACTTGCTGCCGTATCCTTTCCCCCTATCAGCCTCACCAGTTAGGAACTCAACAATACTATACTTAGTTGGCGACCATTTAGATTCTGCAATGTCTATGTGTGCATTTCCTGTTGTGAGTCTTTCACTATTTGGGAATGTAGACTTAAAAGGCGATTCGATAGATTTAATCCCTCCATCACTCATAGCCTTACCGCTACCCTTGGCAGGTCTTACCATATCAACATCAGTTATAGCTAATGATATATCTCCTTGCGGCTCTTGTATTTTAACCCCTTTGAATGGCAGTCCAGACTCCTCAAAAAACTGCTTAAAATCTTCTGCATCTGTCCAATCTGGATATCCTTTGTCCGACAGCGGGCCACCTCCTCCCCATTTCCTATAAAACTTATCGTTGAATATTTTCCTATGCTCAGGTTTATTTGTGTCGAAAATTAAATCATCAGGAACATCATGCTCAACCTCAAAAACCCTCCCTTTCTGCCCTAGGTCTTGCCTTGAATAAATATACGCAAGCTTTTCATTATCAGTTATAAAAGTTGTGTCTGTATTAAAATCGTCAAATTGTTTATTTGTTCCATGATACCATTTAGTGCCTTTCTTTAATGCATCACCAGCAATAGGTATAGCACCTAACCCAGCCAACAACATACCTGACTTATCACCTTGAGCAGCAGCCCTACCAAATTCATCACCAGCAGCAGCATCACCAGTAAAAGGTAATGCTTCGCCAATGCTTGATAAGTTGCCGCCTATTCTTTGTGCGCCATATCTATCAGATATAATGTTATTGTCGTAGAGTAAATCAGATAAGCCTTGTCCAGCACGTTCAGCTAAGCCGGGCTTAACCTCTTGCGCTACTGGCTCTAGCGGCCTTAGTGCATCGCTAGGTGAACCAAACTTCTTGCGTAGGAAAGCCTTGATGCTATCTATAGGCATATCATCAGGGAATTTAGCTTGCTGGCCTGTGCCTTTTATCTCTACTACTGGCATTATGCGAAATCACCTATCAAGGGGTCAAATACTAGCATGTTGCTTTTAACCTCACCGTCCAGCTGTCTGCCATAAGTTTGCTCAAGCTCTGCTAACCTAAGTGCAAAGTCATTCATAACTTTCTGCTCATCCAAGCTTAGTTTACGCTCACCTTGCTGTACCTTGGCAATATTGACCGCTGTCTCTGAGTCTCTCTTTTTATTCTCACCGCTGTACTTCTCTTGTAAGTCAGCCATTTTCAGTTGTAACTCAAGTTTTTTATTCTCTTGAGCCATAATATCAGCTTGACCTTTAATCTGCTCAGCTTGAGCAAGTACCATATTAGCATCAGGCTCTTTAGGTGCTTCTTGTGCTTGTTTAAGTGCTGCCATTTCTTCCTCAGTTTCAGGCTTTCTAACGCCAGACAATACAAGTTGTAGGTTGGCAAAGTCGCGTATATCTTCAAAGCCAGCGCCCGGAGTCAAGGTTAGGAATTTGTTTAATAACATAGTGTGAGTTGGTGAGCCTGGAGGTTGACTCATAATTAATTCTTTCAACTGCTCCATCTGTTGTTCGCGTACTGATTCAAATGCAGGGCCAATCGTCGCATGAACATTGAAGCGCATCTTAGTTGTATCGTTCTCTGTGTAAGCAGTATCTTTAACATAGTCAAACTTTTGTTTGTTGATGGTTTCTTTCTTACGTGAACCATCATAGTTAACTAATGTTATTTCCTGCTCCTCATCCATTATTGCGCTAAACATTGACGCGAATATCTCACCATCTCTACGCATTGCGTACTTGTGATTATCTTGGTAGGTGTATGACTGCATGTCTAAACGTTTCTGAATAGAATTTATAGCCTTACCAGACAAATCAGTGTCAGCTATGTCGGGCATTAGACCAACACTAGCTACATCATCCACAGCAGCCCGTGACTCTGAGATTGATGCCATTAATGCTGGTGGTACTTCTGGTGCTTTAATATATCCTAACGGCCCCATGGGTAATGGATTGCCTTGACTATCAAGTGTACGCATCTTAACGTAGGGCAGGTTATTTTCTGCACCTGACATTTCGTACATGTCTTCATAACCAGCAATTTGCTCATCACCGAATATAGGCTTTTCTCTTGGGCTTCTTGCAACAATAGTAGCTAAGTATGATAACTGGAAGTTGCGCAGTCTTTGTGGGTCTTTAGCTAGCCTTACAACACCTTCATACCATTCCACACCATCAACAAAAGCTCTTTCGCCGTATTGAGGAACTACAGGGATATGTTCACCGGCTATTTCAGCAGTTTCTAATATCTTCTCACCACTCACCAAGTAGCGAGTGATGCGCCATTCTTTCTTCTTCTTTTCTTCGACAAAATCAAAGCCACCGTCAACAAGTGAGTCTTCTTGCTCGTCTAAATCATCAGACTCTACTTCTCGACGTGTACCGAAGGCATCCTCATAGACGTAATATTTACACGTTTTAATCTCACGATGGTAAAACTTACCCACATAAATTTGTTTGCTGCCTGTTACCCACTGGAAAGATAAGTCAGTGTAAGGCATGGCAAAGTTTGAGCCATCATCCTCAATACCTAAGTCATCCTTTAACGCCTCGTAAGCGTCTTCACTGAATGATTCTAGTATCGTGACTCTAGTTGCGTCTGACTTGTCTAGTAACTTGGCGTTGTTGTCCCAAAATACACAGTTATTAGCTTCGTAGATTGGACGTCTAACTAAGTGTTGTTTCTCGCTCCAAGGGTTTTTATATTCAGCAACTAATTCCCACGCGCCAACACCACAAGCAACAGCCTCTTGGCTTGCATTCTTCTTGGCCTCTTGTGATACGTTGTAACGCATATTGGCGCGGTAGATGCCGTCAAGTATGTCGCTAGCTTTGTCGTCTGTTCCTTCATCGGGTTCAAAGTCAACTTGTACTTCATTGATAACTAGGTCAGTGAGTATGTGCCTTACAGCCTTGCGAATAATATTAAACTCGCCTCGATACTCTAAGTCACTGCCTGCTAATGTATCATCATCCCACTGCGTCACCCAAGCGAACACCATATCATTAGCTGCTTTCTCTCTTACTTCTTGACCGTGGGTGTAGTCTTTATCGAAGTATTTTAGTATCTGTTCATGTGTCAGCATTATTTTATTGTCCTGATTGGGCGCGGTCTATGAGACGTATTTATAGGATTATGGTTTATTATACCGCTATTATCGAAAGAAAGCACAACCGCATCAAAAAGGTTAGGTGATGGTATGACTAGCCTGCTTCCGTCTTTCTGTACAATACCCTTGCGCATTTCTTCTTTAGTGTAAAACGCTATCTTATCTGATTGCTTCAATGGCATCCTGCAACACTCTGACCTTAATTTGGCCATCATTGGAGGTGATATTTTAGAGCTATCGAAACTGACTAATGTATCTGGGTCGTGATACATGCCAAGCTTTACCGCCTCGTATGTTCTTTTGCATCTTTGAGCAACCGATATAATATTTTGCGCTTTCTTATTTTTGAATACATCTTCATTTCTAAGCTCGCCTTTCAGGTTATAGTCGTCTGACTCTTTGAATAAAGCCTTTGGCATATTACAAGATTCTGAACCCTTATACATAAACGTATGAATCTTAGTGCCAGCAAATGCCCTTGCAGCTTGGTCACGTAACAATGCGCCCATACCATCGCAATCCCACCCGAACGAATCTACCGCATAAGCCCTGGCTTCTCTGACTGCTACATCAAAGCCTCTATTGGCATCTTCTGCCTCAATCTCTTTAACATCCTCAAATACTACACCGTGTCTAGCCGCATATCCCTTAGCATCTTTACCCACATCAGATGGGTCATGGCCTACCACTCTTGCGCCTCTACCTTCAAAGCCTAGTTTCTTATGGGCATCGATACAAGCATCAAACCAGTCAGCGATGATTACAGAGTTTTCAACATCATCGTTAAATGCGCCTTCCCATATATGATTGAATCGTGCTTGTGACATTCTGCCCTCTGATAGCTTTTGCTGGTCTTTGGCTAATTCGTCTCTTAGTGATGAGTCATGCTCGAACCACGGATTATCCCTGTAGCCAAGTTTAATAATAATATGGTAATCGTCCTCATAGTAACCGTATTTATCTAGGTCTGCTTGGAATGGTGTAATATATTCTATGCTCATTGCATCATTTGAGCTTTCAGGATTCCATAGTAGCCACATTTCAGCGCCTTCTATGCCTCGAAGTGTTGGACCTAATACATCTAATGTTTGCAGTGATGTTCTAGCCGCTTCTTCAATCAAGAAAAACTTAAATTCAAACAGTGATTTCATGTCTAGGATGTTTTGCATGCCGCCAAATGCAAATTTGCCACCGTTCTTATGTGTTATCTCCCAGTGACTAGGTAACGGTCTAAAGCCTGCTAATGATAGCTTCTTGACGTTCTTCTCGATGCCCTCATAGATAGATTGTCTTAGTGACTTCATTCGCTCACGTAATACAAAGACCTTTGAGCCGCATGAGTTAACCTCACCTATCAT
>Ga0099846_1000264_pt1 | contig 21417 bp, 17 predicted proteins | sample CB_VirMetaG_FD_78180 | JGI IMG/M metagenome (GOLD analysis project Ga0099846, IMG submission 78180) | Freshwater to marine saline gradient viral communities from Chesapeake Bay - CB_1504_1 Viral MetaG | ecosystem: Environmental > Aquatic > Marine > Coastal | place: USA: Chesapeake Bay... | reverse complement strand
GGAGGCCGAGGTGGTGGATGCTGTGCGCAGGATCATGGACCACACCAGTGGACAGTTCACACCAGTGGGCAGCGGCGGGCTGTTCGCCAGCGACCGCAACGTGTTCATGTTCATGGCGGACATGACCCGGCGCATCGACGTCAACGGCAGGGCGCAGCTGCACCGAGGGTTCATCGTCTACAACTCGGAGGTGGGCAGCAAAGCCTTCGGCATGTCTACGTTCCTGTTCAACTCTGTGTGCAGCAACGGGCTGATCATGGGGATTAAGGACATGGACAGGCTGTTGATCCGGCACACCTCTGGTGGGCCGAGCAGGTTCGACACTGATGCCATCAAGATGCTCCAGCATTACGTGGAAGCCAGCGAGCAGCCTCTGGTTGAGCATGTGCAGGCCGCCAACCAAAGCCAGTTGCCTGACCGTGAGACCAAGGACGGGGATGCGGTTGAATACTGGCGGACAATCCACGCTTGGCTGAGCAGGAAGGGTCACCGCTTCACCAAGCTGGAGATCAAGGATGCCGTCCGCTTCGCCGTGGCCGAGGAGGGCAAGTGCGAAACGGTGTGGGATCTGGTGCAGGGCATCACCGCCTCAGCCCGCCTGCTGGAGTGGGCCGATGCTCGGGCTGATCTTCAGGCCCGTGCTGGCAGGGTGATGGATCAGATCCGCAAGTAACAAAGGATCATGGTGACCAACATGGAAGATGAAGATGAAGGGAAGATCACTGACTGGACTGCATACATATCGAACAGGAAGTTCGCGCCGATCGCAGCGTGGGTGTCACGGCACCACGGCGCACTCGCTGAGCTTGCACGCAGGCTAAGCAAGAGGACCGGCAAGAAGATCCACTACCAGTATGTGCAGCAGCTGCTGCATCTGGATCCGGAGAAGCGGGTCGAACCAAGCTACGGCATGGGCTCACTGCTCATCAGGATCGCACGACAGATGAAGCAGGAGCACAACCAGTCACTGATCGGGCCGTATCATTCCGGCCCGCTAAAGGACATGGCATACAGGATGTTGCCAATGGAAAAGCCCCCGCCTGACGACGAGGGCTCCGAGTAATACAGAAGGGAGGGGCGGTGATCCGCCTCTCCCTTTTTTAGTCTTCGATAATCTCCACCTCCACGTAATCCCTGTCACGCTTTGCTGGCACGAACTTGAAGGTGATGTCCACCTTGTATGGATCCTCAGGGATCAGCCCTTCCAAGGCTAGAGGGAGAAGTATCTCGTTGAATGCAATTTCCCAGACGGCATGGGCTCGATACCGATGGACCGTAATGCAGATCGAACTACGGCCCGTTTGCGCATGACCCTCGACTTCTTCCTCCACCTTGAATAGCGAGAGAGGTGCTTTGTCGTCGTCACGTTGTAGTCCCTCAGGATCAGCTTCAATACTGTCATGGTGATTAGTCATCTATTCTCCCCCAAGGCCCAAGCCAGCCCATGATGCGGGCCTCCTCGGGGTATTTGTGTATCCAATCGTGGTGAGCCCTGCATACAGGCAGCCACCACCTCTCTTCCAGAAGCAGGAGGCCAGCCCTCCCCCGCATGTGATGGACATCCTGTGTTGGGCGGCCACAGTTGTCCACTGTGCATACAGGGTTGGCCTTCAGCCACACCTTCTTCGCCTTCGCATACTCCCGCAGCCTTGAGGACATGCGGGCGCTGACGCGCTTGATGCGTGTGCGCCTGATCATTCGTCGTCGTCCTCATCATCCTCATCCATGTAAGCTGCGATCTCGCAGGCGGTGAGGTGAACATCGTCTCTGTCGATCTCAGTCTCACACGCTGGGCATTCACTCGGCTCGAACTCTGTTGCACTTCCATCATGGCTTTGCTCGACAGGGCCGAAGCACTGGGCGTCCTCGCCGAAGGTAACGGTCACCTCGAAACTGTGTCCGCACATGCATTCCACCCCCACATCTACACTGCTAACTTTCTTTCTCATCTATTCCTCCACCTCCTCGCTCTTGCACCACATCAGATCACACACGCACGTGCAGTCAGCGTCATGCTTGCCGCACAGCTTGCACTGCAACTCGCCACACCACTCGCATGGATACAGATCCTCAGCCTTGCGCATGGGTCCACTGCATTTCTCACATGTTTCACTCATTCCTTGTTCCCCTCGTGTTTGTTTACCTCCTGCCTCACCAGAGCTGCGAACGTCCGGCCCAGCTTGAGGTAAGCCGCCCGCATGTGCGGGCATTCGGTTCTGTTGAACTCGAAATACTCGCATGTGCATTGGCCTTCGAGCAGATCCACCAAGTGGCTGACTCCTGTCCGGCTTCGCGAGCTGGCACGATAGCGCATGTGCTCTCCGATATCCCATATGGTTATGTGTTCTTTCTCCTTGGGCTGGTCTTTGGAGCGGTATCTGTTGCGAGCAGATATATTGCGAAGCTCTCGAACAGCTTCGCTGTGTCGGTCACCTTTGCCGCCATCCGCTGGAGCGCCATGTTTGCTCTGGTTCCCCTTAGGACTTCTGCGACCTCGATATCTGGCACGTGAATGGTTAGCCGCATCCTTTCCGGAGGCAGATCCTCGTCCTTTAGTCTTTGGACTGTGGCCCTTAGGCTGTCCGCTACCTGCCTGAGCAGGCATATCGATTCGTTCTTTGCGTTGCATGCTGTGCTGCCTTTCTCGATCTCATGCCATGCACCCTCGGGATACTCCCGTGTGGGTATGATGGCAGCCTCAATGGCCCATGCCTTGGGGCTGGATGAGACCCTTACTTCGTTGAATTGTTCTCGCTGAATACCCATGACGCCCACTTAATTGGTTGGTTTCCGTATCGAATGAACTGCTGGCTGCTCCTGTCGAAGAACAGATCCACCTCGGGGAGTTCCCCTGTGCTCCGCTGCTTCTCGATGATGGCCCGGCAGTCTGGTCCATTGCCGTCACGCCCGGCCGAGATGGCCTGCTCCTTGACCTTGTTTCGCCAGACCACCACCACGTTGTCGGGCTGGTTGATGAGGTCGCCGGATCCCTTCACGTCGAGTAGACCCACCGCCTTCCTGTCTGACTCGCCCTTGCGTGGGTGGGCCACGACATGGGCGTGGATCTTGTGCTCTGCGGCGAAGGTGGTGATGAGGTTCATTGCCACCCTCTGCGCATCGTAGTCATCGCCTGACACATCCAGCTTCATCAAGCTGTCGATGACTATGTGGCGGCAGTTGTATCGCCTCACAGCATACTCCATCAGCTCGAGCAGCTTGTTTACGGAGACCATCCCATACACATCCAGCGGGTAGTATCGTCCACGCAGGAACGCAGCCGTCTCCTCAACCATCTTCAGGGTTGGCGTGCTGGAGCAGTGATACTGGTAGGCCAGCTTCTTGATCTGCTGATGGATGGGCATCTCCATCGAGGCGACAGCCACCCTCTCGCCCTTGGCTGCATACTCAAGGCAGAGCTGGCTAAGCAGTGTGCTCTTGCCGTGGCCTGACGTCCCAGTCCAGAGGGTTGTCTCTCCATCCCTGAACCTGAGGCCATCACCGAATATGGCGGTCTTGATGCCGCTCTTCTCCCCGATGATGGATCGGAATGCCTCATCGACATACGACTCCACGTCCACGAACTGGACTGGGTGCATGGTGTAGGCATCAGCGATGACCAGCTCGATCTCCTCGATTGCCGGGCCGTATGCCACCAGCCATTCGTTCATGTCCTTGCGGGGTAGCCTGACCGACCGGACCCGATGCATGCCAAGCCTGCGCATGATGTTGCCGACCTGCTTCTGGCCTGCCTCGTCGTCATCAAACGACAGCAGGATCTCATCAAAGCGGCTGAGGTTCTCGAACTCGAACTCCATCCAGTCCAGATTGCCAGCTCCGAACGGAACAGACAGGGCAGGGAAGCCGTAGCTTGCCCAGCTCATGGCATCGATCTCGCCCTCGCATATCACCACTGACCTTTCCCTTTTCCCGATCGCCTGCCATCCAAACAGGCACGGTGCACAGCCTGCCTCGGTGCGAACCACCTTCTTGCCGTCCTTGCGCTGCACCTCAATGCGCTTGATCTGCAAGAGGGTGGATCCTGATGCGTCGAAGCTCGAGAAATACATGGCCTGCGCATCACCGCCCACCATGTATGCCTCGAGGATGTGCTGGGGTATCTTGCGCTCGTTGATGAGGTAGGAGATGCCCGAGCAGCTCACCTTGGTGGGTGGAGCAGACCGCTTTGGCTTGGCGTAGGTCTTTACCTCCTCCCTCACAGCCTCAGGCATGCCCAGAAACTTCCGAGCCTCCTTCATGGCATCGCTTACGCTTATGCCCCTCACCTTTGCTAGCAGATCAAGGCTGTCACCCTTGTCATCCCCTGCAAAGTCAGCCCATAGGCCTGCGCTGGCACCATCCAGACAGATCTTCAGGCTTCTGCCATCCTCTCCTGCCAGTGATCCCACGCACCACTCCCTGCCGACCCTCTTGCCGTGTGGCAGGAGGGTCATGCAGAGCCTTTCGATGTTGAGCTTGAGCCTTTCGCTCAGCTCCTTGGCTGAGAGGATCATACCTGCACCCCGCTTGCTATGAGGGCTCGTTTGAACTCCTCCTCATCGCACCCATCCCCGATCCAGTCGATCCAGCTCATCGGCTCCATGTTCGCGGCGTCCTTAAAGAACGTGTTGGCGTATGGAATCCAAGGCTTGGTCGAAGTCCTCGCCATGTAGATGAAGTCCTTGATCCTCTGCTCGATCACATCGTAGCCGATGCCCTTGTCAAAGAGCCGGTAGATGTGGTTGCGGCATATCGGCCTGAACTGGTCCCCGCATTCGCCGGGATACATGTCTATCAGCTCGTTCGCGTGCATCAACCGCACTGCCTTCTCACTTACCTTCCGTTTGGGCTTGGGCTTGTAGTCATCAAAGCCTGCCCCAGTCATTCGCGTCTGCATTTCTATCCCTTTCTCCAGTTGGATTCAGTCATAGCGGATCTTTATGTGGGGGGATGGGCTTGATGTCCCATGCCCCGCCCTTCGCCTTCTTGACCAAGTAAAACCTGAAGCATGAATACATCTCCGCCGTTGTCTTCAGCTTCACAGCAGCATCGTCCCTAAAGAACCCCTTGGTCTCGAAGATTCTCACAATGCCATCAGGGCAGAGGCAGAAAAAGTCCGGGGTATACCACGTCTTGTCCGCCATGCGCAGCTTGAGGGCCTGCGAGAATATCAGGTAGTCGGTAGTCCGGATCAGGTGGTCATACCACGCCTTCTCCAGCTTGTTCATGGCGTCAGGCTTCTCCTGAGCCAGCACCTTATAAAGGGGAACCCCCGTTTCCACGGGGGCTCCTTTGTCTTCATCCTTACGGGCCTTGAGATCGTTTGCGTATCGCTTCTCAAAGTCCTCCAGCTCTGATTTTGACCAGTTTACCATGTCTCAGATGTGGTAGTTCTTGCTGAGGGACCACGCCCTGTGTGCCAGCCAGAACATCTCCAGCTGTGTTACGGTCTCCTCGGGTCCCCAGTGATTGACGTATGGAGGCTCGGGCTTCTCCCTGTTGATCACCACGCTGGCGGTTGCGACAGGCGCAGAGGGAAGCGAATACTTCTCCATCATCTGAGGCGTCCCAAGCGCCTGCCGATAGGCCGCCAGCTGAGCACAGTATTCCGGGTAGAACTTGGGCTTCTTCCCATCAGCCACGCGCTGGTTCTTGAAGTCGATCACGACCGGGCCTTCAGCCCACGCCGTCTCAGCCACAAGATCCACGGTTCCAGCGTATCCGCTGGGGTGAACGACCACCTTCTCCGAGATGTAGACCTTCTTCACGTTGCGGTTGATCCATGTCTCCAGCACCATCGTCCACGGCGCCAGCATGTGCTTCTCAACCAGAGGTGCTGGCCATACGCCATTAACCAGCCGGTGGTTGATCATGTCGTGGATGATCGTGCCACGGTTGGCCGCCTGCTTCGTCTCCTCGCCCATGTCCTTCACGACACGGGAGGCGAAGTCATCGTCGCTCTCGCCGGGGTTGCGGGGCAGGGTGAGGGCAGACAGGATAGCCTGCTGCAACTTCCATGCATCCAGCCCCGGCTTCGCAAACACCTTCTGGATGGTGGTGACTGACGGGTAGAGCCTCTGCTTGCGGGCTTCCCTCAGTGTGGCGTCATGCTGCGGCTTGCCATCGGCGGTATACCAATGGGCTGAGCTCTCAGGGTTGATGTTAATCACTGGTCGCCTCCCTCACCCGGCGTGTCATACGGGGCCATCGGGGTCTTGTCCATCGTGGCCACCAGTCCCGTCCCCTTGGTCTCGATCCATAGGCTGATGGCCATGGCCCGGATCGACTCCTCACCCAGCTCCAAGCCTCGACTGGTGTGCAGCGCCTCCGCAATCGTGTGTGCGTCCTGAAGGCACCGGAGCATTAGGTGCTCCAGTTGGTTCAGCCTCTGCTCAGGATCGGCTGACGGGGCAGCTGAGGCCTTCTGAGGGGCGTTCTGGGCAGGAGCCTGCCGTGCAGGCTTGGATGCCCAGCTCTTCTGCCCCATCTCAGGTTCAGGCCGGGACTGATCCACATCCTGCCCCATCCCGTCGAGGATCTTGGCCCCCTGCTTGATGTCGAGGCACAGCGTGCGCTCGTTGTTCTTGTTGCTCAGATACTCGTCGATCTTGACCTCAATCTTTCCGGTCACAGCCACGTTCTGCCCCTGATCGAGAGCCAGAGGGGGCTGCCCCCAGAAGGTGAGCCGCGTCTCCTCCCCGGTATCCGGGTCGCTGGCGACAATGGTCTGGCATGACCACGGTTTGCCAGTGCGTGACTTCCCGACCTTGCGGTCGAAGACACGGGAGACCGTCCCGCTGATTGTGTTTAATACTTCCCCTTCGCACTGAAGGGCCTCGCTGATTGTAGTGTAGTCCATATGCTTTACCCCGCGTTTTACGGGGCCACCCTTATGGGGTTGAGCTTGCGCCTGTGTCAAGTTCTACGTAGAACTAAACGCATGAAACAGTTCTGCTCGCGATGTAAGAAGGAGCCGAGGCAGCCGACCCACGCCTACTGTAAGGCGTGCAAGTCGGCATACCAGAGGGACCACCGGCGTAAGCGACTCAACATCTCGCCTGAGATTCTATGCCCACGGTGCCTCAAGTCTGTAGCCCTCGTTACCGGCCGGGATATCACCTGAGATTCAGGTGGTAGCGGGCACGTCTGCGGATCTTGTCCAGCTTGCTGCGGATCTGGCTGTCGGCGATGTCCGGCCTGACTCTCAGGAGTCGGGCGTGGTTTCGCTTGAACCACTTGCCAAAGTCCTTGGTTACGTAGGATCGGTAGGCCTGCACCTCTGGCTGGGTCATGGCGATCCTCTTGCCTGCATTCTGGGGATCGGTCTTGCTTGCGAAGGAGATGACCGGGATGTGCACGCCCCTCTGGCTGAGTATCGACACAGCCCTCCATGCCTCCGAATCCTCAGGCATTGGCTGGACCTGCCGCGACCATGGAGCCACCCCGACATTCACATCCTCGCCGAGGACGTTCACAGCCGGGGCGTTCAGCGCCCAGTTGCCCCATGCCCACGTCCGGAAGAACTCTCCTGACACAGTAACGGGATCCCTCTGGACCGGGCTGTCGAAGATGGTCTGGATCCATGAGATCGCATCCTTTTGGAATGCGTTCCACGGCATCACCGCAGGAGCAGCAAACCTTCCGAGCACACCGGCCAGAGTTGCGGCCTTAGTCTCAGGCTTAGCAGACATCGACATGACCATGTCGAGGGAATCCATGAGCCCGCTCATCATGCTGAACTCCTTGACGATGGTTGCACCATTGAACATGGCCGATGCGAGTGTGCTCATGGTCCTGCTCTGATCACCACCGAACCGTTTCTGGTCCTGCATGGTTCCGACCATCGCGAGTGCGGCAGCGACAGGGAACAGCTTGTAGCTGAAGCTCTTTCCTCCAACGACGATCGAGTAAGGCATGATGCCAGCCTCCATCATGTTCCGCCTTTGGTCGCGGGAGAGCTGGTTCAAAGATCCAGTCAGCATCAGGGCTGGTTCTTCGTCGTCATCCCACTGGCTGAAGAACATCAGTGCTCCGAGGATTCCACCTAGGCCGATGGCGCTTCGATAGCGCATCTGGTTATACTCGACCGAACTTGGGTTGCGAGCGTTCGGGCTCTTCTTGCCCTGCGGCCCGTCGACCAGCGACCACCAGTCCCTGAACCTGCCCATCGGACCTGAGAACGCCACGTCAGCCAGCTTCTTGGACCCAAGGAACTTCCTGTCCTTGGCATCCATCTCCCAGTTTGGAGAGTGATACCACAGCCGGGCCTGACTGGTTGCTGGCATCCAGTCCATCAGGACGTTGGTGAAGTTTGCTGCGAACAGGACGAACGGATGGTTCGCACGCATAATCGCACCGCCCGGTCCCTCCATCACCTTCGCTCCAGTGATCCACCTGTAAAGGAATCCGGGAAGTCCATACGGAGTCCTCATGCCGGTAGCCGTCATCCCATACTCAATGGATTCCTCGAGGATGTTCTCGGGAACATAGTAGGCACTGAGCTCTTTGATCCTGAGGTTTTTCTCTTTTGGTTTAATGATTCCTTGATCGACTTCCTTGTTCACCCGGGCCTCGATCTCCTTCTGCACGCTATCGCTGGTGCCGAGGATCTCCTTATACATCGCCTCGACCTGTTTCTCGCTGGGGTTCTTGAGCCCTGTCTGGCTCTTGACCATCGCATTGGCCTCCTCCCAAGCCAGCTCAGTCATGCGGATCTGCATGTTGGTGATGCCGGACAGGGTATCAATGGCCATCATGATGTGGCTGGCAGCCTCAACCTTGCCGAGCATCCTCCACAGCAGGGAACTGTCCTTCCGCCACGCAGCCAGAGACCGGTATTGCCATCCAGTCAGGAGCTTCTCGGATTGGTTGGATGCGCTCAGGTAGTTCTCTGCATCCCTTGCATGTGCCAGTGACCACTTCACACCATCCTCATTGACGACAGTGCTGGCCACCTTGGCAGCTGCGGCAACGGCGTATGGGATGTTGTTTGCGATCGCTGACACTGATCTCCACATGCCGCGTGGAGTCCTAGCCCCCTGAGCAATCAGCTCGAAGCCTGCATTGACCAGACCAGAGAACGAATCCAGCCACGTCTTGGTGCCAGACAGAGCGTTGTTCATCCAGTAAGACCAGAACTTGGCAGTGATCGGCGCTTCGCCGTCCATCGCCTCATACATCAGGTCGTGGAATTTCTGGATCTCTGCATGCCGTGTAGACCCGACGCCAGCGTTCTTTGCCCTAGTCAGCTGGGCGATAAGCCTGTCCTTATACACCTCGAACCTGTCTCCCTTGCCCATCTTGTTCATGTAGCGGCCGATGAGCAGGTTGCCGGTGACCGATGGGTGGGCTTGGAACAGCGCATCCTTCATGGCGTTAAGACCCGAGCCAAGCCTGTGGCCGTGATACGAAAGCGCAGCAAGGATCCTCTGGGTCATGTCAGTGTAGAGAGTCTTGGCGCCACTGTCGGAGGTTGAGTCGATCCAGCCAGCCAGCTTGTTAAGCATGGAGGTGACGATATAGGGGAGGGCATCCTCTGGAATTCCGGAGTGGTCAATCCCCCTCGCCCTTCCCATGACGATGCCTGCCAGATTGTTCAGGGAGTCGGGGTCATTGGAGAACACCTCGACGATGGCTTCGGCTTGAGCCCGCCTTTGCTCTGGGTTGCGTGGGATGTATTTCGTGCTGAGCAGATCCTCAGCGATTTTGTCCATCGCACCCTTACCGATCATCTTGTTGAGCTTGCTCCTGTTTGCTGGATTGAGCAGTTTGGATCTTAGGCTCTTGGTCGTGACAGCGTTTGGATCCTTGACGTTCCAGTTCATCCAGAGCACGTCCGCTTCGTTTTGGAAGAAGGCTGCGACCTCGGCGGGACGGGAGCCCGGCCTGTCAGACGAGACGTTCTGGCCCGGCACACGGCAGGGAGATGCACAGGCCATAGGCGGCCTATACGTCACGTCCTCGTATAGCGCGAACCTGTCAACCACACCGACAGTGAGCGACCTGCCGGTAGCTGCCCTGATCGCCTCGTTGTAGAACAGCTCGACGATGGCCAGAGCTCGGGTCGCCTTGTTCGGGTTGGTCCTCTGCATCCATTCCTTCACGCGGGCAGTGCTTGCACTCGACCCGAATGCTGGCATGTCGCCGATCCTGCCGCGCATTGCCTGCTGTAATAGGTTGTTGCGCTGGCTGACGAGCTGCTCGAACTCGATCTCTGACCTCAAGGTCCTGCCTGTCCTCCAAGCAGCCTGCCTGATTGAACCGCGAGACTGGGTCTCAGCCAGCAGGATGAAGTTGATCAGGTCCATGTCCGCAAGGGAAGCGATCTCCCAGTCAGGGGTGACTCGGGAGTTGATGATGTCGGACTCGGCTCCGGTATGGTGCAGCACGCCCGACTCTGTCGAAGCACTGTAACGGGCGAGCGAGCTGCTCATCCGCTGGAGGTCCTGCTTATACTGGTCGTAGCCGTAGTTGCCCTTTCTTGAAGGATCGGGGTTGCCGTAGACCGACTCAACAGGAACCTTGGCAGTCACGCCATCGATGACTCCACTGACCATCCTGCCAGAGGCCTGACCTACGCCGGTGATCTGGCCTTCCCCGGCCATGCCAGCGATCTGTGACGGCTCAACAGACCTGACAGGAACAGAGAATGTCGGGTCCTGACGAACCAAGGCGGAGATTCTGGCATGCGGAGTAGCCGCCATCGGGTCACCCGTTGCGATTCCGATAGCAATCTTCATGGCTTCGGCCTGCTCGTAGTCCCGGACTTGGTCAAGGGATTGCAGCTTGGCCGTGAGCGATGCGATGTCGGCCTTCGTCTTGACGAGATTGCGCCCGATCTTCGCACCGAGCAGCTGGTAGCTGCCTGCACCCTCGAGATCCACGGCATTGCTGAATGCCCCGGAGTCCCAAGCGATGACCGACTCAAGGTTGAATCCTGTCGGCGATGCGGTGACAACCTGATCTGCCCGTTCTTTCTCGGAGAGCTCGGTTATCTGCGTCTGCCCACCACCGGCAGCCGACTGTGCGTTCGCAGTCTTCTCCTCGCTCACCGATCCGGAGTCGGCATAGATCGGGTTGTTGATGTCTGCCTGATATTTCGGGGAGTTCTTCTCGGATTCAGGAATCAGATAGAGCTGGGCTACCGTGAACATCTGGGAGTAGTCGACCTCCTCGGTCTTGCCATCGCTCTTCACCTTGATCGGCGCAACCATCAGCGTTCCGCTGTCCGGATGGTTGTTGATGATGCCAATACCAACGACAAGATAGGCGCCACGGTCAGGCCTGTCCCTGAGGATAACACGTGTTCCTTCAGTCTTACTGGCCCTGAAGTTCGGAGGAACACCCTCAAGCCTTTGCGCTGGAGACAGGCTCAGGAAGGTCTCGATGTCTTTGAGCTCTGCTGCGGTCTGCGTTTCCTGAGCCCCTTTGGCTATTCTGGCTCTTCGAGCTGATGACTGGACTGCCACTGCACGCGCAACAGCATCTGTGTCATCCTGAGTCTTGACCCGGTTGGCGCGGTAGTTGAGCACCATCACCGTCTCCATGCCCTCTTCGTCGATCTTGATGCTGCGCTGACGGTAGACCTTCGGAATGACACGCTTGTATCCGATCTCGTATGTCCGCTCAGCCGCCCTCGAGATCTCATCCATAATGTTCGGGGCATTCTGGCGCTCAGGCAGCTTCACCATCTCAAGGATCATCCGCTTCTTGTCGGCCGAGCTCAGATCTTTGTTTGGAGCGATCTCATTAACGATCCTGTTCTTGGTCCGGGTATCGAGCATGCCCCAGTTGTAGAGCTGCTGCGCAAAGTTGGTGAACATGGGAACACCAGCCCGGCGAGAACTCACGAGCTTCTGATAGAGGGCCTCAGCCTTGTCAAAGATCTCGTTGTATCGAGCGGCATACTGCTTCTTCAGCCTCGAGATAAGCAGCCTGTCGAGTTTCTCATCCCTCGCAACGCGACCACGGAGCAGTTTGTATAGATCCTTGCGGAACTGAGGGACCATTCCCTGCATGCCGGGGTATTTCCTCACGGCTTTCGATGCGGTTGTCTCCAGCTTGGGCAGCATCACCATGCGCTCGGTGGTCCCCTCCTTGCGCATGCGTTCGGCTACGAAGTCGCGAGCCTCAGGCTGGGTCTGGAACCTGTAGTGGCCGATAGGTGCACCTGCGGTGTCATACATCACCACGTATACCGCAGGCCTCTGGATCCAGATGTCGGTGTGGTTCTTGGGATCCTTCTTCCCAAACTCGTCCACCTCCTGAATAGCCATTGGCTTGTTGGCATCGTATTTGAGCGCCAGCTTGTCGTTGGATGGATCAAGCTGCTGCGTCCCTCTCGCTTCGTAGCCGATGTAGTAGCGCCCGGTCTTGCCGGTCACATCTGAGCCGATCTTGTATTCAGGCTGAACGTAGATCGGGTAGTAGATCTCGGTTTCTACGGTTCCTTCAGGGCCGGTGGTCCTGCGTGCAACACTGCTGTCGAGGGATGCAAAGTCGTCAGCGAGCTGCCAGTTCCCGACAGCCGTCTTCCCGGTGTCGGGATCAATGTCGAAGATGACCCTCTTCTGCTCGATGGTGCCATCCCCGTTATACTTGCCGTCTCCGGGTATGTGCTGTGCGATAACGACCTCAGCCTTCTCGGAAACCTTGCCTTCGCCTGCGGTCTTCTCGGTTCCGATCTGCTTGTCGGCGAGTGCGCTTGCCTCGGTATGGGTGAGCGGTTGCCCCTCTGTTCCGGTAGGCTTCCCTCCCTGCTCCGGCGTTGCAGGCATCTGGGTGTCATAGGCCACCGGGGTAACACCGCTCTTTGCAGCATCTGTGTTCCAAGAGACGGTCTGTCCGCTGGTAAGGACCTTTCCGTCAGGGAGAGTCCAGTTTCCCATCACCTCAACGACAGGCATGACTACGCCGTCCACGGCGTCATACCCGACTACCCTCACAGGTATCGTGCTTCCGTATTCAGCTTGGGCGGGTGCATCTACGCCGCCGGTGGTCATCGTCGGGTAATCGAGGATGGCCTCGTTCGAGATGCCCTCATGCATCATGCTCTGGCGCTTGATGTAGTGGCCAAGCTGGTCGATTGCCTCAGCCTGATCGACCTCATACAGGCTTTGGAACACGTCCGGTGTCACCTTTGCCCCGGAGGAGATCACCTTCTCAAGCGTGCGCGTGAACGACATCAGCCTAGCACGCCTCTTGGAGTTCCGGTTTCTCGACAGGTATGCCTCCCTCAGCTCAGAGATCTTCTGCACCGGGGTCTTCACCTCGCCACGAGATATCTTGCTGATCCTCAGCAGATCCATGTGCTGGTCGATATACTCCTCGTCCATCTGGCTGAGGAGCAGCTCTGGAGATTCGTCGGTGGTGAACACCCTCGATCCCTCAGCATACATCTGGAGGTTCTGGCGGGCAGTCTCTTCATCGAGTGCAGGCATGATCCCGACAGCATCGGACATCAGGTCCATGTCGCTCAGCTGGACGTCCTCGTCGCTGTATCCCTGATTCACCCAGCTGTAGCTAGGATCTATCGATGCACCTAACGGAAGGGATGCGTCAGGAAGCGAGGCCCATGCGTTGAAGCCGACATTCCACACCATGTCTTGGACGGTGCCGGTCTGTTTCTGGGTTTGGGAGTCCTGCCACCAGTCCGGAATAGGGCCGGATGCACGCTCGTCTGCACTCTGGGAGGATGCATCAGTGGTCCTGCGATCGGTGGCGAGCGTCATCGACAGGAAGGTCTTTGGAACAGCAACGGACATCTTCGACCGGGCGATGAGAGCCAGCGTTCCCTTTTCGTAGGTCCACTGGTTGTCCTTCAGTGTGGCCAGCACCTTCCTCGAGGCCATCTTGGACACTGGAATCGGATTCATGTCCTCATCCATTGACCTCTCGGCTGCGCTCACAGAGACGATCTGCTGCTCTCCGGTGGCAGGGTCATACGTTCTTTGGATGAGGCTGATTCCGCCATTGATAGGCATCAGGACGGTTCCGGTCTTGGATGCCAGCAGCATCATGGCCGACTCAGCTTCCACGTTAGGATCCAGAACCTCTGGCTCAGTGCTGAACGTCTGGACGTTACGCTGGCTGATGATCTGCTGGATTCGCTGCTGAAAAGCACCCTCATATAGAGGACCGCTTGCCCAGTCGGTCATCACGACCATGCTCTTCTTCATGACAGCCTGCTGCGGGGAGTTCTTGGCTGCCTTCTGGGCTTCCTTCTTCCTCTTGTCTATGGCTTTGGTCAGGATCCCATCCAGCTCATTGAGCGAATCCAAAAGAACCTCTTGCTTGGTGACTCCCTTCTTCAGCTTGTCGGCCTGCTTCTTCGTGAGCACTCCGCTTTTAGCGAGATCATTTACTTTGGACCTGAAGTTTGTCCCGGTGGCACGGGTCGGGGATAAGGACATCGCGGTCAGCTGGTCCTGAGTTTCCATCAGCCCTTGCAGGTCATCATCGACGACAGGGTCGGCCTGAGCCGCAACCTCCTCCATCCTCTCGCTCTTAATCTGGAACTTCGAGGTCTCGATGATTGCCAGACCATCTGGGTCGTAGCTGACCGTCCCCTTCTTGACCCCCTTGCCCTTCTTCTTCGGGATCAGTGATGTGGTGGAGATGGTTGCAACCTTGCCCCCATCCTTGTTCAGGAGGATGGACTCGATCTTATTCTCCGAGACCACCTTGCTGACCGTGTAGGTGTTGCCCTTGTAATCCAAGAGCACAGAGCCGTCTGTGAGCCTGTCAGACAGCGCACGTGCGGCTTTCTGGGTCTGGGCGGTGGATTGGACAGCCGGGACATCAACCTTCGTCTCAGGGCTTGCTGGGGCCGTTGTTGGGAACGAGACAGATGCCACCTCTCCGGCATTGCTCTGGCCATATAGAGGGCCGGTAATGAATGCGGTAGGAACGACAGCCTGCTTGCCCTCTACTACGACGATCTGGTCACCGGTGGCGCCTTGGGTCTCAAGGCTGGTCTTGGTCCCGGTGTAGTCCACGTTCGAGGATTCAAAGCCGAATCGATTCTGGTGAATGCGGTTCACATGCCGAGCATCCACCTTGATGTTCCCTCCAGATGGCATTCCGATCTGGATCTGCATGTCCCCCTTGTCATCAATCTCGTGGCCGATGACCTGCCCACGCATCACAGACACGCCGTTCTCGTATGCGTCGATCTCTACCGATGCACCAACCGGATACTGAAGCCTGACAATGTCTGCATTCCGCATCCGCTCGTTGCGTTTCGGTGAGGCAGCCTTGATGTCGTTTGCGTTATAGATTGCCGGGAATCTCTTGGTCTTAGGGCTGTAGCTCAGGCCATACAGGCTGGCAACAAACGTCCTGATGCTGTCCGCACCGGCCTTTTCACCTGAACCCTCAAGGGCATCTGCATATTGCAGCTGGCCACTGAGCCACTCGGCGTAGATCTTCCTGTCGCTGAGCGCCTTGCCTTTGTAGTTGTCGGTGTATTCTTCATTGGTTCCAAGACTTCTGGCTACGTCACCAGCACCGGAGTAAAGGATCAGGCCGGTAAGCTGGGATCTGTTTGCCTCGTATCGGTTGAGGAGCCTCACCTCCTCGTCGTTGGTCGGGAGCAGGTTGATGGACGAAACATCCACCAATGTCTCCAGATCCAATGCATTGACTTTAAGATTGCTGCTGCCACTTCCCTGAGCCTGAGCCTCCTCCAGCTTCTTGGGATTCACATACATGCCAACAGACCTGTCCAGTGTAGGTATCAGGTTCTGGTCATGAGCCATCGACCTCGACTTGCGGAGGCGCTCGGCCTCGTCTGCACTTACGGAGATGTCGTTGCTGATGTTGGCCTCGATCCTTCGATCGGGACTTACAGTTCCAGACTTGGGAAGCGAAGGGTCTAGTGACTGATACTCGTATTGCCCCTCGGAGTATGATGTCCCACGAGTCTGCAACAGCCTGTCTGGAGATTCGGCCCTCGGTGCCGCCTCCAGATTTCCATGCAATTTCTTGTCGTATTCGCCCTGAAGATACCGGTCATGTCCCTTTCCTGCTTGGGCAAGCAGCCTGTTGATCTCGATGTTCTGGCTGGCTAGCTGGGCGCCACTGACCCCAAAGCCAGTAACCCCTCCAATAGCGGAGGCATATGCAGCGTCCTTTACGGATTCAAGAAGGCTGATATGCTCCTTGCCCCACAGGTTGGCATTCCAGAATCCGGAGTGGATGCCATCGTCACTGAGCGACTGGACGAACTCTTGGATGGCTTCCTCGCCGCCCTCGGCGATGACGTCCTTCATGGTCATGCCGGTGCGGTTGAGACCACCACCAAGCCACTTCGAGATCGGCAATGCCTCGCTGGCACCAACACCGGCGTTCATGAGAGCCATCACCATGGATGTGGTCTCAGAGTTTCCGGCCTTCGATGCCCGGTCATACCCATCCGAGAACGCCGACATGGATCCTAGGGTTGCGACTGCGGCAGTGCTCCCCATTCCAACACCCTTGAGCAAGGCGCCGCCAGTGATGAAGGACAGGGTGGATCCAAGGCCCTGAGGGATATCCCTGACCAAAGCCTTCTCGACGCTGTATCCCTCGCCTTCAGGCTGCGCATACGTCAGGTAGTCGTTGAGGGTTTCGTTCTGATAGCGCATCCAGTTCGCCATCCGGTTGAAGACATTGCCTCCCTGAGAACGGGTGAGGCCCTGAGCGATACCCGCCATCGGGTCGTTGGGATCGAAGTCGCTCTTCAGGATCTTGGCACCGGATCCGGATGCGATGTCATAGACGCCGGACATGAGCCTGAGCGGTGACTCGGCTGCCGACAGGAACATGCTGAAGAACCCGTTGGAGAGGTTCGACGTGGCCTGCATCATCTTCAGACCAGCGCCGTATTCAGGGCCAGCCTTGCTCATCCTGACCAGCTCGTCCTTGAGCAGCTGGGAGCGGGTCTCGCGAAGCGTGCCAGCCTGTTTCTCGTAATACAGCCAGTTGTCTATCCGCTCCTTAGACCAGTCGTCCGGGAAATCATATGCCAGCCCATCTTCAGGAAGTTCGCGTGTCTGTGCCATGGGTTTATTGTCCTCTGTAAGCTGAGTTTGTTCCGGATTGCTGGTTCACGGCGGCATTGTTTGTCGACTGCGTGCGCGGAATGACCCTTGGGGTTGGCTCGGTTACGTATGGTGAACTTGCACTGCCTCCGAGATACCCACCCCAATCAAGCCCATAGCTGCCGGGACGACTTAATAAATATGGATTTTGAACAGGAGGACGCGGATCGCTAATCCCTTGCGAAAGCGCCCTAAGGCGCTGCCTGTCTTTGTCTCCCGCAAGCGAAGCTCGCGTTGCGATTTCTCTTTGCTGTCCTTCCTCCCAAGATTCGGCCCATGCCGGATACGGCATGATTGCGCTCGCATATCGCGTTGCAGTTGCCCCGTTCATTCCAGATTGGACGAGAAGACCGGAGAGTTCGGACTGAGCCTTTTCTACCTCATCGATTACGTTTAATACGAAGTCCCCTTCTGGTCTGAACTCAGACGCCCCTCCGCTCTGGATGTTGTATCGCCTGCTCCATCCGTCAGCCATTGCATTGTATGCCGCAGGAGCTGTCTGAATCTTGTCAGAGAGTTCTTTGGACTGCTGGTAAGACAGGCCACCAGACCTACGATAGATTTCATTGGGAGTTGTCAGCTGCATGAGCGTGCTTTCGTTAATCTCCCCGTTCACGCTTCCGGGCTCGGATTGAGGCATGCCAACTTGAAGCACGGCCAGCATTTCCTGAGGGTTCTTATCGAATAGGATTGCGAACTCTGTAAGTAGCTTCATCGTTGCCGCAGTAGGCCTGCCGTTCTCATCGAGTGAGTCCCTGAGTCCACTGAGAAGATCCAGCTTCGTCTGGGAAAGCTGTCCTTCTGGAGATTCAGCCAGAGTCTTCCGCCTCGCAGTCTCGGTAGCCTCGACCTTCTTCAGCTCGAATGCCCGCTGGAGTTCGTTCTCTTTGCGCTGGGCGATCACCTCCTGTTCACGCATGGCGAGCTGGTCGCGTGCGATACCCAGCTCTTGGCCAGCCATACGCTCGCGTGCAGCCATGCTCTCCCGATCCACCTGCGCGGCAAGATTGGCTCTGGCCATCTCGGTGGCCGCCTGCATCTGGGCGATGCGGGCGCGGGATGCGATCTCCATCCGCGAGGTTCTCTCGCGCTCAATGGCCCCCATCCCTTGGGTGTAGTTCGATGCGGCCTGAGCGCCTGCCTGAGCACCGGATGTGAATGCGCGGGCAAGGAGTCCCTGCCCGACGATGGGGTCTACTTGTCCAATCTTTGCGGTTGCCATGTTACATTCCTAACTGTTTCAAGACTGCATACCGGACATTTGCCTGTGCAGGACCCATCCCGCCGAACTGCTGCATAGCAATGTTTGACAGGAAGCTGGACTTCTTGGACTGCTCTCTGCGCCTTTGCTCCTGCTGATACGGAGCCATCGCAAGATTAACCGAGGTCTGGAGAGCGCGGTTGGCCTGTGCGATCTGCGCCTGCTCGGAGGCAGTGGCTGCCTTGGCCTGCTCACGGTTCACCTCGGACTGATACAGGGCCTCGAGTCCGGGGATCTCTGCGCCAATGTCGAAGTTCTGCACAGTGAATGCCTGCTGTGCGGCTGGAGTGAGCTGAAGGAGGCTTCCGATACCACGGTTGATCAGATCAAGACTGGTCAGTCCAAGGTTCCTTGCATACTGGCTCCCGCCGAACTGGCTGCCGTATGTCCCAGCGCCAAGGGCTGCGGCTGCCACATCGTTCTGGATCTGGGCCTGCACATCTTCAGGGACGATGCCAGCAAGCATCTGTCCGGTGACATCAAATGCATCACCGAACAGCCCGGTGATTCCGGGAGCTGCCGTCTCCATCTGCCCGATCTGCTGCCGCTGCATCGCTCCGGTAACATCGGAGGCAAGTGCCTCCAGACCGGGGACTGCCTCGGCTCCCTGTGGAACCAGCTTTGCCAGCTCCTGAATATCCGGAAGCTGGGGCGTGTAGAGCTGGCTTGTTCTCAGCGCGTTCTCGTATGACGTTGCCATGTTAGATCATTCCTCCGATTCTCCTGCGCCCCAAATACGCAGACCCCTGTGTTCTTAGTGAGATGGCTACATGTTCCTTCGGCGTGTTGTGGTCACGCACGTAGCCAAGGTAGCGTTTGGCTGCCACAGATATGGCATCGCCCTCCGCAAAGTCATTGTTGTCCATCCTGATGCAGGCCTCTGCCATGAGCCTGATTGCCTCGAGCGATGGAATCAGGACGACTTCGTCATCGGTAGTGGCGTCCTTGTAGTCGAGCTTCACCATCGCTGTCAGGGTGGTGGGGTTTGCTGTGGAGCCTGCGGTCATGCCGGTAAGCATGTATCTCTTGTAGGACGGCATCGTTTCGTCGTCGTCGTATACGCCAAGCAGAGTCTCGGCGGAGGTGACAGGATCGACGGCATACATCAGGACCCTGCCCTTGGTCGTGGTCTTGGTGACGTGCGCAATCCCTCCAGCAGCCCAGTTGACCGTCCCTGAGAATGAAGTCCCGGCACCGGATAACAAAACAAGCTCACCGTCCTCGAGCTCCCCGTCACCGTTTTGATCCGTTCTGACCTTAACGCCATACTGGTCATACCCCTGAACAAGGATATAGGCATCCGAATCCTCAATCCTGTCGGTATAGAACTTGAGCGTAGAACCGGCTACAACGATGTCCCGCATGAATGGAATCTCATCGCGCAACTGCAATCGGACAGACATACCGTCAGGGTTCCCTCCGATATACACGCCATCATCATTGAGGAGCATCTCATACCAGTCGTTCTTTACCGGTATCGGAGTTCGCGAGATCGCGGCGTCCGTAATGGCCACCACTCCTCTCGGCGTCACAACACAGTTGTCGGTCATGCAGATACGGATCTTCCTGTGAAGCAGGTTCGAGCTGGTGGTTTCGACGAGCCTGCGGATCGCCCTGTTTGTCAGGGTTGCGCACCTCGGGTCGTCGGCACACATGTTCGCATTCGGAATTGATGCGACCTCTGCCTTCGCCATCTTGAAAGTGATTCTCATATCTATCCTGTGTATAGATTACGGGACGTTCTCTTCGCGAGGTATACACCCCTGACGTTCACTCCACCAGCCCCTGATCCGAGAATGTCATAGTTGGTTCCGACAGCAGCGACAGTTGATCCTACCCCTCCGGCGAGCTTGTCACTGAAGTCCCCGTCCACCTCCCAGAACGGGCCTGTGGATATAGTCGGCAGGGTCGATGACGGGTCAACCCCATTACCGCCATCATACGACCACAGCTCCGCCGGGGTCCCCACCCACAGCATGCGCTCCTTTCCTAGAGGCGGGATGGCATGCGGTCGAACCCATTGAGCCAGACCGGTATCGTAGAAATACATCCCGATAGGATGGCCGGTGGTTCCATCCAGCTTATACCAGAGGTTGGTCTCGTCTGAAGGGGCTGTGTCTGCGACCCAGACTCCGGTAAGCTGCTCAAGAGGCAGCTTCCAGATCGTCTTGGTCATGAAATCTAGATACCGTGCCTGCTCTGTTGGGTAACAGGGATTGGTTCCTACGGATCCGATCGTTGGGACAATTAGGATATCACTCATAGCGGTTCGACTGTAATGGTTATTGGGGGCAACGGTAAGAACGCGACCGGACTTGTGTCGATCGTCGTGATTATCTCGGACTCATACCAGTATCCAGTGCTAGATCCCGCCAGCACCTTCCAGATCTTGCCCTGAATCGAGTCCTCAAAGACCGATGTCGATAGCGATACGTGCCGGGTCAGAGCCCATGGAGTGCCAGCTGACCCTTTGGTTGTAACCGTGTAGATTCCGTTCTTCTCCTCACTGACCTCATCCTTGACCATGATGATATCGCCATCATTCACGGGGACTCCATCTATTGAACCCAGCTCCCCGTTGGCATCTGCTGTCAGAACTTGTGCGAGCAGAGTGCAGCTCGGAAGCGGGGATGCTGTGGCGACAGCGACATTGTTGGCCCATTGAACCATGGTTGCCACAACACAGTCGGGCCTGACAACGTATGTGCCATACGGAGTTTCTCCGGTAACCTTGTAGGCTGAGAACCCAACATCATACCCGAAGTCATAGTTGTTTAGCACCGCGTTTATATACCAGCCGCCGATTGTCTCGTCAGGAAGCCCGTAGTCTGCCCACTGCCCGCCATCAAACGTCCCGTTCCACCGCACAGTAAAGGCCAAGTTGCTGTTCAGAACCTGCTTGCCACCAAGCTGGTTGTATACCAGCCAAGATCCTGATGCTCCGCAGGAACCACGAGTCCACAACAGATCGCTCTGGAAGTAGGTTCGTCCTTCCATGTTCGTGGGCAGGAGTGGATCGGTTGAGTCTTTCCATCGCTGGCCAAACGGAAAGCTGGCGATCTCCGTGTGGATTAGGGG
>Ga0099846_1000260_pt1 | contig 21664 bp, 22 predicted proteins | sample CB_VirMetaG_FD_78180 | JGI IMG/M metagenome (GOLD analysis project Ga0099846, IMG submission 78180) | Freshwater to marine saline gradient viral communities from Chesapeake Bay - CB_1504_1 Viral MetaG | ecosystem: Environmental > Aquatic > Marine > Coastal | place: USA: Chesapeake Bay... | reverse complement strand
GTCCATGCGGACGCTATCGCTCAGAATAGGGTAAGGTGATGCGGTATACGGCACCGTGATGTCAGTGTTTGCGATGGACGATGCAAACCTTATGTTCCCGGTCTGCCCGGCAAGCAACTGGTATGCGGCAACCCGTATCTGCAATGTGTCAAGGTCACTGTCATTGAATACAGGAACACGCCAGACGTATCGTAAATTGCCAGGAACGGCACCCACTGCGGTTTCTTTCAAATACGCCTGCGCCGTGTCATTGGCGTACTGCATGACAACGGTAGGGGCAAGGGAACGGGTGACGTGGTTGACGTTGCGGACAACATCAGCAGGACCGTAGGCACCCGCCGCATTGCCCTCGATGATTGGCTCTTTTGGTAGAATCTTCCCGTCTGGTATTGACTTGAATGTGTCCGGTGCTGTTTTCGCCATGCCTACGCTCCGTATACGAATGGGTCATCAGCAGACGCCCCCAAAGTTGCCCCGTTGTCAGCCAGATAGACATAGCTTTTCTGCGTTGCGTCTGCGCTGGCATATCCTGGATAGCACACAACGTCACCGGCGCCCACAAACGCAGGGTAGGGGGCTGTAAAGACGATTGTATTCGTGCTCCGTGTCACCGACTGGATAACGCCTGTGCCCTCGTTCGTGGCCTCGTCACCTGGAGTCCTGAAGTAGACGGTCATGCCGGCCTCAAACTGGTCAATGTCCTTTGCCGGGTCATCGCCTGTTATCGGGTTTGGTTGTGAGCCGTCGGTGTAGACGTTGCTCTCTACCGTGATAGTGTCTGCGGCTGGCGTGGTGGCGACTTCTGCTGTAGGCACGTAATAGGATAGGCGTAGTTTCTCGGCCTTCAGGAGTGTTAGCCTGACAGGGGAAGAGTTGCCAGAGCCAGCGTATACGTTGTCAACCGCAAGCAAAAGCATCGGCTCATTTGACCATCCTGCCGTGCCATCCTCATTCGGAACGCCATCGAGGGTCACCCTGATTTCCTCGCCAACCCTGAATGCCCATCCGCTCTTTTTGACCGTGAGCCGGACGATTGAGTATTTGTTGGCGTAGTGTGCGAGTAGTCTGGTCCCGACCTCGAGAGCGTAAACGGTCACGTCGTCAACGCCACCAATCAGACCCTTGACTTCCATCTTGACTGTCGATGCTATCCCGTTGTCAATCTGACTGTTCTGGTCATTGATTAGGACCGTGTGCGGGTGCCACTTTTCCTCAGCGTTGAGCCACATTCCACGGAACTCTAGCCGGTTCGCAATCTGCGTCACGCTCGTTTCGATGTCTGGCCAATCTACTAGAGAGATGTCATCATCACCGATTGGCCTACCGCCGATGATTGCCGGGAATTGTACCGGGTCAACCGTAATCTGGTAACCGTTTGGAGTGGTGCGTGATAGCAATGTCAGTCCCAGGACGGCGCACTCAGATGCGAACCACTCACGCAGGTTGAACGGCTCAGCAAATGCCACCGTGCGATTCACTGCCGACGCACCGAGCGTTGCACTAATGTACTCGAATCGGTCAATGTCGATGCGGTCCTCGTCCATCCCTGCGGCAACATATTCACCGATTGACGCAACGTCATAGGTGGCATTTCTCAGCCCTGTAGAGCCTGTTGACATTGCCAACTTGAGGAAGATGTCAAGAACGCTCTCGCCATCGAACGCGATGCAAGACTTGATAGTTCCGATCTCTTCAGCGGATGCGTATTCAATGTCGCCATCAACCACCTTATTGGCGTCAACACGGATCTCTTTTGCAGTCGTACCAACCTGACCACGGACAACTCCCGTTAGTTGCAAGATGCGTGGCGTGTCTGCACTGATTTCAGTGACGCCGGTGTACGATATGATCTCGCTGTGGTCACCGTTCTTGAGTATGGCGTAGCCATCGTTTGGGAATGTCTCGCCGGTTTCACTCACGTCCTCACGCACGATTATTGCAGTGGCAGTTTTGGGGATGAGCAAAAGCGGTGGCGGGTTAGTGTCGGCAAGTAGCGTGCCGAATATATATGCGCCACTGCCACCACCCCAGACAACTGTCCCGGGCTTGAAGCCTAGCCATCTGAATGCGCTTGTCGGTGAAATTGACGACCTGACCTCACCAGCATTTGCATAGTCTGTCTCAGCCACTATCGCCCACGCCCACTCGTTGAAGTCGCTATCGTATGTGTATTCTACTGCGAAATAGACGACGTTTGTTGATGCTGGATAGGTGGCGTCAAGTGAAGCCTGTATTGCGTCCATTACGTCAGCAAGAAGGTTGTTATGCTGTCCAGCTGCGACGGTTGTGCTAAGGTCAGTCCATGACGCCGCTGCGGTATCGTACAGTTCAAGTTCAACGGGTGCCGCTTCTGCTAGATATACTTTACCGTTGGCCCATTCGTCCCACGGAACATCGCTATCACCTGTAGTCCAAACAAGTTTTCCCCGGCCCTGGAATCCGCCAATCTCTGTGTTGGCACTCTGGTCGATGCTGATGCAGGCCATTGACCATGACGCCCAATCCTGATTAGGCGTGAGTCCGGTTATCGTCCCTGACCATATGGCACGCTGGTCATTGCCATCGAAGGCGGTGTCTAGTGGTTGCCCGTTTGCGTTGCATATCCCCATGTGCAGGGTAACCTTGCGGCCCTCCCATCGCTCTGGGTTGGTGCTGACATACCGTGTCCCAAAATTGTAACGTTCGTCAACAGTGAACTTCCACTGGCTACTTCCGTACTTCGCCCGGCTTGCGTTCATTTGCAGATAGTCGCCAGTGCCATCAGTTCCGGTTGACTCGTAGCCAACTGTCTCACGCCCAGCGCATGCGTCACCGCTGGCAGGAAAGTCGCTATTGTCGGCAACGTAGAGTTTGCCAACTCCTGCGGCGCCGGTTGTCCAGTCTAGTGTCTGAGTGATGCGAGTGCGGGCAGCGGTTGCTAATCGTGTTGCGAATAGACTTCTGAGCGTTCCGCTCTTGTCATCTGGCCCGATGCGGAATGTCATTTGCGTTGGGCTGGCGGCGCCTGCTTTCCTGTTCAGCATTTGCGCTGGCGGGCTGATTCCACCAGACACGTCGAGGGCCACTATCTCAGAACGCCCACCCGTGTAGAATACAGACGGCATTACCTGGGACGTGAAAACCTGCGGGACACCTTCAACAAACAGGGCGAACCACTTGCTTACTTGCGGATCTGTCAGTCGGTCTACAAATGCCATCTAGCCAGCCTCCACCATCTGCAACTCTACTCGCCTGTGGTACGCTGCGGGCAGGCTCAGGTAGTCGGTCAATGATACCACGGCAGAGGTATCTTGTAACGCCAAATCACGGCCTTTCTTCCAGTCGGCATTGGTCCAGTCAAACGACCCTGCTAGGGATGCGTCGAGCCACACCCTCACCGGGTATCCCTGTTGCATCCTGTCGGCGCAGACGTAGAAGTGTACTATCTCGTCATTGCCCAACATGAACCGGCACTTCTGCCCAAATCGTAGCGGGTAGGAATACCCAAACCGCTTGCTAGTGTGGTCTTGTGCGTGTCGGTGAGGCAGAATGATGAAGAAGTCAATGTCAATCGGGTTGACGAGTGTAATCTTTCCCCGTGGCGGCTCGTCACTGTCGATGCTTGTTTGGTTGGTCACGTCATCGGCGCCAAAGCCAAAATACTCTTTGACTTCCTGGTCCTGCCATGACAGGTCGTAGGCGGCAGAACAAGCGATGTTGACGCTATTGGCTGACACGGTTACAGTCCACGCACCAATGCCGCCGGCAAGTGCGTTTAGTTGGTCCTCTAGTTCCTGCGCTGCCAGGTCAAACGTCTTGTATGTCCCAGCCGTCAACGGAACAACCGTAAACGCACCTCCACCTGTTGCTCTGACTTGCAAGTGGCCGTCTGCGGTTATGCGTGCCCCAGGAGCGATGACCAACCATGACTCTATTTTACCGGCCATATCTACTCCTCTATTGCGTTTACGGATAGGGTGGACCGCCAATATAGTGCCGACCTTTCAAACCGCTTCACAAGGTCAATCTGTTCTGGCCCTGCAAAGTATCCCCGGTAGTATTCGTCTGGGTCAGTAATGTCTGGCCAGACGGTAAACTCTCTACCGTCACCGATAACTGCCAGAAAATCGAACCAGTTAGTTACCTCATCCCACGCACCAGCACCGTTACGCCGCAAGTTGACAACCAACGACCGGCGGCGCATCTTCGCACCGGCAACAGACGATGCGTCATGCGTCCCGTCGATTGTCCTGACTGCCTGCGATTGCCGTGACATATCCCATCCGACCAACTCAACACCCTGCTGTGGTGCGTCTGACAGGAACAATAGGCCGTCTGCCATTGCAAGAGCGCCGGTGTACGGTGACCCCTGAACCTGCACGACGTAGGTTGAATACCCTAGCAGGTCGCCCAATGTGGTGCCGTATGCCTCACCATCGTCATTGACCCACGTCCACGTTGTATCGCCGGCCACTATTTCCTCGCCGGTCATGTTGGTCATTGTCCCGTCGTTGGACCCGCACTGGTCTAGCACTGTCGGGTATGTGTGGTGCGGAGCATCCAGCCAGTACGATACGCAATTGCCAGAAACGGCAAGGTTTCTGTCTGGTTGCCCCGCTGCGTAAAGCGCACCAAAACTAGCCGCACTCAATACGCTGGTATCGTAAACGCCAACCCCTGCGATCTTCCCGTCATATGTGAATGTGCCCGTGTCCCACGCACCGATAATCAAATCTGCGGTGCCAGCGTGGATGGTCGTTATTGCGTCGTCACGGGCCTTGTTCAGGCCGGCGCCGGTTATTTCAGAACCGTCCACAAATAGCTTCAGCGTACCACCGTCAAACGTGAATCCGACGTGGTGCCATGCGCCAGCCGTTAGAAGGTTTGATGTGGTGCTATACTCCTTGTATTGGGTTGATAGCAGGCCATCCTGAGAGACTCGCACGACAAACAGTTTTGGCGATGCTCCAAATGCGTACATCGTCCATGACCTGTCGTCTGAGCCACTAAACTTGTAGCGTGCGACGATGTTGTCCCACGAACCACCGCCAGCGTCGACGTAAACCCACGCCGCAACTGATAGTTTGTCAGTGATCCGCAGAGAGGCGTCATTCCCACAGTTGACGTGCTGTGTCAACCCATCAAAGTCAAGTGCCTTGACCGTCGGCCTCCACTCAAACGCAAACCTATCTGCCCCGTCGTTGGTTATCGTGGTTTTCATGGTTGATTGGCTAATGGAGCTGGCCCATGTGCTTGATGTCTCAGCGTTCAGCCTATCGGTTAGTGTGTTTAGCAGGTCCGTCCTGCTGCTGTATTCGACACCATCAAGCTCAGTGTCGAAATATACTGCGTTAGCGCCCTGACGTACCCAAACGGCATTGCTCCCGAGCAACCCGCTAGACTCAATTCTACTGGTCATTAGAATCTCTACTGGTCATTAGAATCCCTGATGCTGGTTGCCAATCAATCGCCTATCGATTGTTGTCCCCAGCCCTGCGATACTGTTCTGGGCCTCTGTGATCTTCATTCCCATTTCCTGTTTCGTTCCCAGGAATCCGTTTAGGTTGATGACGGTCGTTGTGCTGCTCGTCCCCGTCGGCGCTTGCAGTTGTGCTGGCTGGTTTATTCCTGTCGCCTGTGAGCCATTAGCGGCGCCGCTGGCACTGCCACCGCTCTTACCTGACCCCTTGCCAGCAACAGAGAAAAACAATGTGGACGCTAGTGCGTGCTGTGCCCCGCCAACAAAGTCACCAACGGCAAAGGATGCGATTGACGCAGCGGCTTCAAATGCCCCCTTTACCGCAGCCGTGGCACGGTCATTTTTGATGATTGCACCGGCAACCCTACCACTGGCAGCAATCGCCCCTGGCATGGCCTTCTTCGCACTGTCGAACCCGAACACGATGGACTGATTGAAAGCATCTGCAATCGTGCGGGCCTCGTTCATCGCCATGCCCAGACGACCGGCAGCGTCAACACCGCTTGCGGCTAGAGCATCGAATGATGACCGTGCCGCTTCAATCTGTGCGTTGATGGCCGTTGAGTTGTCCCTAAATTGCTGGTTCATCAGCGCCAACGCCTGAGCCTCTTCAGCCCGCCTTTGTCTCTTCTGCTCAGCCATTGCACGCTCGGCTGACTGTCTCTGTCTGGCAAGTTCAAGGTCTTTGGCAAGGGCAACCTTCGCCGCCTCTAGTGATTGGCTGTCAACGAATGCGAGCTGTTCTGCCTCATGGCGCCTGGCAAGCATCCTCTCTTCGATTATCCGCTTGTCTGCCTTGAGGTTTTCACGGGACAGCATGACCCGCTCTTGTTCCTGCCTGATGAGAAGTTCCTGCTCTGCACTAGCACCTATCCTTAGTTGACGTAGTGCGTCTATCTCAGCGTCAACAGACTTACTTGCTGCACCACTAACAGATGGCTTGTTCTTAGCTCTCCTTTCTGCCTCGTCTAAAGCAAGACTAAATGTCCGTATTCCTGCAAGAGCGTCGGCAAAAAAACCATTCACCCCTGACGCCTCTGTTCCAGCCTTGAATACGGCAAACATTTGAGCGGCTGAGATGGTCCCTTTTCTGAACCCGTCGACTGACTGTTGGAGATTGCTCGGCAGGTCAAGGTTTATGTATTTTCCAACTGCGTCCGTAAGCAGTTTTTGCGCCTTCGTTTGTGCATCAGATGCGGCAGCAACTTCACGCCGCATGTCAATAAACCCATCGAGCAACTTTATCTGTTTGGTATACTCAGCGGAAAGCTCCTTCCCGGCCTGAGTTTCCGTTCCAATATCCTGGATTGCTTTGGCAATCGATGGGCGCAACATTTCTAGCGACCTACGCTGCCTTACTAGTTGGTCAACTGTGAGCCGTGAGACTGTCTCTACGCTCTGAAAGTTTTTGTGAAGCTCAGCAAGAGACTCAGATGTGCTTAGCACTTTTGGCGTTGCAAGTTGCATGGCGGCCCTTACGCTTCTCAACGATTCAGCCAGGGCACGATGTCGATCGGCGGCCTCCTGTGATGCTTTTGCCGACTCGCTTTGCGATTTGGCAAGTTCAATAGTCTCGGCAGAAGCAAACGGCATGACGTGAGTTACTTCACGCAATGCCATTACCGGGTGCCTAAGCGACCACGCCAAATTTGCAGCCTGTGCCGCAGCCCTATCGATAGACCTAACGCCAAAGTTTGCTATTGACGCAAAGCCCTCATTGAGGTCAGACTGAAAATCTGCCAGTTGCTTTTGCGCCTGCTGCATTTGCACAACGAATTTTGACGTATCTATTGCCCCGAACTTTAGCTCTGCCTCTGCAAGCAATGCGTTTACTAGTGCCTGACGTTTTGCTGTCTCGTCAAGCGCATCGACTGAAACGCCCAACTGCCTTGCGTAATCCTCCTGTGCCCCCTTTGCTGTAACAACAATGCCAAACTGCGCCGCAGTCTGTAGCCGACCAGTTCCGATGGCTGACGCAAGAGTCTTCATTACATCCGCTGCGTTCTTTCCCTGCGCCGCTGCAACCTTGAATGCTGTGTCAGACAGCACTCCCATCTGCTCTGCCTCAAGCCCCATCAACTTGAGTTGGTTGGCAAACTGCTGCATAGACGTTACGTCAAGTGTTCCCTTGAATGCGGTGTCAAGTGTCGCCAGTGTTGCAGTAGCGTTGTCGTTCAACTGCTCAAATGCAATCCCTACGTTCCTAATCTTTTCGCCTTCTGCGGCGAAATCCATCGCCCTTTTTAGCCCATATGCCGCAGCAGTCACGCCGGCAATTGCCATCCCTGCCGACACCCAACCAGACTCGATTGTTGCTGATGCACTCTTGCCCTGCTTCCCGGTTTTGGTCAGGTCGTTTTGCAGGTTGGCAAGGACACGCTTTGCCCCGCCAGCGGATGCGTTGATGAGGAGTTCAAACTTGCTCTGGTATTTACCCACGGCGCACCCTGTTCTTTGTCGATGCCCGGCGCTCTGACTCTTTGCGTGCGTCCTCTGCCTGCTCTGCCTGTAGCTTGATTATCTCGCTCTCTGCGAGGTCGATGAGAGACAATGCACGGACTGAGTAAGCGCCGGGGTATGGTGAGAGATTCCCGTTGCGTTTTGATACCGCCAGCCTGATTATCTGGTCTGTTTCCATTTGGCTGTCAATCGGTCGGTCACGCAACATCGCCAGCGGGCAACGGTCCAGCTCGTACCCTAGCAACTCAATCGGATGTTGCGCCCTCATTCCCATGTGACAACCAAACTCCCTTTGCTTGCTCTCCGTGCATGTCTCGCATGAGATGAACCGTTCTCTTATCTGCGATTCACGGAGAGCGAATATGAGTTTTTTTCCGTACCCGAGTCCCTGGTGCTGATCTTCATTACCGCCAAACCAATGGCGTTGACGTAGTCAACAGGTGCCCCGATAGCGTCAAGCCATTGCGGGTCCAGGTATCTAAGCCGCTTCCCTTCTGAAACAAACCCCGGCTGAGGCATGTCGGCAGGGGCGTCCTCAACTCCGACAACCCCAGCCAGGGCCAGGTGGAAGGTCCACGAGTCATTGTCAACTTTGCCCGTGTCCCTATCCATTGCCTGTCCGACCGTCCACGATAGTTGAGATGGAGTGAGCGGTCGAAGTGTCCACTTGATTGGCGTGCCCTTCAACGGCAACAGGTTCACGTCGAGAGTATCCGAGTATTTGTCTGCAAGGCTCTCGTACTCTTCCTGTGAATCAGGCCAGTCAATTGCCGTGTCAAGTGGGTTGATATAGGTGATTGTGTGATTCGACTTGAGTGAGTACATGGACGCCCCCATGGTGAAAGGTTTACACAAAGCTCAAAGACAGATCCTTGTCTCCGGGCACGGTATCGGTGTTTTCAAGTGTCCCCGTGTCTCCGCTGTACGCCTGCGGTTCAAACACGAGTGACCATGCCGTGAGGTTTTCACGGTCGCCAGGCTGCGGGTATTCTACCAGGCGAGCGGCACCGGCTGAGATGCAGATACCGTTCCCAGGTTCGCCCCAGTAGTAGCGGATGTCATAGTCTGTGCCCAAATCGAATGCGCTGGGAGGGTCAAACTTGTTTGCGCCAGCACCAGCGTTGTCCTTCACGTCTGACGTGTAAAGCGGGTTGAACGTGAGCCGTGGCACCCGGTTCACAAGAACAGGATCGCCGGCGCCGTTTACGTTGCACGGGTCCATCGGCTGCGCAATCTCAATCCCCAGATCCAGTTCAAACGTTGAGCAGTCAAGTTCGATTCTGTCAGTTCCATCGTAGAGCACCAGACAACCGCCCATGATTTCACGTCTGGCCGGGTAGTTGTAACTGGTAGCAGCCGGAGCACCGCCAGAGCCAGCACGCACCAGAGCATTGAACATGAATTCAATCTCTGCCCGGGCGAAGTCTCTAGGGTTTGCGGTAATCTTGTACGACGACGGGCGCCCGCCCAGCAATAGCAAGTGGTCCTCACTCGCATGGCCGGCAAGGGTCATCGCCACGGAAGATTGCTTGAATGCCGTAGTTGTGAAAACGGTAATGCCTGCGAAAAGGTCTGCGTTCGTCACGCCAACAAGCGAGTCTGTTGACAGTGGGGCACGCAAGACAACGGTGTCAGGAGTTGCAGTGGTGTTTGCGACCATGCCAAACTCAAGACCGTTTGCGGTGTAGAGGGCAACGCACTCGCCAATCGTGTAGGTGCTGGTAGGGTCTGCGCCAACGGTGATGATTTTTTTCGTAGCGTCGATGCTGGATACTTCAAGAAACGGAGTAGCCGCACCACCATCAAAGAGATGATGATTTCCAAACGCAAGGCTGGCCATTTCTGCGTCAGGGTGCAGGGCCACGGCGCCGCCTGTAGGAGTAGACGTGCTCCACCCGTGCAGGTAATGGGAGATGCTCAGCGTCGATTCTGAAGAGTGCCCAACGATACCTTCCTCACGGTACAACCCCTGAGTGAGTTGGTCAGACTCCCAATAGTTCTTGACGGCGCTAGACAGGTCAGGGCGCTCAATCAGGCGCAGGTATGTGTTAGGCGTCGGGTCTACTGCAAACGTGCTCTCCTGCTTATACAGGAGCTTTCCTAGTTGCCAAATATAGCCAGACATTAGTTGTCCTCCTTCTTCTGTGCTTTCTTAGCCTCGGACGCCCGTTCTTTCAGGCTGGCCACTTCGGCTTTCAGTTTATCGTTATCGCTCTTGTAGGATTCAAGAGCATCATGCAAAGCGGCGCAACGGGCACGCTCTGCGCTCAATTCCTGTTTGAGGTCGGCCAGTGCCTGCCCTCTCGCATCGCTCGGCATTATATTTTCCTCTGGTATTTGACCACAAACTGCATGGTCGTCAGTGCGCTGCCCTGTTCCAGGTCCATCGTGATCAGCGGACCCTCGTTGATGTCACGGAGAATCATCGTGCCGTCAGTGTCCTGTGCGGTCCCGTAGCCATCAACCTGCAACAGAGCAACAACTATCTGGTCAACGTCCTCAGATATGTCCTTGTTGGCCTGCACAATGTCACGGCCTGCGATTCGATGGACAATCAGAAAGTCAATCGTCCGGTTGATCTCCATGTCGGTTTCGGCACGCCACGGGAATGATGTATCGATGGTGTAGTCCTCACCGTACTTGACTGCAAACTTACGATGTGAGCCTGGCACCCGTGGCAATGTCTCTATGTCAACGTCGGTCAAGGCCTCAAACGGCTTGTCTGGCTTGACGGTTGGAGTTATCGCCTCGATGTTGGCAATGGTGTTCTCGATGATTTTGCTTACCACTCCCATCATTTCACCAGATTGATAGACCAGAGATTGCGGCCCTCTTCACCAACACCTTGCCGCCTGTCATCGCCAGCGTCGTACCATATGATCTTCCCGGTCCATTCCTCGACGGCACGCTTGTACTCAATCTCTCTACGGTCAACCCACTCGCCTATCTGCTCGCTGTAGGCTGGCGGGCTGTATCCTGCAAGCGCCATCTCTAGCAGGACGTGCTCGTATACTGTTCTCTCGCACTGTGACCATTGCACGATTGCGTCGGCCCATCCGTTATTGGAAGGACTGCGGGATTCCAGGTCAATCATCACCCTGTCAAACGCATCGTCTATCCGGTCCTGTAGGTCATAGTTGTCGTCAAGAAGTTGTTCCCACTGTGACATCAACTCAGGCGAATATTTCCGTAGACCTGTGTTTGTGGCAGGGTTTTTTGGAACCGTTCGCACGATGTCGAATAGGTTCTCGCCCGTGAACACTTCACCGCCTACCGTATAGGTCCACAGGCACCTGTAGTTGTGCGCCCGTGTCTCTGCGTTTGCTGCGGTGATGATGTAGGTTAGGCGTGTGCCGACGAACGTGTCTGCGGCGGTAAGCGAGAAGCCGGGAGTAGAGAGCACCGTTATCGTTTCCGCATCGGTGTCAATGCCGACAACAGATACCCACTCCTCCCGGCCCTCGCCGGTAGTAATCAGGTAATCACGCCCAACTGCCACATTGGCAACGGACGTTAGTGGAATGGTGCGTGGCGTACTTGCTGACCATCCAGCGGCTACGGTGGTGCTTACAGAGTCAATGGTTGCGTTCTCGTCTTCAACCGCAGAATCAGGGAGGTCATTCCCTTTGTTGTTTTTGACGGTGACGGTCGCAGCCGATGCCCTGCCCTCTGGAACGTCAAAGTAGACCGTTCCTGATTTACCGTATACAATCCGCTGTTTTCTCAGCATACCAGCACCTATCCCTTACGCTGATGCGCTAGAGCCATAAATCTGGCGCCAGTTGTCAAAGCCCACGCTGAAACGCATGGAGGTGTTGCCCCAGTAGTATTTGTCCTCGCCGTTGTATCCCGAGTCAAACATCGGATCTTCACGACGGTAGAATACCAGACCGTGCATGGTCGCAGCCGGGTCAATGGCGAGGAACCAGTCATTGACATCGGACAGGTAGGGAACAACCAAAGTTTCAAGGCCAACCCGGTTGGCAAAGTTGAAGTCGCTTTCCTGGGTCGAGTAGTCGCCATAGTAGGTCGAGCCTACAAACGTCTTTGCGTCGGCTTCCTTCTCAGGCGGGACAACCAGATAGCGTGCCATCTGATTGATCTGGACACGGCCCTTGCTGGTCTTGAACCGCTGCATGGCGGCACGGGCAGCATTGATTGCAGAGATGGCCAGAGCCGCAGTGGTCTTGTTGTCGGCAGTGTCGCCAGACTTCAAGGTGTGTGCATCGTTGCACAGGCTGAGGTTGTCTGGTCCGGTGTAGGTTGATCCGGTGAACGCATCACGCAGGACTCCAAATGCGGTATTGTCCATCGTGGCACGGGCGGAAATGGCATAAAGGTCAGGATAAGCAGACTTCATGTCATCTGGCAGGTCGCTCCACGTTGCGGCGGAAGCGATGAACTTTGCAACATACTCGTTGTGGGTGAAGGTCACGGTGCCATCTTCAACGTATTCACGTTCTTCGATGGCGCCCATCTCGTTGTCACGCTTCGGAATGTACGCAACGTCGGTCAGGCGCAAAGAGGTTTCGTCGCCTTTCGTGCTGCCACGGACATGAAACAGTGCCGGGAACAGCATCGGCTGGCTATTCAGGACATCAAAGAACCTATCCTGATATGCTTTATGCCCGGCGTCAAGGACGCCGGAATAATTGGATCTAAGTACGGTCATTGGTCAGTCCTCCTGTCCTACGTCAAGCCGGCAGTAATCACGTTCATGACGACCCAATTGGTGCCGTCACAAATGAAGATAGCCGCTTCATTCTGGTTTAGGGTTGCGATGGTGCCTGCGCCGTCATTCTTGACCACGAGGTTCTCTGCGTTGTCGGCAGCGTTGGCAATGAAGAACTCAAGGCCGGTGCTGTCTGCCTCGGCAGGGAGGTTCACGTCACGGTGTGCGCCGCCGGGGTCCAGCTTCTGATACTTCGCATCAGTGACAACGAGGGTCTTGTCGCCAGCCAGTGCTTCGACGTTTGCGCCGCCGCTTTCACGGGTGCGCTTGCCAAACACAACGGCCTCTTTGGAGTTAGTGGTGTCGATGGCCAGATAAGAGTTGGCGCCCTGGGTGATATCAAGAGCAACGGCTTCGTTGTCGGCCACAGATACGACCACTGCGCTGTCACCAAAAACGGACAGGATGGCAGAGCCGGAATCGTTCTGAACGTCAAACTGAGTGGCGTTGGTGTCGGTGCCGAGTTTGGCGATGATTTTGCCAGTGGCACGAGTGTTGTCGATGGTGACATCGGCTGCGCCAGCGATCAGGCTCACGCCCTGATCGTCGCCCAGTTTCAAGCCCTTAGTGTCGCTGTCGATGATGATGTCATCGGTGAGCGCAGAAAGGGAACCACCGATGATGACAGAGCCGTCGCCCTTCGCAGTGAAGAGGTCGGTGCCGTCGTCCTTCTCAACGGTAAACTCGGTGTTGGCGTCGCTGCTGCCCAACTTGAAGAGGTGTTTGCCAGTGGCACGGGTGTTATCGTAAACCACGTCGGCGGCACCGGCCACGATGCTCACTCCAGCGTCGTCGCCCAACTTGAGGCCATCGGTATCACTGTCGCAGTGGACAAAGCCACCGGACGTGATGTCACCGTCTTTGACCAGCGTGAGGACATCAATCGTCACGCCAGCGGCAGAGGTGGACTCAGCGATCTTGTCAGTCTTGAGGCCATCAGCGCCAAAGTCTGACAGGTCAGAACTGATGTTGATCATCGGGTCGAACTGGTGTTTTGCGATCTTGAAGTAGACTTTCGTGTTGGCGCCTACTGCGTTCGACTCGCCTTCCGCCTCAAGCGGGTAGTTGACAATCTGCACAACCCGCTTCAGGGTTGCGTTCTCGTTGATTTCCTGCGCCCCGGTGGTGCCTTCAATGTCGAAGTCAGACCCGAGCATGGTAATCGCAAAGGTGCCACTGCACTGACCATAGAACAACTGGTTAGGGTCATCATAGACCAGGACACGGGTGCCCTGTGCAGGGGCGGCGATTGAGTTGACAGCAAGGCCACAGAGGGCGCCGCTAGATGCGGTTGCCAATTCAATCTGGCCGCTAGAGTTCATGGTGAGCAGGTCGCCGGCGCTCCACGTCTGAGCCGCTGCGACCTCATACGCCTCAGTCTTTGGGACTTGCCCCGGCTGGAATACCGGGCTGAAGCTAATAGGTTTGTCAGGGTTGGCCATTGTAGCCTCCTATTGAGTAAGTGCTTCCCGGACAGTCATTGTCTCGGGACTGGTTTTGAGCGTGCTTTCCGCCGAGTCATTGCGGCCATTGAATTGGCCCCTGAAATCGGCGCTATCAATCTCCGTGCGACGGTTATCGGCAATGTCATTCATTGCCCGTCGTCGGTTGCGTGCTTGTTCTTGCAGGCGTTGCGGGCGCCGCAGGATAATCCCATTGAGATCCTGACAGCGCACACCGTCAACCCGTACCCATCCATCAAACTTGAGCTGGTTCACGATGATGTCCTTCTTCTGCTCTGGGATGTCGTAGGGCACGATGTAGTAAGAGTAATCAGTGCGCACACCGCCGCCCTGAAGTTTCTTGCCGGTCTTGATGCTGAAGAAGTGGCCAAAGTGATCGCTAGGCACTTCCTCGATGTCAGTGACCATCACGGGATCGAGTGAGACAATGCCATCTTCATCCATCTCAAACCCGGCAGGCAAGTTGGTTTCCACGGTAGGCTCTTCTTTCTTTTTAGGACTCATGGTGTCTCCTTATCGTTTGTACGGGTTACGGTAGATGTCGTTGTAGTTCCGCTGCGTCTCTGATGTGCGTGCGGTTCCCTGTCGGCCACCAGGCATATTCCCGCCCGGGTTTTCAATCAGGTTGTTGTCCTTCGCCCACGCCTGTACCGCCTCCATGTCTCCCAGGATGTCATCAGGGATTGCATGGGCGATAACTTCAGCGTTTCGCACGTTCAGTTGTGACAGCGTTGCTGCGGCCTGATTTCGACGTTGCAGCGTTTCAAACTCGGCAATCTTCGCCTTGTGTTGCTGCGCCATCTCTTCAGCGGCTTCTGCCCGTTTTTGTGCCCGTTCCAACTCAGAAAGCTTTGCCTCCTCGTGCTCTTGCAGCTTGCGTTGCAACTCTTCGTTCTGGCGCTGCAACTCTTGCTGCTGTTTCAAAATGCCACGCTTCGCAGACTCGATGTCTGCCTGCGTGTAGGTTTTCGCCCCGTTATCGTCCGGTGCGCTGACGGGTGCCGTATCGCTGGCCTGCGTGATTGGTGTCCCTGTGTCGGCGGGTGCGCCCGTGGTGACCGTATCGCTGGTCTGCGTTTGATCGGTAGTCATCGTGCCCCCTAGATGTTGTTTGTACTACCTATGACTGACGACCTGACAAACAGGTTCTTGCCTGTGTCAGAATCGGCTGGCAACTTGTCTAAATTCTTCCACAGCACTCGGCGCTCATACTGCCTGTGGATCATGCGCTCTTGCTTATCGTCTGCCGCCATGAACGCATGGGATGGAACGCTACCGCCACGGGGCGCACTTCCCAGACCTGCCCAGATGTTAGCGATGTCCTGGTTTCGGACCTTGCGCCGCACGGTGTCGCCCTTCTTTCTTGTTTTCGTGTCGGTGGCCTGAGTCTTAGTGACAACCTCGCCGTGAGAGCCAGAGAAGAACAGTTGGAAGCGTTCTTTGTTGGTGACTTTAGCGTTGAGGCCACCCCACATAGTGCCGCTCTTGTAGGAGTCCCTGTAGGGCTTCTTGCCTGTCTTGCTTTTCCACTTGCCATAGGAAAACCCGAGCGGGTCCGTTTTCCTTCCGCTAGGCAATACCCCTTTCAGTGTTCGTTCACGAATGCCCTGCGCTATTCTCGGCGCAAGCCATTGCAGAAAACGCTGGTCCTCAAAGTCAAGTGCTTTGAGATTCTTCAGCGCCTTCCAACTGATGTCGAACTGTAACACTATTCAGTCTCCAACCACCCGCCCCACGATGACGATACAGCCGCACCGGTTGCGGCAGATACAGCACGCACCGCCAACTCTGTCTTGCCTTCAAACTTCAGTGGAACGTCGTAGGTGTGCGTGTTTGCGGTCCCGTTCACGTCCATTGAGTCCTTGACCTGAGATACTTCCCCAAACGGCTTTGCGAACAGGAATACCGTCGTTGCCTTTGCTCCTGTTTCGCTGACGTTCCACCGGACGACGTAGTGCTCTTTTCCGTTTGGCACGGTGTACACTGCCTGTAGCGTCTGTGCGTTGCCGGTTGAAATGTACGAAACGGTGTTTGCCCCTGCGTTGTCCTTGATGCTGATGTTGCCTGCGTTGGTGCCGCCAGTCCCTGCTGCCGTCACACGGGCACGGTTGACACGAAAGAATGACCCCGTGGTGGTGGCAGTCCCGCCGCCGACCATCGTAACTTCCTCCTCCAACTCGTCATAGTTGGAGTCCAGCCCCGTGATGGTGACCTTTTGCGCCCCTGTCCCGGCTGCGGCATCTAGACCGCTGCTGCTGCTTATCTTGAGTTGCTGCGCAGAAGGAAGGTAGTAATAGGTGCCGCCCGGCTCGTGGATGTCCTCGATGGTAGCACCGATGGCACCATTGCGGCCAAACTTCCGCCAACTCTCATGGTTGGCAACCTCGCCCTCGGCAATAGAGACATAGTAAGGCTTGCTTTGGACAGTTACCCGCCCGTCGCCGTTGGTGACGAATTTGGCAAGCAACAGGGCAAGCGTAGCCTCAGTTGATGCCCCCGCAGGAAGAGCAGAACTAGATACTACGACATTGTGCCCATCAGGCAACTGTTTTGCCTCAGTAGCCGCACCTGTAGGAAGTGGGACAATACCAACGACGCCAACCTTGACATCACCATTGGTAAGGTCTACTTCGGTCCCGTTTGCGCCTGTGTGTAGTTTCGTCATCGCTACCCGCCAAAAGGCATTGCATAGACAACTTCAAACGACTTATCGCCGGTGACGCCAACGCTTGCCTGGAACCGATACCATCCCGGGGGAAGCATGGCAGGAGAGTCGCCCTGAACGTCAAGCATCGACATTCTGACAGGAGTGCCAGCAATGGTTACTTTGGTGGTGTTGCTGCCACCGATGAACACATCAACCCAATCGGTTGAAATGGCAGACGGGCCACCGGCACCCTCGTCATATGCGCCCTCGTCAACAGAGCCATAGAACGCTTGCAGGTCATAGGTTGCGGCTGCATCTGCGGCGCTCAGGCCGACACGGATTGATTTTGCGCCAGGAGGTAGATAAAATGCCGTCGAATTGGTTGCGCCATTCGTGATGGATACAGTCTTGCGTTGTGCCTTGTATTTGCTCATGCTCTATTATTCCTCCTGCCCGCCGGTGCGTTTCGTGTCGGGCGTCTGTCTCATTCCGCCTAGTTCTCTCTCTCTAATTGCCATCTCGCCCAGGTTGCGCCCGTACTTGCTCAGGGCTTCCTGCCGTGTCTTGATAGTCGGGTCCGATTCCATGATGTCATCAACCGGGCTGCGGACTCCGGTGTTGTACGCTGCCTGCCGTGCCTGAATCTGGTGGAGCGGGTCCATTGGCATATCGGACACGGCCCACTCGATTGTCAATGACAGGTTATCTGGCAGTTTGTCTCCACGGTTGTGATGATTCCAAACCGGGACCAGTTTGCGGGAAAGTTCAACTGCCTTGTATTCCCAATACTGCTCTGAATCTTCCCGCTCTTCTTGCAGGTCCATCCGGTCCATCTGCTTAGCAACCGCAGTGATGGCGTTTGAGAATGACTGACCGTCAATGGCGAAGGCGTCCGGGTGGATTCCCTCGGATGCTGCGAAAGCCTGAACGTATGACTGTGCAAACTGCACCATGCTCTCTGCGTCAAATCTGACCTGCTCAAACGTGAAGTCCTCGTTTGGCTCTAGCAGGACCGCCTTGTTCATGCCGATCGGAAGGTCAGATGGCCCAAAGTCCCGCTGCGTTTTGAGCTTCATCACGCCGCCGCTGCTCTGGGCGTTCAACAGGTAGTGCGACCAAAGCAGGTTGGTCCCTACCTGCATCGTGCGATAACTGTCGTCAGGCGGTACGATGATGCAGTCTGACGGGTCGTTCTCGTGCCAGACGATGTGAGGGTATTCGCCATACTGGTTTACGTTGTCGGCAAAGAGCGGGTTGTCCAGCTCCTTACCGTTCACGTCCAGGATGCGCATGGTCCATTCCGTTGACTCGTTGCCATCGCCAACGGTTACTTCACCGGCACTAGGTCGCTCCCAAACTGCAAAGCGCCGCTGCTCAGTTGACAACATAGTGTCTTGCGGCTGCGGCAATTCCTGCGTGATGACGAAACAGGCATCGAGGCTTGCAGGGTCGTTCTGGTCCTGCCACACGTCCACAAGGTCAGGAGTGTAAACGTCAAGGTTCATGCGACCGTTGCGCCATGCCCACACGCTAAACGCTGTCTTGCAAAGCCTGGTCATGCGGTCAAGTTCTTTGAGCCGGGTTGTCATCCTGCACTGATACTCAATCTTTTTGAGGATCTGTGCTTCCCGGCTGTCAGGCTCTACCTTCTGGTCGCCAACCATCCAGACGTATCTGGGCTGTCGGTGGAAGAGTGAAGCCTTGAGGTTGACTAGCCTGCGAAGAAACTTGAGATAGGCAGGGAACAGGGCGCCGTTGCCATTGTCGTAGGCGTTAGGAAAGTACCGCTGGAAGTAGCTATGCTGGTTGCTGTATCCTGAGTTTTCAGGAGTAAGGCTGTTGCGGCTACTCGTTGACACCACCCTATTCGTGGTGTCAAGACTACCCTCAAAGTACGGGCTGAAGATGCCGCCATAGTAGTCTACGATCTCGCCAATGTGAGCATCGTACTCGTACCTTATGCGGCGCTTTGCTTCAGTCAGTGTGTCGGCTACTGCGCTATTCGTCGTGTCTGTCCAGAGCAAGGATACCCTCCCCTTGCCCCCCTCGTTACTCTGACTGTATCAGAATGCGACACACGTTGTCAAAGTGTTTTATTTCGTGACAAGTTGCGTCGTGGGTGATATGATGCGCTTGAGTCTCACAATCCCCTCCCGTTACATCGGTGCAGGCCATCCATCGCCGCATCGGTGTGTTTTCCGCAACCAAACAAGCCAGAGTAAGTAACCGTGCTGGTTTGCGGTTTTGGTGCCGATTAGTTGCGCATGGTGGCACCTGGAGCGCAACAAAAAAACGACATGGCAAAGAAATTTTTTCGCCCTACAGCCATGCTGGTTTGCGCTACATTTGCACCATTGCAGGCAAAAAAATTTGACTGCGATAGTTGACTTGCTCGGCTGGCTGTGGTTATATGTACTTAGGCGGGCAAGGAAGCCCGGTTGAAAAAGGGAGAGCAAGATGGACAAGGCAACTGGCACCGCAACCAAATTCGAGACTGGCACCTGGGCAGTATGGGACACCATTGATACCAGAGACTATGATTTCATCGACGGTGCGTGGCGTGCAGTCGCCGGTTCTGGCGAATACCGTGAATGTGACATTTGCGGCCGTGAGCACGCTGTGTGGGTTATCGTCCGATGCAAGGAAACCAAAGAAACCGCAACGGTCGGCTGTACCTGCGCAAAGCGACAGGCAAAAGCGTTGCGCAACTTCCGGGTCTATGATCGATGTGCGAAGTCAATGCACACAAGAAAGATCGACATTCACGGATACAACATGGTCATGGCAGCACTTGAAAGAATTGAGGCATAACATCAAAGCGCCAATCCCCCGGCCTAGTAGGGGCAAGGAGGCAAGATGTGCGACATAGGGCCGCAAGAGGTGGTCGTGTTTCTGTTTGTGTTTTATCCGTGCGCTTGCATTTTGGGCATTCTGGTATTGTCATTCTTTGTTCGCCCAACCTGCGCTTGCGGGCGATTCATGGAGGCAACTGAGTCAAGGTGTGACTATTGCAATCAGGAGGAGCGCAGAATGCTGCGCAGGATAGAACGCATACAATGTGAGATAGAACAGCAACTATCGCATTGCCGGGGCTATATCCGGCAGGAGGGCAAATGAAACCAGACACAAGACGAGCAGCAAAGCGCATCATGCAGGAGCGGGGCATCACGGTGAACGAGTTGGCGCAGCGCATGGGGCTGGCACCGTCAACCGTGAGCAAGCAACTCGGCAGCAATGGCGGGATGAAGATGAAGACGCTGCAACGCCTCTGCAAGGCGCTTGAGGTGAGCATGGCAGACTTCATCGTTGAAGCTTACAGGCCAGCAAGGTTTGGCGGCTCAAATTGATGCTAGACCACTAGCCTCTCCCGCCCGGGACTGTCCTGGTAGCGGTTGATGACGTAATAGCGCCATGCGTCAATAGCGTGGTTGTGCCATGAGTTGTCGGCAAACTTGTCACGGTAGCTGAACCCGTCCCGGCTGCTCTGGTACTTGTAGTTTTCAAGGGAGAGGATGATACCCCTGCCATTGCCCCTATTGTTTGGAGAGCGGAGAAGGTCGGCAGAGAAAAGCATCCGCTTTTTCCCTGATGCACTTTGCAGGCGACGCTTGCACAGTTCAACCCCAAATGCAATGTCACGGACGTTGGTACGCCACTCGTAATGAACGGGCACCTTGCGTCCTAGCATCGTTCTGAGTTTTGCGTTGTACTGGTTGCCTGTCGGGTCGGTGAAGATCGTCTTTGGTTGCTTCGGGAACTTGCGGATGTCCTCAACGACCAACTCCCGGAATTGGTCAACGGTCGCATGGTCAAGCAGGCGCTCACCAAACACGAAGTCAACATCGCTTTCTCTGTGGTGCGCAATGTAGACGGCATGGTTGTAGACATCGCCCCAATCTATTGACACGAACAGATCCCACGCTTCTGACTTCCGGCGCAACTCTCTAGATATGTCAAACTCTACCATGTGAGTGGTGCGGCCAAACATGCGGCCAAACACAGTACCAGAGCCATCTACAACCTCGGCAAGAACCTCTTGCCTGTAGAAGTCATCGCTATACTCGTCCTTCATCCGTGCGCAGTAGCCGGCAGGAAGCAGGATATTGCTAAACGTCGGCACCTGGCTGTAGACGTACTTCTTGTTCCCTGCGGCTATCTGTTCGTGGACGTGGCGCAACATCCCATCATTGCCCCGGGGCGTCGTTGTAATCCATATCCTCGGGTCTGCAACGGCACGCATACGGCTAGTGGTGATGTCCCATATCATGTCCTGGTTCATCATCATCGATGCTTCATCGAACCACGCCCACGCATAGTCAGGGCCACGGATCTTGTCTGGGTCATCACTAGAGCGCAGCCGTACCTCTCCACCGCCTAGCACAGTCATAACCATGTCCGACTTGTGGAAGTGGTCCACAAGGCTAAACCCATTGACCCGCTTGAAAGCCTCAAGCGTTGCGGTAATCTTTGGTATGGTTGCATCCTTTAGCATTCGGTAGGTCGGTGCGACGATCAGCCCGTACTTGCCAGCAAACCTGACCATATTGCTTTCAGCCTCAACGCTGCCCCATTGCGTTTTGCCGGTCCCTACGCCCCATTGAAGCAGCTTCACCTCTGCCCTGCTCTCGTGCATCTCTTTCTGGTATGGGAGTGGCCCGCAAAATCCGGTTCGCTCGTGGATAGGGTAGACGATGCGGGCGTTGGTGGTGTGCCTATTTGTCATAACTCTATTGTGATGGCTCTATCTGCCTGTTGATTGGGAGCAACTTGACAACGCCTTCGCTATCCTCAAACCTGAAATAGCGCCGTCCATCCAACTCAATCTCTGCCAGCGGCTCAAGGTCAACGCTGCCGTCCTCATGCGGGATTGCAACTTGCGGATCCATGTCAAAGGTCACGCTGAT
>Ga0099846_1000259_pt1 | contig 21685 bp, 25 predicted proteins | sample CB_VirMetaG_FD_78180 | JGI IMG/M metagenome (GOLD analysis project Ga0099846, IMG submission 78180) | Freshwater to marine saline gradient viral communities from Chesapeake Bay - CB_1504_1 Viral MetaG | ecosystem: Environmental > Aquatic > Marine > Coastal | place: USA: Chesapeake Bay... | reverse complement strand
GGCGTGATGTTCCACTGCTTCGCCGGCTGCGATTGGAGGGATATTCGTGACGAACTTAAGCGCAAAGGCGTCATTGCAGATGACCGCGTTCGCGGACAAGCGGGGAATCAGCCTCGGGACTTTGGAGCGCTTCGGCGTGCGGCCTGGCGTGGAGTATTTCAGCGATCTGGGTCGGAAGGCTGAGGCGATGGTTTTCCCCTATCACGCATCAACGGGGCAGGAGGCCGGGTGGAAAGCGCGAACCGTCAGCGGCAAGGATTGGACGGCGTCGAAGGGCTTTTCTCCCACTCTTTGGAATCTGCACCGCGCTAAAAAATCGACGGTCATCTATCTGACGGAAGGTGAAGTTGACGCGCTATCTCTAGTAGAGGCTGGGCTTGCCGATCACGAAGTAGCGGCGCTGCCAAATGCGAACGCCACGGAGTGTTTGGTCGATGCGCTGGAGGATTTGGCGGGCGTCGAACGGTTCATCCTGTGCATGGACTCCGACCACGCAGGAGCGGCGGCGCGGCAGAAAGCGGCGCAAATCCTGGGCGCAGGTCGGTGTGAGTATGTCGACTGGCCTGAAGGGGTGAAGGACGCGAACGAGTATTTGGTCAAGTCGGACGCCACCCAACTTGGCGAGGTTGTCAAGCGCTCAAAGCCATGGCCTGTGATCGGGCTGTACACCCTTAACGACTTGCCGGAACCGCCCCCGATTCAGCCTTGGGATACAGGGTTCGCGGGTTGGCGCGACAAATGTCATTTGGCCCCGCAGATGCTTTCCGTTGTCACCGGGCATCCTGGTCACGGCAAGACCGTCTTGATGATGCAGGTATGGGCGCAGATCGTGAAAAAGTATGAATTTCCGATGGTTGTGGCCAGTTTTGAGACCAGGGCGAAGCCGCATCATCGGCGCGCGCTGCGGTCCTTCGAGTCTAACAAGCCTGAAGTGGCGATGAATGAGCAGGAGAAGGACAAAGCCGACGCTTGGATCCAGGGGCGCTTCCTTTGGATGCAGCATCCCGAAGAACGGCCAACCTTTGGGTGGATATTGGATACGGCTGAGGCCGCTGTAACGCGGCACAAGGCGCGCGTTCTCTTGATTGATCCGTGGAACAAGGTCGATGACGGCTGCCCAGATGGCGTGCCGGAGACCAAACATATCGGCTGGTGCCTGGACCAGCTACTCGACTTCGCGAAGACAATGGATGTTCACGTGCAGGTGATCGCGCATCCGGCGAAATCTGACGGAGCGCGCCGTGGCTCGCCGCCGGTTCTGGAGGATATTGCCGGGTCAAAGAATTGGGACAACCGACCTGACCAAGGCTTCGTCGTGCACCGCGCTAGTTTTGAAAACGAGGACGGTTCGCGGAATTACGATTCGACTGTTTACGTGCGTAAGGCTCGCTACGAAGAGCTTGGCCATCCGTGCACCCTGCAGATGACCTATGACCAGTTTACCGCGAAATTCAAGGAAAAATCGCGATGAGATTCGCGAGAGATTGAGAGGCTGAGATGCCAGCCTACTACAACGAGATTGACGCCTTCTGCGCAGAGTGGCTGCGCAACCTGATCCGGGCGGGAGAAATCGCCCCCGGTGAAGTGGACGAAAGGGATATTCGGGATGTCAGACCAGATGAACTTGATGGATTCGATCAATGCCATTTCTTCGCCGGGATCGGCGGATGGTCCCGCGCGCTCCGGCTTGCCGGATGGCCTGACGACCGCCCCGTCTGGACCGGATCATGCCCATGCCAGCCTTTCAGCACGGCAGGCAGACAAGTTGGATTTGACGACGAGCGGCACCTATGGCCCGCCTGGCACTGGCTCATCCAGCAGCGCCGCCCTCCGGTCGTCTTTGGCGAGCAGGTTGCGAACGGCGCTGCGCGGCTGTGGATCGACCTTGTTCAATCTGACCTGGAAGGAATCGGTTACGCCTTCGGGCCAGTCGATCTGCCGGCTGGCGGTGTCGGCGCGCCGCACCAACGGCAACGCGCTTGGTTCGTGGCCGAGTCCAGTTGTGAACGATTCGACGGGCAGTCAATACGCCTACAGCCGGGGCGACCACAGCAAGCCGGTATTGAAATTGCCGGGGACGGCGCAATTGGCCGCATGGCCGACGCCAACGGCGAAGATCAACGCGGGCGGGGAATACAGCGACCCGCAGAAAGCGAAGGCTCGGGCGATGGGACCACACGCGAACGATCTGCGGGACTTCGCACAGTTAGCAGCATGGACAATACCACAGGCGCACGACACGCGGGCGCGCGGTCAAGGGCAGAAACCGAAACACGGCACGAAACACGGGTGCGCGGATCTGAACGCGGACGTGGCGCTGGCTGCGAACCCTTCGCCGGCGCGCTTCACGGCTTCTGGCGAGATTCTGACTGGCTCTTGTGCACGGATGGAAAGTGGCGGCCGGTTGAACCCGGCGCATTCCCGCTGGCTCATGGGCTACCCGGCCGAGTGGGACGCCTGCGCGCCTACGGAAACGCGATCGTCCCTCAAGTAGCGGCAGAAATAATCCAAGCATATGGAGGCTGAGATGACCTTGATAGAACAATTGGAGAAGGCCGAGGGGCCGGACGACGATCAAAGGGCGTTGCTGCGAATGCTCGCAGATCACGGAGCCGGCCACGGGCGCGCACCGCTACATTCATTGGCCTCGCGAGCGGTTCTGCTGGTTTAAGGATGAAAAAATCGAACCCAAGGAGACGGGCGAATGAGCGGGCGGAAAACGAAGTGCCCAGAATGCGGCGAGCGAGCCTACATAAACGGATGGGGATGCACAGCCTGCGGTGAAGGGAACCCATACAAGCGCATCCGCTGCCTAACACCCGCCGTTATGAACGGCGCGGCTCGCCAGTCGTCGCCTGCCGACCGGGAGGGCGAATAGATGCGCTGGCGCGAAGCATTGTCGGGGTTTGCGCACGGGCTGACGTTCTATCCGTGGCCGTGCGTGATGTATCGACCGTTTGCCGGGCGTTCGGGCCGATGGCTCGCCTGGTACTTTGGCGGGCTGGTCACCGCGTTCATGCTGTTCATCACAGGGGTGGCGGCGCTGATCGTGTTTGCTGCTCCGTGATGCGCCTGCGAGGCCAAACACGCTCTCCCAAAGCAGCCCTAGAGGAATAAATGAACGAACCCAAGACCCGCACCAGCGGCTTCCATGAAGTGATCGTGGTTCCCATCGTGGACGGGGCCAACCCGCGCCCGGTAATGCGGTTCTCCATTCCCAATGGGACCGGGGCGAAAGTGCGAGACGAGTGGCCGATTGAGAAGCTCCATGCGAAGGGCAAGCTGGACGACAGGGAGTATTACGCCGCGCTGTGGTTTCGCGACGAAATAGAGCGGGCAGGGGTTGGATCTGCATCCGCCGTGAACCCGGACAAGATCATGGTGGACTACAACCGCCGCTCCGAATTCACTCCCCACTGGATCGACCGATTGACCGAAGTCAACGAAGCCCTTCGCGCTGTAGGCAAGGAAGGGGCGAGCATTCTGTGGTTCTGCGCGGGCATGGGAGAATCAATCAATCAATGGGTCTCACGCGCACGCGGCAGCGGGTGGAACGTCACGCACGGATACGCCACCGGCTTGCTGAAAGGAGTGCTCGGCACGCTGGCTACATACCGGCGCTTGTAGGAACGATTCACGAACCGCACAAAATGTGGTTGACGGGGTTTTCAAACTATGCTACCGATTTCGGCACGCTAACCGAATTGCGCCAGGGCTCCCGCCTTCGGCGCATTTTTTATGAGAGGCACATGGACGACCGCTTACCATTCTTTGAATTCATTGAAGACAAGGAAGGAACGTGGTGGGGAATCATGGTTATGGAAGAATTCGACAACGAGGCCGACGCTGCGGAATGGTTCGAGGGGATCATTGACCGCGACATCGCCGTTGTTGAGTTGGAAACGGACGTGGTGACGCATTAATGGGCATGGGTGGCCGTCCCAGCAAATTCACAGACACGCTCGCTGCCGAAATCTGCCGCCGCCTCGCTGAGGGGGAGAGCCTGCGCGCAATCTGCAATGACGACAAAATGCCGGGCCTTACGACAGTGCGAAAATGGCTGGCGGCTGAGAGCAATGAAGAGTTTCGGCTACAATACGCGCGCGCGAGAGAAGAGCAGGCGGATTTCTACGCAGACGAGATGATCGAAATTGCGGACACCACGGACGATCCGAACAAGGCGCGGCTGCAGATTGACGCCCGCAAGTGGAAGGCGTCGAAACTGGCGCCGAAGAAGTATGGCGACAAGATCGCCCACACGGGGCACGACGACGGGCCAATCGAAGTGACGTTGAGTCTTAATGCGCAGGGTGACGGTTAAATTCACGCTGCGCCCGGTTCAATCCGAAATCCTGCAAAACCTGAAGCGCTTCAATGTCCTAGTCTGCCACCGGCGGATGGGCAAGACGGTCCTGTGCATCGCACGCCTGATGCAGGCGGCGCTCGAGAACAAGCTGAACGCGCCTCGGTATGCCTACATCGCGCCCTTGTACCGCCAAGCCAAACAGGTTGCCTGGGACTATGTGAAGATGTTTGCCGGGAGCATTCCTGGCGCGACTGTGAACGAGGCGGAGTTTCGCTGCGATCTGCCGAACGGCGCCCGCGTGCAATTGTTCGGCGCGGACAACTATGACGCCTTGCGCGGGATTTATCTCGACGGCGTTGTGATGGACGAATACGCGCAGATGCCGCCGAAGGCATGGAGCGAGGTGATTCGGCCGGCTCTGAGCGACCGCACCGGATGGGCGATCTTCATCGGAACGCCAAAGGGCAAGAACCAGTTCTGGAAGCTGTATTACGAGAACGGCAAGCAAGACGATTGGTATTGCGGCCTGTACCGGGCCAGCGAGACCGGGATCGTTGCCGAAGCGGAATTGGCTTCAGCCCGCCGGGACATGACCGAAGACGAATATGAGCAGGAGTATGAATGCTCGTTCGCCGCTGCGCTGCAGGGGGCTTATTACGGCAAGTTGATGGCGACGGCGGATCGCGAGGGCCGGATTGGCTTCGTCGCGCACCGCCCGGAATTGCCCGTGCACACCGCTTGGGACATTGGCATCGGCGATGATACGGCGATCTGGTTCTTCCAGCAGTTGGGCCCGGAAATCGCGGTGATCGACTATCTGCAAGAGGCTGGGCAGGGGCTCGGCTACTACGCCAAACAGCTATCTGCGAAACCCTACACCTACGGCACGCACTATGTGCCGCACGACTTCAGGGCGCGCGAGTTTGGGTCGGGCAAGTCCCGCCAAGAGCAAGCGAATTCCTTGGGGCTGTCGGTGAAGGTCGTTCCGCAGCTTCGTGTCGATGACGGCATCAACGCGGTCCGAATCATTCTGCCGCGCTGCCGTTTTGACGAGAAGAAGACAGCCTACGGTCTGGAATGTCTGCGGCAGTACCGCCGAGCCTTTGACGAGAAGCTAAACGACTTCAAGCAACAGCCGTTGCACGATTGGGCCAGTCACGGCGCTGACGGCTTCCGCACGCTGGCTGTAGGCATCAAGGACCAATACGTGAAGGCCGCCCCGAAATGGGAGGCCGCACAGACCTTCGAGGAAATGTTCCAGCATCACATTGGACACCAAAAGGACAATAGGATTTGAAGAAACGCACCGCGCGCTTTTGGCATGAAGAGCTAAAGGCGGAAGCCAGATCCACCGACGACATGTCGGGCGGCGAGAAATGGCGGGCGCGGGCGAAGAAGGTTGTCGCCCGGTACAAAGATGAGGGCAAGAACAAGGGCAAGCGGTTTAACATATTCTGGTCCAATGTCGAGACCCTGAAGCCGACCCTGTTCTCGCAGATTCCCAACCCGGACGTGCGCCGGCGGTTCCGCGATCAAGACCCCGTGGGCAAGATCGGCTCGGAGATCGTAGAGCGCGCCCTGTCCTATGCGCTGGACGACTACGACGCAGCGGAAGTCTATGAGGGTGTGCGTGACGATGGCTTGATCGCTGGACGCGGTCAGGCATGGATCGAATACGAACCGATCATCAATCGCGAACGCCCTGAGTTGGTCGAGGCGATGGACCCGATGGGTTCTGACCCGATGGAGACCCCAATGGGTGCGATGCAGCCGCCGATGGACGCGATGCAGGCCCCAGTGGACGGGATGATGCCCGGCTTGGAGCAAATGCAGCCGCCCATTGAGGCGCCCCGCTACATGCTGGGAGACCGGGAGGTCGAGCCGGACGGCGAAGACGACGAAGGCCCGTATATCGATGAAAAGGTCGATGAGCGGGTGTATTGCGTCTCGGTGCCGTGGCGATTGTTCCGGCACGCTCCGGAAGCGCAATGGAAGGATGTGTGGTGGGTGGCGCGCGGCCACATGATGACCCGCGACGACCTGCACGAGAATTTTGACGAGTCCCTTGGCGCGCGCAAGGTCAAGGATCTGCCGATCCGGAAGTCCGGCGAAGACGAGAAGGAAGACCGGGGCGAGGCGCTGGTCTGGGAGATTTGGGACCGCAACGTCCGCAAGGTCTACTGGGTCCACGACACCTGGAAAGAGGAAATCCTGAAGGAGGCGGAAGACCCGCTGAATCTGGGTGACTTCTTCCCCTGCCCGGAACCGTTCACCCCGATTCGCACGACCGACGATTGGACGCCGATCCCGGAATATGTGCTGTACCAGGACCAAGCGGAAGAGGTCGATAGCATCTCGCAGCGCATCCACGCGATGGTGGGAGCGTTCAAGCCGCGCGGGGCCTATGCCGAGGGCATGGAGGGCATGATCGACGTCCTGAAGGGCGACGAAATGGACCTTGTGCCGATCAAGAATTGGGAACAGTTCCTGCAGAATGGCGGCTTGCAGAACGGCGTCATGTGGCTGCCGCTGGACGTTTTGGCCAACGCCATCGCGGCGCTCTACGAGGCGCGCGACCAGTCCAAGCAAGAACTGTACGAGATCACCGGCATTTCGGACGTCATCCGGGGCTCCACGAAGGCATCCGAGACGGCCACAGCCCAGCAGTTGAAGGGCAACTTCGGCTCCATGCGGATGCAGCCCCGGCAGGTTCCGTTCGCCCGGTTCATCCGCGACACGCTGCGCATCATGGCAGAAATTATCGCGGAGCATTACAGCGCAGAGACGCTGCACCGCATGACCGGCTTGGACGTGCCGCCGGAAGTGATGGAGATGCTGCGGTCCGACAAGCTGCGAGGCTACAAGATCGACGTGGAGACCGATTCCACAATCCAGGCGGACCAGGCGGCCGAACGCGAGGCCCTGGTCGAGTTCGTATCGTCCGTCACGCAGTATCTGCAGGGCGCCGGCCCGATCATTCAAGCATCGCCCTCGATGGCGAAGCCGCTGATGGAAATCCTCAAAATGTCGGCACGGCAGTTCAAGGCCGGACGCCCAGTCGAAGACGCCCTAGACGAGGCCGCAGACGCGGTGATCCAGCAGGCCCAGCAGCCGCCGCCCGATCCCAACAGGGCGGAAGCGGAAGCGGAAATGCAGAAGGCCCAGATGCAGGCCCAGACCGCGATGCAGACGGCGCAGGTCAAGGCGCAGACCGATATGCAGGCCGCACAAGCCCAGATGGCGCTTGACCGGGAGAAGATGCAGATGGAGGCTCAAACCGAAATGCAGAAGGCCCAGATCGACCGGGAAACCGACCTCGAGAAGGCCCGCATGGGGGCGGACGTTGACATTACGCGGGCGGAGATTCAGAGCCGCCAGCAGAGAGAGGTTTGATGTATCCGGTGTTGAACCACGACCCTGAGAAACTCGCTGCGATTGTGGTCGCTGCCGCAAACGAAGCCGCTGCCCATAAGTTTAGGTTCCGCGCAATCTTCGTATTTAGCGATGACGCCGTCATATGCGAGTTGGTCTCGCCAGACGGGATGCGCTTGCACGCGCGAATCAGCGAAAGAGAAATAGAAATGAACGACGCAGCGGGGCTGGCAGGCCTCGTGGAGTCGCGCGTCACCCATGCAATGAAGCGCAGGCCGGAAGAGACCTAATGCCGCGTTGGATATGGCGTGACGGCGAATTTCTAGAGATTCCCAAGGACTACACGCCGCCCCGGCCCAAGGCCCCCTACGTCATCTCGGACCATCACGACGCCTTCAAATCGATGGCGGACGGGCTCTGGTACGAATCGAAATCGGCCTACCGCAAGTCTTTGCGCGCGAAGGGCCTTGTCGAGATGGGCAACGAAATGCCCAAGGAAACGCCTTACACGCCGCCCTCTGCCCGGCAGGACATCAAGGACGCGCTGGAGCAACTGAGCACCGGCAACGCCGCGAAGCCCGCGAATGAGAAGGCGATCAAGGCGTCAATCAGCACAGGGAAAGTAAGCATATGATCGATGAAGAGATTGAAGAAGACGGTGTGGAAGAAGCCACCGAAGAGAAGTCTCTCCGCGACAGCATAAAAGATGCCGTCGGGGATGAGCCGGAAGCCGCCCCGAAACCGGAGCCGGATCCAGAGATCGCGCCGCCGGAGCATTGGTCGCAGATCGACAAAGACGCTTTCAACGACCTCCCGCCGGAGGTCCGGTCGCTCTATCTCGACAAGGCCACGAGCCTTGAGAAGGGCTACAACGAGAAATTCGAAAAGGTCGCCTCCTGGCAAAAGGAGAAGGCGGCGCTCGATGAAGTTTTCGCGCCAATGGCAAGCGAGCTTGCCCTTTACAATGTCGACCGCGTTGATGTTATCCGCCGCTTGGCGGGAGCGCATCAAATGCTCCGGTACGACCCTGAAGGGGCTTTGCGCCAACTGGCAGCGCAGTACGGTGCCGAGTATCCGTTTGCCGGGTCTGACGACGACGAAGGCTTTCTTGATCCTGCGGCCGAACAGCAAATCACCCAACTCAAACAACAGGTTGCCCAGCTACAGCAGGGCTTCCAGGGGTTTCAGGGGCAATACCAATCCTCGCAGGAGGCGGCGCTTCAGCATCAAATCGATGCGTTCCAATCGGCAAAGGACGCTGACGGGAATCTGAAGTATCCGTATTTCGACACCGTGCGACAGCAGATGGGTCAACTCATCGGCGCCGGCGCGGCACAGTCGCTTGAGCAGGCATACGAAATGGCCGTCTGGGGCAATGGCGAAACCCGCCAGCGCCTGATGCAGGCAGACCAGGATCGCGCCGCCAAAGAGGCTGAGGCCAAGCGCAAGGCGGAAGCCGATAAGGCCCGGAAGGCGGGAGCGGCCCGCGTGGCCGGCACGTCGTCGCGTGGAGGATCGGGGAGCGCTCTGACAACTCGGGATGCTCTGGAACAGGCGTGGCAGGGGGCCGCATAGGAGCCTAGATCATGACGTCTCCGAATCTCTCGGAACTCGTCACGACCACGTACCGCAATCGCGAGAAAAAGCTAGCGGACAACGTGACGAACCACAACCCGCTTCTCTACAAGCTGAAGGAGCGCGGGAACATCAAGAAACTGTCCGGCGGGCGAACCATCGTCCACGAACTGGACTACGCCGAAAACTCCACCTTCCAGTGGTACGACGGGTATGAAGTGCTCAATGTGTCCGCGTCGGACGTGCTGAGCGCTGCCGAATACAACTGGAAGCAAGCGGCGGTCAACATTACCATGTCCGGTAAGGAGCGCCGGATGAACGCTGGTGCCGAGCAGATCCTCGATCTGCTGGAATCCCGCATCACCAACGCCGACCGGACGATGATGAACAACATCGCGACTGGTATCGCGTCGGACGGTACGGGAACCGGCGGAAAGCAGATCGGCGGCCTGCAGTTGCTGGTTCCGGACGATCCGACCACCGGCACGGCGGGCGGTATCAACCGGGCGAACTTCTCGTTCTGGCAATCGCAGGTCTACGACGCGACCACCGACGGTGGCGACACCACAAGCGCGAGCAACATCCAGGGGTATATGAATGCGCTCTGGCTTGAGTGCGTGCGGAATGGCGATTCGCCTGACATAATTCCCGCCGGGGCGAACAAGTTCAAGTTCTACTGGGATTCGCTGCAGGCCATCCAGCGCATCACCAGTCCGAAGAAGGGCGCCGCCGGTTTCCGGACCCTGGAATACTACGGGCCGGGCGGTATGGCGGAGGTGTTCTACGACAGCAACATCGACACCAACCGGATGTATTTCCTGAATACCGAGTTCATCAAGTTCTGCGTCCATTCGGAGGCCAATTTCGCGCCTTTGGAGGACAAGTCCTCGGTCAACCAGGACGCGATGGTCAAGCCCATCATCTTCATGGGCAACCTCACCATGTCCAACGCCGCCCGCCAGGGCGTCTTGAAGGAGTAACGATCATGTCTTTCATCACTTCTGGCGTGATCGGTGTTAACCTCACCGAGACCGTTGCCGGCACCGGAACTTTGAGCGATCAGGGCAACCAGTACAAGGTTGGCACGATTGCACTCGCCGACGAGGGACAGACGTTCATGTATGTCCACGCGGCTGGTGCGGTTGACCAGTACGATTTCGTGTCCATCGATGAGGATGGCGAAGCAACGGCGCTGGCGGATGCTGGCGGCGCGGCGGGCCATACTCTGGGGGTCGCGCAGACGGCCCTGGCGGACAACGATTTCGGCTGGGTCTGTGTCGATGCTCCAAAGGGCGGCGTGAATGGCAACATTCTCGCGTCCTGTGCGGCGGACACGGAAGCCTTGTTCACCACTGGTACGGCGGGTCATGTCGATGACGCCACCTCTGCCGGCGCGATTCGCCTTGTCGGCGTGGTTGCGGTCGCTGCTGCGCCTGCCGCCAACACCAACAAGGAAATCATCATGCGGAACGCGCGATTCCAGTCGTAAGCGTTCCCGGTGTTTCTGGGAAAACACGCAACCCTGTCCCGGACGCGGTGCTTCGGCATCACGTCCGGGGCGCTCTTTTGCGCAATCTCCCGGAAGTTGACGGGTCGCGTTCACCGCATGAACGCGCTATGGTCATTGTCGGGTCTGGCCCGTCGATTGACCTCGTGGATCCTGACGAGGGTGACATTTTCACGCTTGGCGGCGCCCACGATCATTTGATTTCCAAGGGGATCATTCCCCACGGCTGGATCAATGCCGACCCGCTGCCTTTGGTGGCCGGGTATGTGTCGGCACCGCATCCGGACGTGACCTACTACATCGCTTCACATTCGCATCCGTTCGTCTTCGACGCCCTGCGAGAGAACCGCGTGGTGCTCTGGCACAACAACTGCGGAGCGGGGACGGAACGGATCATTGCGGAGACGCAAAACCACCTTTCGGGCACGGTCAGAATGATGGTGTCAGGAGGCCCGACGGGGGCTACGCGCGCTCCGTTCCTGGGGGATGCCCTGGGCTACCGGAAATTCATTTTCTACGGCGTCGACGGGTCCGGCGGATACGGCGCGAAGCATATCCGGACGGCCGCCAATGCCGAACGTGTGGTCATGGACGGCAGACCGTTCGATGTGCCGCGCGGATTGATTCAACAGGCAATGGCTTTGGAGGCAATGATCTGTGGCTTCCCCGAATGGAGCATCGAAATCCGGGGAGACGGGTTTATGGCCGCCGTCTGGCGAGCCTGTCTCGACAGAACAGATACGGGCGAATGTCCGCAGGAACGCGCAGAGGGGGTTGCCTGAGCCTGGACGGGCAAGGGGAACAGTCAACATTTGCGCTGGAGGATCTTCGCTCGATCCGAAGAAAATCAAGGGCCGGAAACAGATTTGCGCGGTCAACCAGGCTCACGATCATCTGATCGAGCATGGGGTGATCCCGCATTGGTGCGTCTTGGTCGATCCCGTGCCGGGGGTGGCCGATCTAATCACGCCGCACCCTGGCGTCGAGTATTTCGTGGCCTCGCAGTGCGATCCGGCGGTCTTCGACAAGCTGGCCGGTTACACCGTGCGGCTGTTCCATATCGGCAACAGCGCGCCGATAGACGATCTGGTTTCCTCATCCCTGAGAGTGGATGGGGGGACCGGAGCGATCCACCGGGCGCTGTCCCTGCATTGGCTGCGCGGCTGCACGGTCTTCCATCTGTGGGGGTTCGACTGCAGCGGGCAACATGCCTACGCACACCGGGTCAATCCCGGTCCGGAAGGCGTTCCCGTCGAGTTGTTCGGTCAGACCTACGTGACGACGCCTGGTTTGTTGCGACAGGCGCGGTCCTTTTTTCGCCAACTCCGCAACATGAACGCGATCCGCCCGCCCGTCGTGCATGTCCACGGGGACGGCCTGGTCGCGGCACTTATGAGGACACATGGAAGACGAACAGTATTGGATTGCGGTCGGTCAGGATGAATCCGACACGGCCAAGGCCCTTTTCTACCATGAAACGATGGTCGATCAGGCCGCGACGGACCGCGAAGGCCATGTGGTCACGCGCAACGTCGAGCGGGTCAAGATCCTCGTGCCCGGCGATGACAAATCCGTTGTCGACCGCGTGGTGACGGACAAAGACAAGAAACGATGGCCAGAGGTCTATCAGCGGTTCCATGAACGCCGCGACCGTCAGGTGATCGACGGCACCGACATTCGCGAATGGCCCTACCTGACGCGGGATTGGGTCGCAAAACTGCAATTTCTCAATGTCCACACCATCGAGGAAATCGCCAAGGCGCCCGACTCTCTGTTGGAGAAGATGGGGCCCGGCGCCCGCGACCTGCAAGCGCGCGCCAAGGTCTTCCTGAAACCGGCGACGGCCAAGGAATCGTCCTGGCACAAGGAACGGAAGGCGATGGAACAGCGCATTTCGCAACTGGAAAGCCAGCTTCGCCAACCCAAGAAAGAACAGGAGGCAGCATGATTCGCGACTATATCGCAGAGGCCATTCAAACCGGCCTCGCCGCGCGCTACACCAGCCAGGGTATGCCACGGCAGTATATCTCCGAGGCCCGCTACCGCGAAGCAGTCGATGCGGTCTGGGACGCCGTGAGCCCCCACCTAACCACTGCCATTTCCGAGCAGGTGAATGTGATCGAACATGGCAACCCTGCTTAGTCTTTGCCAGGACGTCGCCGATCTGGTCTCGTTGGAGCGTCCCACGGCCATAGTGGGCTCCACGAACCAGACCGCGCGGCGGTTGCTGCAGGTTGTGCGCGAGACGTGCGAGGAGTTGAAGGACCGGCATCCGTGGCAGAAGCTGATCCGCGAGCATACAATCACGACAGCGGACGCCACGGCCTCCTATGCGCTTCCGAGCGACTATGACAGATATGTCAATAACACGGCCTGGGACCAGACGAACTATTGGCAAATCAGGGGCTCCCTGACGCCCCAGCAGTGGCAGTTCTACCAGAACGCCATCGTCTCTTTGCCGGCCAACCGGAAGCGGTTCCGGGTCAAATACGACACGGCGAATTCAGCCGAGCGCATTTTCATCGATCCCACACCGACGGCTGTCGAGACGCTGGTGATCGAATATGTGACCAATCAATGGTGCGAGTCTTCGGGGGGGACAGGGCAAAGCGCCTGGACGGCGGATACGGACGTTTCCCTGCTTCCGGAGGAATTGATCCGCCAGGGCGCCCGTTGGCGCATGTTGCGCATCGGCGGCTTTGCCTACGCCGACGAGCGGGCCGATTACGACAGCCGCACCGCCCAACTGATCGCCAATTCGGTTCCGTCCTCGACCATCAATCTTGGGGCGCAGCCTGATTTCCTGTTCAATCTCCCGGAGGGCAACATTGCGATATAACCCCCGCGTCATTCAACAGATGCGGGGCCGGCCCCGGTCCACCATGCGCAGCGTCACCGCTCCCGTTGGGGGGTGGAACACGCGCGACGCTCTAGATTCCATGCCGCCGACGGATGCCATTGTCTTGGACAACTGGTTTCCAGAGACCGGCAAGATTTCTGTGCGCAAAGGCACCTCCCAGCACGCAACAGGCGTTGGGAATGGCGATGTGCAGACGTTGGTTGAATATCACGCCGGAACGACCCGGCAATTGATCGCGGCAGGCGGGGGCGGGCTGTACAACGCCACTTCCGCTGGCGCTGCGACCAGCATTCAGACCGGCTACACGTCGAACAAGTGGCAGGCAGTCAACTTCAACGGTCAGCTTCACCTCGTGAACGGTGAGGATGCGCCGCAGATGTATAACGGCGCGATTTCCACGCCGTCGTGGAGCGGATCGGGCCTGACCAACGCCGATCTGGTCGGTGTGGAGGTTTTCAAGAACCGGCTTTTCTTCTGGGAGAAGGACAGCCAGGACTTCTGGTACGCGGCGATCAATGCGGTGACGGGCACCTTGACGAAGTTTCCCTTGTCGCGAGTCTCCAATCTTGGCGGCAATATCGTCTGCATGGGAACCTGGACGATGGACGCCGGGCAGGGCGTGGACGACCGGCTGGTCATCCTGCTCTCGTCTGGGCAGGCCATTGTTTATGAGGGCACCGACCCCGGCGATTCGTCGGCGTTTGGCATCGTCGGCATTTACAACATTGGCCCGCCGGTGGACCGCCGCGCAATCGCTAAGGTGGCTGGGGATCTGTTCGTCGCGACCAAGGATGGATATGTGTCCTTTGCCGAGGTCTGGCGGAAGGGCCGGCTGCGGACCCAGGAATCGAAGATCACCGGCGCCGCTGTCGAGGCAGCGGGCCTGTATTCCGGAAATTTTGGCTGGCAGGTGCTGCATTACCCGAAAGGGACGCGGGTTCTCGTGAACGTGCCCAAGAATTCAAACGAATATGTCCAGCACGTCCTAAACACCGTCACGGGGGCATGGTGCCGGTTCACGGACATGAACGCCCGGTGCTGGGGGCTCTATAACGACAATCTCTACTTTGGGCATACCAACGGGGTGGTTTTCAAGGCCGATACCGGGGCCGCCGATGCGTCCGCCAACATCACGGCGGAAGCGCAGACGGCCTGGAATGCGTTCCGGACCCCCGTTCCCAAGCGGTTTTCGCAGGCCCGGACCCTGGTTTCGGGATCGGGCGCGCTGTCGCTCACGCAGGGCATTGCCTATGACTTCGGCGAGGTTCTGGTGGAACAAAGCACGTCCACCGAATCGCCCGGCGTCTCTTGGGACGACGTCTATTGGGATGACGAATTCTGGTCCCCGGAAGCAACGACGCGCGACGGCTGGCTTTCAGTCACGGGGGAGGGGCACGCGGCCTCGCTCCGGCTGCGCTACGCCGGGCAGGTCGAGAATCTGGTCTGGTACCGGACGGACTATGTCTATGAAACCGGATTCGGGCTGACCTAATGCAAGTTGTCACGGGCCCCCTCGATTACCTGACGGATTGGGCCGCGAAACGGCTGCGGGGCGTGGAAGGCTTCGACAACCCGGCCGCCATCGGGATTTGCCGCAATAACAAGCTGACCGCCGTCGCGGTGTATACCGGGCTGATCACATGGGAAGGCGGCGGCAATTGTGAAATCAGCTTCGCCGCCGATAACCCGCGCTGGGCAACCCGCCAGGCGCTTTCGGTCGTGCTGGGCACGCCGTTCCGGGTCTTTGGGTGCAGCCGAATCACGGCGCTCATCCGCAAGAGCCACAAGCGGTCCCGCAAGCTCGTGGAGGGCATCGGATTCAAGCGTGAGGGGGCTATCCGCAAGGGTGCGCCCGATGGGTCAACCCTAATCGTATACGGGCTCCTGAGAGAGGATTTCGAGGAAGGCAAATATGGGTAAGCGCGGCAGCAGTACCCCACAATACAATCCGCAGGACTTGATCAACCAGCAGGCCCAACAGAACCGCATCACGCAGTTCGGGCCGCAGGGCAATTTGATCTTTGGCAACGTGGGGTCGAACGGGCAATTCAAGCCGAGCACCGGAGGGTCTGCGGCTTTCCTGGAAGAGAGCCCGTTCCAGCAACGCTTTCGGCAGGGCCGCGAAGACCTTTCCCTGATCGCTCAGGAAACCGCCGCGCCCCGCATCCAGAATCTGCCGCTGGCGCCCATTGACGTCACTCAGTTCCCAGAACGGCAGTTCAATCTCGATTACACCAAAGTCGATGATGCGCCGAGGTCGGGGGGATTCGCGGACCAGATCAATTCCGCCGAGCGGGCCACTTTTGATCGCGGTATGGGGCTCTTGCAACCTGTCTTCGACCGGCAAACCGACCGGCTGGAAACGAAGCTGGTCAATCAAGGGCTACCGAGGGGATCGGAAGCCTTCGGCACCGATTTCGAGGATCTGCGCCGCTCCCAGAATGAGCAATATGGCAAGCTCGCCCTTGATGCCGTGGGAGCAGGCCGGGCGGAGGATTCGCGGCTGTTCGGGCAGTCTATGAGCGCGAGAAATGCGCAGATTCAGGACCAACTCAATCAGGCGTCTTTCCTCAATCAGAACCGGGCGCAAGCGGTGCAGGAAAACCAGGCGCTTCGATCTCAGGAGTTGTCCGAATTGGGCGGCTTGCTTGGACTGCAGCCGGTTCAGCCGATCCAGAGCCAGAGTTTCTTCGGTCCCGCCAGCGTCGATGTGATGGGCCCGTATCAATTGGCCAATCAGCAGGCGATGGCGGCAAACCGGCAATCGAATGCCAACCGCAACGCGATGATGCAGGGCGTCTTTAGCCTTGGCTCGGCCGCAATGGGCGCGTATCTCTAGGAGGCAGCATGTTTCAGGGTAACGGAGTCTTTCTCAAAGACGGTCAGGGCGTGATGCCGGCTGGTCCCGCCGCAGCGCGGCTGCAGGCTGGCAATTTCGGCCCGACACCGAACGGGACGGCCCCGCCGGGGTTTGTCATGCCAGGGATGGCCGATGCCCTTCAGAGTGTGAGCGGGCCCACAAGCAACATCCTGCCGCAAGACGGATCGATGGCCCCTGCGCCGAATGAGGCGCCGCCCGATCTTCTGACGGCTGCGCAGCGGCAGCAGATCGCGCAGGCGTTGGGTGTCGGCGATTATGGCGGCGTGCCGGTCGGACCGACCGCTGACGGCCTGATGTACCGCAGTGAAGCGATGCAGCGGCTGGGCATGACGCCGCAAGAATTCAACATGCACTTCGGAGGCTAACGATGCTGGGATCGTCCGGACAGTCTCAAATCTTCGACCCGATGGCGCGGGCCTTGATTCAGCAATCCCAGACCCAGGCGCCCATGTCAAATTGGCTGCAGCCGCTCGGTCGGCTTGCTCAGTTTGGAGTAGGTCACTACCGGGAGAAGAAGGGCCGGGAGGAGGCGAATCAGCTTCTGCAGAAAGCCTTTGCCGATCCGAACGCCGATCCGCAGAAGATCGCGGCCATGCTGGCGAAGAACCCGCGCACCCAGGGCCTCAGCCAAGGTCTCTACTTGTCCGGTTTGCAGGCCAAGATAAAGAGCAAAGCCGATCTAGCCAACGCGCAGCAAAAGATGGCGATGAAGATCGCGGTGGAGAGGGCCCTGCATCCGATGAAGATGCAGCGCGCTGCCGCCGGGCGAACGGTTGTCACTATCATGAACAAGCGCGAGACCGAGTTCGCGAAGGCGATGGGCAAGGCCGATGCGAAGACCATCGTGGGGGCACAGAAGCAATCCATCGAGGCGTCGGACACGCTGACCAAACTCCAGGCCCTCTCCAAACTTCAGAAGACCATCCCGTCCGGTCCGGGCACGCTGACGCAGGCGCAGGCCGCGCAATATGCCAAGCGGTTCGGTTTGGATCCAAAGGCGCTCGGCCTAACAGGCGATCAAATCGCGAACGTGCAGGTTTTCCAGGCCATTTCCAAGCGGCTGGTCATGCAACAGATGGCAAACCTGAAGGGCGCCGTTTCGGACCGTGAGTGGGGCTATTTGCAGCAGCAGCTTCCCAATCTGTCCAATACGCCGGAGGGCAACCAAAAACTCATCGGTTTGCTGTCCCAAATGGCGCAGCGCCAGGCGCTGAAGTCGAAGATGATGCTGCAGTACCGTCGAGACCCCAAAAATCGGTCGCTCGACGGCTTTGCCGAGAAATGGAACGAATACACCAGGGCCAATCCCCTTATGCCGGACGCGCCTCCGACACCCCCCTCGACGCCTCCCTCGACCCCTCCGGCTCCCCCCAAAGGATTCAAGGTCCAGTAGATGGAAAACGAAATCCCCAAGGGCCACTTCGCGACCAACGAAAACGGCGAGGTTAAGATTCTGGTCGGCGGGCAGTGGACCACGCCGGAACAGAAGGCAACCAACGAAGCCGGGGATGAGGCGTATCTCGTCGGTGGTAAATGGATGATCCGCCGGGTCGGTTCGACGCCGCAAGGGGTCGCACAGAAGATGTTCCCGGACCAGCCACCCCAAACGCCTGATCCGCAAACGCCTGAAATGCCCGACCCGTCCGAAGTCTATGCGCGGGCGCGCGGCTTGCCGATGGAGATCCCCGGCGGCGGCATGATGGGCGACAAAACCCCGGCCATTCATTTCTTCCGGAGGCAGGGCAAATACGAGCCCATCAAGGGTCCGGACGGGAAGCCGCTGAAAGAATTAGGCGCCGAGCGAATCCCCGGCAAATCCAATGTCTGGCACATGAAGATGGGGGCTGCCTTCATCGCGGAGCCGGATGCGAAGCGCCGCGCCAAGATCATCGAATTTAACCTCCCAGGCGCAAAGACCGAAGTGCGCGGTGACGACGTGATTATCACGCTCCCGAACGGCGAGCAGCGCATTTTGAATCAGCGCGGCATGTCCTTTCAGGATATTGCCGACACCATTTCGGAAATCGGAAAAATCTTTGTGGTTGCAAGAACGGCGGGGGCGGGGGCTGGCATCCTTGGCATGAGCGCGCGCGCCGGTGCGGCGACGGGCGGTGTCGAGGCTGTCACGGGCGCAGGATCGGCCTTTGCTGGGTCGGGGAAGACCCTTGGCGATGTGGTCGGCGATACTGCCGCGGCGACCGCTTTGGGTGCTGGTGGCACCCTTCTGGTGGGGACCGCGTTAAAGGGGCTGATGCGCAATGGTCGCATGTTCAAGGGCGATCAGTTGAGCCTCGCTGGAAAAGCCCTCCTGCGCAAGAACAACATCAATCCAGACGATCTAACCCCCGAAACCCTCCGCCAGTTGAAACCGATTCTGGCCAAGGCCAAGAACCCGGAAGAAGCGGTCCGCCTTGCCGAGGCGCGCGGCCTCAATGTGCAGCCGACACGCGGACAGATCACGCGCGATCCTGCACAGTTGGGCCGGGAAGACGTTCTGGCGAAGGGCGGGGCACAGTCCCTTGGTGATGATGCCTCCCGTCTCGCGGCCCTGCGTCAAGGGCAATCGAAGGCGCTTGAAAACGCCGGTGACGAGGTTGCCGGACGGGTGACGGGCGCTCCCAGGGTGGATACGCGCGGCGCTTCGATGAAGGGCGCGCAAGACCGCCTGAATCAACTTTACACTGCCGAGCGGAAGGCCGTGAAGACCGCATACGACGCGGCCCGCAACGGCAATGTCAAGATCAGCACGGAAGCGTTGAAGGACTACGCCACCCAGCTTCGGCAGGTGGCGCAGGAATACACCGACCCCCAAGTCAGAACCGCCGTTCGGTCCATTCTGCAGAAGATCGAGCAGAAGGGCGTCACGTCCCTCTCTCTAACGGCATTGGAGAACGCCCGGAAGCTGTTCACGAACCTGAAAGGGAATCCGTCTCAATTCTCTGCCGCCGCCCGTCTTAGGAAGATCCACGACGGCGTCATGAATGGCCTGGACGATTCCGCTTTCAAGCGGGGCAGTAAGGAAAGCGTCAAAGCCTACCGGGACGCCGTCGCCCGCCGCAAGGAAATGGCGAAGAAGTTCGATGACGATCCGAACATCATGGCCGGCGTCGGTAAATCGCGGGTTGGCGACGATCTGGAAAATATCGCCCCGGAAGAATTCGCCCAGAAGATTTTCGGCAAATCCGGTGTCGCGCCATCAAAGGGCGCCGACAAGACCATCATGCGGCTAAAGGCTACGCTTGGGAAGGACAGCGCGGAATTTCAGGGCGTCAAGAACGAAGCCTTTTCCAGAATCTTCCAAGGCAACCCGGAATCCTGGAACGGCCGATTGACCCGCTTTCTCAGGGACAGCCCGGCTGTGGCAAAAGAGTTGTTCACCAAGGCCGAAATTGCCCAACTGCGCACCCTGGCCCGGTCTTCGGACACCCTCTTGAATGCCCCGGCGGGGGTTTACAACAATTCCGGCTCTGGGATCAATTTGCTGCGCGACAACCCCTTTATCAAGCGTATGCCGATTGTCGGGCAGGTGGCGCGCTATCCCGAGAATGTCGGAAACGACATGTTTGCGCGGCGGGCCATGCAACCCCTCATCAGAGCGCCGGAGGCCGGTTATGCAGCGGCCCTTGGGGGGGCTGTGGCTGGGGGAGATGATGACCGGCGCAAGGCCATCATGCGGATGCTTCAGGGCCAGTGACCGAATTTCCGCCGGTACCAGTAGGCCCATAAGAGGCCGAGAAACAGACCGCCGAATGCTGTCTCCCATTTGCCGATCAACTTGAGTCCAATCGCCATCGCTGCGCCCACAACGGCGCTGCAACAGGCGAGAAGCAGGGCGTCAATGTCTCGGTCTTTTACAGACGCTTCGTACACGGTGGACCCAAGAAACAGTCCGGCCCCGAACGCACACGCACCGAGCGCATACGGATCGGCGCCACTGTACAGATGAACGGCGAAGGCCACCCAGGCCGCCGCCGTAATTCCGATCAACCACCACACGTAGAGCATCCCGGCATCCTATAGCGATTCCGGGCGATTGTCCATGGAGGAAACATGTCAGGCTGGGACGGTAGCGGTAATTTTACGCGGGTCCATGACTGGACGACCGACCGCGATGGATCCATCAAAATCCAAGCATCCCGTTTCGATGCTGAGAACGAAAACTTCCGCGCCGGCATCGAAGCGGCGCTGGCGAAGAATGGTGAAAATGCGGCGACCGCAAATCTTGATCTAGGCGGGTATCGGGTCACCAACGCAGGCAGTGCTTCGGTCCGCGACGACTTGGCGGATGTTGCGACCGTCCAGGATGCTTCCACGAACTACGCGGCAGCAGGGGGAACGGCAGACGTAATCACGGTCAACCTGTCCCCCGCGATCACGGCATACGCGGAGGGGATGCCGATTTGGTTCCGGCCTTCTGCCGACAACGCCACGACGACGCCGACTTTGAACATCAACAGCGTTGGTGCGAAGACGGTCAAGAAATTCAATGCCCAGGCCCTCGCGGCGGCGGATTTGAAGCAGAACCGGCCCGCCCTTGTCACCTATGACGCGACCGACGATTCCTTCCTGCTTCTGAATGTAGCGCCGATTACGCCTGGCATTTACAACGTCGTAGAGGACACCACGCCACAATTGGGCGGCGATCTGGACCCGAACAGTCACCGGCTGTTTTTCGCCAAGGGAGGCGACATTGCGTCCGCCTCGCCCTTGGTGATCGACACCGACGGCAATTACTTCGACGTGACCGGCACCACCGGCTTCTCCGCGATGACGGTCGCGGCCGGGTTGCTGTTCATGCTGCAATTCGACGGTGCCCTGACGATGACAGACGGCGCCTCGCTCGATTTGGGCGGGGCTGACATCACCACGGCAGCAGGCGACCGGGCGGTCTTCTATGCCACGGCAGCCGATACCGTGCAGATGCTGTCCTATTTCCGAGAGGGCACGTCGCCGGTACCCATGACCCAAGCCCAAGCGGAGGCGGGCACCGACACCGTGCCGCGCTATGTGGCTGCCGAACAGATCGCCCAGGCCATCGACGCCCTGGCTACCGGCCGCTTCACATACGCCACTACCCAAACAACGACCTCAGGCAGTTCAGCGAATTTCACGTCCATTCCCTCAGGCGTGGATTTTATTGTCGTGATGTTCCAAAGCGTTTCGATGACCGGCAGCGCCAACTTG
>Ga0099846_1000257_pt1 | contig 21775 bp, 30 predicted proteins | sample CB_VirMetaG_FD_78180 | JGI IMG/M metagenome (GOLD analysis project Ga0099846, IMG submission 78180) | Freshwater to marine saline gradient viral communities from Chesapeake Bay - CB_1504_1 Viral MetaG | ecosystem: Environmental > Aquatic > Marine > Coastal | place: USA: Chesapeake Bay... | reverse complement strand
TTCATGCTGCATCCTCCTGCTCTAATACTTCCATAGCGTGCTCAAGTGCCTCTTGCTCGCTGTCGATTCCGTAACAAGTGAAGCAATGGTAATCGACCCACTGCCCTCCGATAGGCGTTTGCAAGTTAAAATTGCTTGTTCCGTTCCACTCGATACGCAAATGCTGCTCGTTGTGCTCTACTTCCCAATACTTCATTTTCTTTCTCCCTGTTAGTAATGATTCCAACCAAAATCTTTTGTGTATTCTGCTTTAGTGAATCCGTTTTTAGCTACTACGTTAATTGCATCGTAGCCTCCCATGTTATCGTGTCGAACGTAACCGACTACCCAACTGTTTGCTTCCTCTACAGTATCAGTATCATGTAGCTCCCATGCCATTACTCCGCCATCGGTTTGGTATTCCATCCCCATTACTCTATAGTTGCTGTATACGTTCATCGTTTTTCTCCTGCTTGCTAGAATACTCCCACACTATCCCACACTTTAATAGGTGTCAACACTAAAAATAAAAAAGATTCGCTTTAGCCTGGCTAGCGCGATTCGCGAACAATTATTCGGGTTATATAATCCGGCAAGATCCGGGCGGTTTTTTTGGTGGTCAGATCTGGGCAGTGAACAATTGTTCGGGTTGTCATCCCCGGAGATCCAGAATCCCGACCCGACTCAAAACCCGGAGCAATCTCCCCGATCCCGATCCCCGACGGAGTAACCCGAACAATTACTCGGGTTATCCCCGACGCTGGCGAATCCCAAACCCGAAACCCCGAATCCCCGAATCCCGATGTTTTTCCTGAGAGGCGCTGAGAGGCCCGGTGGTAACCCGAACAAGTCTTCGGCTACCCGACCCCGAAAAAGCCCGATTCGGCGCTGAGAGGCCCGATTCTGGGGCTCTGCGGCCCCGCCAGCCGCCCCGCGCATTGCGCAAGTCTTATTCCGCGGCTTCTCCGTTATCGTATGTTATGTCATCTGCATCTAGTTCGATCATGTTTTGCTCAGGCGTCACGTCTTTCATGCGATCCTTAGCGCGTCCCATGATTTCTTGCAGTTGTTGGGTTATTTCTTCTCGGCTCATTGATTCTATTTTTTCGTGAGTAACATGACTACGGGCGACCATAAGTCCAGTGACTTTGAGGCGCAATTCTTCTGCTTTGATGGCTGCACCGAAGTTACCTGCTTCCCATGCTTCATCCCGAAGTCTCTGCATATCCCGAACAGATTTCGTAATTGTCACGCCGTATTTGCTTTCAAGCTCGTTCCGCATTTCTTCCATGCGTTCCCGCACGACTGGGTTCTTGAGTAGCTGCACGGCTCGAACATTTGGCGACTTATAGCCTGCGGCTCTTGCTGCTCCGGTCTGGGTCATATCTTTGTGAATGTAGTTATCGAGAAACTTCTGCTGCTGCGGTTGCAACCTGCGTCCACCCTTTTCGATTTGTTCACCGACCTTTGGCATCGTGCTTCCCATTCATGCGATCCTTTCCCTACAATAGCCCTGCGGTTCAATTCATGCAAGCCCCAACATTTCCCATAATCGCAACAGATCAGACATTCTTGAAATAACATCAGGGGGGGTAGGGTATATACCCCCCCCTATAGGGGGGTGACGTAGTTGACGTAAAATATCATATTGATTTTATTGAATTATATACGTCAAAACGGATTTTTGACGTAGTTGACGTAAACCTATAAAGCGTTGATATTGTTTAACAATCAACATTACGTCAACTACGTCAACTTTTGACGTGGATTTTTTTGACGTAAAATATCCAATAAAAACAGACCATAATTTTTCTTACATTTTATGCTTGACGTGTGGGATCTGTCCCAATATATAGGTGACATCTAGTAAACAGGAGGGCGAAAGCCATGACCAACGAAAACATCAGAACCCGCATCTTGCGCGACTTAGAAGGTGACTTAACCACGGACAGCAACCACGCGACTCGTCGCATGTTTCGTTGCTGGTTGGATGGTTCTTATTTGGGCGAGGATCACTACCGCTCTAATGTAGAATTCATCAAGAGCAATAGCCATGACCGCAAAGCCATGCGGCGTTTTATTGTTTCTGAGTTTGTAAAGTACATTGCACACGATGCACATTGTTCAGCAAGTTACGCGCAAAAAGTTATCGTTGAGCGGTTCAGCAAGGAATATCTGAATATTTTGACCGATGCTTTGATTGATGAGGCGATTGAGTTCGGCGCGGAGCATAGTTCGCAGTCTATGGATGATCTGCGAGCTTTGGGCGTTGTCAAAGTTATTTTTACTCCTGTTGAAAAGGGGGCTGCGTGATGAATGTAAATATCAACATTGAAGGCGCAACAATTGAGGTCATTGAGGGCTTAATTGAAGCATCTAAGGCGGGGAATGAAACTATTCTCAACAGGGATATTGACGATGATTTTGATCTAAAAGCTGTGATGGCAGAGGTTGCAAGTCATTATCTTATGAGGGCGGTTGAAGAGAACGGCGGGAACATGAACAAAGTGGGCCGCGCTCTTGGGTTTACCAGTTACCAAACGGCGGTCAATTGGGCTAAAAAATACGGAGTGAAGTAATGTTATATATGTCATATGGAATGAACACGAACAGGGACGCGATGGCTAATCGTTGTCCGAAGGCCAAACCGTTGGGCGGGTTTTACCTGCCCGACACGCGGCTAGTCTTTCGCGGCGTTGCTGATATTGTGCCCGATCCAGATTATATCTGCCCTGTTGTTTTGTGGGAGATCACGCACGATTGTTTGCGTGCTCTTGACAGGTTGGAGGGTTATCCGACTTTATACGGGCGTAAGAAGGTTAACTGTGGCTGGCTTGTATATGAGATGAATGACAAAACCCGAACAAGTCCCCCGACTGGTGGGTATTACAAGATGATCGAGGACGGTTACAAAGAGTTCGGGTTAGACGACTATTGTTTGCGCCGTGCTTTGTCCGAAGCTGAGGAGTTTGCGGCATGAGTTGGGGTGACTGGGAAGATTGGATCATTGGCGCGGTTTCGGCTGCGCTGGTGATTTTTTGGATGGTTGGCGTTTCTGCTGGCTGGTTTTAGGAGTTCTTTAGATGGCTAAGAGAGTGTATAAGGCTTGGACTGAGTACGAAGACAAAACCCTTCGAGATTGGAAGAGGAAGAAAGTTAGAGTACGTCACATGGCGGAAGTATTGGGGCGCAGTGAAGTATCGGTTCGGAACCGCATTGCTGCTCTTGGCATCAGCAACAAACAAAGAAGAAAAAATTCATGGCTTGATCGGTTATTTTTTTGGCGCTAGGCTTTAGGTGAGGAGTGGTTTCCTCTCATTTTTCTCCAATTCGTAAAAAGAAGAGGGGCGGTTTTTCCGCCCTTCTTTATGTTTGCAACCCGAACAAGTGTGCGATATGTATAAGGGGCAGGCATCGCTGAGTCTGTGCATATTCTCGGCGATAAACTCCCCCCGCTTGGCTAGGTTTCGCACTGCAACGGCGGGGGTTTTTTTATGCCTTACGCTTCTGGGCGAGTTTCCCCCGATGACAAAACGGATTTAAATCCCGATTATAATCCGCCCCGAACATAATTTTTCTTATTTAGTTGTTGACCCTGATCATAAGATTTGTTATGTAGGGTTATCTAGTAAACAATGGAGAATTATCATGGGATTAGATATGTATCTGACAGGCGACAAGTACACGCCTTCTTTTGGTGACAACAAGCGCGAGGTTGTTGATGGCTATGAGGTTGAGAGCCAGCGTCTGAAGCTGGGTTACTGGCGCAAGCACTGGGCGCTACACAATTACATCGAGGCTAACTACAACGGGTTTGCGGAGCTTGGCAAAGTTGATCTGGACAGCGATAAACTTAGAGAAATTGCTGACGCTGTTGAGCAAGGTAAAATGCCAGACGCAGACTACAGCGATGAGGTCGATGCACACCACAAGGAGCCCGAACAGGTTGCCAATACGGTCAAGATCTTCCGAGATGCTGCTGATTGGCTTGATGGCGGTGACGGGTTTTGGCGCAGTGTCGAATATTACGGGAGTTGGTAAGATGAGTAAGATTGGAAATTATGTTGTGGGTTTGCAAGAGAGCGCGATGATGCCGTGCCCCGATTGCGATGGTGATGGCGTTGTGGCTGTTGAAGTCCCGAGGCCACATTCACCGAGCCGCGATATTGGGGAGCTTTACGAGGAGTTACATCATTGTGAGCTTTGCGATGGTTTGGGAGAGATTGAACGGGAGGACGAAGATGAGTGAGCGTAATTATGAATATGATGCCGATGCGTCTTTTGACGATGCGGTGAAGGCTATGAAGCGTTTCATGGAAGACCATGAATCAGAAGGCCCAATGGCTACCATAAGTTTGGCTAGAGCGTTAGGCGCGATGCTAGTTCTTACGACAGAGATCGGTCACCGTGAAGATATATTGGCGGCTACGATCAGCCAATTATGTGATGCGTTTAGTGGGCTGTTAATTTTGGAGAGCGGTGATGAGTGAGCGTGAGATGGAAGAACTGTTGGACGCAGTATTTCGCAAGGTATTTGGGGAGCTATGGTGATGGACAAACCTACATTCCGTTACTTGCTTGACCGCTTGAGCGAGGTAAAAACGCAATCCGATCTGGACAGCATTAAGGACGAGGTTGAGGGGCTTTTGCCCCTTGATCGCTTCGAGGTTGAAGAGAAGGGCTTTGATGTGCTGGGCGCGATTGACGATGTTAAGCGTGATTACATTGGCAGAGCTTTGAAGAAAGCCCCGACTTTATATGAGGCGGCAGATTTGCTCGGATTAAAGAGCTATCAGGTTCTTGTAAATTGGATGAAGAAGTTGGGAGTAAGCAAATGATTGCTAGTATGTGTTTGGCGCTTGCCCTTTACCATGAGGCTAGGGGGGAGCCGCATTATGGGCAGCTTATGGTTGCGCGTGTGATTGTAAACCGCGTTCAGTCTAAGAATTTCCCTAACAGTATTTGCGATGTTGTTATGCAACCCCGGCAGTTTTCTTTTGTTCGGGATGGCAAGTTCCCGAAGCCAAAGGACGAAAGTTCTTGGCAGTCTTCGCAAGACTTAGCTGCTGAGATTGTCAAAGATGTTCGGGTTTTGCCTTACTCTGCTGCGGATCATTACCATGCTTTGAAGGTAAAGCCTGTTTGGAGGAAAGATCTTCATGAGGTTACGCAAGTTGGCGGTCACGTTTTCTACTCCCGAAAAGATCCGTCTACTTTGCTTGGCAAGATTCGCCCGAAGTCAAGGCCCGAAAGTTTGGTTAAACCCGAACAATTTTCTTTCGTGAGGTGGCTTGGTTTGTTATAAATTTTTAGTGGGTGGCTTTCATCACATACAAATCGCTTTGTCCCAATCGGGCGGTTGTTTGCCTCGGTGACGTTGCTACCAAAAAGCGCCAAAAACTTTTAAATATCAACGGCCACCCACACGATTACTTCCTTGGAAGACCGTATCTGTTCTTAATTTGCGTTACTGCTTGATGAGACTTTCCGAGAATATCAGAAATTTCTGATACCTTCATATCCTTCATTAACATTTTGTTTATAATCTTAGCATTTTCAGAAAGCGCGAGCTTTGGCGCTCCTCCCATCTTTCCAAACTTCCCTGCTTCTTGTCCGTTTTTTGCTTGAGGTGATGGGGCTAGCTTTGGGTTCGCCACTCTGTCAATTTTGTTTTGACGATCCCAAGCCTTTTTGTATATGTCTTGATACTTATCAATCTGCCATTGCTCTGGTTTCTGCTTCAATTTCCTCATCCCTTTCTTTTATTTTTGTTTCTAGTATATCCAACAGGGCTTCGATCTCTTCCATTTGCTGCTTAACATTATGGTTTCCCCTTTCTTCCGCTCTTTTTTTGCCAGTAAAAGCGCACCTTTTAGTTCGCTCTAAAACTTTAGCGATGTCTACGTCCATTTTGCTTCTCCCTTTAAAATGATTGCGTCCCCTACGATGCCTGTGTCGCAAATTCTGGAAGCCTCTTCATTAAATGGCAACCCTCTGAGCAAACCCTCTTCATTAACGAGAATCTGGATTTCTGGATTAGTTGGTGATCGAACCATTTCGACCAATCCACCGACAAGTTCTTGCGCTAGCTCTAATGACGGCGCTTCTTTATTGAATACATGAATCATGCTGTTCTCCTTTTTGCATATGGGATTATTACCATTAATTACCATCAATAGCAACAAAAAAGTTAATTGGACGACAGGTTCAGTTAACTTTTTAACCCGAACAAATTATCGGGTTATATGTTATCCCGCCCGGTCTGGCGTTCATATTCGCCGCGAGCGAGTGGGCCATCCATAGTACCGAGCCATTTCTCTGATCCGCCTGCTGTCAGCGTGTACCTACGAATTAGTCCAGCGGATATTGCGGAAGTGATAGCGGCTTTGATTGTTGACTCTTTTCCTGCGCTTTTAAGGAATATAACGCACGGCTCACCTGAATTTGATTCGTGTACGGCAGGATATAGGCCATCATCTTTCCCACCGAAAGACACGGCACGGCCTTCGTTTTCGCGCATACGCACGAACTCAGCAATGTGTTCAAGGCGCTGACGAACCGTATGCGACATAGCCAGCGATCTAATATCAACCGAGCGATCTTCGAGTAGGCCAGTGTTCGGGTTACGAATAAAGTGTCTGATGTCCCGATTAGCTGGCCCATTTGATTTTACGACTGCGCCATCGAACACACCGTTCCGAGTATATTCTATGCCTAAATCTTTGCAGCGTTGCTTGCCTGTGCTTTCGTCCACTGACCATACCGAGAATGCGCAACGCACGCCATCAACGATAGCTGATGTACCGCGGATGAGATTACGCGCTTGCTCTGGAGTTTTAACTGGCTCGTTGTCTTTGATCTTCGCCATGTGGTGATTAACCATGACTGTTGCGCCTGTTTCGGTTGCCATCTGTGCGAGTAGGCCCATGAATGCAGCACCCGCCGCTGGATCAGCATTTACATCTGCGTGAACAAACGATGCCATAGGGTCAATGATGATTAACTTCAGGTTTTTCATCTCAAGCATTTGCTCATAGATGCGCTCGAACTCTGCGCCCATAAGGTAGCTGTTGTCGAACTTCTGCATAATTGGAAACACGCCGCCGAGGTTAGGGAGCGGTAGGATGCGCAGCTTATGATCGTAATGTTCGCGATACTTCTGAGGATCAAGGCGAGATATACGTCTGTGCATCTCACCTTTATCATCTTCTGCTGTAATTAGGATTACATCTCCGTGCTCTGCTACGAGGCCACCAAATGCGCTTTGCATAGATGCGCCCGATGCGACCTTCATTGCGAGATCGAGTGTCATCATACCCTTACCACTGTCCCCTGCCGCTGCGAACACTGTAGGCACGCCGAGCGGTATTGTGTCTCCAATAAGAAACTTTTGCTCTGGTGGGGAGCCAACGAAATACTTGTCGATTAACAGGCTCTCATCTAGCAGAGAGATTGGCTTTTTGATCTTGCTTTCTTGAGATTTAATGAACTTCTCAATGTCAAAGCCCTCATCAATTGCGTCTGCCGCGTCCCACTTCTCTTCTTTTGTGGCAGGTATTTGCAAAATCAGTGTACTTTTTGCCCCAGCTTCTTTAGCTTTCGCTTCGACAATGCGAGCGAGCTTCTTGCCAGCTTCGTCATTATCGGGCCATAGGACTAATTCTTTGTTGCGCAGTTGCGTGAAGTCGAACTTATGCGCTGTGTTTTCTGACAGCATACCCGCACCACCGATGGTACAAGTTGCAGCGTAACCTAACTCAGTTAAAGCGTTCGCGCATTTTTCTCCCTCGACCCAGATAACTTTGCTTGCTCCAGAAATGTTCGGGATATTATATAGAGGTCTTGGTTCAGGCACGCCTTGACGACCATTCATGAACTGCCGGAATTGCTTCTTCGGTTTCCCGGCGCTATCCCGAACAATTTCTCCGGTTACGTCCCGGTCAAAGTACTTACGAACTGTAACGAGAACTACACCATCTGCATCCGTGTAGGGATACTCTTCCTCAAACGGTGTGCTGGGGCTGATTGTTTGCTTTTGTTCGGGTTGTTGCGGAGCTTGTGTCGCTACTGGTGAGGACATAACCGAGAAGTTAATTGGATTGTTCGGCTTAACGATGTTTTCAGGTGGGGCAACGTACTCTTTCGGCAAATAATCCTGAAAGTATTTAGCGGTTTCTGCGATTGACCAGCCACGACCTTCCTTAAATACCTTGCAAATACCTCCGATTCCGTCACCCGACTCGAAGTCTTTCCCAGTCATAAACCAAGGACTACTTGTGTCTATGTTAATTCTCAAAGACTTACCCGCTTCACCGCGCAAAGATCCGATGAAGAATTCTTTCCCTCTTTGTATTCCAGACGGATAAGTTTCCAACAATGCGTGTAGCTGTACGCTACGCGGAACTTCCCTTGAAATTCTGTCTGCTACTTCCGTTGAAGTCTTGCCAAAAGCTGTAATGTTCATTATCTTGTCCCTGTCCACAGACTAACTACTAAATATGGGATGCCGCCGCCCAAGCGCGTCCCATATTTTACTCCTTCCAGCACGTTTCACGAAACTCGCAAAACTTGCATAAAAAGAAATCTTTATTTTGTGCAACACGAGGGAGAATGTCATTGGCCTTTGCAGCCGTCAAGATATTTACCGCTCGGTCACTCGCCTCTTGAGCTAGTTTTGCATTGTAAGGCACTAGCTCATAATAAATTTCTGAGGTGTTTTTATTTATAACCGTAAGCAACGCAGGGTTTTCTTTCAAATCCATGTAGGTTTGATAGAGCGCCAATTGAGTTGCGTAGGTCTTGTTCGCCTTCTCAACGCCGTGGCGTACAAACGCTTTGAACTTACTGTCATTAGCTGATTTGCATTCCCACAAAGCAGGGTAGCCCATAGCTACAGGGCCATCGCATATTACGCCGTCTATGTGCCCTCGTATCTCGCCATCAGCAACAGAGAAGCCAAACTGATTGTTGTCTTTGTCTTCTGTACGCAGATCAAAACCAGCGTCTTTCAGCCACTTTGCAGCGAAATCCTCAATCTCATGCCCGAACTGAAAGATGCGCAGTGTACGGGCGCTAAACGCCTTGTCAGCGTCTATAGGGTAGTTGAGGTATCTGTACTGTACCTTGCGCGAGCACTCGTCACCGATACTTGACGCACCGATATACTTTCTGCGTTCCCGTTTCTCTTCCCCTGCAACAATCGCTTGGTCTACCGCTTCTGTTATTTTGTCCGCAATCGGATTTGTCTTAGAACGGGATTGAAGTAGAGGGCCAAGTGCCTGTTGACTTAAAGTAGGTGTCTTCGAGTGTTCCAATGTCGATCTCCGCTGCTAGACGTTTTGATTCTTGAATTCCAAATATTAGAGTATGTACTTGCGCTTCAGTAAGATCTGAAAATCTTGTACCCCACCCGAATACTCCTAATATGTTTGCCAATTCCTTCATGGGTTCTGGCGCTGTATCTACCTCACTCAATGTATTGTCTCCCCTTCAGCTTCTATTAAGTCAAAAATTCTGTTCATCTTATCTTCGTCTACATTGTCATTCCTAAAGCTCAAAGTCATTATCAGTTGATCTTTGACCTTTATGGTAGCGGTTCCAAACATAATTAAGTCTGGATTGCTTTCAATGTTTTCAGATATTACCCTGTCAGAAACGTCCTCTATTTCCTCCATATCGCTGCTGTCTTTTACCCAGCATATAGCTTTAGACTCAGAGCTTTTTATTCCCTCATCGCCTTCTGATATTGTAAATAGATGAAGCTCGAATCTGGGCATTAGGTTTTCTCTGTAGAAAGTTCGTTTCCACACGCCAAATATCCACATCCATCAATCCAGTTATCTGGGTTATGCGGGTTGGACTTTATACGAGCAATTTTAAGCATAGTCATCATGGCCCCTACATCATGTGGTTTAATCAAGGTATCTAAGTAAATTGACCAGAGATTTGCTATGGTTGTCAAATTTGACTCCATGTCACCGTGCGTTGCAGCACGATCTTTGGTTACATATTCCTTAGCCGTATCTAATGTTTCACATCTTAGCATAGTCTTTTCCCGTAAGTTTTTTCCAATTATCTGCAACAAGTCTATCAATTGCATCTCTGTTAAAATAGTACCCCAGACAGCACGCAGCTTTATATTTTGTCCAAGAGAAGTCCATTTCACTAACTTGCACTTCGTATTTGCGCAACAATTCTTTCTGCCTTGGAGTCGCCGCTTGATTTAGCCACCGCTTAGATTTGTTCGCTGCGTTTCCGTCTTCGATCTCTCTCAAGAAATCATCAGCCGCAGCCATCGCTTGTACCTTCTCACCGATTGAAACAACCCGTGGACGCCCATTCTGGGCCTTTACGATAGCAATCCAGTATTTTCCAATAAGACCTACCATAGCAAATCCTTGAAAGCCTGTAGCCATCATTACTTTGCCAAGGCCATATGGATCAATCCACATAAATGGGGATAGCTGCATAAGATCGTATTCTGTCATTACAAAGCTATCCAGAACGTCTTTCTCTTTGCGCGGGAACTCATATTCACAGATTGGACAGATGCGCGTATTTGCAGAAACCTCACTGTTACACTCTGGACATTCTTTTGTAGGCGATTCTCCGCCTACGCCTTTTTCTGCACCATCAAGGTTTGTAGTTTCATCTAATGCGCCATGCGTAATAATTGACGTTCCAAAGTCCAAAACGATGCAATCGGTTTTGATTGTGTTTGGATAAAGCTCTGGATCAAGAATACGCAGACCGCGCCCAATCATTTGAACCATTGTGCCCTTTTGAGAGCATGGGCGCGTGAGAATAACACATGACACAGGAGGAGCGTCGAATCCCTCTGTGAGCACCATGACATTGACCAGAACTTGCAAATCACCGAACTCAAGATCGTGCAGCATTTCAGCGCGATCTTCTTTGGGTGTATCACCCGTTACAAAATCAGCACGAATACCAGCGCGTAAAAATGCTTCACAAACGTGCTCGGCATGTAAGACGGTTGAGCAGAACACAACGGTCTTGCGATCCCCCGCCTTGTCTTTCCATTCGTCTACGATGCGCTCGTTAATCACACTGCGATCCATAATCGCGGCGACTTCCTCCATGTCATATTCTTTGCCACGGCGCGTTACATTGTCGAGTTGATCGTTTACGCCGAGGTCAATGACATATGACTTAGGGCGAACGAGAAAGCCTTCTCGGATTAAAGTCGCCATTTCGATCTGGTGTGCGCAGTTGTTAAAAACGTCTCGTAATCCCTTACCGTCACCGCGGTTTGGAGTGGCTGTAAAGCCCACAATCTCTGCGTCTTCGTTGTCTTCAAGAACTGCGTCGATCACCTTACGATATGTTGGAGCCGCAGCGTGGTGTCCCTCATCAATAACAACCATGTCGAACTTTGGGCGATCACGCAGATTGCGATCACGCGACATAGTTTGCACCATTGAGAACACTGCGTCACCATCCCAGTGCTTAACTGTTCCGTTTACGATGCTTGTGGTGATGTATGGATTTACGCGCTCGAACTTATCTTTATTCTGAGAGACCAATTCGTCTCTATGCTGAACAATCAAAATACGCTTGCCTTTATTGTGGCGCTTGCCAACTAGAGCGGACAACATGATTGTTTTCCCAGCCCCTGTAGGAGCAACAACCAGTGTGTTTTTGTGCTTGTCTAACGCTTTACATGCGTCAGACACGGCTACCTCTTGGTAGGGTCTGAGTAACATAATAATACCTATTTGCTAGATTAGTAAGTTGGGGGGATTAGCGGCCACGGCCCCCCTATCCGTGTTCTAGCAGGCGCGGAATGGCCCTGCCGCTAGCTTACTTTCGAGCCCAAGAAGGAACTGCTCCGTTATTTTGCGGAGGAGTTGGCGCTTGTGGCGCAGCATTTGGTGCAAGCGTAGTCTGTTGCATTGGAATGACGCCTTTGGGCAGAAACTCGCTATTATTAGGCGTGAGAGCGGCTGCCAGTTGATTACTGTCCTTATAGCCGTTCGTGCCTTTCTTAATGCCAACTTTTGCACAGATTTCCATGCCGCTCAAGTCCATCATATTGCTGATATTACGGTTTTGCTGCGCTTGAGGGCTCATGTCTGTGGGATCAATATTACGTCCACTTTCCACAATCGACTTCAAAGTACGAAGACCAATCTCTTTTGCCAACGGCATACCGCTTGGGCCGATCTTGTCGCCATCGACAAACACACTGTGCCAAAACTTACGGCGATCAAACTCGCCACCAATGACTGTGAACTCAAGGTTCATCCACTTAGCCGATGTGCTTTGTGACTTTTTAAACCATGATCCATGTCCGAACTCTGGCAATTCCATGTCGCCTTGCTGCACAAGAACTACTGCGCGAACTACTGAGCCGTTTGGAATCAGTGAGAACTCTTGGTTTTGTGGGTTTGTGTCTGCGGGTACGTTATTAAAATTAAGCATTATGCTTCTCCTTCGCTAGAAGTTTGAGTTGTAGGATCGACAAACGTGAGATCGTTGTCGGTTAGTGGTGAGCCGTTGTTCATCTTATCAATCAATTTACCAAGATGAGGCTCTTCGAGAGTGTCTAGTCTGCCAGAGCGATCCTTTGCTGGATAGCCCCATTCGTTCAAAGGTTGACACACAAACGCACGATACTGACCGTGATCACCTGTCAGAACTGCCATTGTGATTACTTCGTCCACAATACCGGGCAATTCCCTGCCAGTCTTCGCACCTTCGATCTGCATATTATATTGCTTACGACCATAGTCGTCTGTGACCTCATCCAAGATGCCGACAAAGATCACGTTCTTTGCGCGGATGTGCTGGATGTGTGTAAGCCACGACATCATCTCACGACCGTGCATTCCGTAGACAGCGCGAGTATCGACCTTACCGGAACGCTCAGAGCGTGCTTCGGGCTGCTGTAAGCACCACTGAAAGCACAAACGACCTGCCACGGTAATTGAGTCTACAAAAAGCGTATCGTACTTCTGCCATACGTCTGAGGAGTTTCCATACATTGTGGCTACATAATCGTAGTGAATCTGTCCGTATGGCTGGTCTTCTGAGAGAGATGGGTTAGCACCGCCCAAGAAGCAAGCAAGGTCACGGCACTCCACCCATGTACGAGGACGCACAACGTCAATAGGATGCCCTTCGATTGCTGCATCACCAGCTTCTAAATCCATGAACAGAGTAGTCGCTGGATTAAGTGTGCGAGCAAGTGTGGTTTTGCCGACACCGCTTGATCCGCACACAACAATCTTGTGACCCTTTTTCTCAGCAAGACGCTGATCGGCTGTAATAATCTGCAAAGCCATTATTCAATCTCCTCAATTTTAACCGAGCCAACCTCCACAGTGCGGCACTTCTCAAGATCATCCTTGATTGCAGGAGGGGCGGCTGTGAACTTTCGCTCTTCTACAGCAAACGTCAGCTTGCCATAATGTTGTGCATTTTCTGGTGACATATTGTTCAACGTATCACGCAGCGCGTCTTGGTCCCATGTAACTTTCTTGCCCACAGTGACTTTGAGCCTTTGATTGCCATGCGCGATTTGCGCAGTACCAAAGTCCTTGCCGTGTGACCGCAATACGTCTTTTGCTACAGGTAAAAATGTATCGGACAGTTGTTCTTCAACGTCCTTGAGCTCGATACGCAACTCGCTAATTACATGCTTGAGTTCGTCTCGACGCTCAAATAGTTCATGACTATTCATATCGCTTCTCCGCTTTAAATTACTAGAACCCTATGTATGGAATACTATGGGACTAACGTCAAGAACTTTTTTTGGAAAGAAATATATCTATGCCTAGACAAGCCTTCATGAGCTTCTTTTTTAGTTTGAATTCAGGTGTTTCTACGCCCTTGGCATCTTCAACAATCTCATGCCATTCGCCGTCCTTGTCTTCGCGCTTGTAGCGGAAGTCAGCAATGTAAGCACATATCTTTTGGTCATTGACGATCAGGTTGTAGCGCACTTGTAACTCAAGGTCTTTGACACGCCCAGCGCGTTCGAGCGATTTTATATATAGATAACGCTCGGCCTCCCACTTAGAATCAAACTTAATTCCATTGACTACAGTCTTCTTATTACCGTACTTGGGTCTTGACCTTTTAAGTCTGGGATTGTATGTCTGTTTCGATAACATTATGGGAACGATTCTAATGCCAAACGCAAACAAGTACAAGTCAATAGGTGTTAGCGTAGACACCTACAATAAGATTGTTGAGATAGCCTCCAAGGAACGTCGAAACATTTCGCAGCAACTTTCATTGCTTGTGGACGCTGAATATATGGATCAAGGGTTCAAAGCATCCAAGCCAGCAAAAGTTTTTGCTGGCGGACTTAGCTCTGTAATCGAAGACTAAAGAAGCCCAGCACTTCCAAGGCCACCTAGCAGTGATGTTGCGATGTAAGGGTTAGACTTAGCTCTTTCACGCAGCGATGCTTGTCTTTGAGCGGGTGATGGACCTCTACTTGTCTGCATTATATTTAATGCAGGCAAAACTTGTGGAACACTTGTTCGGCTTTTAGGTGGGGGTGGGGGTAGAGTGCCGCGAGATTCTTGATCCGCTAACAACGCTCTTGCGCCACCTTGGCGTGCTAATATTTTAGCCCTATTGGCTCTTTCTAAATTTCTTGTTATATTTTTTGCAACATTTTCAACACCTTGCTGCAATCCAGCTTCTGAACCTGTAACTGATTCACTAAGAGCATTTGTGAGACTTTGCGCAGCGGCCTGCGGAGTTGTCTTTCCAGCTTTAACTTCCAACGCTCTACGCATTACCGTAGGATTGTTAAACATATAGTTCAAAGCCTTAAACCGAGCGACCTTTGGTAAGTTCACAAGTGGATTTGTAAACTGACCTGTTCGAATGGCATCAGCAGCTAGAGAACCAGCGCCTTTTTTGCCTGTGTCGCGCAAGAAAACAAGATCATCAGCCATCTGCTTGATGTCTTTGACCGTTTGCTCTCCTAAAACTTTGTTGAGCATTTCGGGCTTGTAAGAATCAATTGCATTGCGCAAAGAATAAGCCGCTTTCTCATTGATAAAAATGTCTGGATCTACAGATCCTAGTATATCATTAATAATTGTTCGCTTTATAGTTTCTTGCGCTCCGGGGGTTTCATCAAAAAAGTTCATTACTCGGTTCATTTGAGCGCGAGTAATGTTCGGGTTAACCATAGCTGCCGCAGCTTCTTCTGGGTCCAACGTACCAGAATTTAATTTTTTTAGAATACTAGATTGTGATGCTTCAGCCAAGCCGACTTGCGCATCTCGAACGCTTCGAAGAGTTTGAACAATACTAGCATTAGGATTTTGAGATACGATACGTTGCAATGTGGCATCGTCAATCTTTTTAACACCACCGTAAGCCAAGGACTTCGCCAAGTTTTGCACTTGCTCCCATTCGCTACCAAACAAAAGCTTCCCAGTCTTATCTTTGTTCATACGCTTTATCTTGCCATAGAACTGAGTGCCGTTAAACTTTGTGGGGTCTGCAAAATCTTTGTTTGAATCAAGCAATGCTTCATCAAGATAGCGTTTAGCCAAGTCCTGACGTACAATTTCCTTTTGATTCTTAGCTGCGTTCAGTGCCGCTTCAATGCGAGCAGGGCTTTGAATAATCTTGTCGTAGTTTTGACCCGCTACAAGTTTGACATTTACACCCGCATCTCCAAGATTTCGAACTATTCTTAAAGTTTCTAAACGATTAAACATACGCATTTCAGCACGATATGCTTTGTTCGCATCTTGAAGTAAGGACATAGCCTTCTTCATTTTAGGTGCATTACCCGCGCCGATTCCCTTTAGCTTGACTTCGCCTTGAAGCATAGAATCTACATTATTGCGAAGATCGACTAGCAATCTGCGAGGTGTAGTATCTGATATGCTTAACCGAGGGTCCATTAACGTATCTTGAATGTTTTTACGCAGACCTCTGAGGCCATTAAAAGTTGTAAAGCCTTTTTTTGAACCTTTGTTCACAAGTTCGTTTATTTGAGATCCTATAGCTGTAAACTCATCAGGAGCCACTGAAGCCGCCCCGCCATATTTCCCATCTATGACATCATCAAAACGTGTCTTTAGGGCCGAAATATTAAATACTGGAAGCTCTCCGCCCTCAACTCGCATAGTTCTACCGTTGACTTCAATGTCTCCGGTTATCTGAGCGAGCTTGTCATCAACTGCCTTGTAGTTAGCATTTGCGCCCTTTGCGAACTCGTCATAATTGTACATCAGTACATCGAGCACGGCATCGTCAATGTCAGTGCCTTCTTTTGTTGACTTAGTAAGAACTGATATTGTGTCATCAATCGCTTTCATGTGCGCGTTTTGTGCATCATCTAATGACTTTTGAAGTTTAGCTGCTTTGTTTGGAGCCGCATCTGCTATTATTTTAGCCAAATCATCTACAGAAGCTCCGGCAATCATATTGCCTGCGTCATCCATAATACCTGCGTCTTGAAGTAATTTTGCTTTTTTACCTAACGCAAATTGTACGTTTTGAATGGCACGCTTTTCTTTTCCAGCAATGGCTTCAGCAATTTGCGCAGCACGAGAAATAGCTGCTGGCATACCCGCTGATTCGTAACTGGGCATTCCGCCCTCATCCATAATCCGTAAGGCTTGTTCAGCTTGCGCCTGACCTAATTCACGCTCACCTTGGCCCAAAGCCCGAGCGGCGGCGTTAGCAGTCTTTCCTGCGCCCTGCATTAACGCGCGCACGCCTTTAAATGTTCCGACGGTTGCGAAGTCAATAGCGCCTGCCAGAGCGGCTTCTTTACCCACATCCTTAGCTACTTCACTAAGAGATTGACTCTGAAGACCTAACAGGCTCTCTATGCCTTCTTCAGCCGCTTGACCAAGCCCAGCGCCTATACCAGCACCAATTGCCCCCGTAACCAAACCCGGTGCGCCAATGATTCCGCCAATAACGGAGCCAATTGTTTCTGGCGCTACACCAGCTAAGTCAGATATATCTCGTAGCGTAAAACCCTCTTCCTCAATTACAAGGTTTTTACCAATAGGTTCCATGCCCTCTTTGGCCTGACCTTCAGGGGTAAGGGCCAAACGGCCTTGAGCATCTTTAGTAAAGCCACTTTCGCCAACACGATTGCGTAAGAAGTTTTCTTTCTCTTGTGCGGTTTCCATAAATGAAAGTTTTGCACGAAGACCGCCTCTTGCACCTGTAGTATAGTCGAACATTTGTTCGTCTTTTCCAGATGAGCTAGAAGCTAGATCATCAAATGATTTTGGGCGAGCCATTCCTAAAGAACTTCCCCCAGATCGTGATGCGCGAAATTCTTTTAATAGGTCTTGAGGGGACTTTTGAGTTTTTTGACTTTCTCTAAACTGGCGCAATTGTTCTTGAGGTGTCATTTAGACGCTCCATTTGGCTTAAAGACATCTAACGTATAAGATGTACCGTAGGTTTTATTCATTGCATCAAGTTCAGCTTGAGTTGGCATATCGTCTGCCGATGGTCCAAAAGAAATTCCCGCGTTTTGATCAAGCCAATCAATCGCGCGATCAAGGTTTTCTTGAGGCTTTTCTACCGTAAGTCTATATATCTCTTTGAGCTTTTTCTTTATTAGTGCTGCATCACCTGAAACAAAAGAAATTTCACCAACAAGTTCCTCAACGCGCTTACGGTCGTTGTCAGAAAGAGTTTTACCTGACTCTTGGAGAATGTTAGTTGCCTCTCTTACGGCAATTTCTTTAAGCATTGTACGAGCTTGTGCGATATCAGTTGGCTGATCACCGACATTAAATCCCAAGTTTCTAAGTCCAGTGTATACTGTACTTACCATTTGATCTGGAATGCTAACACCGCTATCAATTGCTGAAATTAAACTTTCAAATTTTGCAGCACCAGAAGTAATGCTTTTTTGCAGTTCCCCAAAGCGTCGAACAACTGTTTCCGGTGTTTCTCCAAGCTTATAACCAGTAGGAGTTTTTCCTCCGTAGTTTGGGTTTGCCGCAGCAGCCAAAACTTGAAGTTCTGGCGGCACATCATCAGCTTTTCCCCCGATAAGAGAAATGCGCTCATATCCGTCCCACGCATCTCCGAGGTCAACGCCTTCCGCTCTTTTTTCCAAAATAGCCATTCTGTCTGAAGCATTTATAAACTCATACTGCTTTTCAAAGTCACTATTTTCTATCAGCTTATTAAGCTCGTATTTGTTTAAGTCTACGAATTCTCCATTATCAAAGCCTTCAAATTCAGCACCTTTGGAGCCTTTTTTGTAAACCCAATATTTTCCGCGATTCATAAGATCTTTTTCGGTGGCTTCATCTTTAGCTCTATCTGATCCTCGTGACTCAAGAGCGTACTTACCAGCAGCTAATGCAGCAGTTTGAGCTTTGTTTTTAGCCTTCTCAAGTTCTGGAAGAGCCTTCTCGCCAGCTTGACCAACAGCGTTTAGAATTTTTCCTACGTTAAACCCTTTGCCAGCACGGTTTTGCATCAAGCCAAGACCAAGAGCCATTAGAGCTTGGCTCTTATCCACTTTGCCGCTTATATCAACGCCCGTAGCCGCAGCGAATTCTTTCTTGTAATCTTCTAAAGTCCGCTCACGATCTTCGGGAGACGCACCACGAGCCATTCCCAGAAACTCATCCATAGCTTGCTTAAAAGTATCTTCTGCTATTTTTTCGCTGTCAGCAATTGTCATGCTTGTGTCATCAAAAGACTTAGCTTCTTCCGCTCTAAATTCTTCTGCGGCGGTTGATTTCTTTTTATCTTCAATCATTCTTTGAGCTATTTCCGAGTCATTAGCTCCACTCAAAGAAGGATCAATCTGCGCTTTTGCAATTTGAGCGGCGATAGCGTCCAGTGGACTATCAGCAAAAGCACTGGGGTTACTTTTCATAAGGGACGACATATCAGGACGATCAAAAATAGAAGGTTCTGGACGATTTGTTTCAGCTAATTTTGCATAGGCTTCAGCAAATTCTGTTATACTCCCAACGTCTGAAGGAGGAGTTGGAAGAATAGATTCAGGGCGATTTTTAGCCCTTTTTACAATTTCGCTCATTCCAAAAGTGGGATTTTCCACATCTATGTCCATAGATACAAGGTAATCAATCGCTTCCTCACGAGTGAGGCCAGCTAAAGGATCATCGGGAAATTCTTCTCGTTCAAAATCATATGCAGCCGAACCAGCGCCATCTTCAGCGAAGGGAGTTCTCATGGCACCAGATGATCCTATTCCACCTCTTAACTTTCTTTGCACAGAACCTCCCTTTACAGGAGCATCAAAAGTAAGTTTTGAGGGGCTTTGAATCCCACCCAATCCAAGACCGTATCTCTTTAACTCATCTTGATATCTTCTTTGCGGAGAAAGTGCCATAATTGTTCGCCTTATGCTTGATTGATGCCCTGAAGGGTAGTGTAGGCACCAAGACCTGCAACATATGGATTAGTTGGTGGAGCATAGCTCCGCTGAGTTGAAGAATAAACGCTAGCAGATGGAGTGCCGCCAAGAGCGTTATATGCGTAAGAGTAAGGTAATAGGGCTTCTTCTGTTGGGCGCATGTATTCCTGACGCGCTGTATCGTACATTTGCTGACGATAATCACGCTCTTGAGCGCCCACACCCGTCATGTATGACAAGTCGGCAGGAGCTAAGGCAGAATAAACGCGACCAATGTCAGCAGATGTGCCAGCTAGGCTTCCGTACTGACCAGCTAGATTGCCATACTGCGATCCCAACTGACCAACAGATTGACCTAAACCACCCATAAGGCGTCCAGCTTCGAGATCACGAGTTGCGGCTTGCTGATACGCCCCAGAAGACGCAGCAAGTGCTTGATCATAGTTGCGTGCGCGTAAGTCGGAAGCTGCTTTTGACTTGGCGTCAAGAATTGCACGTTCAACTTCAGCGGCCTGAATGCCTTGACGAGATCCACCGAAAGCGCCAGCACCCACAGCTTCGGCAGAAGCGCGCTGACGAGCTACATTGCCTTGACGCTCAATGTCTTTTTCTGTCTCGTCAATCACGTTTTCAGTGTAAGGGTTCATGTATGACGACACATACTGAGAAGGATCGAACATTCCACGGCCACCAGAAACGTACTGAGCGGCAGGACCGAAGAACGTCTTGCCTTCACCAAGAGCGCCAATACCGCGGCGTAAAGCCTCTATGCCACCAGTGGTAGTTGCGCCAGCAGTTTCAAAGTAAGGAGCGTACCGACCTAAGAAGTCTGGAATACCGTCGTTATTTGCGTCTTGCGAAAGAGCCTGAGCCGCAAAAGTTTCAAGGCCAAAGCCTGTAATGTTACCCTCATCGTCTCGACCCTGTTGGCGAGCCATAGCGTAAGGAGCAATGTTAAAGTACTTACGAAAGCCTTGATCGTCTGTTTCTTGAAGCAAACCGCCAGTAAATCCATCGGCTCCTTGCGTACCCATAATGGCGTCAAGAAGAGCTTTTTCTCGCGCTTCAATGTATTCTGGCCGACGTTGTACAGTTTCAGAATAACCTGTTTGATCGAATCCTGTGTCTGCCATTTTACGCTCTCCGCTCTAAGTCATTCATCATTGAGTACGCCTTCTGAATGCCTTTTTGAGAATTACCGTTTCCAAGTCCCTTAACAGCGTCCTTGGTCAAGACAAATTCTCCTGCCATAAGCATAGCAGGAACATCATCTTGTTGACCAGACCCTTCCGAGGGCATAATTCCACCGTTTCGACGGGGGAAGTATTGACCATCTATGTAACCACCCTGCGCAGCTTGCCTTACATTCGGCCTAGCTCCGGGTATGTTGATGGATGTGTTGCCAGTTCCGCCAAATGGTCTTGAAGCATAGCTACTTCCGCCGCCATCAGAGCCACTCATTTTATCTCCAAGACCTGCGGCTAATGACGTTGCTAAAGCCTCACCTACTCTTGAGTTTAAAAGGTTAGTGATTTTGCTATTTGGGTCTAAAAGACCTGCGTTTACAAGAAAATCAGCATAACCTAAAGTTCCTTCGGCTTGCTTGAATCGGCTAATTGGATTGACTGCGCTTATTCCTTGTGAAAGGGCTTTTTCTATAGCGGCAGTACCAGATCCATTTACCCCTAGCCCTTGAGGCGCAGCAATACCTTGTTGAATTGCTTGCTGTATGCCAGACATTTGTTCGGCTTTTGCGTCAGCTTCTCCGCCAAATATATTCTTTAAAGGATTATCTTGACCAAGACCTTGCATCAACAAGGTTCCAATCAACGCTTCTTTGTTTGAGTTGTTGCCGATTACCTTGGAAGTAATTCGATTGGCTATCAAGTTGGTAAGGAAGTCTCCTCCGCTACCACCTGTCACAGCACTAACTATCTTGTCTAACATATCTACAACTCCAAGCGCAGTTTACTTGTCTTTATCACACTATTCCATAAGTTCAAAGTGGGGAGCGTCAATAAACGGGCGACGGCCTTGTGAACGACGTAAATCCACATACTCATTCATAGCTTCTTCCGCCGTGCCTTCATAGGCCCCAAAGTCATCTATGTGCCAAGCGGCACCCCAACGAAGTTTGACTCCGCAATCCTTTGCAGCAGTCTTCATGGCGTCAGCGATTTCATCGTAGAGATTCAGTTCCCATCTGCCACCATCAATATATGCCATTAAATCAACGGCATAACCACCCAGATGCTTGCTTTTCATGGTCTGGCTTGCACCTTTCGCGACCAAGGCTTCCTGCTCCTTGCGGGTTCTAAGACCACAGATCACACTAAAGTCTTGCTCACTAATCCCAATAGCCATGCGGACAACAGCCTGTAAGGAAGGATCAACCCCCTCTAGCCGTTCGTTGCTACGGTTTCC
>Ga0099846_1000255_pt1 | contig 21815 bp, 15 predicted proteins | sample CB_VirMetaG_FD_78180 | JGI IMG/M metagenome (GOLD analysis project Ga0099846, IMG submission 78180) | Freshwater to marine saline gradient viral communities from Chesapeake Bay - CB_1504_1 Viral MetaG | ecosystem: Environmental > Aquatic > Marine > Coastal | place: USA: Chesapeake Bay... | reverse complement strand
ATACGGCGTATGCGCTTACGTTTACTACAACGCTGCTTGCCAATGGCGTATCAATCGGAACGCCAACATCCCGCGTTTACATCGAACAAGCCGGTCTTTATAATCTAGCCTGTTCAGTGCAGATAACGTCTACAAACTCCTCACAGAAAGCTGTCTGGATTTGGCTTCGCAAGAACGGAACGACTGACCTGCCGAACTCGGCCCGTATTGCTTCGATTACATTAAATAACGGCTATTTAGTGGTGACGCTAAACGTCATCGCTTCGCTGCTTGCTAATGACTTTATTGAAGTCATGTACGCATCTGATAGCACAAACGTCAGCATAGCAACCGTCGCCGCAACAGCATTTGCTCCTGCTGCTCCTGCGGTAATTCTTGCGGTGACTCAAACGGAACAGTGATAAAGCAACTTGGTGTGCTTTGCTTTACGCGCATACATTGTTATGCTATCAAATGTCGGTTAAACATAAGGCGGGAAAGTGGAAAAATACTGGTTCAATGGATCTTCTGTATGGACTCATTTTTTTAACGCTTGGAGCATACTTTTTCCAGCGTGGGAGCAGGCTTTTGTCAAAGTAGCTGAACATCACAGTAAAAATGTTACTGATCCTGAGTTGAAGAATCGCATAAATAAATTTATAAAACAAGAACTTTCCCATGCTAGTGCTCACAATCGGCATAACCATCGTGCAGCACTATGTAAAGATGCAGACAAAGAATTTAAAAAGACTAGGATAATTTTTCGTAGACCTGAAAATCCTATGTGGCTGGCAACAATGGTTTCTATTGAACACATTGCAGCGTGTAAGTCTAGGGCATTCCTGAGCAAATTTGGAGATTGCAAAAGTAGAGAATTCAATTTGTTTTCTTGGCATTCTCGTGAGGAACTTGAGCATAAAAGTCTGGCGATGGACTTGTGGAATCACCTTGGATACAGCAAAGAGCAGTTGAACACTGTAGCCCGTAAAAACGTTGTTTATGTTTGGAAGTTTGCTTTAACTTACACCCTAAAAAATCTCAAGAAAGACGGTCAACTTTGGAGGTTTAGAACTCTACTTGATAGCTTTTCTTTGTTTAACTATGTCGTTATCCACTGCTGGAAACCATACTTAAATATCTTTAAGCAAGACTTTCACCCCAATCAATTTGATGACTCAAAGTTTATAGAGGCAAATGTATGAAAATGCAACGCACCCAAAAACTTACTAATGATCCATCCATTAAGGGAAACTTAAGTGCGGAAGAAATTGTAAAAACAGATTGGCAACGCAATTATGAAAAATTTGGATTTCCATTAAATTTTTTAAGGCAAAAAGTAAAAGATCACATTGATATGGGCGGTCAAATTGTTCGCATGAGAAACACATTGACGCTTTTAACAATGGAAAAAGGATCTGACGAAGCAATGTTTCATACTATTACGGCGGATGTATACGAGGTCTACATGAGTATGATGCAGCTTCTAGCTCTTGGCTTAGCTAAAGCTCGTAATATTCAAACCATTTACACGTATGTTAGTGATAAATCACCGTACCGTATGGCTAAAAAGTTATTTGGTGATAAAAATGTTGACATTCAAGAGTCTGAACTTGAGCAAAATGGTAAATACAAATTAACAATTAATATTGGCGATTACTACAGATCTGGGAAAAAATTTGCTGAAGAACAGGGTGGTAATTAATTATGGGATACGTAAGAAAAAAAACTGGAATAGACCTTAATCCTATAAATATTATAGAACAGGTTGCTGATTTTGTTCTTGACGAAATTATAGAACCTGTAATGGATTTTGCTACTGATATTGTAGATGCAGCAATGAGCGATCCAATTGGTACTATTGCAAAAATTGCTGCAATTGCTACTGGTCAATATTATCTTCTCCCATACATATCTGTTGCTAGTGTAGCTATTCAAGGCGGAGACTTAGGCGATATTGCAAAAGCTGCTGTAATTGCCTATGTTGCTGGTGAGATTGGTCAGGGTGTTGCCGACTACGCAGGAACAGCAGGCTCTGCTATTGAGTATGGTGTAGATGTTGGAAGTCAGCAGGCAACCATGCTTGCAATACAAGAAGCGGGAACTGGGTCGGTCGCAAGTATAGTTAACTCTCTTGCGGCGGCTAGTTTTGGGCAGGCGGCTGCGGCTGTAGTTCTTAATAAAGACCCAATACAAGCGTTTATTTCTGGCGGCATTACTGCTGGCGTACCTGCCGCTCTTGGAAAAATTGATGGATTTACAAAATTACAAAAAAGCAATCCTACAGTAGCTAATGTTATTCAAAGATCCATAACAGCAGAGCTTCAAGGCGGCGATGTATCTGCTGCTGCATTAAATTCTTTAATAGTATCAAGCAATATTGCAGCAAAAGCTATTAAACAATTTGATCCAGAAAATAAACTTACAGAATCAGAAAAAGCTTTAGCGACAAATTTAATTATCAACACTACAACTGCTGCCGTAAAAGGCGGAGATATAAGTGCAACTATAGAACAAACTCTTGTATCTTATGCGGTATCAACGCTTGGTAAAACTGTAACAAAAGAGTTTAAAGAACAAGCTGCAAAAATATCTTCAAACTTTGATGAAGCGGTTGGAACGGCAACTAAAATTTCATCAAATGAGATCACTAGAAATGATCTAGTTTCAAAGCACAATAACATTGTTAATGAATTTCAAGTTCGTTCAGATGAGCAAAATAGACTGGTAGCTATTGACAAAGCTAATCGAGATGAATACATAAGATTGCAAAGTTCTGGAGCTTCTAACGAAACTTTAAATGTTCAGGTTGCAAAAATTAACGCATCTACTGAAACTGTAAAAAATTATGCAAATGATTTTAAAAATTATGCTGCATTAAACCAACCCATGTTGGCTGCAATAAAAACTGATATTGATACTTTAACTGAAAATAATGGTGTATTACAAAACTCGCTAACATTAGCACTTGAAAAACAAGTAACGTTATCTGATCCTGTTTCTGAAGTATTAGACTCTAGTGCAAAAGAGTTTAATAAATCATTTGTAGAGGTATTTAATCCAACGTTTAACGCCGAAGAATACAGAAAAATTAATGGGTTGTCTCCAGACGAAGACCCTTATACCGACTGGCTACAAAAAGGTCGTGATGCTGGAGTGCCTACTAACTTTGAATCGGCCAAGGCAGATATAGCCAAAGAGCGCACACGAATTGTTACGGAAGCTCTTGCTGCAAAAGGTTTGACTCTTGACTCGGCTAAACCAGAATATGTAGGGGAAATTCTTGATAGCCTTGATAGAAGCTACGGCAATAGTTTAGTTGATCTTCGTGCAGCATCTATTCAAGATGTAATTTCTGGAAACACAAAAACGTTTACAGAACTTGTAGAGTCATCTAAAAACGCAAATAGAGTTGAAATTTCTGGTTCTGCTTATGGCGAATGGAAACCTCCAAGCGATGCTGCATTTAAAGTTCCTTCTGGCTACAAACTTGCATCTGAAGCTGAACTGCAATCCAAAGATGCAGAAGCAGTTCTTGCGGATGATGGAAACGCAGTATGGCTTGTTCCCGATGGCACTGGTGGTCGTGTTGTCTGGAATTCAGATACTGAGTCTTACGAACTTCCTCCAGTTGTTGTAACTGGTATTAGGCCAACAACTGTTGATATTTATAGCGTAGCTGCAACACAAGATCCTGAAAATGCTGGATTATTTACAACCATTGCCGCAACTGCTGCAACTGGTATTGGTGGGCAAATTGAAACATGGGCGAATTCATACGCCTTGCAGTTTGGATCTGATTTCAATAACACCGCTGCCAATCTTGGAAAATCAATAAAAGAATGGGGTGAAACAAATACACCGGCTGATACGCTTGCTGAATTTAAAGCTGTTGGCAAGGGTCTAAAAGAGGCCACATCAAAAGGAAGTGTTTGGGATCAAACGGTAGCCGTTGCAAAACTTGCTAAAGATAATCCAAATGCTTTCATGGCATACCTTGGATCTGAAGTTACGCAAGAGGCACTTCCTATCGGCGCTGGATTTGTTGCTGCTGGCTTGGCAGCATTCCTTGGTGCGCCAATGGTTGCTGGTGTAGCTGCTGCGGCAACAGTGTCAACGCTCATAGATGCAATTGAAGTTTTTGGATCTTCTGGAAAAGAAGTTTACGACGCCAGAATCAAAGCTGGTGATTCTGAAAATGAAGCCAGAAGCAAGGCTAGTCTTGCTGGCTATAAATCAGCCATAGTTACCGCCCCGTCAAACGCTCTTGCTAATGCCGCCATATTTGTTCCATACCTTAAAACGCTAGGCGTAGTTGCAAATACAGCTATGCAAGGCGCAAAAGGCGTTACAGCTTCTGCTGCTGGCGAGTACATTGAAACTTACACGCAATCACTTATTACACAGGTAGCAATCAACCCAGATGCACCTTTGAACTACAGCGATGCACACGTTAAGTCTGTGTTTGCATCCATGATTGGAGCGGGGACGTCAGGTGTGATTCTTGCGCCTGCAATGCTTGATGGATCTTTAGTCATTGGCTTTGATGATTCAAACAATCCTGTAACTTATGCCGATCTTCAAAGTGGAAGTCCAAAGGTAAATTCAGAAAAAATAGATGCAAGTGTTGTTGTTGGGCAAGATTCAAGCGGAGAAAATGTCACTCTAGGTGATTTGATTACAAGCAGCCCTGCATCTGAAGTTGGGCAAACAGTAACTGAGTACACTGGAAATGCAACACTTCCAACTCAAGTTGAGTCGTTTATTGACCCATTAGTTGTTGATGAATCTGAGGTACGCGCAGTCTTTGATGCAATTGGTTACACGCCAACTCAAGCTGACATTAACAGCTACATCGGGAATAAGAATGAAGCTATTACGCTTGAGGCGCTTGATACCAAATACAACCCGCTAGTTACTACCGTTTCTGAAGCTCAGCAGATGGCTCGCGATCTTGGTTACACGAATCTGACAAATGCAGAGGCCCAAAACTTAGCCGGTAAAATTAAAGAAGCTGATGCGCAAAAAGCAATTGAAACCTATGTCGGTCAGCACATGGTTTCCGCCGATACTGTCAAACAGTTGTTTGCTGAAGCTGGAATCAAAAATCCAACGGCGGCTCAGGTAGCTCAGTTTACAAAAGCTGGCCCTACTGTTAATGCTGAAGCGGTAAAAGCTCAACTTAATACTTATGCCGATCCACTTGGCGTAAACGAAGCAGAAGCTCGCGCAACATTCAAAGCTCTTGGACTCTCAAATCCAACAGACGAAGATGTTCAAGCGCTTATGGGTACGTACTCAGAATCATTGTTGTCATCAAAGGCTATTTCTGCACTTAAAGATGCGGCGATAAATTCTAAATACAAAGCAGAATATGACTCCTTAAGCGATGGTCAAAAGATACTTACTGAAAATTTAATTTCGCAAGGTTTTACAAAAGCAGAAGCAATTGGCATTACAAAAAATAATACTTCAGATCAAGTAAGTGGCATAACCCCTGAAATTAGAGAGCAATACGAGACATTGAGCGCTGCCCAAAAAGCTGCTGCCGACGCTTCTATTGCACAAGGTAACTCCATACAAGCTGCCATTGAAGCTGGTCAAGCTGTAAATGCTCAGCAGATTACTGATGCAGAAACTAAATTAACAACTGCTATCCAAGCTGCTAAAGATGCTGGAATGGAAGGTGACGCTGCATTGCAAGCTGCAATTAACTCTGTAGCGGCTGAAATTGGCGTAACCAAGGACACATTACTCAGTCAGCTTGGTACAACAGAAGCCGCACTGAGGCAAGATTTTGCAGTCGGTATTTCTGACTTAGAAGCCCAAACCAAAGCTCAATATGATGCTTTGTCTACCGCTCAAAAAGCTACAGCAGATGCGTTAGTAGCTCAGGGTGAAACGTTCCAAGAAGCTATTGCTGCTGCGCAAGCTGGTACAACGGAGCAAATTGCTGGCGTAACAGCGGAAATGAAGGCTCAATACGATGCTATGACTGCGGCTCAGAAGGCTACAGCAGATGCGTTAGTAGCTCAAGGTGAAACGTTCCAGTCTGCACTTGCCTTAGCCCAAACCGAAACAAGTGGTCAGATTGCTGGTCTGTCTGCCGATATGCAGGCCAAATATGACGCATTGAGTGCAGAACAGAAGGCTACAGCGGATGCACTGGTAGCCCAAGGGAAGAGCACACAAGAGGCGATTGACGCTGCACAAGCGAAAACTACAGCGCAAATTGCTGGAGTAACCGCAGAAATGCAAGCGCAGTACAACTCGCTTAACACTGCACAAAAAGCCACGGCTGACGCGCTGGTTGCTCAGGGTGAAACGTTCCAGTCTGCTTTGGCTTTAGCTCAAGCAACAACAGCAGGACAAATAGGCGATCTATCTGCTGAAATGCAATCGCAATATGCCTCGTTGAACGCCGCGCAAAAAGCCACGGCTGATGCTCTGATTGAACAGGGTAAGAGCACACAAGAAGCAATTGCTACTGCACAAGCACAAACCACGGCACAAATTGATGCAAGTTCGGTGCAAGTTAACAATCGAATTGATGAGCTTGTTGCCCAAGGCAAGACATATCAACAAGCTACAGAGCAAGCTTTTGCCGAGGTTAATCAATTAATTGGGACGCAGGGCAGGAATCCAAATCAGTCGGACATTGATGCTTTAGAGCAGATGATTCAAGGGACAAGGCCAGTAGATACAAGATATGATGCAAACAAAGACGGTCAAATCAATGATGCTGATATTGACTTTCTTACCAATCTTATAACCAATCCAAATATTAATGAGCCATACTTTGCTCCTACTGGCTTATATGGACAACTGGCTCAATCTGAAGCTGTACGAGCAAAAGATGCAAGGGATGCAGAAGCTGCTAGAGCACGGGACGCAGAGAATCAGCGTCTTGCTGCGGAGGCGGCTAAGACGCAAGCAGCCAAAGACGCAAGAAACGCACAACTAAGAAGCCTTGGTGGTGCTGCTGCGCAACAACTACAACAGTTTGTTGGGACTGCTCCACAGCTAATACAACAAGCCACACAAGCAACGTCTACCCCTCTTTACGGTCAAGGTATTAGGGAGTTTGAATTTGGCTCTCCTTTGGACTTTGGTTACTTTGAAGCAAGTAAAGAAAAGCAGGGTAGCCAAAGTGGGCAACAACCAACTAAAATGGCATCCGGTGGGTATCTTGAAGACCTGCTGGCTGAGAACATGACAGCGGATGACCTGCTGAAACTCTTACGCTAAAGGAAAATCAAGATGGCTGGATATTATGACGAGATTACGGGCGAATACATTGAAACCGGCGACTACGGTTACGATCAACTTGACGATACTTCTGGTACGTTTGACTATCAAATTTACACGCCGCAGTTTGATGTAAGTGCTGACCAAAGTTGGTATAACAGTCCTGATACAGCAGGGGATCAGGACTTTATGAACTTCATGACTGAGGCTTATAAAGATGACAACTCAGGCGCATGGGATCTAATCTCCAATGCAGTAAGCGCACTTGGGGATAAGGCGGGTGCTTTTTTAAAGCAATACCTTTACAACCCAACAACAAACAAAGTAAATATGGCCGGTCTTGGGACTGCTGCCGCCGCTTTGTACGGCTTAACTTCTGGTGGCGCAAGCGCTTCAACTGGCGGTTATAACAAGCCAGTACCAACACTTACAGCTAGTCGCCAGCAAGTCCAGTACGACGATCCAAACCGTCGCCCCGGCGCACAAGGTCGCCAATACTTTACCGATACGAAATACGATGGCACTGACCCTGCGGTACAAGCTCAAGGAATTCTGGCTGCTTATCAGCCTGCTCCTGCTGCTGCACCAAACCCTTACGCTGGAACAATGGCAAGAAACTTTAACGCTCCAGTTATCCCTCAAGTTGCCTCAAGTGATGCGGCATCAAACGTTTCAAATGTATTGCCTGTTCCAGAGGCGCAAGGATTTAATATGGGTGGCATTGCACAACTAGCTAAAGGTGGTCGCTACTTATCCGGCAAGACGGACGGTATGACAGATGAGCTTCCTGCAAACATTGACGGAAAGCAACAAGCAGCACTAAGCCACGGTGAGTTTGTTATCCCTGCTGATGTTGTTTCTCATTTGGGTAATGGCAACTCTGAAGCTGGTGCTGACAAGCTCTATCAAATGATGGCTCGTATTCGTAAGGCTCGCACAGGAAACGAAGATCAGGGCAAACAGATTAATCCAAACAAGTTTATGCCTGATGGTGGCGTTAAACAGGCTCAAAGCGGTGGGCTAATGGGTTATGCTGATGGCGGCACTGTTCCAGCAGCTTCTCCCGGAATTACACCAGACAAATCTACAAGCTCAACCCTATCGCCTTGGGTTGGAGACTATGTGACTACGGCTCTTGGTGAAGGTGCTGCTGCTGCGGCTCAGCCTTACCAAGCCTACACAGGCCCATTGACTGCTGGCCCATCTAACTTGCAGCAACAAGCGTTTGCCGGTTCAAGTGAGATTGCTCAGGGAGGGTTTACCCCAACGCAATTTACCTCTGGAACGTTTGGCTCGGAACAAGCTCAGCAGTATATGAATCCGTATCTGCAAAATGTGCTTGATCCACAAATGGCTGAAATGAAACGCCAAGCTGACATTGCTCGCCTTTCTGATGCAGAGCGGCTTACTAAGGCTGGTGCTTATGGCGGTAGTCGCCAAGCAATTATGGAATCTGAAGGCCGTCGTAACTTGCTTGGAAAACAGACTGAAGCGCTCGGCCAAGGTTACGCAAGCGCTTACGACAAAGCTATGGGACAGTTCAACACTGAACAAGATCGAGGCTTGGATACTCAAAAAGCTACAGAGCAATCGCGGCAGTACAGCAGTGATTTTGGCCTTAAGTCATTGGCTGATTTGGCGCAACAAGGCGCAGTACAGCGTGATATTGAGTCTCAGGGTATTGCTGCTGACAAGGAGCAGTTTGAAGAGCAGCGTGAGTACGGCATGAAGCTTCCACAATACAAGCTCAACTTGCTACAAGGCTTGCCAATTGGTGCGAGTACGACTTCTTCTGACCCCGGCGCACTTGCAAACATTCAGTCGCAGGTTTCAGGGCTGGCTGGTTTGTATCAAACATTGGCAGGCTTAGGTGTAACACCGAAAGCAGCTTAAATTTAAATTGAAAGCCACTATATGAATCTCGTCAAAGCGCAAGAACTAGCCAAAGAGCTTTCAATCCCCGAGTTGCAGCAGTATGCAAACGGCTCTAACCCTCAAATGATGCCACCCTACATTGCGCTTGGTGCTTTGCAGGCGAAGGAATTAATGCAGAAGAAGATGCAGGCTATGCAGGGTGCAGCACAGGGAGAGCAACCTAGCGTCAAAGAGCAAGTTGAGCAGAAGGCTGGATTGATGGCGCTTCAAGGCCAACAACAGCAACAAGCTCAACAGCAGATGATGCAGCAAGCACAGGCTCGACCAATGCCTGCGCCTGAAAACGTTCCACAACCTACAGATCAACCAGAAGCTGCTCCGATGGGTATGGCGGCTGGCGGCATTACACGACTGCCAGTGAAGTTCAACTTCCAGAATGGCGGCATTATTGGTTACGCTGGCCCAGAAGGTAGCCAAGTTACTGACCCGGTTGCAGAGGCCAGAGAACGCGCAATACAAGCTCAAGACAAGTTGTACTCTTTTGGTTTGCGTCAACGTCAGCAAGATCCTGAAGGGTATGCAGCCGCAGAACAGGAAAACAAACAAGCACGAGCTAATCTTGCTGCTGTTGAACGGCAAATTAGTGGTGGGCCTGCTGGTGCAATGGGAAGATCAATGGGCGAGAGTCCTGTGCCAATTCAAGCCAAACCTTCGCAAATGACCGCACCTCCTGCTGGAATGCCTGCTCCTATTGCTGGATTACCTGCTGGCTTACCTTCTGCAATGCCACAACCGCCTGTTGTTGCAGATAAATCTGCTGCAATGCCGCAACCTCTTCCTTCTGCGGATAGGTCTGCTGCAATGCCTCAACCTGCCGCACCACAAGCTCCAATGCAGCAAGCCACGGGAGCACCAGATCAAGCCAAGCTAATTGAAGAAGAAGCCGCTCGTCGCAAAGCCTTTGGTGTTGAAAGTGAGATTGGCGCTGGTGCTGAGTCGCGCATGGCTGATAAGCGTAAGCGCTTTGAGGCATCACAACCATCTGGCTTGGATGACCTTATCCGTGTGTTTGGTCAAGCAGGTCAGTACAAGGGCTTGAGCGGCATGGGGCCAGCTTACACATCTAACGAAGACCGTAAGCGTGCGCAACGTGCAGCGTTTGAGGCGCAAATGGAAGAGCAGCAAACTGGCATTGAAGACAAGCGGCGTGCTGAAGGTGTTACTCGTGCGACTGGGATTGGCGCTGGACTTGCTGGTGCTAGGGATGTTTTTGCTCGCGGTGAAGAAGCTCGGATGCGGAACGTTACAGCACTTGAAGCTGCTCGTATCTCTGCTGCTGCACAAAACCGTCCGGGTGAGATTGAGCGCATGATGGCGGTGTATTCTGAACTTAAATTAAAAGATCCTGCCGCTGCCGAAGAGTACATGAAAAACATTGGCCGGATTAGGACTGGTAGCCTTACGGGTAAGGGTGTAATGACTCGCAACGAAGCTATCGACAACGTAAACAAACTGCTGGTAGATCCGGCTGTGCGGATGGATATGACTAAAGAAGCCGCTGCTGGACTGGGTAAAAAGAATCCAACGTTTAGCGAAGTTCAAGAATACTTTGTTCAGAAGAACATGGGCGCAACAAGTCCCACCGCTCCAACAAGCCGATTAAAATTTGACGCTCAGGGCAACCAGATCAAATAAGGAAATGTATGACGATAGAAGCAGAATTGGCTGATGGACGAATTCTCGAATTCCCAGATGGCACTGACCCAAGCGTCATACAAAGTACCGTACAAAGGCTAATTGCCCAAACTCCACAAGAGCCTTCAACCGAAAGAACATTTGGTGAGGCTGCACAGGATATTGGCGCAGGCGTTGTATCTGGAGTTGGCTCACTTGTACAGTTGCCCGGACAACTATACGGGTTAGCCACTGGGAACATGGAAGATAGTGGCCTACTAGGTGCTGGTAAGGATATTTCAGAATACGGTGAGAGCCTGAAATCTCCCGGCCTTAAAGCGCGTGAAGAAGCTCGTACTCAGAAGGTTCAAGAAGCTGCTGAAGATGGTCAGTTCGCTGCATTTAAAACTGCATTGGGCGAAACCATTACAGATCCCGGTTTGCTGGTTAACTTCCTTGCTGAACAAGCCCCTCAACTACTTGTGCCGTTTGGTGTAGGTCGAGGCGTTTCTGGTCTTGCACGGCTTGGCGGTACTGGCGCTAAAGAAGCTGCTGGTATTGGTGCAACTGCTGCGGTTGGTTCCGGCGTAGTTCAGCAAGGCGCTGATGTGGGCGCTGCTACCTATGAAAAGATCTTTGACGAACTGAAATCCAAAGGCGCTGCTGACGCTGAAGCTGCTGAAGGAACATTGAACCTTGCTCGTGCAGCGGGTGCTAGTGCAGGTCTTATCTCTGTTCTGACAAACAAGTTGCCGGGTGCTCGCAAGCTAGAAGAAATCTTAGCTGGCGTACCTGCTGCTGGGACTAAGCTTGGTGGCGCTGCTAGAACTGCTGCTGGCGAAATTGCTAGTGAAGTACCAGAAGAAGTTGGCGGTCAAATTTCTCAGAACTTGGCTATGCGCGAAGTTAAACCTGAGCAGGACATCATGGAGGGGACTGGCGAAGCTGCTGCTATGGCGGCTATTGGCGCTGGTACTTTGGGCGGTGCAATTGGAACAACTGGTAGGCGTCCTGCTGCTGAAGTTCCTGAAGCGGAAGTTACTGAGCCTACTGAACCTACTGAGCCAGTAGCGCCTACGGGATTGAGCGAGCCATTCGCACCTCCTGCGTTTGAGTTACCAAAACCAATTGAAGCCGCCAGATTGCGTGGGCCTGATGACCGGCTACGATTGCCGGGGCCAATGGCTGAGCCTGTTGCAGAGCCTACAGTTGAACCTGTAGAAGCAGAGCTACCTACACCTGAAGAGCCAACATTTAGTGAAGCAGATCGTAATGCTTTGGCCGACTACACCAGTGGTCTAGCGGAGGATTCTGAATTTGTCCTTAAAGGTTTGCAGAATCGAGACCGCGCTACTCCCGCGTCCATTCAGCAGATGAAGGGAATTGCCAGCAAGCCAGACTACGACAGACTTAAAACGTCACCGGACTTTGCTCAAGGCGCGCCAGTTGTGATGAGTGATGTTGAAATCCCTGCCGGTAATATGGGTCGCACTGATATGGTCACTGCTGCTGATGGCAGGAAGATTCCAGTTCGATATGCGGTGATGAGCGCCAAGGATTTGCTTACTTCGCACAATTCAGACGGCATAAAGAATCCTGACTATATTGACGTAAGCAAACCCGGCGTCCGCGCTGTTGCTGGCAATGGACGAATTGCTGGATTACAAGCAGCTTACGGAAGTGGAACTGCTGACAAGTACGGTAAGCGACTACTTGCAGACAACCAGCATGGTATTTCTGCTGCTTCAATTTCTGGTATTGAAAACCCGGTGCTTGTTCGCGTGATGCCAAAGTCATACGTATCCAAAGACATTGGGGATGTGTCCAATATTTCTGCTGGCCTTGGGTTTAACCCGGTTGAGAAGGCAAAGAACGACTCATCTAGGTTTGACCTTGGTGGTTTGCAGTTCACCGAAGGCAAGGACGGCTCTATCGACATTAACGAAGCGACAGCCATTCAGTTTGTAAGAGCCATGCCAAAGAATGAGCAGGCTGAAATGATGGATTCCAAGGGTAAGCCAAACACTATGGCTATGTCCCGGCTAAACAATGCAATCTTCTACAAAGCTTACAACAGCGACACACTGATTGATCTGTTTGCCCAAGCCACAGATCCTGAAGCACGTTTAATTCTGCGCGGTATGCAGAAAGCAGCACCGAAAGCTTTCCAGTTAGAAGGCGCTGGCGAGTACGACATTCGGCAAAACATCATTGATGCTGCTGAGCTTGCTATTAATGCGCGGCGTGATGGCGTGAAGCTCAAGGATTACGTCAAGCAAGGAATGATTGATCTTGACCCAAACACACGAGCAGTGCTGGAAATGTTTGCTGATAACAGCCGTAGTGGTGTACGGATGGGCGACATATTGACTGACCTTGCTGACAATGCTTATAAGCAGTCACAAGCTGGCGATGATATGTTTGGCGCTGTGCCAAAAGTTCCAGTGAATGATTTGTTCAAGTTTCCAAAGAATGAGAAGCCTGAAGAGCCTGAAGCACCGCCAGCACCACCGGCTACTCCACCAAAGCCACCTGCTGCACCACCCAAGCCGCCTGCTACACCTCCTGCTGCGCCTAAAAAACCAGTGACTCCTCCTGTTACACCTCCTGCGCCCCCAGCTAAACCTGCTGCCCCCAAAAAGCCAGCAGCACAAGAACGCAAAGAGTTTGTTATTGATAAGCCACTGGAGCAGATTGCCGAGGAAATCAAGGGAATGACAATTCCTCAGTTGGCGCAATGGACTATTGATAACGCGCCAAATAGTGCCGCCAAAGAAATAGCTACTAAGATTTTGGCGCGGTTAAAAGAATTTGCAGCTAAAGGAATGCTGCCTAACAAAATTTTGATCTTAAATGATGGCCGCAGAAATTTAAAAGGTGTAGAAGGTCATGTACGACGAAGGCATAGAGACAATATAGGCTCTAAACTTACATTAACTCTTAATGGGCTTGTTGATGGGAAAGCCGATAGAAGAACTGGAACAAGATACGTTACCATTTTGCATGAGTTGGCTCACGTTGCAACTATTTTACAAATTGAATTTTCTCCAAACAGTAAGGCTGTAAACGATCTTAAAGTTTTGTATGGAAAAGTTAAACAACAAATTGAATTAGATCAAATAAAAAGACTAAAGGGGGGCGTTGGGCATAAAATTTTATTTAGGATTGCCCGTGGAGCAAATGCAATTGCCGATCCGCATGAGTTGCTTGCTTGGGGTTTTACAGATCCAGATTTCCAAGACTATTTGACTACGATAAAAATTGGTGAAACAAACGCAATGGGGCGGCTTGTCACTATTGTCAGAAATTTGCTTGGCTTAAATGAGAAGTATGAAACTGCGCTTGAAGCTGTAATGCGCGTTGGTGAAGAATTGCTTAATGTACCAATATCACAACTTGAGGCAGAATTAAAGCCGGAAGTTCGTCTGCGAAAAATGGATAGTCAACCGGGCAATATTGACTCAAATCCAGACCAAGAGGCAATGTTTTCCTTTAGTAAGGCGACCGGACAAAAAGATCTGTTTAGTGAAAGTACCGCCGACAAAACCAAAGAGTCTCGGCAAGGGTCAAAAGATCAGATAGATAATGCGAACGATCATGCCAAAGACCTTGGTGGACAGGTTGTGTATCAAAATGGAAGTATTTCTTTGATACGTGGTTATTCTATGCTTTCTGGTAAACCTGTTTACATTGTTGTTAACGGCGCATATAGAGCCAAGGTTGATATTGAAACTTATACGGGAAACCTTGTAACGTTAGAACAAAGAAAGATGCTGATTGATATTAAAAATCAGCAAGAAAAAACAGATGCAAAAACATTTGCAAAAAATCCTTTTGTTAGTTTTACCGATGGTATGGCTACATCTGCTGGAATTTCCAGAGAAATTGAAGGTATAGTCCGTGGCTGGAAAAACTTGCTTGGTCTTAAGGCGAATCTTTACTTAACAACTACCGAAGATGCCATTGCGGATAGAAATAAATTTAACGGCCCACATCGAGCTATAGGATCATCCGGGCTTGATCCTAATGAAGCTGGGTCGATTAGAAAGTTGGCAAATGGCGACTATTACATATCGTTTCAAACCAGTACAAGCAAAACCAAGATGCTTGAGACTATTGCTCATGAGCTTGGTCATATGCACGAGAAAGAAGTATTTAATAATGCAGACGAAGCGACAAAAAAACAATTGCGGGATGAACATTCAAAATGGTTAAAATCGCAAACCGGAAAATCAGCAGCGGAATTAATTGCATCTTTACGGGCAAAAACTAGCGGCAAAACTACGCGAATAGAAAAAGGCTTGCCTGCCGACAGGCTTTCACCATATTGGAAAAGTTTTGGTGAATGGTATGCAGATCAGGTTTCACGTTGGGCGGTGACTTCAGAAAAGCCTGTTGGTGTAGTAGAAAAGTTTTTTAGCAAGTTAGCACAATCGCTTAAATCGTTTTACTCAAAGATTAGAAATTCTGGCTATTTGCCTAACGAGACCTTTGTTGAATATTTAGAGAAAACATTTGCCAATCCAACCAGAATTGTTTCGGATGATAAGGGATCTGCGCCTTCTCAAATGTTTAAAGAAGCAAAAGACAAAGCAACAGAGCTACTTCAGAAGCGTGCGCCTATTGCCAAGGAAGCCCTGAAGGATATTGATCCTGATTACGTTGACAAGCTGGGTAAGGTCTTTAATCCGCAAAGCGATACGTTCATTGACAAGATTGCATCACTCAAAGATGGCTTCTTCCGTCGTGCTGCTCAGGGTATTGCAGATCAGTACCGCACTATCAAAGACTACTCTGAAGTAGCCTATATGCAAGCGCGTATATCCAAAACCATTGACGGCGCTCTTGAGGGTTTGCTGTTCCACGGTCACGTATTTAATGACGGTGGCGCACTGAACATCAACACCAAAGGCAAAGGCTTGATTAAGGTCTTGGAGCCTGTTGGCCAAGAGACTGACCGTTACATGATGTGGATTGCCCTGAACCGTGAGGCTCGTTTGCCACTGGATAAGCGCTCGCCTAACTTGGCTGATTTGCTGGCTGATAGAAACACGCTGGCAGAAGGCAAGCTGGATGGCAAGTCGCGTCTTGAGGTGTACAAGCAAGTTCAAAAGGACATGAACGCAATTAACAAGTCAGTGCTTGATGTTGCTTTAGGTGCTGGTCTAATTAACTCTTCCGAGAAAGATATTGAAGCACTGCGCCTGCGTACTGATTTGACTGAGAAAGAAATCAACGATCAGATTTCAGAGCTTCAGCAAAATCCGGGTGCGTATGAGCGTTTCTCCAAGGACATTTTTTACATTCCGTTCTACAAACAAATGGAAGATGGCGACTTGCAAGGTGCGTCTACGGCATCGGGTTTGACTAGCCAAGCATTCAGTAAGCAGCTTGAAGGTAAAGGTGACAAGCCGTTTGGCGACTTGATGGAAAACACCCTGCGTAACTGGTCGCACATTCTGTCGGCGTCCATGAAGAATCAAGCATCGACATCAACGATTGATGCGGCGATGAATGTAGAGGCTGCTATTCCAAACTTGAAGCCACAGTACGAATGGCGTGATGGCCGCGTAGTCTCGGCCAAGACGGGTGAGATTGTTGGCGATGGCAGCTTACAGTTCGGTCAAACGAAATCAGGCGAGGGCATGGTCAAGATCATGGTCAACGGTTCGCCAATGTACTTTGAAGTGCTAGATCCTATGCTGCTGGATGCAATCTCAGCCATTGGCTACACCGGGCCGAAGTCAAAGTTTTTGGATATTGCTCGTGACTTCAAGAACATTCTTCAGTACGGCGTTACTTTGTCGCCAGCATTTAAAGTGCGAAATCTGATACGTGACTCTGTTTCTGCACTGGCTGTTTCTGGTCTGAAAAAGAATCCAATTGCCAACGTGATTGAAGGTTTGTCGATTTCAGATCCTAGTAGTCCACTGTATATATCTGCACTGGCCGGTGGAGCTATCTTTAATTTTGGCTCTGCTTACGAGGGGGATCAGTCAAGATTGATTAAACGTCTTCTCAAATCGGGCGTTCCATCATCTTCAATTTTGGATACTCCGGCCAAGATTAAGAAGGCTTTGATGACGGCGCATGATGCCTACAACGCTTTTGGAAATAAGTCTGAAGCGGCTAATAGGATGGCGCTGTACAAGCAGATGCGCGACAAAGGTATGAGCCACTTAGAAGCCTCTTACCAAGCGCGTGACCTGCTTGATTTCTCTATGCAAGGATCGTGGCCTGCTTTCCGGCTGCTGACTCAGGTTGTTCCGTTCTTGAATGCACGGGTGCAAGGTTTGTACAAGCTGGGTCGTGACGGCATTATCCCAACGGCGCGTGTTATCTACAACACCACAACCGGCAAAGAGATTGACGCTACTGACAGAATGAAAGCGCAACAGTTCAGCATTGTGGCTAGTGCAGTTGGCTTGGCTTCTTTAGCTTTGTACTTCGCATTCAAAGATGACGAAGACTTCCAAGCGCGTGATGAGTGGGATCGGGATAACTTCTGGTGGTTCAAGCTGCCGGGTATGGATCAAGCTTTCCGTATTCCAAAGCCATTTGAGCTTGGTGCATTTGGAACTCTTGCAGAGCGCGTGGCTGAGCAGATCTTTGACCAAGGTGCAGAAGGTAAGCAGATTGAGGAAAGCATGAAGCGTATGTTGGGTGATACGTTCTCGCTGAATCCAACGCCGCAGATCATTAAGCCATTGCTGGATCTGTACGCCAACAAGGATAGCTTTACCGGTGCGCCAATTGAATCTTCTGGCATGGAGCGTTTATCCAAGCAGGAGCGAATTACGGACAACACAAGCCCGCTTGCTATCTTGCTAGGTGGTATTGCAAACGTAGCCCTTCCAGAGAAAACTGAAATGTCTCCAGTTCAAGTTGACTACGCTATCAAGGCGTATTTCGGCTGGCTGGGTGGCTCGGCTTCTTGGTTGTCACACTATGCCACTATGCCGTTTAATGAAGGCACGAAGCCCGACAACAAGTGGACTGATACGCTGAGCATGGGATTTATCAAAGACCTGCCAGCAAACCAATCTAGGTACGTTACATCCTTCTATGACCACGCCAAAGAGATGGGACAAGCTTATGCTGATATGCGCCATTATGCAGAGTTGGGAGATTCTGAAAAGGTACAGCAGATCTTGGAAGAGCAGGGTGACAAGATTGCCTTAGCCAAGTTCTACGATAAAACCGCAAAGGAAATGGCTAAGGTAAGGTCTGCTATTCGGGCTATTACAAACGACAAGACTATTCCGGGCGATCAAAAGCGTGAAGAAATTGACCGCCTGAAAACTTTGATTTCCTTAATATCTAAACAAGCTGAAGATGTTAGGAAACAGATGAAACAGCAATAACAAAGCGGAACGTTCCGCTTTTAGTCGGGTTCAACAAGATTTTGGATAGTCTTGTTGAGCGCGTCTAGCTCTGTCATCTTCCTAAGAATCCAAGCACGCTTCTGCCCGTGAAGGCCGTTGAAGCTGCCTTGGTGGCAATCCTTACACAAAGGAATAACGCAATACTGTAGGGATTGTTCAATGTGATGAGCGTCTGACGGGCCTGAAGCCCCACACACAGAGCAGTCCATCATTTTGACCCTGCCTATGTGCGCCCTTTGTTTAGAGGTGAGTTTGTTGTTCACTTCTCAGGATTCTTTTCGGCCCATGCCAGCGTCTTGTACAGAGAGTCAATCGCATCGTAAACGTCTTCTCGGATACCGTCGCGGCGCTTGTGCAGCAGCTTGTTTTCAATCAGGCGCATGAGCTTTTCAGCGTGGATTAAGTGGGTTGACCAGTCGTTCATTTGTTCCGTGCCTCAATAAGTTTGTCTGCTAATTCATATACGTTCGCTCCAAAATCCTCTGCCCACATTCCGGTTTCATTGATGAAGCCCCGGACTAGGGCGATAGCAAATTCATCGCGCAAAGTAATTTCACTATTTTCGATTTCATTCATAGCATCCTCTTTTCTCGTTCTTTCATCATGGCTTCGGCGCGGTCAAAAGCATCTTTAGCGGCTTCTGATGGTGTTGCCATAGTTGATGTTGATATTAAAGCAAACCCTGCAAACCAATCCAGCATTGTTATTTCTTGAATGGAAACAAACTCTGGGGTTACAAGGGACGAGATACCTTCAGGCTTTCGTTTTGTTGCCACGGGTCTTACCTTTTACGTTTTGAGCGACCAACATAGGCTGAAGAACGTCTTCCAAATAATAGGAAAAACTTTGCCCGTGGATGCCTACTGTCTTGCACCATACGTCGCTATGAGTTGTTGCAATCACATCGCGGATAGCTTTGTTATAGCCAGCATTGAAAGCGTCATCGCCTTCGATAATCATAGTGATGGCATCACGGACTAAACCGCTGGCCTTGCGTTTTCCTGCCGCCTCTTTAAGCTTGGCATGGATGTTCTCTGGCAGATGCACAGAGTAGGGGATTAAGCGCTTTGCTTCCATTGCATGAATTCCTGATAGATGAACCAAAATTGTTTGGCGGCTTCACGATTGTCTTTTAACTCGGCGCGGGATGTAATCTTCAATTCTTCCCTTAGCCATTCTGTTACTTCAGCTTCTTCAAGCCATGAGAAAGTTAGGCTGTTGTTGAACAGAAACCGTGCAAACTCTTTATCTTTGCATAGGATGGCCGACATACGTACTGGATCACGTGCGTATTCTTGATCGCGGTTCATGGGAATGTCGCCGTCAGACAACCTCACCATGACCACCTGATAACGTGCCCCAACAAAGTCACGAAGCACTTCTTCGGGAGCTTCGTCGGGGTGTACGTTAAGGGTCAGAATAAATCCTGACCGATCTTGTCGCATCGCAATTTTGATAGCCTCAAATTGCAATGTTTTCATGGTCAAAATGGCAAATCCGAATCGTCATCATCAAAAGCAGGTTGTGCTTTCTTTGCTGGCTGACGGTACTCTTCTGGTTCTGAAGATTCTTTACGACCGCCTTGCAGGGCAACATCGTTGACACGGATCTTCATGTTCTTGCGCTTGTTGCCGTCCTTGTCAGTCCATTCGCTTTCAGTGATGACTCCAGACACTGCAACGGCTTGGCCTTTGATGAGGTAGCGGGATAGAGAATCAGCACGCTTGCCCCACAGTTCACAGTTCCACCAGATTGTTCCTTTGTCACGGCCAGCAGAGTCGGCTACAGAAAAAGCTGCAACAGAGTCTCCATTGTTCAAAGTTTTAAGTTCACAGTCACGGCCTAGAGTACCGGCGATAGTTATTGAATTCATTCTGCTTCTCCTTGTTCACGAAATTTAATCTTGGCCTTTTTGAACTCGTCCATCACATCATCGTAGGTGTCTGGTGATACCTGCTTCAGCAGATCAAACACGTTGCGGTTGACTTTGAAGATCGACATAACATCAGCTTCAGTTGCTGCATTAGCAAGCCCCATGATGGTGATTTCAATGACACTTCTAGCCCATGCTTCAGGGTCTGTTCCCGGCTCAGTAGATACGCTCAACTGCCAAGGCAAATCCTTACCCGCAATCTTTGCTGGCGGCTTAACTGGCATTGCTGGTGGCGCTTGACGAACTGGCGCTGGTGCTGGTGGCTTAGGCTTAGATGCGTAGTTGCCATCGTCATCTTCAGGAGCAATACCGCAGGCTGTCATGAGGCTATAGCGGCGTGCATAGGTCAAGGCTGAGCCATACCCTTGTGCATCACGCTTAGACGCTGGTACGTGCAGTTTGCCACTGCTCATCTGCTCACCGGATTCGTGGATGAACAAGGTTTCCACGATGACGCCATCTTCACATTCGTGAGTAGGCTGCATCAGGAAGATGCCGTTGTTGTTGAATGCCTCAACTACCGCCTCGACGCAAGCAGCAAGATCTGCATAGCGCGATTTAAAGTGAGGGTTTGAACTGGTCTTGAGGGCAGGGCCAAACTCTTTTTGGGCTTTAACCAGTGCTGCGGCAATAGCTTTCATGCGGTAACTTTCTTAGTTTTTTTAATTGTTGGACGGCCACGGCGCTTTGCTGCTGTTCCATCTTTCTTAAGGCCAAAAGGGGCGTAAACAGCAGTCGGCTTAGCATTTTCCTCAATGGCTGGCTTCTGCACTGCCGACTGTAAAAGTTCTTCAATTGATTTTTCACGAATTTGAAATTGATCCATGAATTTTTTAGCTGCCTCATTGCGCAACTTTTCACGGGTTTCACCGATGTGATCTATCAATGTTTCGGCATGAGCTTTGACAGAAGAAATGATAAGTTCAATGTCAGTTTCGGATAGTGGGATGATGTATTGTTTCATTTGTTTTCCTAGTTATAAAAAAGGGCGGGGTACTCGCTGCACTGCGCTGACCTTCATAGCTATGAGCTATGCGTCAACACGCAGCATCCGCTTTTCCCCGTAAATCATTTGCAATCAGATGTGCATTTATCGTCAGTACAACAAGTTGTGCAGGTTAGATAAGTACCCTTCAGAGAGATCATGCTAGTTGAGCAAGCAGCATAAGTTGCGGTAGATGCTGCTGCGATAAGAATGGAAATCAAAACCTTGTTCATAAATTTATAGCTCAACGATTTGCAACATCAGACAAAGATTGCGGCACTGGCTCGCCAAGTTTGGCGTACAAATAAACAAGATGCTTTGCAATCAATCTCGGAACATCATTGTGGAGTGCATAGCTTTTGGCCCTCATTTCTCTTTGCCCCAACTTAATACCAAGAACGTTACAAGCACCCCAAATATTGGCAGTTGTTACTGTAAACAATAACTCCGAAGTTGCCTTCACTGCTATTTTTGCCTGAGTTGTGTTTGTCAATGCTTCCTTGTTTTCATCAAGCCACTTTGTAAGTTTGTACGTATTGGCATGAGTAAGAACATTCTTTTTGTGAGGTGTAATCATTTCTCTTCCTTGGATGCTAAATAGGTTTGGTACTGCTTACAAAATTTATTGACTTGGCAGAAGGAGTCGCAACGTGTACGCGCTCCCGGACGGTGTTCAATAAAGTGGCCCTTGGATGGAAGTGAAATCTCAGCTTCGTCCAGCGTCTTGTGAACGCTCTTT
>Ga0099846_1000245_pt1 | contig 22197 bp, 16 predicted proteins | sample CB_VirMetaG_FD_78180 | JGI IMG/M metagenome (GOLD analysis project Ga0099846, IMG submission 78180) | Freshwater to marine saline gradient viral communities from Chesapeake Bay - CB_1504_1 Viral MetaG | ecosystem: Environmental > Aquatic > Marine > Coastal | place: USA: Chesapeake Bay... | reverse complement strand
GCAGCAGCTACAGGTAAGGTCTGGCTTGATACCACTACAAGTGCTGTAAAGGTATATGATGGAACATCGTGGGTGGATAACCAAGAATCACTATCAGGGCTAACAGACACTGATATTAATGATTCAGAAACCATCCAAACCGGACAAGGAATAGTTTGGGATGGAACTAACTGGCTTAATAAGTATCCAGATCAAAACTTCCTAAGAGTCTATAACGACACTGGATCTACTCTTACAACAGGAAATTGCGTAGTTTTATCGGGTGCTCATAACCCAAACGTTGCTTACGTAGGTCTTGCTAGAGCAGATTCTCAATCAACTATGCCTGCTATCGGTATGGTATACGCTGATATAGCTCCTGGTGCTGAGGGGGCTGTAGTATCTTACGGTAAAGTTAATGGCGTAAACACATCTGGAATGACTGCCGGTCAAAAAGTGTATGTATCTCCAACTACGGCTGGCGGTATTACAAATGTAAGGCCGACCAATGGTAGTCATCTAGTTCAAAACATTGGCGTAGTAATGAGCGTTCATGCTACAAATGGAGTTGTAAAGGTAACTGGTATTGGGCGCTCTAATGATATTCCAAACGGCATAGTTACTTCAAGCGTTGCTGATGTAGATTATCTGTATGTTGATGATGGAAACGTATTTAAGAAAATACCTCTAACCAACCTAGCATCAGGTATAGACCTTAATGATTTAGGTGATGTAGCAGCTTTCCCAGCAACATTGGATACTCTGTATTGGAATGGGACTACATGGACAAATACAAATGCCATGTTCTCCCACATTCTTGATAGCTCCATCCACTATACTCAAGCTTCTATTGACCATGGGATAATAGGTGGTCTAAGTGATGACGATCATCCTCAATATACTCTAGCTGATGGCTCTAGGACAATGTCCAACCTAACAGTTAGTGGTGATATTAACCTCTCTGGTGATTTGAATGTGTCTGATAGAGTTTCCTTTGCTAAAGCTTTAGGAATGCCTGTAGTTTTGGATAGAGGTTTAAGTTCTGTTCAAATTTCTGGGACCTCTGAGCAAGCTGCTTTAGAGTATACTGTCCCTGCCAATACTATGGGATCCAATGGGGGGGTCGATATTATCGTTAGGGGTTATGTTAGAAACAATTCAGGATCCAATTTATATTTGGAATATAAATCTTATTGGGGAGGAACTAGAATACTCTATATGCCTGGAATTGTAAGAAATGGTAAGACCTCTCCATTTGAGATTAAAATTTGTATAAGAAATCTTGAGGATACTTCTTTACAGGACATTTATATAACTACACTTATGGGTGATGGTCAACAATGGTCTGGGTATGAAGGCTTAGGGAATCCTTTCCAATCAACTAGTCAATACTCCCAAGTCCATGCCCCAAATGGTACTGGTGGTGGAGGAACGGAGCCCGTAAAGCAAACAAAAGATACTACTTCAGATCAGACCTTTGAACTTGCTTTCAGATGGCAGACTTCTAATAGTTTAGCATATATTCAGATGACCAACTACGAAGTCATCCTATACCCAAGCATCTAACCTAAGAGCATATCTCCACGCTTTAAAGCGTTGAATAGTCTGACATAAAATAGGTCTCGTAGGGAGTCTAACTCCCTTAAAACGCTTGTTAGTTGCCTAAGGCTGGTTTCGGTGATTTTATCTCCGTCCTTTATAGACTTTAAGGATTCAATACAAGCGTCAATCATATTCTGCTGGTCCTTAGTTATCTTGTTTATAGAATCAGCTTGAGCTTCTTTTGAAAATATATCAGAGTTTGACATTGTTTACCTCGAACTTTAATTTAGTATAGTGCTTTATTCTAGCTTTTGAATGCTTTTCTAGGTAAGGTATCCTGTCATAGAAGTCGTAGAAATACATCTTATCTTTACCCTCGGCTTTGCGGATCCCTCTACCTAACCCTTGTATCGTTGGGACCTCTCCCTCTAAACCTCTAGCGTTAATCATATGGGTTATCTCGTCGATACTGATCCCAGTCTGCATGACATTAGTGCCCACAATAGTAGCTGGTTTATCGTCATTTACAAACTGCTTGATGATATCATATCTACTCCCGATGTCATCTTTTCCTTCTATAGTGTAGCAATTTGGAACCCTACTCTTGAGGTTCTCTATATGCTGTAGATTCTTAACTAGTATAAGTATTTTGGCACCTGGATTGGCTTTGTATATCTTGTTAACAATATCTTTTATCTTATCATTCCTAAGATCACAATTAACAATATACTGCTCATAAACTTCTAGATAAGTTAAATCTTCAGGAACAGCGGATACTGGTGTGTTATCAACAATTTGAATTATAGGCTTTGCAAGGCTGCCATCTTTGATGAGATCCTCTGCCGTCCTAGTGGTATATACCTCCCCAAAAGCACCTTCTAGGACCATCCTAGCGTTGATATCCTTTGGATCCTCACTAGGAGGGGTAGCAGTAAAAGCTAGCCTGTAGGAGGCGTTAGGGAAGCTCTCAATAGCTGCTATGGTAGTCTCACCCTTACAGAACTGGTGAGCCTCATCTACCATGATAAGCATTGAATCCTCTAGGTGACTGTCTAATATTCTCTCAATACTTTGTACTGTTGAGAGCATGATATTACCATACTCGTAGCCCTCACCTGAGTTGTAACCCAATCCCTCAATCCCACATTTCTTAAAGAATTCATAGGTTTGGTTTAGAATACCCTTTTCACGGAAAAGTACAACCGCTTTCATATCTGGGTATTTAGTAAGAAGAGTAGCAATACTCCCAGCCATTATGAGTGTTTTCCCAGACCCAGTAGGACTATCAACTACTAAACGTCTTGAGTTTACACAATTGAAAATTGCATCCTTCTGGTAATGCCTGTAGGTAAATGTGTCGAAGGTTGCAATATCTGTAAATATCTCCCTTGGAGGCTTATCCCATTCAATATCTGAACTTGGATTAACTCCAATTAACTTTAAGTCTTCTACGATCCTAGATAAAATCCCAGTCTTAAATTTTCCATTAGCTCCAAAATATCTCTTTTTACCGTCCCATCTCCTACTTTTGTAGGCAGAGGAATACTGGTGGCCTGGAACCGCAAAAGCATATTTATTCCTTAAAGCTTGCAGTATCTTTGGATTATCGGTCTCCAGAGTGGAGGTTAAAATACCAATAGTTATCTTCATAGACTATAATAGGTTGTAATCTATTATAGGAATTTTTATGAAAGAATTAAAAAGCACAAATGCACGGATAGAGGCTGAACGGGATGCTGCTTTGGAAGCACTTTTCTCTTCCGTACCTGATGATGATAGTGTTGAGGTTAACTTACCTTCCAAAGGTAAGTTTTATAGTAAGTTTACAGGAGTTACTGTCTCTCCTTTATCATATTTTGAGGAAGAGAAGATCCTTAACTCAAAGGGTAAGGGTACAAATTTAGTAAATGCCTTATTAGGCAAGTGTGTTGACGGTATAGAGATAGAAGATCTTCTTTTAATGGATAAGTTTTATTTACTACTAAAATTAAGAGAAGCTTCCTATGGACCAATTTATACGTTTGATATTAACTGCCCCGATTGCGGAGGCACTACCAGAACAGAGCTAGATCTAACAAAGCATTTAACAGTAAATGAAATTCCTGACGACTTAGAGGACCCTAGAACAATCAATCTACCTAAATTAGGTGTAAATGTACAGGTTAGATTTCCTAGAGTCAGAGAGGAAGGATTTATTGAAGATACGGAATCTTCATCAAAGATGATGAATAGATTTGTAATCTCTATTGATGGGAATACTGATCCCGTATTTATCTCTAAAGCTTTAAAAAGAATGCATATTATGGATCTTAAGAAAATTTCAAGAGAAATTACTTTAGATCAGTATGGAGTTGACCCAAGATTCATTTTTGAATGCCCTCATTGTAAGTATGAGGCCCTGACTCAACTACCTTTTGGTGCGGATTTTTTTTCAGTGAGCTGATAGAGTCTTTATCTGTAGATGACCTTCTCTATCAAGCCTACATATTAGTACATAAAGTTGGCTTCTCGTATTCTGATGTTAAAAATATGAAGAAAAAGGAAAGAATGTCTTTCCTAAAGTTTTACACAGAAGAGATGCGAGAGATACAAAAAGCTCATGAAAATCAACGGAAATCAGGTCTCTACTAGGCATGAAAGGCCAACAGTATTAGGGCCAACAGCCCTGATCATGTATTTCATTAATGATGGTCAGTATACGGATCCTTATGCAATTAGTGGAGTTTCTATTTTTGCAGCGGTATCAAATTATAACCCAAGCACTGTTATAGGATCTGATGGGGAAATTCTGTCAAGTGTTAGTTCTAACATTTTCATGCATTTCTCTAACAGTGCTTCATTAGTATCTGATGAAGCTGCTTTTAGTCCTACTAACTACAATGTAAATGATGCCTCGGGGATTTATAAGTTAAGTACCGGCAAATTCGCAGTAGTTTTGGATTCACCCAACGTTACCCCAAGTGGAGTATTTAACTTAAGCGGAGATACTGTTATTAGGAACTCAGTATCTTCCACTGGGGATTACATAGATGTTTGGACTGTTAAGAGAACCGCTGGTTCAGATTTAGATACTATTATTAATGAGTTTACCCTTACAGAAGACAGATTCTTTGGGGTAACTGAGCCGTTACTATTCAGGGTTGCTACTAGACTTGAGAATAATCACCTTGTTCTTGGATCTAAAGTTGATCTTAAATTTACTAATGAATTCACATTAGAGAACGCAAATATAGATAGATCAATAGTTAACCTATTCAAGCAGTCTCTTGTTACAGATCCTATGATTGAGATCTACAAGAAGAATACTGATAGGAATTTAGGAGCTAGAGTGTCAGTCTCTGGTTATTCAGACACTTCAGGATCCATCGAAACAACGTCAGAGAATACTGTTATTTTCACCTTCGATACTGATTCTCTCCGTACACATCCTTCACTTTTAGATGGAACTCTAGGATCTATGACGGGAACGTATGTTGCTAGATTGAAATTTAACGCTCTAAATCAAACGATAGTATCAAACGAATTTGCGTTTATCATACGCTAATACCTCTAAATTGAGGGGGTCCAGGCGACTTAGCCCCTTGCTGATTTCCAACAAATAGTCTGGACCCTCTTTTACTAGGATTTCATTCCAATCCTTATAGTTATTTGGAGGAACTACGGTCTTTAAATCTCCTCTAGAAGCCCAGTGTGCCAACTGCATAAACTTGTGTCTACCTTCCATACCTGCTTCATCGCTATCAAACGCGCACACTAAAGGCCCTTGATACTGACTCAGTTGGATCATTTGATCACGGCTAGTGAAGCAACTTAGTGTTGTTGTGGCGTTCAACCCTACGGCTTGTAAGCTTAGACAGTCAAAGACTCCCTCTGTGATGTATAGGGGCTCATAGGAGCCGTAGTCGAATGGGTATAAGACCTGAGAAGATTTTAGGTTCTTACAATTTAGATACTTAGGAAGTTCTCCGTTTAGTGCTCTTCCTTGGAAATAGAACATTTTCCCTTTCCTATTAAAGAACGGAATTATTAATCTTCCTGAGTATCTTCCGCTTTTCGCTAAGTAAAACTTGAATCCTGTAAGAAGTCTCCTCTTAATAAAAGGATGATCCTCGACCTCTTCAAAGTCCTTAGCATCCTCAAGATCGGATTCAATGGTATTAGGATTAAACTTGGATAACGGCTTTGGCTTAGAGAACTGACCCTTTGAAATAAAATCTTCAAAGATAAACTTTTCGTATGCTTCCTGGTAAGAGCACTTTTCCAACAGTGAATACAGCTTTACAAAATTACCAACCTCACCGGATTTGAAGCATCTCCATAACCCAGTTTCCAGGTTGATGGACATATGCCTCTTATAGTCGTTTTCCAAAAATAATGATGGAACAACTAGTTCGACATCATCACTTTGGAGTCTATAATTAGTAGTAAACTTGCTTAAGCAGTATTTTCTAATGTAGGAATCAGACATAATGTTTATAAATAATATTAGTGCCTCTCGTAGTGATATCATAGACCAGTGCCTATGGAAATACAAGTTGAGATACATAGAAAAGTTGCCGGGATTCGGCTCCAAGAATGAAGACGCTTTGAATTTCGGAAGCTTCATTCACAAGATCTTCGAGATAGGTTACAAAGAGCGTGATCTTAAATCTTTATTGAAGATAGCGGAGCAGGAGAGATCAACTTATAAAGTTCCATTCCATGAGAATGATAGGATGAAGTCTTGTCTTGAGAACTTTCTAATATGGAATCAGAATTTAGGAGAGACTGTGGCAACAGAACAATCTGTTAGTATTCCTCTTGACGATAAGAATGATATTAACTTTGTCGGAGTCATTGACAGAGTTGTTAAAGGAACAGATGGTGGTTTTCTTGTTATTGATTACAAGACTTCTAAGAAAGAGAAGAGGAAGAAAACCCTGATGGACGATAACCAGTTAAAGGGATATGCCTGGGCTATCCACAAACTACATGGCGTGCCTTTCGAGAAGATTTACTGTGCTCACTACTACCCAGTAACTGGAAACTTTGTCTCTGTCAAATTCTCTCGATTCCAAGTTGAGATGTGGAAGAAAGGACAGATTGATAGGGTGTGGAGGATTAGAAAAAAGAAGAAAGACGAATTCTGGGCTCAGCAGAACGTGTTCTGCGATTGGTGCGAGTACAAGGATGCCTGCCCTAAGTTCAATACCGAAGAAGTCGTTTGCAATCGGCTAGATGAGCAGAGGAAACTAAGGGATTCAGCTAATGACTAGATCTTCTACTCTCCCTAGGATTATTGGACGGTAGATCTCGTAATCTATGTCCTCAAAGAAACTTTCTATAATACCTTCTCCAAAGCCAGAATCTACTACTAAAAATTTATATACTGCTTGGAGCTTTAAAGGCTTTCTCGAATCAAGGCATTTTAGAAGCCTCATTTGGAATAGTTTTGGAAGCCTTTTTCCATACTTAAATGACCACTTCTCTACAAAGTCATTGGAGAATGTGAAGTTAAGCAAATCAATTATTTCTATTAAATCTTCCTCTAAGTTACTCATATGTTATAAATATGTAATAGGCAAGACTTTAGTATATTTGATATAAAACTTTGTAAATTATGAGGCTGACATCAGAAAACATCCAAAAGTTTCAAGGATATAATTTAACTGCGAAAGAGACTTCTTATCTAGGGCTACGTCCTGGGGACATTATTCAATTTAGATATCCAAGTACTCGCTTGGGTGTCGTAGTCGCTTCGGCTAGAACATCAAGCGGAATATTTCTCTCACCCAGGAATAATTTACTTATGAATGTTATCCTTTTAGATAGGTTAAGCGAGGGTTTATTTTCTGTAATCGTAAATAATCTATATAACAACGATTACGTATCTAATTATACTAACATGCCTGTCATAACCGGATTTACTAAATCTGATAGCTTTAGAACTTTTAAAGTTGGATCTATGAGTGATATAATCAAATTAGATATTGATATAACTAGGGAAGGGTTTAGGGAATACTGATGAGTAATTTTGATGTTACTGACTTGGTCATCCAACAAGAAGCGGCTAGACAGGCTGCTCAGGATTTGTCAAAAGCTCTTAGTATATCGACTAGAGCTGCTGACTCTTTGAAAATTAGCGTTGTCTCCCTCCAGGCAAGTCTTGTTCAAAACGTAGATTTTGTCCATAAACTCACACAAGCAGTTCAAATGCAGGAAAAACTGCAACTTAAATCTAATGCTATAGGATTAAACTTTAATAAGTTTATGTCTAAAAATAGCGAAAAACTTGAAAAATTCGCTATGCTCTTTGAAGGACGACAGTTCATGTTGGATGCCTTTGATGCTGGACTAAGGAGAGTTTCCGATGGTGTGGTGGATTTAGCTGATGACATGATTAAGAGTGGTCAGGATACTAACGCATTGACACGGGCAATGGTTGGATTTGGCTTAGTGACCGATCAGAATATTGAAGTTCAAGAAAGCCTCGCTAGGACTACTAAAGAGACCACTAAAAATTATTTAGTATCTAATGAGAGACTTCTAGAGGGACTTGCAAGTTTTCAAGATCAGCTAGAAGACTTTCGTATTTACGGTCCCGAGACTGTAGGTAAATTTGCAGAGCTTTCAACCGTCTTAATGGGATTAGCTGGAGGTAGTGAGCCTGCCAAGAAGCAGATAGGTATCTTCCTTCAGATGTTAGACGGAATGAATCTTCAACAACAACATCTTCTTGGTTTGACAGGAGTTGTTGAGGATATTTATTCAGGAGGTGTAACTCAAAAAACTCTTGATGATATTGTAAAAGCTTCTGATATGATAACTCAACAATTGGGATCTAATCGGATTGCTGCTGCCCATATTGCAGAAGTATATGGAAGACCACAAATAGGCGCTATCCAAATGCTTGGAGGACTTATTAAAACTAATAATAAAGATATTAAGGGATTAAAAGAGCTTTCCGATAAGGAAAGTGAAACCCTTAGGAGTAGGCAGGCACAAATAGATAATTTTTACAATCAATATGCTCCCGAGATTCATAGGGCTGTAACGTACTGGCTACCGCTTATAAACACTGCCTTAGTGGCTGTGGTAGGCGTCATGGGAATAAAAGTCGCTGGTAATGCGCTGAAACGCTTAGCAGCAGAAGGTTCGGGAAGGGCGTCTGGACTTCTTTCTGGTGGAACGGTCCGAGCAGCGGGGGCCATAGGAGCGATTGCGGCTAGAGGCGCAGCTTTCATTGGAGGCCCGATATCTATTGCCGCGATGGTTGGTTATGGTATTTGGCAGCTTGTAGATCTGATGGGTAGCTCTAATGACAAGGATGATGCTTCGCTTAAGGAGCAGAAGAAACAGACTGAACTTCTTAAAGAACAAAATGACCCATCGAACATGGATAATAGATTATCAGCAGCAGCAAGAGTTGCCTCAGCAATGGTTGGAATGCCGCAAGGAGCCACCCTTCAGGATCTTAAAACTGTTTTAGAAAAAATAGAAGGGAAGATGCAAATGAGACGAGGCGGTATAAGCCCTCTTGATGGGAGTAAATAAGGTCCATGAGTTTATTTGGTGTAAATTGGTTAGGTATAGATTTCGATACTGACGGAGTTTTTTATAATAAGTTTTTTAAAAGAAAACTTGAGGAAAGATCTTATCTAACTGTAGAATTTCCAACATCAAACGACAGAGTTTTCAGATCCTACATACCTTTCTTAGAGAATCCTACTATTTCAGAACAGTCTTCATCAAGGTTACAAGAGTATAAGCTAGTAGGAAGGGCTGGGTCTCTGTTCGGTTACATGGGAGCAGAATCAAGAAAAATAGATGTAACTTTTAGAATAAATCTATTACATTTGATGCATTTACAAGCTACTGAGGGATTAGCAACTAGATTTTTAAGTAGTTTTAAACTGTTCTTTAGTGACAGGGAAAAAGCCAAAGAAAGATTTGAACTTAAGAAGTCTTTTAATGAGCAGGAGGAAGAGACAGATACGGGATATAATGATCCTTTCGCTGAAGAACAAACACCCATCCCCTTTGAAGACGTGGATGCTAGTCGCGGCATAGGGCGCGCCCCTACAGATTTAGGAGAGCGCAAAGAGATAGACCACGCAGCTATTCATAGAAAGTATTATCAAGAAGCAGTAGGTGAATTAACAGGAGAAGGAGGCTTTCTCAATGGTATAACAGGTATTTTCGGAAAGATATCAGACTTTTTTGAACCAGAAGACGCAGTTAACTTAGACAAGATAATTAATACAGTTTATGTGTGGTTAAACCTAATAAGAGGCACAACCTTAAACAACTCTAGAAACACTTTATACGGGCCACCCACTGTTAGATTGACACATGGTCCTATGTATAATAACATTCCATGTGTTGTTGATAGCTATAATATAGCTATAGTAAATGATGGAGGTTATGATTCTCAGACTATGACTCCTAAAATAATAGAAGTTAAGCTCAGCCTCAAAGAAAATAGAACTGGAAATTTTGGTGCTTTTAATGCTGGAGTTATTGAAGAAGGGGATAATTTAGCTGGATGGGAAGCTATTTACTCCACTAATAACTTGGATCCATACAATGGCCTAATAAATCCTTTGGATGTTTCTTCTATTAGTTACATACAGGAGTAAGAATCTACACAGAATGGAGTTACGACAGTATGGCTTATAGTAATCATTTAAAACTAGGAAAAAGTAAAGTTAAATTTAAAGATAGAGATGTTGTCACCTCTGTAACCTCTGAAAAGTTTACTAGAGACTTAAATGCAATATTAAAACTTCCTAAGAGAGTAGGGACTATACCTCCTGGATATGAGCATAGAGCCGATCTTATAGCAGATTTATTCTATGGGTCTGCAAAAATGGATTGGTTAGTATTATGGGTTAATAAAATAAGCGACCCTTTCCAACAGTTAAACATTGGGGATAGAATAGTTATAGTAGATTTAATTTAAGGTTATGAGTAAAATTTTAGCTGGGAACGTGTTTATAACTAAAGATAAAAAAGTTATGGAAAGATTATTTCTTTCCGACTCAAAAATACCTTCGTTCTCAGAAAGAGTTTCTTTATTGAATGAGAATGATAATGCTCTTACATTTATAGGAAGTCCTTTAAGAAATGATGGGCTTTTAAGATTTGAGTATAGTTTTATGGAAGGAAAGCCTGTGGGTGCTAGAGTTAGATTTATTGAAACTTCTAAGTTAGTTGAGTTCTTATTATTATACAATCAGCCCATGGCGATGAGGTTAGCTAAGGCTATAGATAATGAAATAAAACAAAAACGTGCAGAATTATTTAAACACTATGCAGGGATGGCTCGTCGTAGAGAAAGTAGACCGAATTATGCTGAAAGTGTTATGACAGATAAGGAAATCGAGGAACTAGTAGATCGGGATATGGCTATAGTTTACTCAGATATTTTAGCAAATAAAAGAGTAGACTTTATGTTGAGGCATTCAGAAGAGTTCTACTTTGCTTTTGGGGCAGGAGATAAGTTGGAAGATTGGTCTGGCCCTTATTTTTTAAGATTATCGGGAGTTACCTTAATAAATTCTGAAGACGGAGCTAGAATTATTGAAGCAACTTTCGTCCCCTCTACTGAGTCTTTAAAGATATGGAATGACTCTTTTCAAGAAGCTGCAAGTTTAGATGGAAACGCTACGACTTCAGATGGATCGACAAAACGATTTAATTCATACCATGACAAAACATCAGTCCTTAATCACAGTACTGTTATTTCTTATGAAACAGAGGTTAGTGATGGGGATGTAGATTGTGAATTAAGAATTAATCCTGAACTTGAGAAAAATAAGAATGAATTATTAAATGGAATTGAAAAAAATCTTAATTCTATTATTAGACAACTTTGTATAAATTATGGTAAAATGGTTACAAGTAATGATTCGCCTGACGGGGATGTTATTGCTGTTTTTCCTCAAGACTTTGAAGAAGAATATAATAGAACAAAAAATAAAAACCTTAGCACTGAGGAGAACCTTGTAAACTTCTTTAGGAGGCATTCACTACTTGTTAATAATGGAACTGAAGTAGTTGAGGATATCGAAGTCTCAGAAGAAGTGCCTATGTATTCAAGTGCTGATGCGCAACAAGCAATGATTAACGCTAATAAGCCTAGTAAATATGTTTTTAAAATTGGTATTGGTGTTGTAAATAGTCAGAATACGGATGGAGGTTCTCCTAAACCTATTTTAAAACCTTTATATGACCTTTATGCATCATTCGATGATAAAGCAGCTAATGGACCTGATTATTTTCAATTCTTTGAAGAAAATAACACTAAACTAGTTGACTATTGGAAGAGTAAAGGCATGGTTAATCCTCAAGCTAAATCTGTACTTGTTATGGGGAATGCGAGAGATATAAAAAAAGTTTTATACGCTGAGGATTGGGACCCAAATGACGAAAAGCTTAGAAACCAACCAAACAAGGTAGCAGCAGAAACAACCACAACGCCTAGGGACCCAGATGATACTCTCCCAGGATCTTCCAATCCTACCAAAACCAGGACGAATAAGCGTATTTCATTTTTTAATGATGATTATGTTCGTGGTTTATCCGAGATCACTAATAGAAAACGTTCATCAGCCTTTAATGACTCAGAACTACCTCCAAATATCTCTATAAACTTAAACAATCCTAATGCTTTAATTTTTAGACATAATATATCCAATCCAAATGTTTTGAGTGTAGACTATACTTTAAAAAACTATTATAACGCTTTATTCTCATTTAAGTTCGAGCCGGATATTGAAACTGTTTCAAGAACCAGCACTGAGGCTAGAAAGGTTGTTAAAGATTTAGAATACGGGCTTGGATCAACTTTTATATCAAAAATAGATGATATTTTAACTAAGAAATTAGATGAATATTCATTTAACGATGAACAGCAATCTCTTTACAGACGCATACTTTTCTTAAACGACGATGAAGTTGAAGATATCTTTTTAAGTGAAGTAGCAAATAAAGTAGCTAATAGTAAAGAACTTAAGGAGTTAAGTTTAATTGATCTAGGAGCATCACTAGAGTTTTTAAGACAGTCTAAAGCAACCAACTATACCTTACCAACAAATACTCTGGAATCAAAGGTAACTATTACTCCTGATAAATATGCAGAAGCTCATTTGGCATTACAAAATGAACTAGAAAAACTGATAGTTGATGTAAGAATTAAAACTTTACCTTTTTTTAATCAAATAACTTACTTGAATAGGGACTGTGAATTAGTGGGGCTTACTACACAACCTGTTGGTTCCAAAGGTTCTGTTAGGAGGGTTGCTCCTTATATGGGGTCCTTTAATGTTATGGGGTTTGCTCATGTTATTGATTCAGAGGAGATGTATTCAGAATTTAGGTTAGTTAGAAAAGGGGTTACTAGTGATAAAGTAGCTGCGGACCCTACTCTAAAAGATTACCTTATTGAAATAATTGATGCTAAAATAGATGCTCTTATTAATGATACACGCCCCGCAGACTCGGACGGCGTCGTCCGAGTCAGAGGTTTCCTCGATCCGACCAAGGGCTACTTTGCCGATAAAGAAATTGAAAGATTGGAAAAACTTAAAGCAAAATTAGAGGAACAATAGTAATGTTACAATTAGTAAAAGGTCAAGTAACTGAAGTAATTGATAAATCGGGATCTGGATATTTTAAGGCTAAGTTTAAAGATATATCAACTGAACCTGTAACTGTAATACTTTCATCACCAGGATACAAGAAAGGTGGCGGAGGTTTATTTTTTATGCCTGATATTGGAGACTTTATAATAGCCGCTTACGATGATCAGGAATCCTTAGCATATTATCAGGGAACTCTTATTCAAAATGTAAAACCTTCTTCTTCAATTCAAAATGTAAAACCTTCTTCTTCAAAAGGCAATATCGCTAGAACGTCTAATAGCAATGTGGGAGCATCTATTCAAGATGTAAAACCTTCTTCTTCAAAAGGTCCTATTGCCAAAAAGTCTTATAGCAATGTGGGAGCACCCATTAGAACTACTTATGAAGATAAATTTGGACAAGGTTTGAGTATTACTAGAAACAGGGAGGAGACTCCTCCTAAAATTAACTCATCAGTTGATCTCACTAGTGAGAAGAATAAAAAGTTTAGTTTGAATGACTCCCCTGACATAGAAGCTATATTAATAAGAAATCAACATGGAGAGGGTATTAAAATTCAAGGTGACGCAAACGGCAACTCTCCTGCTGGTGAGATTTCAATAGAATCTAACGGACCTCAGCATTACATTTGCCGTAATACTTACATTAATATGCGCCTTGTTGACGGAAAGGATATCAATATCTCCAACGACTCAGGAGGTGGGATGTCTACTCCTGTTTTAACTAGGCCAAATGCAGGGTTCGCTGCTTTATACCCTGAGGACGGAGCCGCAGGGATGACTCCAAAGAGGTATGGGGGCATCTACCTTAGAAGCGCATGGGGGGATGTATCCATGGCAGCTAAGGGTCTAACTAGTAGGATATTTCTAAGTACCTCAGGCGGGAGGATCCAAATTGTTAGTAAGCCTGATGCAACCAGCCCTACTGGGTTTAGTAGCGATGTTAGAATTGAATCTACTGGAGATATTAGTCTAAAAAGCGCAGGGAATATAAATATTAGTGCCGATAAAGATGTAAATATATCGGCAAACAATATGAATGTTAAAACTTTAGTAAATTATGTTACTGAATCAGGGGGAATAGCTTCAATAAAAAGTGCCGGATCAATGACTTTAGATGGAACCACCATTGATCTTAATTCAGGGCTATCTGTTCCGGCTGTGATTCCCCGTGTATTTCCAACAATATATAATGATTATTACGAATAATGCCTAACTTCGATTATACTACTTTTGCTCGTGCAACAAGCTCAGGTCAAGGGCTTGTGACGGCTATAGGCACACAGTATGGTGTTCCTAATTGTATCTTAAGTTTAACATCGGATCTTATTAGAGCTATACCAGGACCAGTGTTAGTTGGCATGAGGAGTCAATTAGCCATAGGTAAGGAAGCTGCTGATGCTACTTTAAAATTCATTTCTAAGCAGATTAGAGATGCATTTGGAATAATTGAGTTTGATACAGATGACGGAACTTTTAGATTTGTTTCCAGTTCTTCAAAGTTAGGTCAAGATTCCTCTAATTGGCTTAGTGCTTTACTTGGTTTCACTCAGGCTTTAGCTTCTGCTGGATCAACATTATATGCAAATTATGAATTAGCTAGAGAGCAATATGAGAGACTAGTGGATTGCTTTAATTCAACGGCTGATACCGTAAAGTTTGAAAGTGGTAATGCAAGATCAGATTTAGATCCTGCTGAACTTGACTCAATTATTAGGACTGAGTCTGCGGTATATGTAGAGGAGGCTTCCGCTGCCGCCGATTTCGCAGCTAGTGCCTCAGCCGTCGCCTTACTTATTGATACTGAACTTGCAAGTAGACAAGCGGATCCATCAAGAGAACCTCGTAGAAACATAGAGGATGTTCCAAGAGAGGAAATATTTAGATTAGAATATGGACCTCCTAAATCCAATGTAGGTAAGTTCATATTATCTGTAGACGGCTTATATTTTGATTCTCAAACTAGTGGATTAGTTCCGGCTTTATTGGAATTAGAACGAAGATCCGAAGAGGAGCTTACTCCTAATTTACTATGGAAGTTAGAACATGACCCTAACCTGGGAGGAAAGGGTATACCAGCTAGTAGAGAAAGCCTAAAGGAATATTTTAATACTATTCTTGATCCAAATATTTTAGACGAATCAAGTTTTTTGCGGCCTTACTATAATCAGGATATTCTACTACAAAATATTATTGGTCAAAAGAATAGAAGAATATATGATGTTTCAGGGGAGATTGAAGAGCAAATATCCTTAGGATCTTCACAAGCTATTATCTCTAACCTAAGGCAGGTTATGTTGTCTGAAACAGCAAGGTATATGGATAAGATTGCTAAACGAAAGAAGCAAATAGAGTTAGCAGTTAAAATCCCAACACTATATGGTAGGACTGCTCCATACGCCCCTGGTGAGGTCCCTGTAAATGACTTCTCTTATCTTGAAGGTATAAACTTTCTTATAGATATTGAAAAACAAAGAAGAATATCTATAAGCCAGTCTGATGTGAGGGGTATAGTTCTCCCTATAACTACAAAATATACTCAGCAAATTGAATCCTCTCAAGAGATAGTATTAGACCATCTCCTGCTAACAGGGCTTGGAAGAGCATCTATTATTGATAATGCACCTTCTTCAACTGCGCCTAGCATTTCTGTAAATGCTAAGGTAGCCGAGGATGGTCTTATAGCACTTTATAATTTCTTAACGGTTAAAAATAGTGCTCCCTCCAGCACAGACTTTGGAGTGTTTAATGGGACTAATACAGGAACTTCTTATAACGCTCAGTTAGTAGGATCAGCAGCACTTCCTTTGGGGTTAGGAGTTCCTTATTTAGAAGGTATATGTAAACTAGATAGCATAAACACTCCTAACATAAGTGCTGTAGGTAGTTACATTAAGTTACCTCCAAGGAGAGAGCTACAGGATCTGATGTATGCTAACGAAGGGGCTACATTTGAGACTTGGGTTCATATCCCAGCCTTTTCTGCATATGATTCTGGTATAGAAACTTCTAGTCTCTATAGACTTATTTTAGCTAATGAGAACACTGGATTAGCTGTGGATGAAAGTCCTCAAGAAGATATTCTGAACCTACAAAGGGATGATGGGTTAGGTATAGTAAAAGGTCTTATTTTTGGATTTACTCGTGACAGGAGATTCAGCCTGGATACCATTCCTTCTAATGATGATTCTGATAATCCTTACATGGACTCTGTACTTGTCTTAGCTCCAACTCAATCTTATGACAACTCAAGTGTAGGCTTTATATCTAAAAGGGAATCTAATTGTGAATCAACATCCTCTTGGCATGGGTTAACCGTTAATGTGTCTAGCACTTTTAATGGTAAATCTTTATCATCTTGTGAAGATGAGTTTTGCCATCTTGTTGTGACTATATCACCTAAGGACTCCCAGGTCAAGGTTTATTTAGATGCTGTAAACGTAGCCACTTCCTCATATTTCGATGTATTCGGAACTACCGGAAAGACTAATAAAGCCGGATCCCCTTCAGTGTACCTGGATAACTCCTTTGAGTACAACACAGATAATATCTCTAATTTATCTGTTGAGGATCTAAGATATGGACCTTCCCTAGATCAGTATTTCACTCCGTGGATTATTGGGGGTGGATTCACCGATGGAAATAGTAATGGCAACTTTATGGGAGGATCCTATGGAGGGAAGTCTAGTGGATTAAAAGGGCATGTTGGGGGGATTAAAATCTACTCAAAAGCTCTATCATCAAATGAAGTTCAAGGTAACTATAATGTTACACAAAACTTCTTTAAAAACATTAATGTTTCAGGATTTTAAAAATGGCAATACCTACTAATACTACCACCTACGGAAAAGTTATACCACCTAAGTCTGAGAGAGAAGTTACCCTAAAAGACAGAAAACTCCAGGGATTTAAGTATCCTTTGGAGGCTTCTCCAGGGAATGGATACTACTCCAAACAATCTGGACTGGGTCTGGTTCGGTCTAACCTAAAGGCTCTCTTAAGAACTCAAAGAGGAGAGAGGTTTATGCTCCCAGACTTCGGGTGTGATGTTAGGAAGTTTATTTTTGAGCCTTTGGATAAAACTACATTTAGTTTAATTAAAGAAGATATTGAAATTTCTATTCGTAAATATCTTAAAATAGTTAATATTGAAAAACTAATTGTTTATGAGAGAAGTGGTGCTGAAATTGAAATAAATCTTTTATGCTCATTAAAAGATGCTCAAAGTACAAAAATAGGAGTAGGGGTTAGGTTGTAATGGTGATATTTTCAGGAACAGTTCAGTCAGATTATCTGAAGTATTTACCCGGAAGATTAGATGACAGGACTAAAGTTCTAGATTATTCCGCAGCAGATTTTGAAACTTTTAGGCAGACTCTTATTAAGTATGTTAAAGCAAATTTTCCATTAGATTATAATAATTTTCAGGAGTCAGACTTTGGTATTCTTTTAATCGAACTTATGTCAGCAATAGGTCATATCCAATCTCATAAAGCTGATTATATAGCCAATGAGAATTTCATTAGGACCGCCCGAGAAAGATCTAGTGTTAAAAAGTTATTGGAATTAATAGGAGTTAGGATGAAAGGTCCTACCTCAGCAGTAGCAGATGCTCTTTTAACTTTTACAACCACAAATAACAACACAACAAGTCTAACATTGAGCCCGTCACAGAGGGTGGTTACGATACCTTCTCCTGAGGACGGAGGTCAACTAACATACACAATATACAAGGTTAATTCAAACGGAACTGTAGATTTAGATTCTAATAGCCATAGTGTTGAGTTCACCTTCGATGCCGCTCCAACGGGTAGTTCAATTGAAATCACTAATGCTGTTTTAATGGAGGGAGCCTTTGTAAATGAGACTGGCACATTCCAGAGTGTTGATGCTGTCAAGACTATACGTTTATCTGAATCTCCTTATATTGAAAAAAGCGCCCAAGTATTTGTAGAGGGCAATCCAACAACTGCCGGAGTTTACAAAGAAGAGGAGAATGTTTATTATGCTTCAGGATCCCAAGATAAAGTTTTCCAGATAGTTACTGACTCAAATTTCGCAGCTTCTATTCTTTTTGGAGATGATACCGTAGGTAAATCCCCTTCACTTGGGGATTCCTTTAATGTAACTTATCGTGTTGGTGGAGGATCCAGAGGCAATGTTGCTAATGGGTATATAAACGCTGTGCTTAACGGAACAGCCACTTATGATTTAGGCCAAAGCCCTGTCTCAGTGTCAGTGCAAAATTCCAGTATTGCTACAGGAGGTGCTGATGCTGAGTCCATATCAAAAGCAAAAAGGTATGCTCCTTTAGTTTTTAGAACTCAAAATAGATTAGTAACATTATCTGATTATAAGGCTTTTTGCAATAGTTTCACCTCTAATTACGGTACTACAGGCAAAGCAACGGCTTCTGTTCGTAGAGCGTATTCTTCTGCTAATATAATCGACATTTTTGTTTTAGAAAAAGCTTCCGATTTACAATTAAAAAGGGCTACTCAGGAATATAAGAGACAGCTTTTAGAGGCTATGGATGACAAAAAGATGTTAACCGATGAGCCTGTAGTAGTTGATGGGTTAATTAGAACATTGGATGTTTTCGTCACTATAACCCTAGATGTCGAAAAAAAGACATCAGAGCCAGAGATAATTTCAAGTGCTAGGGAGATACTTCTAAGCTATTTTAATGTTGATAACACAGATTTTGGTGAACCCTTCATACCCCAGGATCTAATAAGAGTTTTACTTGAAGACCAGAGGATTAGGTATGCCACTGTTGATAATATTGAAGGCCCTATTTCGATTGGCTTTAATGAGGTCATACAGCTTAATAACTTTACAATAACAACAGCTTACATATAATGTCTGGGAAAAAATACTTACTAAATCAGCAATACTTTAAGCCAAATTACTATGAAGCTGTAAAGTATATCATTCCACAATACCTAACCGAAGATGATAAGGAAACTTTCGGGGAATCTGTTGATATTAAAGATCTTGTAATTAATTCTCATATTAATATAGCAAATGATCTATCCTCGGTATTAGTGATTAGTGGTGTAGAAGGTACGGTTTATAGTTCCATTTCTTCCCTGGAAGGAATAACTCCTTATTTCATTAAGCAAAATAACCTAACAGAGATAACACCTGATAAGTTTGAAAGAAGGATTTTAAATAAAGTAAACAAATCGTTTACTAATTTTACCACTAGTTCTTCTTTCTATGATTATATTTCAGGGACATTATTACCATCCTTGGAATTAAATAATCCTACCGCTGAAATTGATCCCACATTCACCCAGGAGGATACTCATAATTATCTTATTCAAAATCTATCCTGGATGTATTTTTTAAATACTACCGGTACTCTATATAATCCATCTTCATATGTTGCTGACCTCATAGTAAATAAGCTGTATAGAGGACAACCAGTTTTATTAAATGATACCTTAAAAGGTCTTACTGAGCATATTTGGAGGAATAATCTACCATTCTATCCAAGTTCTATATTTGCTAGTAGTAATTCTACTTATTCTAGTGGAACTCAACAGCTTGATAATTTAAAAACTTGGGTAGATGTAATATACTCCCCTCTATACTCTGATAGGTCTGATTTCACAGTAAAGGATTGTTTTGAAAGTTATATTGATTACGGGCTTCAAACAACTGAAAAGATTGTAAACGGCCCATTTACAAAGTTTTTAAGAGCTTTGTCATTTTTGGCTTATGATATAAGCGATATAAATGAAACTATTGGATCATTCTATGATATTGACGATTGCCCAGATGAGTTCCTTCCATTACTAGCTGATTTAATTGGGTGGGATTTGTTTGGAACTGATCCCCAAAGATGGAGATTACAATTAAGATCTGCTGTTGCTATTTATAAAACAGCAGGTACTAAGAGTGGATTCCAATCAGCTTTAAACTCTGTATTCCCTAAGGACCTATTCCCCATACAAACATACATTAATGAACTTTATGAATCTTACATTCCATTCTTAATGTATTATGCGCTAGCTACAGAATCCTCCTATTTTGAGACTTTTGATAAGCAGACATGGACTCCTCAGATAGCCTTAGATATGCAGGTTAATGGGTATTCATCCTCTAGTATGGATGAAAATATAAGATATGTAGTAGATCATATCTTAAACGAAGTATACCTTGCATTCCCTAATAATATCCCTACCATACCTAATGAATTAAATAAATTCTATTTTAGAGGAAGAGAGTTCCCAATACCTCCCTTTGAAGAATATCCTTATTATATTAACTGGGAACTTAATAAAGATATTCTACTATTCATCGCAGACAGGCTTGCTTGCTTTGGAGTAAGTGAAGAGTTCACTACAGACTTTATTCAATATATTACGGATAATGCTTTAGACGATGATGATGAACCTAGAAGTTCTAGCTTCTTGTTCTTTACATCCGGGTATAATGATCCTCCAAACATAGAAAGGTTAGTTTCTGAGCTAGATATAAAAAGATTTGAATATGTTCCTCTATGGTCAGGAAAGTCTTCACACTTTAAAGTTGTTCTTGACGCATCATCATATGACTTCGGTAAAAAGGGTATAGATCTATCAGATCCAGATTCAGGAGATGCTTTTAAAATTGCAGCTAGAGTTACTAGGAAGTTCGCTCCTGCTCACTCCATCCCTCTTATAAGCCTTGAGATCGCTTATCTAGATCCCTTTAATACCTCTTTCCAGTCAAACAATCTTCCTCTTATACTTCCTAATAAAGTTGAACTACATCCACAAAATAATTTCGTATCTGCATTAAACATAGGATCCTATAAGAGAGATCTTAATCCAGGAGGAGTGGATGTTCCTAGATCAGCTACACAATCCAATGTATCTCCTGAGCTAGTAGGGGGAACTTCTATAGATAATATAGACAGGAAAACTCTACGAAGAAGATCATACGAGAAGGTGATGCCTTTCAATGGGTATTACGACCGTACTGGGTTCAACATGCCGAACTCATTCACTATGCAATCAGAGGCCAGTGCAGTCTCGTTGGGACTAATCCCTAGCAGTCTACAGTTTGTACCTATACCAGACCATGTAAATCTACCTAAAATCTGGACTCAGTGTGAAGGTTTAGACTCTAAAAATTATTACTATGAGTATGCTGTCAGTAATACTTTTGCCAGTAGAGGGGATAAGAGACCTCCTACAAAAGATTTAGTTATTTTTGCTGGACAGAGTAACTTCAATGGCAGGGGAACATCTGATAAAGATATTATAAGTGGTGTTAATTTTTGGAATTACACTACTTCTTCATTCTCTGGGGCTATCGTTCCAAAAGAAAATACAGATATCAGCCCAAATCCTGGGAGTTCAGATCCCGTAGAATACGGTGGTAGACCTTACTGGGGGCCAGAAGTAAAGTTTGCAGAGTTACTAAAACAAAATGGAAATGCGTCTACCGTTTATATGTTTAAGTATTGCACTGATAACTCTTGGGTTATTGATACAACTGCTGAAAACGTTGGTACTTTATCTGGGGCTGGGGTTCAATCTATAACTTATATGGCTCCTTTAAAGGACAATACATGGTGCCCTTCCACATCTATATCTTTCTCACTTTATGATAAATTTATTGAAAATGTAAATTTAGCTATTCAAGAAATGGGAGGTTTATCTGAAATAAGGTCAGTTTATTTCATGTGGAACCAAGGAGAAACAGAAGCAGGTAGGGGCCAAAATAATGATTCTATAGCTCTTCAGCATAAGGAAGCCACTGAGTATTTACTTGATAACTTTAGACATAACTTTTCTGGTATTCGTAACTTTAAGTTCTTAAGAGTTAAAATTAATGATAATATGGCCAGTGGGTCAGTTCCTGATTGGGGATACTATCCAAATGGTCTTTACTCTGATCCTAGTAATGAAGTCGCTGCACAGGTGGCCTATGGGTTAAATACTTCTGACCCTGGATGGTATGGTAATTGGTCTTGGTCGTCTCTTCCTGTTGTAAGGAGTGGCCAAGAAGCTATGAATACTGTAAAGTATGGGTCTCTTCTGGATTTGGATGACATT
>Ga0099846_1000241_pt1 | contig 22345 bp, 23 predicted proteins | sample CB_VirMetaG_FD_78180 | JGI IMG/M metagenome (GOLD analysis project Ga0099846, IMG submission 78180) | Freshwater to marine saline gradient viral communities from Chesapeake Bay - CB_1504_1 Viral MetaG | ecosystem: Environmental > Aquatic > Marine > Coastal | place: USA: Chesapeake Bay... | reverse complement strand
TCTAGTAATATATTTAGCTGTATCAAGACTTATTGACTTTCCCCTTGCTGGTGCTTTATCAATAAGCCTTTGATTTTCATGGTCTATATCAAAGTTCTTACGTTTCAAAAACGCAATCAATCCATCCCTATCAATTCCTGTAGGAACTTTAATATTTACTAACTTATTATGACCGCGTATCAGTTTACGTATTTCTGCAGTCGTTAATTGTCCTTTAAGCTTTCCTGTTTTGTAAGGCATATTTATAACATAAATAAAGATTTTAAAATCACGTTAAAATAATAAAAATAAAATATTGTTATATAGATATATATGATTATACATAAGTCTCATTCAAAAACTGATTTGATTGATTTAATTAATCATTTAAATCTTGCGATTCAATTCTCTCATCAAGATAATAAGAAAAATATTCAAGATAAATTATATGATTTCATGAAAACTGATTTCAAGATTGATAATAACTTTTTTAAGATCAATAATAAAACTGAATTGATTACATTTCTAGAAAATAAAAATCCTAAGAAAACATTAACTATCAAAGAAAAAAATAATGTTATGTTAATTTGTAAATATATAATTTCATATTGTAAAAATAGTTATGATTTAACTTTTACAAAATATAAAAAATATCAAGATTTAATTGATGATATGGATTACATAAAGCAGTTTGGGGATATTCCTTCTGTTCGTAGATGTTGCAGATTAATGAATGGAGACATCAAAGCTTCTGGAAGAGTTTTCACTCCTTTGATAAGCCCACAAGTACAAAAAGAATTAGATGACAAAAAAATTATCAAAGGAAATACTTTATATATCATGACAATTAAAAGAGCTACAAAAGATAATCCTATAATTGTTGATTTTGATTAAGGTGTTAATGATTGACACTTAGACTAATTTTTCTATTTCAGGTTCTGGTTGTGGTATTAATTGCTGACTTTCTTGACGTTTTAAAATCTTATTTTCTTTCTTCAATAATTTCTTTTCTTTATCTAATATTTCATTTTGTTTTGCTTTTCCTTCATCATCGCTTTCTACAGGGTCTGGTGGCGGCTTACGTTCACACATGCAAATATTACAATCATCAGAAAATCCTACACGAAACTTACAATAACAACGACTTTTAAATATTACTACTAAAATACCACTCACAGCTCCTAAAATTAAACCAGTAGCCCCTGCTAATTCATTTATATTAAACCGCTCCATTTGAAGTCCTGACATTTATTTTATATGATATTTTTTTTATATCAGATAAAAATATAAAGAATATTATAATGCCTGAGAAACCTATTGAAGAAGTTAAGGAGCTTCTGAATGATTTAAAAACTGATATTAATTCTATAAAAACAGATATTAAATATATCAAAGAATATATCAGAAAAATTGAAATTAGAAAACAATTAGAAGAAGAAGAACAAAAGAAAATAGAAGATGAATATGTTAAGCCTTCTAATTCATGGTTCTGGTAAAGGTGTTAATGATTGACACCTGCTATAAAATAGTAAGCGAAGCATACTTTGTTAAGTTTAATTTAAGATTATTTTTTTATTTGTTAATTATATAATGTCAAAAGATGAAATTACAATTCTTGTTCCCACATGGAACAGACATAAGTTTTTGCCTTTATTTTTAATGAACTTAAAATCCCAGTCATATCCCCACAACTTGATAACAATAATTATAGATGATGACGGAGATGACAAGTTCATTAAAGATATACCAGAGTTTGAAGAATTAATCAAGCCTATGAAATTAAAATATATATCTGATAGACCCAGAAGAAGTATAGGAAAAAAAAGAAATGATTTAGTTAAGATGTGCAAAACAAAAATATTTTGTTTCATGGATGATGATGATATTTATTTCCCCACTTATTTATCTCATAGTTATGAAGTAATGAAAAAGGAAAAAGCTGGATGTGTAGGGTCAGATAAAATGTTATTTTGTATGACAGATAAAAATTATGATATTCACGCTATAGATTGTGGAAATACAAAAAGATTAATTCATGAAGCTACACTTATGATGACTATGAAATATTATAAAGCTTCTTGTAAGTTTCAAGATTCATCTCAAGGAGAAGGAGCTAATATTTTTACAGGACATGAAAGCAAAGTTGCTTTATCTGATATAAGACAAGTTATGTGCTGTGTTCAACACGGAGAAAATACAATTGACAAATTACAATTTGCTAAAGAAAAAAATAAACTTCCCACAGAATTATCTGAAGAAATGATTAATATTCTAAATCAAATACTTAAATAATAATTATCTATTATTAATTATAAATAATGGAATATTCTGATGAACAGATTAATCATATCCTAAATGTTTACAAAACTCAAAGAGAAAGAGATAAGATGAATTATCAAAAGAAAAAGTTAAACCCTGATTTTGTACAGAAAAACAGAGATAGAGCTAAAAAACATTATTATGATAATAAAGAGAAAAGAATCACTAATTATGAACTAAATAAAGAATTACAAAAGGCTAAAACTTCATATCATTATTATAAGAAAAAAGATAATATTGATAAGTTTAAAGAAAAATACCCTGAACGTTATAACATGTTAACAAATATAAATTACTTTAAAGACCAGAAGCCATCAGCATCAATTGATACATCTGAATGATCATAATTTTCTTCTTCTGCTTCATATCCTTCATAATATTCATAATATTCTTTTATTTTTTTTGTGGGTGGCTTATAGTCATCATCTCTGCTCTGTCTTAAAATCTTGATTAAGTCAGGTCTACCATTCTTAGCTAAAATACTTATAATCTCTTCTAAATAATCACTATCTAAATCCAGAGTAATCGTAGTTTTAATATTCTGCTTCACCCCACTCATCTTCTAATTTTATAATATTAGAACAGATTTTTTTTTCAGGAAATAAAACTAATAACATTTCAAAACAATTTTCATGCGTTTGTTCTTCTTCAGGTAAATCTTCCCATACTTTTGAAACTTCCCTTTTTAGGTCAAGTCGCCCAGCTTCGCTTAGAAGTTGTTTTACAGCGTTGCGATCAATTTGTCTCATTTATATTAATTCTTATATTTTAATTTTTATTAAATAAAAAGAAATAAATTATTTTTTCTTTTGTTTTTGTTGTTCTTCTTCTTGTAAAATATCTTGAATAACATTAAATGAAACTCTTAAATCTTTCTGTATCTTAAATAAAATTGTTGATTGTTCACTACATCTTGCATAAGAGCCATCAGGGTCATGAATTGAACAAGTTAATGAAGCTAATTTTAAAGGTTTTGTAATTGTAAAAACTAATGAACTTTCTTCTCCAAATACAAAATCCCCATAGTTATTTATCTTGTTAACAACTCCAATAATGGGCATAATTGTATTATTTACTTTTCCACCCACAAAAGGCGTATTTTGTAAAATATTACTTCTTATTGTATAATAACCCCTTATCATTCTTGTAGGTAAGTTATCAGCTATAAGTTCTATGCTTTGAGTTTTCTGGACTATTTCAGGTAAATATCTTACAGCATCATTATTAGTATGGTCTTCAATAACTCCGCCAAAAGGTAAGCGATTATAAAATAAAGGAGTTCCAAATAGATTTTGAGTATATATTTTTGTATCTCCTTCATTTATTTCTGCGTTTGTAGTTATAATAGATAAATTATTCGCATTATCAAAATCAATAACTGATAATCTTGTATTACTTGCTGAGTGAAATTGTTTATAACTGAAACCTAATAAACCCCAGAGAGAATTAGTCCATTCAGTTTCTTTTAATCCAAAGTCTTCAATCATTATTCCAGTTAAACAATCATAAACTCTCCATGCTTCTAAGTTTTGATTAAAAAAAGATGTTCCTATTTCATTAGGTGGATTACTATAACTTTTTAATGTTATTTTTCCTAAATAAGGTTTTCTTGCTGGTGTAAAATCGCAGAAATCTTCTCTAGGATTTATCTTATAAACAACTTCGCTTTCCCCATCAGCATTTCTCACATATTCATTATCTCCTGCTCCTGTGGGATTTCCAGCTAATAAATTATTTCCTGAGTTCATGGCTGTGTGTAAATTAGAAATAGTAAAGTTTGCTCCATTCCAGTTTATCTGTGGACTATTCGCTCCAAAATAAAGTTGAGCAACTTGTTTAGCTTCTAAATCGTTATAAGGGGTTAAATTACGAGTTCCATATCCATTAACATTTGTATCATCTGTATAATCATCTGCTTTCATAACGGCTGAAGGGTCAGCTCTCATATCACAAGGTAAAATGTACGTCATTCCAGGTGCTGAGAAATGTTGATCAAATCCTATTTTTCTTTCTGCTTCTATAACTCCTGAAGCATTATGAAGCATAGTTAACAAAGCAGAACCTGAGCCATTATTTTTTGTTCCATAAATAACTATATTATCTCCATCACGTCCAAAGCATCCATAAGTTCTTTCTCCAGCTGCTTCATCTGGATGTTCATAATATGTATCTTTTTGAGATGAATCGTATTCAATAGGTAAAATTACTGATTTCATAGTTTTTGAAGCATTATTCCATGATGGAAATGTGAAACCGCCCCAGCCTAAAGTTGCTGTGTTAAATATTGTATCAGTATTTGACCCATTATAAAAAGTCATAGAAGCATTAGGATATCTATTGATATGAACCCATCTTGAATTATCTATTGTATCTGAGCCATTATAGTCAGTTCTACTATCTGAAAACATATTCCATATTTCAGGATATTTTGCTTGAGCTTCAATAAAGTTTTTAAAATCATTCAAAATATTTATATTATTATAAGGAAGACTTGTTTTATATTTATTTCCGTAAGTGTCTTCTGTTATATGAGAGCCTGTTGTTAAAGATAATCCTAAATTAGATTTTCTATTGATTAATCTTCCATATTCATAAAGTTCAGGTCTTTTACATCCTATCACACTATAATGATTTAAGTAATCCCATCCATCAGCTAAATTAGATGAAGCATTCACAAACTCTAACATTTTTAATTCTTGTGCTGTGGGAGTTCCACCTGCAACCGAACCCATATAACCTGCGACATTAAATGGTTTATAAGTTTTAGTTGATATTGATTTTGTAATAGGAACAGGGAAACCTGGAAGCTTAGGATTACGGAAAATATCAACAGGGTCTCTAAAATTAAAAATATTTGTTTTTTCAACTTTTTGCAATTGTCTTGTTATTTCAGTCGCTATAAAATCAGGAGAATTAAAACCTAAAGGAGCTTCTATTTCTTGTAATTCTCTTATAATCCTATATGTATGATGTTCAGGAGTTCTTAGGTATTGTGGCGGAACTTTATATTCATCTGAAGAATTAGCCGCCATCGCTTCAGAAGAATTATAAGTATACTCTCTTATCATGATTGTATATCTCGCATTATCCTTTTTTACTTTACTTAATGACGCATTAGTATTCAAACCTGCAATCTGGTAATAATCATCATATAAATCATATGTATCAACATCAGCAGAATAAGTGTCCATTTTTCCAAATGGGTCAGCGAATGACATGCCCCTTGATTGAGTATCATTTGTATAAAAATTATCACTCTCTAATGTTCCTAGTTCACTATACCAGAAACGTCTAGGCAAATCAATATAATTATGACCATTAGCTGGAATAAAATAATTCATGACAAAAAATCCTTTATTATCAAAGATTTCTTTTGTTATAGATTTATAAGTTGCTCGTTGTTCATCTGAATTGTCAATTCTGCTTATAGCTACGCTAGCATTAGTTGTATGATTTGTAATTTCAATAGTTCCAAATGTTTTTTTAATTCCTAAACTTTCTCCTTTGATTTCTATACTTGTGGGCTGACCTGCTCCCCTTTCTGATATCATAGCTCCCTGAACTGAAACTTTATCTCCAGGATTTAGATGGATTATATCTTGTAAATTATTTGTCCATAATGCAAAGTTTTCATTATTATTAGATTTAGCTTCTTCACTATGTAATCTATTACATTCTACAACCTGGATATCAGTATACTCATTCATGATTATAATTATATCTTATATAAATATTTTATTTCGTTTATTTTAACTTAAACTTTTTCTTGTAATTCTTTATATTAGTACTCAAAGATGTTGATTCTCCCCATAGAATGTAGAAACTCAGAAAACCAGGTTTCATGTAATCACCAGAAGCCAGATCTTTCTTATGACGTTCTCTGTATTTATCTCGTCTTTTTTTGTCTTTATGCTGGGTATAGTCTTGATAACGGCTATCACCGAATTGCGAAGTTTTTACTTTCTTACCTTCGTCGTTGTAAAAAGTCGCTGTCCACTTTTTATTCTTAGCTGTTCCTTTTTCAATAATAATTTTCATTTAGAATAATTTATAAGTAAAGATATTTTTTTTCAATTTTCGTTTTTTTCAATCAAATTAAAATCTCTGCTATTTATTATTTCATGGGTAAAGGCGGAGCTAATCCATATCCTTTATGGTGGGCAAGTTCTGATGAAGAAGTTGTAAAAGACAAACCTAACAACCCTAAAAAAGAACGTAAAAAATATAATACTGATGATATTTATAAAAGTCAAAAAGAGAAGGAAAAAGAATACTGGGACAAATACTATGCACAAAAATCCTGGTCTCAAAGACGTAGAGAGTTTGAAAAACAATTTAGGGAAGATTTTTTAAATGGAAAATACTTTCAAGAGCCTGATAGCGAAGAGAATCATTTTTGTGATCCTACAAATAATGACATCCACCCAGTTTTTAAAATTAAGAAATCTTCATCAGAAGAAGATTTTAGAAAAGCTTATCGTAAACTAATTCTTCAAAATCACCCAGACAAAGGCGGTGATAGTAAAGTTTTTATAAATATTCAAGAAGCGTGGGAAAGAATAAAACTTCATTTTGCTTCTTGATTAAGATTATCTTTTAAGACGCTGAAAGGTCTATCCATAGCTTTCTCTAACATTCTATCATATTTATCACTAACTATAGTTTCACTACTTTCTACAAGATTTTCATATTCATCTTCATGAAATGTATAAAATATGTCTGAAACCCTATTAATATAATTACTATCTCTTTTATAGAAGTTAATGAATATTTTTTCACATTCTTCAATAACTTCATCCATTTTATCCCAGAAAGTATCAAGCCTTTGTTCATCTGTTTCCATATTTTCATAATCTTGAAAGATTGTATTTTTTGTTTTGATTACAGGTTTCTCTTCTTGTACTTTCTTCTTAGGCTCAGTTTTTTTCTCTGGCTTAGGTTCAGGCTTAGGCTCAGGCTCAGGTTCAGTTTTTTTCTCAGGCTTAGGCTCAGGCTTAGGCTCAGGTTTTTTCTCTTCTGTATTTTCATATCGTGCTAGTTTTTCTTTGAGCATTTTATTTTCTTCCATTAGTTGTTTAATAATTTTATCTTTTTCATCTAATTTGTCATTCATTTCATTTGCTTTATCTGAGCCGTTGTAATTAATTGACATAAGCCATTCTTTTTGTTTATTTTTATGATGGTTAATCTGCTTAAGTCGCCATAAAATAAATTGTCTGTATTTAGGCGAGTTGTCAGGGCGTTCAACTAAAATAAGCTGTTTTAATTGTCTTTTATAACACTTTTTAGCATTAGGATTTTTAAAAGCCATAGTGTTAATATATTCAGTTAAAATCTTATTGAATTGTTTATCAAAATCATAGTCAAAACCCTTGTATGGTTTCAGAGAATAGTAAGCATTAATTTCTTCATCAGTAATATTATCATGATTGAGAGATTTAGGAATTGTTGACATTATTATATATACTTAAGTTTACATATTAAATTATCTTTAAATAGAGAGTGTCAATCAGAGACACCCATACAATTATATGTAATCATATAGACGTATTATAGAGAGCTTATTTTATAGTGAGTGTTAATGAGAGACACCTTTATAATATTTAAAAATCGCGATTTTTAAGCGAAGCATACTAACGTTAAACAATTAATATTTTGATTTCTTTTCCACAGGATAGCTTCGCTTTTTCTTTGATTTCTTTTGATTCATATCAAAGATTTGTTTAGGATTTATTTTGTCAGGCTTGATTGCTTTTTCAACATCATGCTGTAAACCTTTTTTATAATTAGGGGTTTTAGTATTCATAGGCTTCATAGTTGTCTTTTTCTTGTACGGCATTTATATTATATTTTATTTTAATTTATTTTTATTAATAAATAAAATATCATAATTATTATAAAATGTCTTTAGTTATATGTTCTAATCAGATTGCAGACGGAACTGCTGAACGTCAAAATCAATCTATTTACAACGCATGGAGTTTCAGAAATCAATTAACTTCAACTTATAAAATCCCTGCTAATGCTCAAGTCGCTCTTCAAAGTGTAAAAGTAAATGTTGATGGTCGTATTGTTTTATCTCGTCAGAATAATGTATTTTATCAATATTTTGGAAAGAAACTTAATCTAGATGGAGCTAGTGAGCCACAGATTGAAGATACGCCATATCATCCTTTAAGGGTTGCTTTACTCAGAAGGACAGAAGTTAATACAGCTGTGAAAGAGTTTACTTTATCAGATTTCGCAAATAGACTGGGAGACCGCATGAGCGATAGTATTTATCATCCTAATTTACAGGATAAAACAAAAGTTGAACTTTTAAGGAATGCTTCAGGATTAGATTTCTTAGGTTATAAAATTACTCAGGATCAATATTTATCTGCTTCAAATGTAAATGGTTCTCTTACAAACGCTGAAAATCATTGGGATAATAGTAATGAAGCTCGTAATGGCTTAGGTGAATGGACTTATTCATCAAATGTTTTAACAAGAAACGCAAGTCTTGATAGGACTTTTCCTGCTGTTGCGATTCTTCCTGACAATCCTTTATCTCTTTCAGATGGAGAGATGGTTGTAAATATTTCAGGGTCTGGAGCTGATGCGAATGCGTCAGGGGCTGCTGTTCCTTTTCAAGTAGGATTAAGTAGATATTTCAATAATGCTACAGAAGCTGGATTTTATCATCCCTATTATTATGATGATAGTTTTGATTCTGACATGGACATAGGTGAAAGTGGATATATGGATTTTGCAGTTGGTAGAAATGATTTTGGGCAATTAATTTGTTATCATACAGCGTGGGATCAAGCACGTGGAAAAACAAGAAGATATGAAATTAAATACTGGGAAAATGCTTCATCCAGTTTTTCTGCTTTGGGTGATAGAAAAGATATGGATGATGAAAAATATGAAAAGGTTAGATTTACAGCGAAGGGAGAAACTATGAAAGCAGAAATATATAATGCTTCAGGGTCAGCATGGGAAACTATTACTGAATATTCAGGAGCAGCCACAGCAGCTAATAAAGATGCTCAATTTAATCCTATTCATCAAGCTTGCTGGTGTCTTCATCCTGTATTACAAATAGGAGCAACTAACACAAAGCAAAATGCTAAATTACATATTGAACATATTAAAACTCCACCTATTCAAGAATATGATGTCAAGGAAAAGAATAGATCAGGATGGTGGGAAACTATGGATTTACTAGGAACTCAGAGATGGTGTAGAGCTATAGAAAGTAGAGCAATTTTAGACACAAGTAATACAGCTGCTTTGTATACTCAAGTAGGCGTTAATGCTGGGTCTGGGAATAGAATCACAGGATTAAATAATGTTCTGATACTTGAGCAGAGTGATATTTATAAACCTTCTCGCGGTGCGAATGCTCGTCAGAGTTTAGGTTTCAATTCTGGTGTTGTTGATACTCCTGATAATTTCAACCCTACTGAGTTTCATTCAAACTTTGCTCCTTCATTAGTTTCATCTCAAGCCATGTTTGTAAGATTAGATAATTTCAATCAAAGAGTTGTTAATGCTTTGACTGGTAATAAATCTCAAATTATAGGACATCTCCCACGTTTTGATGCTACACAAACAACAGGAAGATTATATTTTGAACCTAATAACTTTGTATGGATTGATTTAGATAATCCTAATGAGATTTCAGTTTCAGATTTCAATATTTCATTCTGTTATTCTAATGAACAATATGCAACAATCTTAACAGGTCAATCAATAGTTGTTTTATATTTTAGGAAGAAGCCACAAGAATTAATGTAAGTATTGATTTATCAATCAACCCTTAGGGTAAATAGATTAAATGTTTAATTTTTTTTCTTAATTTTTTAATAATTTTTAATTATTTTTAATAATTTATAGAAATATTTTCTGTATATTATTATAAAAATGAATAGAAAACTTCCCCCACGCATTCAATTTGACTTTCAAGAAGATATCCCTAAACAAGAAATTAATGAAGGTGGGACAACTATTGACCTAGAAGAAGAAGAAGACTTTGATAGTTATGAAGCAGAGATGGCTGCTAAGATGCCTGAGATAGTAGAGAAACCTAAACCAGTCAAAGAAGATATTTTTGATTTACCTAATTTAGCTGTAAAACCTGATTATTTAGATATTGCTGATCCCCCTGAAGTTCCCCCTGTTGAAGCAACACCTACGACTAGACCTGCTAAGCAAAAGAAAGCACGTAAACCTATGTCTGAAGAACATAAAGCAAAGTTAGCACTTGCAAGAGAAAAGGCTATGGCTGTACGCAAAGCAAAAGCAGAAGAAAGAAAAGCCATGAAAGAAGTTGAAACAAAAACTAAACAATTAAGACAAAAGAAGAAAATTAAAGAAATGAAAGAATTAGAAGAAGAAGTTAATGATGAACCTAAACCTGTAAAAACTTCTTCACTTTCAGAGCCTTCTTATCCTGTTCCTACAATAACTAAAAAGGATTTAGAAGAAGCACAATTTGAAGCAATTTCAAAATATGAAACATTAAGGAAAGCAAGAAAGGAAGAAAAGAGAAAGCAACAAGCTATTGAGAAATCAAGAAAGGATTTAGTTGATAAACTGAAACCCACAGGCTATAGATACAGGGATGGCTCAAATAGATGGGATGCTTGTTATTAATTAAGGTGTTAATGATTGACACCTATACATTTATAAGAGTTCTATAGATATCATTTCTATATGAGTATTTTATAGCAGGTGTCTCTGATTGACACCATAAATATATTTCGTTTTAAAAATGTAATTCGTTTAAAAATAATATATAATTTAGATTATAAAATATAATGAAATCATGTTTAGTTTTAGGAAATGGAAGCTCTTTGAAAGATTTTGATTTTAATAATATTACAGGAGACTGGATTGGTTGTTGTTTAGCTTTTCGCTATTGGGATAAGATAAATAAATATCCTGATTATTATGTTAACGTTGATGAAGTTGTTTGTCAAAATCCTGAAGTAATTGATTTCATAAAAAAAGATAAATGCAAGATGTATTTAGTCAGTCAGTCAATTCAGAAAGTATGGAAAGATTATCCTAAAGACAAAATCATTTTTATTGAGCATTTAATGTGTGATCCTAGAAGTATTTTCAAATATATCAGAAACTGGTGTTCTGGTTCAGCTTCTGTTGTTTTAGCTTTAGATTTATATGAAGATATACATATCGCAGGCTTTGATTGTGATTATGTTGAGTTTATCCCTGAATGTGAAAAATTAGATGACGGAACATTAAGAATTGTAAAAACTCCTAAAAATAATCCTAATTACTTTTTTAATGATTATCAAAGGCAAGGAGATAAATATAATGTTCCTAATGGAAAAAGAGTTCATCTTCAATCATGGAAAGAGCTAAGTGAAATAAACCGCCATCTATCTGTTATGTTTCCTGAATGCAAAAGAAAGATTACAAATTATAATAATAAGAAATCTATATCAGAATATTTTGAAACTAAATCATTAAATTGTTTAGGGTGTCAATCAGAGACACCTTCAGAAAAATCAAGAATAGCTTTTTGTGTTCCTTCAACAAGTAATAAAAAGAACTGGACAACATTAGAAGAAAGTTATTTATTTAGTATTCTTTTACCTTCATTAGAAATATTATCTGATTTCAATATTGAAGTTTATATTGGTTATGATCATGATGATGAATTATATTCAACTATTAAACTTCCTAGTACCTACGGCAATAAAGATATAAAATTAAAATGGTTTTCTTTTGATTCAACTCATAAAGGTAATCCTTGCAAAATATGGAATAACTTAACAAAGAGAGCTATTGATGATGGAATTGAATATATACAAATAGGCGGAGATGATATCATGTATGATGGAAGAAAAGAATGGCTGGGAAAGTTTATTAAATTATTGAAGAAAAATAATAATGTGGGATATTCAGCTGGGTTCAGTAATAATGAAAATATACCCACACAATTTTTAATTCATAAAAAACATTTCAATCATTTTGGTTGGGTTTTCCCCCCACAAATACATAATTGGTTTTGCGATGATTTCCTTTATGGATTATATAAAAATCAAGGCTCATGGGTTAAGGAATATAAACATCATAATTTAGGCGGAGAACCTAGATACACTCCTAATAATGATAAGAAACTTTGTGAAATGTTAATCAAAAGACACAGAAAAAAATTAAAGAGTTTAAATTAAAAAAATAAAATATTAATCAATATAAATGTTAAAAGTTTTAGAATTATTTTCAGGGACTAAATCTGTTGGAAAAGTATGCGATCAATTAGGATTTGAATCAGTTTCAGTTGATTTAATTTTACCAGCTGACCATCAAGTTGATATTATGGATTTTGATTATAAACAATATCCTAAAGATTATTTTGATATTGTCTGGGCTTCTCCACCTTGTACAAATTATTCTAAGCTTCAAGATGCGTGGATTGGTAGAATGAGAAAAGGTAAACTATATACAAAAGAATTACAAGAAGAAGAAATGAAAGAAGATGATAAATTAGTTTTAAAAACTTTTGAGATAATAAATTATTTTAATCCTGAATATTGGTTTATTGAAAACCCAGCAACAAGCAGAATGAAAGATAGACCTTTCATGAAAGATAAACCTTTTTATAATGTTGATTATTGTATGTATTCAGACTGGGGATATAGAAAGAGAACAAGGATATGGACTAATAAGGAAGGCTGGAACAATAAACTTTGCGATGGTTCAGGAGCTTGTGGGAATATGGTTGATACTCAACATAAGAAAGTTTTAGGGAATGGATATGAAATGATAGATGGAAAAAAAGTTTTAGTAAATACTAAAGCTAAAAGATTACTTCATAAAACTAATTTAGGAAATACTGAAAGAAAACAAAAAACTATGGGAAATGGAACAACTCAATTAGATAGATACAGAATACCAGAAGAACTTATTTTAAGTTTATTTTTAGATTAAAAAAATAAAATATCATATAAAATATATAAATGCCTAAAAAGTGTCCTAAAGGTCATGCGGTTTGTAAATGCGACATGAAGAAAAAATCAATTCCTAAGGTTTTGAAAGTCAAGGATGAAGACCCTAATGAAAACTTTGATGATATCCACCCTAACTTAATGGCTATGCCCAGTCTAACTTTGATAATTGGCTCAGTTCGCTCAGGTAAGAGTAATTTACTCGTAAATTATTTTTGCAATCCTGATTTTTATAAAGATAAGTTTGATGTTGTAAAGTTTATATCAACTACGTTACACACAGATAATAAGGGAAAAATATTAAGTAAACATTTTGATTGTATAGATCATTATGAAGATGGAATTATTGAAGAGATAAAAAAAGAACAAGGTAAATATGATAAAAGTGAAAGACCCACATATGCTTTAGTTATGGATGATGTTTTAACAAAAGATTTTAAAAAGGGAAATCAAGTAAGTTTTTTCTCAACGCGATTCAGACATTATATTGATTTCTATATTATTGCGGTTCAAAGTTTCAGGGCTGTGTCTGGAATGATTAGAAATAATGCAACTGATGTAATTATATGTAAACAACAAAATCAAAAAGAACTTGAAAAGATAGCAGAAGAGTATGGGGATATGGTGGGCGGTCATGATAATTTTATGAAACTTTATGATGAAGCCCATAAAGATAGATATTCATTTTTATATTTGAAATTATCTGAAAATCCAGCTGAAGCGTACATCAGACACGAGAGAAAAATATATCCTACAAGAGATAGTGATGAAGCTGAAGAATTAGAAATTGATGATATATAAAATTATTTTTTTTGTAAATAGATTAAAATATTCTTATAATTATAAAATGGATTTATATGGAACTTCTGGACAAGCTATTGCTCAAGGCAATATGAGAACTCAGAGCGTTAGAGATTTAAATGATAAAATACGTCAACATAATCAAGAAGTAGCTGATAGAATTACAGGATTACAACAAGGATTAAAAACTTCTGATACAATTAAAGCTGCTTTAGACACAGGAAAAACTCTCTGGGAAGGTTCAAAAATGCCTGGGGCTATTCAGACATATAATGAATGGAGAGCAGATAAGGCGAAGAACGCGGCTAAGGGTTCTAATCCTGATACAGCCGCAAATAATACACTTAGGGAAAATGCGACACAAGGAGACCCCATGAGACAAGCGATGGGAGAGAATAATTTAACGGCAGCAGCGGGAGAAGAAGTAAGGGCAGAAGGTTCGCCTGCTGGGGCTTCATTATCTGAAGAAGCTGAAAGCGTAGCAGGTTCTAAAGGTAAACTTCAAAATGGAATGGAAAGTCTTTTAGAAGATGGACTTACAGAAGATGGAGTTGCTAAACTGGGGAAAGCCGCTGGGGCTATTGGTGGAGTTGCTACGATGGGAATGGATTTATACCAGGATTTTAAGGGTGGAAAAGGTTTTCATCTTGCTGGAGATAATTGGGAAGAAAAGACTGGAAATGCTTTATCTCTTGCTGGGTCAGCTGCTGATATAATTGGAACTTTCTATCCCCCAGCTGCAATTATTGGGGGAGTTGTTGACCTTGCTTCATCTGCTTTTGATGCTATAGGTTCTAAAGTTGAAGAAGATAAACAAAGTGATGAGTTAAAACAAGAGCAACAAAAGGAAACAGTCCAGGAAGTTTCAGCTCCAGTTCAACAAACAATTACAACAGGAAGAACTCAATAATTAAAAAATAACTTTTTTGATTTTTTTTTTTATTTATTTTATATCTGTATAAGTTTATAAAATATGTCTGCTTATTGGTCTGCTGATGATAGTGTCCGCGTCGGTGAAACAAAGATTTCTGTTCCTAGTGAAAATGGGCTTGATTACAACCCAGGGCAGAAGATACAAATATTCCTTGACCCATCCACAAAATACATGGATGGGCGAGACACGTATTTACAATTTAACATAAGTTTATCGCTTCCTTCTGGTAAGGCTCCTACTCGCCTTCAGCTTGATAAATGCTCTTCTGTTTTAATCAAAAATATTAGGGTGTATGATGGTTCGCGTGGTCAGCTTCTAGAAGAGATTTCTGACTACTCAACTTATGTTGCTGTAAAATATGATTATGATAAAGATAATAGTGTTGAAAACATGAGAGCATTAAAGGAAGGTTGCTCTGTTCATACTCCTGAAAATCGTGGAACTCAGGGAACTAGTAAATCTGCTATGGCGAATACTATAACTAATCCTTATTTTAAGTCAACAACTGGAAATCAAATTACGCCTTTTACAAATACTGATTTCCTAAAGGCTAAGGTTTGTATTCCGCTCCATACTGGTATTTTTGCTAATTCTGATACAATTTTCCCAGTTGGTATGACAAATGGATTATATATTGAAATTGATTTAGCACAAGCTGAAGATGTTGTTAAGCAGTTAGATAGTGTCCTTCGTGATGTAAGAACTCCACTCAATCCACACTTCCATAGTTTAAATGGTTCTTCTGCTCCTAACAACTGGGCTGCTGGAACAGCTACTACTAAGGTTTACATAGATACTGAAAACAACCTTAAAGGTGCTGATAGAGTTTCAAGGTTTCCATTTGTAGTAGGTGAAAAGTTTAAGTTCTGTAAGGCTGCGAATAATGCTTCAGGTTCTGCGTTTCATGGAGATGTTCCGCTAACTATTTCAGCTATCAATCTATCGGCTGCGGCTAATGCTTCTGCTGGTCTTATTGAAGTTCAATTTCAAAATGCTTCTGTCAAGGCTGGTGCTGATACAATCAATAGTGATTATGTTATGTATTCTACATCTGTTGCTGAAGAGAGTTCTTATGATGTTTCTTACAAGGTTTCAAATGTCAATCTAATTGTTTCTCGTGTTCAGCTTGATCCAGGATATGAGCGTGGAATGATTCAGAAGGTTAGAGAAGGTAAGGCTATTGAGTTTGATATTCATTCTCTTACAAATTATAAGCATAGTATTCTTGCGTCTGATAGACAAATTACTTTCCAGGTTTTTGCTCAGAATAGCAGGGCAAAGAGTTTGTTAGTTGTTCCGCAGGATAGTAGTGTTTACACATCTGCTCAAAAGATTTCTGCTTCTGGTACTTATGTTATTAAGGGTTCTAATTATTCTGTTGCTCCTGCTACTATCGCAAAGAACCCAGAAGATACATGCTTAGCTTCTAACCGCACAGCATACACAGGAATATGCGACCAGCTTTCTTCAATTCAATTTACGCTAAATGGAAAGCGTGTTCCATCGCGTGAAATCTCTACAAAGAAGATTGCAACTAAGAAATCCATAGATGCTTACCATATCTATGAAATTGAAAAAGTATTAGATAATTCTATGATCCAGCCTAGGAGTTTCAGCGAGTTCAATAATAACTTTATTTTTGGACGCGGTTTCTCTGCTGGTGGTCAGAATGGTGTAATGGATTTACGTGGTAAGGATTTAGCAGTCAATCTTAAGTATCTGACTGATACCGCACCTGACAAGCCTAAGCTCTTCCAGAGTTTTGTATTCCACCTAAGGCGTTTAGTTGTTCGTGAAGGTTCTGTTGAAGTAATCATGTAATCAATAAATATTTATCCTATTCATAATTTCTTTTTTTATATCAGAATAACCTTCTTTTTGTGTCGCAAAAGTTTCATTATGACAAATACATTTATAATCTTTGAAAAGTTTATTCCAGTAAATATCTAAATTATTATCTCTAGATTTTCCTTTTTTTAATCTTGATTCAATTCCTTCTTGTAAATTATTTATTAAATCATTATAAAGAGTATTTTTTACAAGATGCCCAGATGTCCATTCAGCTTGATAAACTCTACTAAAATTGTGATTTATCTTTTCTCGTTTCTTGATTAAATTACAAAGTAAAAGAATATCATATTCTAATTTTTTTATTTCATTTTTTTTAGCAAACAATAAATTATTTTGTTTCAAATGTTTTATTTGTTTCTTTGATAGTTCAGATTTATCCTTTATTTTTTCAGGGGTGTTAATGATTGACCCATAAGAATATTTCTCAGGTAATTTTATATTATTGAAATTATTATTTTTATAAAACATGAAATCATCTTCAAGAATAATAACTTTATCTAACTTTCTAGCTCTTGCTATTTGTAAACATATAATATGAGATTTTGCACATCCTATATATCCATCTTCATGTTTAATAGCTGAAACTCTTTCATAATCATAACCTTGTAAAAGTTTTTCCATATGTTCGCGTCTGTCTTTTCTTTCATCAAGATTGATGTAAAGTATTTTAGGAATTGATTTAGGTTTTCTTTCATAAACAACATGAAAATCTTTATTTGAATAAACTTTCTGAAATCCTAAATTAAAAAACTCTTTTTCAAGATAATCATAATTACAATAATCTGATCTATCTTTTTCTATGATAATGAGCCTTAAATTATCAAAAAGATTTTTGTTTTCATTATAAAAGGTTTCTAAAAATCCTTCGCAATCAGCAAATAATACATTAAAAGGTTCTTCAGGTAAAGAATAGTTAGGGGGATCAGTTATTGACCCACCCTTACAAGTAAAGGCTGCCCAGTCATTATTATCAGGAAAGTTTCTACTATCCTTGATTATTTTAAGTTTATTTTTGCTGATAGTTCCTTTAATAATATTAAAATGACAATTATTATTTTTCTTATTTTTTTCTAATGCTTCCCATACTCTAATATCTGGTTCAACTGAATATTGATGAGTTTTATTTTTTAGCTTAGAATTAATTGCACATGAAACTCCGCCATATCTTGCTCCTAATTCTAAAACAAAATCATCAGATTTAATATATTCTTTTGCTAATTTTATTTCAACTGATTCATATCGTTGATAATTTACTTTTTCATTTTTTTCGTTTACAAAGTTCATTATATTATAAAAATATTTTATTTATTTTTGTTTCTAATATTTTATATTTTATTTAGTATAAAAATATGAGTTCTCGTTATATTGAAATTAGACCTGATAATATCCCAGCTGATGGTAAAATCTCTTTCAAAAATGGTTTCCCTGTACTATCTTTTACTATTTCCGCTCAGAGTGGAATGTTAGATCCACGTTCTATCAGAATTGTAGGAGATTTCGCAGCTTACAAGGATAACCTTGCTACTCCCACTCCATTAACTAATGGAGACCATATTACTATGAATAGTCGCTTAGGTATTTACAATTTATTTGATACGTTAACTATTCGCTCTCAGCGTTCAAAGATGATTTGTGAGAGCATTAGACATTATGCAAAATACATGAACACCTATATGGCTTTAACTTCGTCTGCTCTTGGAGACCAGCTAGGTCATCTTTCTCAGACTTGTTTAATTCAACCTAATCCCACAACTTTCAGAAAATCAGTAATGGAAAGTCCTACAACTTCTGTGGCTCAGACTAACTCTTTTTCTGCCCACATTCCTTGCGGTTTTATTCAGTCTGGTAATATGGTTGATTTACGCCCTGATGCTTTTGGTGGAATTGTTATTGAGTTTTTACTTCAGCCTGATAGTAATGTTCTTTTCCAGTTAGCTGGAGATACTACTGGGATTGGGGACGCACACTATGAATTATCTAACCTTAAGCTAACCTGTGAAATACAAGACCCAGGAGACACGCCACCAGCACCTGAAGGAACTATGGATTTTAATACTATTACATCTCTCTATACTTCAATTAATTCTACTAATGCTCAGATACAATATTCTCTTGCTCTGCGTCAAGTTCATTCAGCATTTATGACTTTCATGCCTGTATCTAATATTAATACGTTAACAAATGATGGACAGGCTACAACTTACCCATCTGGTGTGGGTTCAAGTAAAACTGCACTCGCTAAAATCAAGAGAGTTCAGTTTCTCAAGGGGGGTGTCAAATATCCAGCAGATTTTGACTATGTAGCAAATACAGAAGAGACTGGGAATGAACTTTCGCAACTCCCTGATCCCCTTATTGTTAAGGGTTTAGTTGATGCTCTTGTTCCAGCATATGGAATGGGTCGTTCTTCTGCTTCTCCTGCTAACATGAATAGAAACTATAATATGACTACAAGCATAGCTGGCGAGTTTTCATACAACAATATCCCACTAGGTGGGTCTATTATGGGCTTAGGTGTTAAGTATGGTTTAGGCGGTGGCGAAGATTTCTCTATGGAGCAATTTGGTGTGAGTATTGATAGCGAACTTACAGCAGATAATCCTATCGGTGTTTATATTTTCATCAAGTCTGCGGCTCAACTTGTATACAACAGAAATGGAGTTCAGCTTAGTCAGTAAGTAATATCATAGATTGCTAAAGCTTATCATAGATTGCTAAAGCTTATTATCTATACCATAATTTTTGATTTTTTTTTTGTTTATTTTATATCTTTGTAAGGTTATAAAATATTGGACGTTGAAAGCGATACACAGCCACCGCCACCCACTCAATCAAGTGCTAAGCCCCTTGTCGGTCAGGATGATGGACGAACTCCTGATTTTCTCATGCTCCAGTCTATTCCTGTGAATTATGTACAGCAGTTAGAGACTGATTTGCTTGAGCCAGTTGTATTTAATCAGGGAACTGCAACTTCTGATGGTTTCTGCCGTTTTACTCTACAGAATAAGGGTTTCCTTCATTCTCATTCTAAGATTTTCCTTTCTCTGAAACTTGCTTCAGGAGCTAATGATAGTTCTTTCCCTATGCCCCACGTAGGAATAGGTCAAGTTGTAAAGAAGGCTGTTTTGAAGATAGGAAATAAAGCAATTAATGAAATTGATTCATGGCGTCATCTTTTCTCAGTTAAGTCTGCTCTAATTACAAATGAAAATAACCTTGAACGTGAACTTTATATGACTGGTCGCGGTATGGCTCATGATTTCAATTATACTCTAGGCTCTCGTTTTGAAGCTGCTGGATATGGTTTAGATAATGGGCTTGAGATAGAACAGACAGAAACAGGAACTCTAACAAATAGAAATATTCCTGAGTGGTTGCGTGTTAGTACTGATGAAAAAACAAATCCATCTCTTGCTATTGATTTATCTGATTTATTCCCCTTCCTAAAAGTTCATCAGCTTCCGCTTTACATGATTAATGAGCCTATTAATATTGAATTAACTTTCTACCCCCAGAAGGGTCAACGTATTCAGATTAAGGAAGGTTCTACTGCTGATATCAACTGCGAAATTGTAAGGGATGAACTTAAGTTCTGTGCTGATTACATTTTCTATGGTGCTACTGATGAGATGGAAAGATACCAGAACGCAAATCCAGAGATTAACTTTTCATTTGTTGATTATCGTGTAGTAGAACACAGCACAACTCAGGCGGCTGTTCGTCAGAGTGTTGTTCGCAATCTAGGTATGGCTAATCGCCTTGTTCCACGTGTTATTACTATGCTTAGTGATAGTAGTGTAAGTGAAGATGGTTTACTGGGTGAAGTTAATGCTCTGTCTCCGCTTGTTAATGCTTCTGGTGTTGTGGGGGCTACAACTAAGACAGCCTACAATCTCAAATATAATGATAGATTTGAATACACTACGGCGATTGATAATAACGCAAGGCTATTTAGTGAATTAACACATTCTGAAGGTATCCCCTTCATTACTCGTCAAGAGTTCTCAGATGAATGTAAGTATGGCGGTATTAATGCTTCTTATGCTGGTCATGACCAGGATGCAGAGCTTACTGGTCAATTCTTTTACATAGGAACTAAGCTAACAAATGGGCGAGTGGGTCAACGTGGTATTGATTTATACATTACTGGTGATTTTCCAGCAGGTCTTGATGTTATGCGTAGTTTCTGTGAATATGTAAGGGTTGCTACACTCAAGGGCGGTATGTTTGAACTCTATAATGCTTAAGGTGTTAATGATTGACACCTGGATATTTATAAGAGTTCTATATGTATCATTTCTATATGAGTATTTTATAGCAAGTGTTAATGATTGACACCTTTATAATTTTTGATTATTAAATTACAAAATAAATATCTATTGTAAATATAAAATGGATTTAGGACATTTGTATAGATATTATAATATTTGCGATAAATGTAGCAAATGGAAAAAACTTTATCTTGAAGAGAAACAAAAATATGAAGACTTAAAGAAATGGACAGAAGAGCTTTTGAAATCTAATCAAGAATTACTTGATAAATTAAAATAATCTTTTTTAATTTTTTTTATTTAAAATATTAATCTTAATATATTTATAAAATATGAAGATTAATTCTGAAAACATGACAGAGAAAATACAAGAAAGCAGACCTAATTTAAAACCTAATTCTATCAAGCAATATGAAACTCATTTGAATAAATTAAAGAAGTTATTTGATAGTGATAATTTTGATTTTTTATCTGATCCTAAAAACGTAATTGAAAAGTTAGAAGATAAACATTATACAAGTAAAAGGAATACATTAAATGCAGTAATTATATTTTTGATGGCTTTGAACCATGATGATAAATATAATGATTTAATTGATTCATATCAAAAGATAAGAGATGAGCTTAATGACAAATATTTAGAAGACCAGCAATCTGGGAAAATATCTGAGAAACAAAAAAACAATTTTGCTGAGTTATCAGAGATAGTGTCTATGATTGACACGATGAAAAAAGAAATAGTAAAACAAAATCTTAAGAATAAAGAAACTTTAACAGGAAAAGAAAAAGAGCTTCTCATGGTTTATACTATTTTCTCATTTTTAGTAAAGTATCCTTTGAGAAATGATTTAGCTGGAATGAAATACATTTCAAAAACAAATTATAATAAGTTAACTGAAGATAATAAAAAGGAAGGCAATTTCCTTGTAAAAAATAAAAACAAATTAATGGCGATTTTGAACGTCTATAAAACAAGCAAAAAGTATGGGGAAAAGGTAATTGAAATAAGCCCAGAAGTTTCTAAGGTTTTAAGAATGTATATCAAGCTGACTGATAAGAAAGTAGGAGAAGTTTTATTTACTAATAGCAGGGGTAATCCTATTACAAGAAATGGGATTTCTCAACTATTACTAAAAACAAGTAAAAATTATTTAGGTAAGAATATTAGTACAACTATGGTTAGAAAGATAGTTGTATCAGATAAGTTTGCAGATATCAAAGAAGAACAG
>Ga0099846_1000235_pt1 | contig 22711 bp, 27 predicted proteins | sample CB_VirMetaG_FD_78180 | JGI IMG/M metagenome (GOLD analysis project Ga0099846, IMG submission 78180) | Freshwater to marine saline gradient viral communities from Chesapeake Bay - CB_1504_1 Viral MetaG | ecosystem: Environmental > Aquatic > Marine > Coastal | place: USA: Chesapeake Bay... | reverse complement strand
TATGATCGCTTCCCTCTAGTCCTCCCTTTCGGACCTGCTCCTGGGGGATTCTATGGTATAAATCTCCACTACGCTCCCTATATGGTAAGAGCAAAGATTCTCGGAGAACTCTTAGATTATACTGACAAAAAAATAACCAATGACAGTAAAATCAAAATGTCATATGATCTATTAAATTCCATCAGTTATTCTAAAGAAGTGAAACCTTGCATCAAACATTACTTGACTGCACACGTGCAATCTAGATACATGAAAGTAAATCCAATCGATTGGAAGGCAGTTATTTTCTTACCAATTGAATCATTCGCGAAAGTCAATAAACAAGAAGTATTCAGGGATTCTAGGAGCAAGTATTAATGGCAAAATTTAATCTTGATGACTTTAAAGGTAAGGTTTTTTCTAAAGACTTAGCACGTGCCAACAGATTCGAAATTCAAATAACTCCTCCTCCGATTTTAGGCGGGAACCAAGGTCTTTCTAGAACAATCACACTACTGGCAGAAGATGTAATGCTTCCTGGTATAATGGTTGGAACCAGACCGTTCAGATTTAACAATCTGAACGAGCAGCGTGCACATCTAATTGATTACATGGGCGATTCTGTAACTTTCACGTTCCTTTGCGATACAGAGTGGTCGATTAGAAGTTTCCTAGAAGAGTGGATACAAAAGATGATCAACCCTTCCAATAGATATGTCGAATATCCTGAACAATACTACTCGGTCATAGAAATTACTTCTCTGGATAAAGGAGACAACGAACTTACTGGGTGGAAATTGGAAGACGCATTTCCTAGGTCTCTTGCCCCAGCACAGTTCTCATCAGGGAGTCCTGATCCTGTTAGACAACCTTGCACATTCTCGTTTACTAAGTGGCAAAGATATACCCCAGAGAGTCCAATAGGTCGTCCAGAAGAGCCAACCGTTCCAACCATACCAGTTTAAATATAGGATTTTATTATGACATTACCTACTATTACTACACCAACATTTGACATTGAGGTGAAATCTCTCAAGAAGAATGTTAAATTCAGACCATTTTTGGTCAAAGAAGAAAAGATTCTAATTCTTGCCGGAGAAACAGAAGAAGTAACTGAAATGATCAATGCCATGCGCGAAGTCATCAGATCTTGCGCTAAAGAAGAATTAGATGTGGATTCTTTACCATATTTTGATATTCAAAATATCTTTATCAGATTAAGAGAACAATCGATCGGAGCAGTAACTGACTTTATGTTGATCTGCGGCGAATGTGGGCACAGGACAGCAACACAGTTAGATCTGTCTCAAATACAAATTACAGAGCATGATGAGCACACAAATAGTATTTCTCTAACTGATGAAATTGGTGTGGTAATGAAGTATCCCAAATTGGATGCCATGGTCGATTATAAGAAACCTGCTTACGATCTTGTCGCAGAAAGTATAGACAAGATCCATACCAAGGATGAAATTTTTGAGGTTTCTGAATACTCGAGCGAAGAGATATCTTCATTCATAGATTCTCTAAGCAACAAGCAGTTCGAGAAACTGGTAAATTTCTTTGAAACTGCTCCGAAAATTGAACATGTCATCGACTATACATGTGGGAAATGTGAGACCAAAAACTTCGTCGTGGTAGATGGTATTCAAAATTTTTTCGGTTAACCCTTTCTCATGATAATTTGATGAATTTTTACAAAGTAAACTTTATTTTGCTTCAAGAACATAAATATAGTTTGACTGAAATTGAAAATATGATACCGTGGGAAAGGGAAGTCTACATTGGTTTATTGGCAACGCATTTGAAGAAAAAAGCAGAAAAAAACAATTAAGGATAGATAATCCGTAATGGAAAACAAACAAACTTTCTCTGACTTCGTAGCACTACTACAACAGAAAAACGCACAAGCAGAAGACTCTGTTGGTGGAGTAGAACAACTCGAACAACTCGAAAAGTTAAATGAAAGTGTTACCAGAATCCGTGAAGATTTGAAGAAGAGGGTTTCCGGAGCCGCCTCTATGAATTCAATCGGCGTTGCTTCTGCTCCTCTTCAAGAAATCGTAACCAAAATTACCGAATCGATTGAAGAGTCCAATGTTTCAGGCGAGACTCTCGAAAAACTGTCTGAAGAGAACAGAAAACTTGTTAGTGAGTTTAAAGAATCTCTAGAAAAACTATCAGATAAGAATTCCAAAGAATTTCAAAAAGCATACGAAGCACTAGTAGATGCTGCAGACAAACTTTCCAAGTCAGATGATCCGACAGTTAGTGGGTTCGGTGCTTCTGCCAAAGAAAAGTTAGTTGATGCCAAACTTTCACAGGAGGGGTATAAATTACGAGGTGAAAATGACACGATCGCAAATCGCATTAGACGTTCTTTTGCGAGACCCGAACAAGTTGATCCCACAACTGGTGTTGCTAAAATCGGCGGTTTTAAAGGATTGGCAAAGAATATTTTCGCACCAAAAGAAGGTGGTTTAATTGATGACATTTTCACATCAGACGAAGACAAAGTAGCACGCGAAAGTAGAAGACAAGAATTTAGACTTGCCGAAGAGCAAGCAACACAGGCAGATATTAGTCGTGTTTCTGAAGGGATGCCCGATATATCTGAACCCGAAAATCAAACACCCGAATCTACAACACCGGCTGCAGTCATAGAAACACCTAAATCACCTGCATCTTCGGATGAAGCGGAAATTAAGGCTGGATTATTTGAAGATCCAACCAAAGAATATCAAGAGAAGATCGCCGAAAATAGCGATAAACAAGTTTTATTATTGGAACAAATTTTAGAAACTCTTAACAAACTGGGGCAAGTGTCTGAATCCGGTGGTGCTGCAGAATCGGGCGAAGAATCGGGCGGTGGAATGGGTGGACTCGGCATGGGCGCACTGCTCGCAGGTGGTGCGTTTGCGTTGGGTCGCGGGATCACTCGTGGAGTAAAAGCAGTTGGTAGAGGCGTAGTTGGCGCAGGTCGAATGGTCGCTCGTGGTGCTGCAGGATTAGGTCGTGGTGCGCTTGCATTGGGCACAAGAGCAGCGGGAGCGATAGCAGCGACCGGAGTGGGTGGTGCTGCAATAGAAGGTATTTCTGGTGCTGCTAGAACAGCACAAAGTATGGGTGGCGCTGCTATTAATACTGCACGAGGAGTTGTAGGAACTGGTGTTCAAGCAGCAAGTAGAGTAGCAAGCAACGCAGGTCAAATGCTAAGTGGTGCCGCTAGAACAGCACAAAGTATGGGTGGCGCTGCTATTAATACTGCACGAGGAGTTGTAGGAACTGGTGTTCAAGCTGCAGGTAGAGTAGCAAGCAACGCAGGTCAAATGCTAAGTGGTGCTGCTAGAACCGCTGGTGGCGCAGTCGCAGGTGCTGCTAAAACTGCTGGTGGCGCAGTCGCAGGTGCTGCTAAAACTGCTGGTGGTGCTGCCGTCAAAGGTCTTGGTATGGCAGCAAGAGTCGCTGGTAAATTAGCAGCACCGCTCGCCATCGGTATGGCGGCGTATGATGCGTTTAAAGGATTCAACGCAGATGAAAATGCTACGACCGGACAAAAATTCCAAAATGCTGGCAGAAACGTTTTAAGTGGATTGACATTTGGTCTTGTGGATAGCACTGAAGACAAGATGGAAGATGGTTCTTATCAATTAGACAGATTGGTCGAGAAGGCAGAGGATGAAGGTCTTTACGACAAGGATTATTTGGGCGATTCCGAAATTGATAAATCTAAACTTGCCAAAACTACAGACATAGAAATGCTCAATGCTATACTTGCTGATGATGACTTGAACGAGGAAGATACTGAAGCAGTTCAAGCAAGAATCCAGGCGATTCAAAGCGGAGAAGCGGATCTATCACCCAAAGAACAAGAAGAGAAAAAGAAAGAAGAATCCGAGAAAGAATCCGAGAAGAAATCTGGTGGGGTAATGAGCACCATCGGTAAAGGATTGTTGGCGGCAACTCCAATTGGTGCTGCAGGGATGCTCGCAGATAAAATGACAGGTGGTGCTGTAAGTAATGCGTTCGGCGGTCTTTTCGGTGGGGCGACCGCTGCGGGTTCGCTTGATCAATCTGCACCATCTAGTTCCAGTGGGATGCTAGGTGGTCTGGGTGGAGTTGCTAAGGCTGCATTGTCTGTAACACCAATCGGAATGGCAGCATCAGCACTTGATAACTTGACCTCTGCTGCATCTCCAACAACATCACCCAATATTAGTGTTCCTCCACCGACTGTTATTACACAGGGTGATGGAGGTGCAAAACAAGTTGCAGAAACATTGGCACAACTTGGAAATATGAAAAATGTAAGAGCAAATGATAGTTCTTGGCGAAGGTTCCAAGATAGAAGATCATTCGGATAAAAAAAGAGGGGACCGAAATCCCCTCTTTTCTTTTTTAGTCATCAGCAAGATTTGCGAAATAACTCAGAGTATCCTCATCATCATCCGCACTATTCCACGGTGCAGTTTCTTCCTGCGTGGAGCGAGCAGTCGGTGCTGACTTCAAACGAGTCTCGACGAACAATTCGTCTTCGGCATCAAGAGGTGTGACCTTTTCTGCAGTAGGAACACGAGCGCCACCGCCCGAAAGAACTGCATTCAACTTCGCCTTGAGATCATCATAGGACTTGAAGTTCTTCGGATCGAGGAATTCCTGCAGAGAATGCTGCTTGTTCCAGATTGCCTCAATATCATCATCATCATCGGATAGTGCGCTAGGACCATCAAATTCAGACTTGTCATAGTTGCGATAACCTTCAACTTGACGAATCTTCAGTTTAAAATCAGCACCATCCCAGAAGTCGAATGGATTGACAGGTTTCTCGTCTTCAAAAGTGGGTTGCATAACGTCCTTGATCTTGTCAAAGATCTTCTTACCATACTTGTAAAGGAAAACCTGACCCTCGTTTGCGGGGTTGGCAGGATCTTTAACTACGAGAATGTTGGAGTAGTAAGAGAGACGACGCTTCTGCTTTCGAGCGATTTCCTTATTCGCTTCGATACCAGAGTTCCAAAGTTCCGAGTTAAGTTCCATAACAGGGTCGTCGCGATTGAGGGTGCTCAGAGAGTTCTCAATATACCACTTACCAGTCGGACCTTGGAATCCATGATCCCAGACCCGAACCCATGGAAGATTCTCGCCCTTTGGTGCGGGGAGGAAGCGAATCACAGCATAACCATTACCTGCCTTGTCGACAGTTGGTTTCCAGATGCGATCATCGCCCTTGCTGTTGCTTTTGTTTTCAGAGATAGACTCAACTGCTTGCATGAGAGAGTCAAAGTTACCGCGATTGCGGCGAAGTTCAGATAGTGAATTAGTCATACAGTATATCCTTTATATGCGTTGTATATGCGGTGTTTAAAATTTGTATTCATCATATTCGTCAAAGTCATCATACTCATCCTCATTGGAATATTTATAATACTGCTTACGATGCTTTCTGGGTTTCTTCATATCTTTTTCGTTGCGGCGAATCTTCCCATACTCGTCGTAATTCTTTCTTGAGTGTGTATTGCTCATTGTCTTAACTTTCCATCACTCCGTTCTTCTCCTGTAAATAGAGGTGATTGAATTTATCTTTGTCAACACTAACAAAGATCTTGTATTTCTTGATCAGATGAATAAAGTCTTTCCAAATAATATCATCCGCCAAGAACTCGTTTTCTATAGAACTAACATACCCTAGTTTTTCCAAAATAGCAATAGATTCTATAGAAATTTTTTTACCCAAATACAATTTTAATATTGCTGGGTGTTTACCATCTTCAAAGTAAAACGGATCACCGTCTTTGAACATTGTTTGAAGATCTTCTTTAAATTGATAAGTCAGGCGCTGCATTCTCGTCTGCCATTCTTTATAATTCTGTTCTGCTTCTGAGTCGAACACCCCACCCCATCTGTTTCCCGCGACGAAATTGGCAACCAAGAAGTCGATAATCTCTTTTTTAGTTTTGGTCTTTGCCATTTTGCGTATGGAGAAAAGATCATTCCGTTTCAAGAATGCTTGTCTGCTTGGTCTAACACCACCTCGCGTCTTGGTTATATCATATTTCTCATTGGTAAAGTGCAACCGAAGAGCGAGGTATAATCTATAAACCTCATAAGGATCCATCAGATCGGCAACCTCTCATTGCTACCTTTGATTAAGTGAAGACGAATCGCTTCCGCTTGAAGTTTATCCTTCAACGAAGTACTAATCATCGAGGAAACTGATTCAAACTCAATCTCCTCTTTCTGACAATAATCCACCAAAACATCCATTACTGGTAAATTATATTCTTTGGCAAGTTTCTCGATATGAATTGAAAATTCATTCGCAGTCTTGAATTTCTTTCTTCTCATATCAAGTTCTGTTTCTTCTATATTGATAAAAAATAAGTCTTCCACTTTATGTCATCCCATAATAACGCTTACTATTTAGTCGCTTGTAACAATCCACTTCAGAGAGTAGATAATCGAATATTTGTTTTCTTCTCTGGTAACCAGAATTGGCAATCGCACATTTGAATGCCTCGAAGCAATTTTTAGAAAGAGTTTTATCGCCCAGAAAATCAGTCATTTTATTTTTATGTTCGTATTTGATACTGTTTTCATCTAGAAATCTACTCAGGTCTGATAAATCAAGAATTATAGTATCTGGGTATTTCTCCGCCAACATTTCTATATCAGTCAACCAATTACCGATGTGAAACTGCCAACGGTGACTATCCATTTCTTGGTCTGGAATCCACTGTCGAGGCGACATCTTTATGCATCGCTCGAACATCCTGGACCAAATAGAAGCATTTTCTATAAATGAAACATCAGCATTTTGCTCGATCATTTCTTCTATAAATGGTCCTGCTACGATTTTTACAATAATTTCATACAGACCACTATACATCCTTGACCATGGTTCGCGAATAATTGCCACTATTTGCTTTCCTGTCAATTCTTTCCTCTCGTCTAAACACATTAGAGAACGTTCTCTGAGTGGAGAATAGAATTCCTCGTGCACCGTAACGTCAACAATATCTGGGATGGTGTATAAAGTTCTAGTACCAGTTTTACCTGCTGCATAGAACAAATAATCACTATTCTCAAATACCATCATATCAAGATTTTTCCACCCTAAGATTTAAGATCCATCGTTCAGAACCTTCTATCGTAGTAACTCCATGAATACGAGAGTAATCATATAATACTCCATCGCCAATGTCAAGGTTTATTTTGCGTCCTTGAATAGTAAGTTGCCCGCCAGAGTAGGAATTAGGATCATTTAACTGGATAATTAAACCTGTGTTACTGTGACCATCTATTGGATGCCATGTATCATAATGGTCTTTTATACAAGAACCAACAGGATATTGCATAATCCTAAACGCTGCGGTTTTAGTATTGGGGATTCTATCATAGATTATATCGCAATACTTTTGCGATTCGGTTTCAGATAACTGATGAAGAAAGAAAGTTACAGGCGATCTTCTTGAGGAAGTGAGTTTTCTTTTCGTTCGAACCCCAGCAAACGTGTCGTATTCCTCAGATAATGCAGGAGTCATTTCTATTAACTCCTGACAAATTGCGGGTGTAAAGATATTTCGATATATCTCCACACCCGCACTCACGATTTCTTTATCCATTCAGAAAATCTAATCCTTATTTTTGCCGATAGAAAATATGCCTACCGATCTTAGTCACTTTTCTTAGGTTGTACCATCCAGGATTCACATAATCCGCATGATACCACATTACGTTGTCACCAATTATATTACTATGATCTATCTCTTCTGTCAATACTTTTTCAGCGATCTTGAACGATTCTTCGTAAGCAACAGGATTAGGTTTGCGTTTACGAGAACAAGTCCATGAGAACTGGCAAGTACTGCGAGTTCTCTGGTATACGACAGAACATATATTTTCTGGGAATTTGTTGCTTGACACTCTATTGAGTGTCACACCAGCAACTGCAATTTTACCATTTTGAGATTCGCCTCTAGACTCGTAATAGATATTGTCAGCAAGGCATTTAAGTTCCCGTTGATCAACAGGAGGAACTTGGACGACGACTACATCATTCGGAGTTGGTCGTCTCTCACTAGCAAAAGAAATATTCGCGGTAGATAATAATGAAATCCCAAGTAAAGAAATTACGAATACAATCGGTTTCTTTAATTGCGTCATTAGTTTTACTCTTATTGTTGTACTCGAGAGGTTATTAGTCAGTGACTCCCCACACTGAAAACAAAATGTGGGGTTTTCTGTTTCTAGGAAACCCCACGGAACCCAATGCTAGCTTAAGCTGCTAGAGCAAATGAAACGTTATTATCGTTTGCATTTATGTTTAGTGGCACTTTGCCAAGCAATCAGTCTCGAACCGCCCTATTCCACGTGTATCGATTCCCAGTAACACCCCCATCATAGATGCACCCAACGACAGCAGTTTGCAACCCGCTATCTAACCCGTCGGAAGGTGACCATGGATACTCCGCATATATGTATTGATTGGCGGATGCATCTATGGTGGAGGTGGGGGGATTCGAACCCCCGTCTACTCCGTTTTTATTGTTGATTGTCATCAACTGATATTTTATTTATACTTTATTTTTTAAGTATAAAAACAGTGTTAATACTTGAGTATTCATCTAGCAATACGGTTTCATAATTGACACTATTTAGATTAGATAAATGATAAAGGAAGTCTTTTCCAAAGACTTTATAGTGATCTTCTTGTCCAAATATTTTTTTTCTCTCTGCGTCAGAGGATAATAATTCTCCTCCACAAATAGTGTGTTTTATATGTTTATAAAACGGGATAGTAAAAATAACATAACCACCAGTCTTCGTAATTCTAATCATTTCGTTTAGATGATCTATATGATTACCTGTTAAATGCTCTAACACATGGTTATGCAGAACTAAATCAAATGCGTTTGAATCAAACTGTAATTCTTCATCTAAGTCTAATTTTACACAGTCTAAATCAAATGCGCTTTTATAATGATCTATGTTAGTATCAGCTAAGACATAGTTTTTATTTTTAACTATTTTTTTAATAATGTTTACTAAACATGGTTCCGGTGCTAAGTGCAAAATGTTTGATGTTGAATTAATAATTTTTTTATTTTCTAATACAGTATAAACTGCTCTGTGTCTTTCTAGACTACCACATCTTGTACATCGTGCGTTAATACGATTGTTAAAGTCTGTAAAACTGGTAGATTTACATATAGAACAATTCATTTCAGTCATCTACTTCGTTTTTATTGTTGATTGTCATCAACTGATAGATTATTTATACTTTATTTTTTCTCTAATGTCAAGCTCTTTTTTCGCTCTTTATACCATAAATCAGAATAAAATGTCTCTCGATAATCTTCGAACCATGGTCCACCATCTGTGTAATGAATCGCCTTTGGATTTTCTAGATGATAATATCCATCGAGGCAATTCCAGTCTAAAGGAATACTTCCGATGTTATTTGCATCAGTCCAATTAAACTTATGAAAATCAATACCCCTTGGATGATTGTTTAACCATTCGGGTGTCAGTTTGGAACAATCATAGTGTTCGTTATTGAAGACCATCAAACTCGACCAGTTTTTCATTTCATAAGAATTTTGAGAAATATTGTCCATCTTTAATGCAGACTTAGGAATATAAGTTGGGTGCTGCGCCACCCAAACTGCCTTTGTCGGATCCATCTTCGCGATCTTAATCAACTCATTGGGATCTTCTAAGAATAGAAAATCGCAATCACAAAAAATAGAAAATCCTTTGTATCCTGACAGATAGGGAACCCAAAATCGTGTGAATGTAAAATCAGTCGACTGCGGTTCTCCAAAATTCCGAGAATACTCTGGGATATCTGCGCTGGAGAGTTTATAAACTTTAAGATTGCTTCTAGATTCAACTGAGAACTTACAAACATCAAATGCTTCCTGTTCTCTGGAGTCATGTCCGACGAAAATCATTTTAGATATTCCTTTAGATCGAGTTCTGTTTTTTCAATCAGAGAAACGCTCGTATCAATTATCGCTTCTAATTCCAAAGTTGGTTCTTCTCTTCTTACACACCATGGAAGACAACGGTCAGTTAACTTGTCTGATGAATATATCAGCATCGGTGCACCGATCCACTTCCCCATCCAGACAGCACTACCATGATAACCTATGAGCAACTTACTGCTTTGAATTAATTCTGCCAATTCTTTTACTGGTGTATCATAACCAACCATCTCAACTTTATGGTTCTTGCGCAGTTCTGTTATATAATCTTCCCACTTACCTGCCAGCGGATCCTTCCACATCTTATGTTTGGCATATTCGGAAAATTGTTTTTTGTTATTAAGAGAAGAAACCACAACTATGTGATTGCCATCCCCCGTCCACCTATATGTGTCGCTAAAACGAAGATTGTGCAATCCAAGATTTTTATCGAAATAATTTGTATGATTATATTCTATAGACTGATTGTAAACGTGTTGCATGGTTACACCGTCTACTCGTTCAGTGTGTGTAAAAATAAAATCTGCTCGTTGATCGATAGTCTCGGGATCTTGTGGTTTAAATTTTGTTCCAGGAGAATGCCCCCAGAAAAATTTCAAATTCACATTTTCTTTTCGACGAAGAGACTCGTTATGCACATAACATATAGGTGATACAATATCACCATATCCGATCTTACCCTTCCATTCGACTTCCATCAATCCTCCCGATTCGATGAAGAAGATTAGCGATTGGTGTTACATCTGGATGCGAATCTCGTTCACTGAACCCCTCGGTGCGAAGACAATCAATCAAATAGGAATGCAATGCTCTCTTAATCAGAGGATAATCCGCTGGAGCAAAAGTGCCGCCTTTAAAGTCACTCATAATATTTTCTCCTAAAAAAATCTACCAGACTCAAAGTAATCACGAGTATTTAGTAGTTTTTTAACCCAGTTATCACGCTTCTCTAGGAAGATCTGAGGTTCTGATTCGTGATCGACAGCAATACCGATTACTAGATTTGGCACAGGTATACCTGTGCGTTCTTCATACATGATGGAATATGCTGTTGCTTGAAGAAAGTAACTTTCAATCCAATCTTTTCTCTTCAGTTTCCTAGAAGTTTTGAAGTCGATAATTGCAAGTTTACCCTCAAACTCGGCGATACAGTCTACACGACCTGCCATGCGAAGGTGGTCGCTGTAAAGAGCAAGTTCTTGTGCATGAATATTGTTAATGCGATTAAGAAATTTCTTGTAGTCTTCGAAGAGTTGTGCGTTGAAAGGATCAACTTTCTGCTCTTCGTATGTTTCAGAAGTTATTTCCTCGTTGCCGAGATATTTCTCAACCAACGTATGAATCTTGGTGCCACGTGTAGCAGCAGTCGAAGAAATACGATTCGCTTCTTCTTCGCCAACACGTTGGCGCCATTCTTTGATTGAATCTTTGCTAAGAACTGAGAGAACAGTGGTAGCAGAAGGATATGCTACACCAGAGGCATTAACATAAACTCTGCTACCATCTTCGTTCGTGGTTGATTGGGCGAAATCTTCATATTCATATATCGTTTTAAACATCATATACTCTTATACTATAAAATTGCGAAAAAGTCAAGCCTTTTTTTTTACGCTGCAGTTCTTTCTTCGTATTCCATTCTCGCGATGAGATATTCCTTGACAATATCTGAACGCACGATATCGTCCATCGTAAATTCCACCGATTTGAAGGATGGCATCATGTCGACGATCTTCATGAATTTGTGCAATCCGCTCGTGTCAGTCCTTCTATATAGGTCTGTCTGACGGAAATCTCCACAGAAGATAATTTTGGAATTAGACCCAACTCGAGTCATGATAGAATTAAGTTCCATGTCGTTCATATTCTGGCACTCATCAACAATGACGATTGCATTGTCCAAAGTTAATCCACGAACAAACGAAGTGATCATAAATTCCACTGACTTTTGTTCCATTAATCTTTGAAATGGTTGAACATGATTGAATAGATCGGCGCATATATCGTGATATGGTAACTGATAGACTTCGGTCTTTTCATCAGCGCCACCAGGAAGATGCCCAATTTCCCTCGATGGGACTGCCGACCTTACGATAACCACTTTATGAAATTCTGTGTCTTTTTGTAAAACTTCGGATAATGCCTTATACAAGGCGATGTATGTTTTTCCCGTACCAGCAGCACCATGTAATAATATTGCTGTTTCTTGTTTATCGTAAAGATCAAAGAATGCTGCTTGATTGAATGTTAATGGCTTTATATCTTGTCTCATATCTGTCATGAGAACTTTACATTTAGAACTTTTCTCCTGATTAGAAGTATCCACGAGGTGAAGAGAGGATTTTTTTCTAGTCATAACATTCCTTTGCGAGAGTTACTTAGTTACAAAAAAATGGGGCAGCGGTGGAACCGCTACCCCATGAGTTTAATTGTTTATGTTTTTATTTTTTCTCTGCATACAGGTATTTATTCAAGCAGCAACCTCATACCACTCTGGAATCGATCTTTTTTTCCAATTTGCCATTTTATTTTTCGCGCCGATATAATAGTTACGATACGACTGAACAGAGTCAGGAACTTTGTATTCGTCGGGCATAGCAGGGGTGGGTTGCGTGAAATAACCTACGGGAATATTCGCAGGTGGTTTGCGCAACCAATAGACAAGACGCTCGGTAGAATGATGCTTGCCATAACGATGAGTGTATTCTAGCAGCAGTTCCTGGAACAAACACATCAACCAGTTGTAGTTGTTGTTAGACTGACGAACCCAGACAGCGCTTGGGTGATTAACGTGCGATGCCTTGTATAGATGCTGCTCTAAATCTGGATCAGGCAATCGCCAACGTTTAATTCTGCGACCGGAAGACGCATCAATATATTCTGTGCCGTCTAGCATACGATGCGCAGTCGAAAGTAACTGAGCATATTCGAGAATCATCTTCACAACATGCTTGTCGACGTGCATCTGAGCACAGATTTTAGGATCGGGATGTAAGTAAAAAATATTCATATTCAAATATCCTCAAAGGTGATCTCTTCAATATTATATTTGATAAGAGATCTCAATTCATTTTTCACTGCTTCACTTAGTATACCTGACTCTATGGCAAAGTCAAGGGATTGTCTGATAAAAATTGGATCTAACGTCGAAAGATTTTCTTCATTTATTTTTTCTAAACATTTGGGGAATATGTTTAATGCAGCAATAACGCACTCTACCTGAAACTCGGTAAAGAGTGATATTCTATATCGCCGAGGAATCAGCGGATCTTTAGATGGAAATTTTACTACCTCACCCATAACTCTATTTATTATGTGAACACCTTTACGCCATACTTTTGCTCAAAACTTCTGGCATCTTCTTCAGTATTCACAATAGGTTGTCCCTTAATGTTTAAACTGGTATTTAAGAGCATCGGGCAACCCATTGTTTTTAAACGAGTTTTTAACAACGAATATAACCCAGGATGCTCTTCTTCTGTCACTGTCTGGACGCGACTTGTGCCGTCAACATGGACAATAGCAGGATACTTTTCAGGAAATTTGCATCTAGAAGTAAACTGCATATACGGGGATGACGCAACAGGCATATCGAAATATTCCGCTGCATGTTCTGCCATAATAACTGGTGCGAATGGACGAAATTCTTGTCGTTGCTTAATTGCATTAACTCTGTCTTTCATGTCTGGTTTAGTAGGATCTGCTAAGAGACTTCGATTACCAAGAGCTCTTGGACCAAACTCCGCTTTCCCATTAGCAACACCTACTATACCGCATTTGTCGAGTTCTGTCAATAGTTTTTTTATGGGGTAATCACCGCCCATATCTTCACCGAGATACGGACCGACCCAATTAAGTTTTTTTCTGCCGTTTGCAGCAATGGCACCCAGAGAACTACCTGCGTCTCCAGGATTAGGCATTATCCAAACATTCTTAAAGTATTTTGCAGCAATATGATTGGCGCTGCAGTTGAGAGCACAACCACCCATCAAAACTAAATTATCTTTGTCTTCGCCTTTAGACTTTGCTTTCTTCAATAAAAGTTCAAATTCTTCTTCGTAGATCTTTTGAGTTGCAGCAGCAACACTGTAAACATCTAGATTAGAATCATCAAGTCTCCACCATCGGCATCCTCTATGAAGATTTTCTTTCTTCCAGAGATTTTTTATCTCACCATAATACTTGTAAGGATTGCCATATGCTGCCATCCCCATCAAAATGTATTCATCTTCGTTGGGTTTTAATCCAACTCTTGCAGTCATGGCAGAATAAAATAGACCCAGAGATTTTGGATACTCTAAAGACCAAACTTTTGTGAGATTATCATCTGCGCAATTCCAAATAGAAGTGGTGTCAAATTCACCTATCGCGTCGATTACAAGAGCAGTCGCTGAATCGAATGGGGAGGTATAGAAACCTGCTGCTGCGTGCGATTCATGGTGTCGTGAAAATAATACCGGAACACCTTCTAATCCATAATCCTCCAAATACTTGCGAACACTAAATCTGATAATTCCCTGTCCTGCTAAAAATCGGCGAAATGCGCGCAACCTTGCATTTTCGTACCAGTGTATCACATCTGGTTTTCCAACTTTTATAGCAGCATCTATTAAAGAATCGTTAAGATCTTTGTCATTTTTTACTCTAGAATATCTTTCTGCGTGCGATGCGAAGAGAATCTCTTTCCCAGAAACTACAGTCAATGCAGCATCATGGGATGCGGCAGAAATACCCCACTCAATCATTATACATTTCTTCCAGTTTTTCAATTAATATGTTTGCGAATTTTTTATGATATTCTACTCGAGGATGTCCAAACATATGAATGGCATCAATGGCCGTTGTGTCATCAATGGACCTTGTGAGATCTGACATAGATTTTTCTGCATATAAAAAATTATTGTTCGGAATTATTTTATCGCATAAATCAAAAAACTCAAGATCTTGTTCTGATGTATATGAGGATGCAACTCTACTAAACATTTCCTTTGGCGTTGCGAGTGCATAACACAATTTAATCTGCCCATTCATTTTATCAGATAAATTTGATAAAAATAGTATCTCTTTATGATGAGTATATATTGTGTTATACATGTTAAACCAGTTTCTTTCCAGTTCTAGTCTATAAGTTTTCGATATAGGTGAATGCTTTAAAAGATTCCATCCTCGATTAAAAACACCAAAGAACGGTCTACCAGTCTCGGTAAATTGAAACCATCTATTAGGAGAAGTTATACCGACAAGAATTAAGTCGGTGGGTTGCACTACGTTTGAATGTATATCACGCAAAATGCAATATGATGCATGAGATAAACTTGATCCAGGAATTGCTTGATTTAATAGAGGTATGTTATACCTTTGCGCAATATAATTCGGCCAACTTTTTTCACGATTGCTCTCTAAAATCTTTCTTCGCGTATCTTCGTCAACAGAAAAATGCTCGTATAATTCGCACGACCCTGTGTATCCATTTCGTCTAGCACATGTAACCAATTCTTCTTCAGTTATACCAATAAAATCATGGTCAGTAATTTCAGCACCTGCAGTAAAACTGCATCCATAACTTATGATTCGTTTGTATGGAAATTTAGACATAATGCTCAATCATTACTAAGATATCCTATCAATTCAGGAAAAATTTCTCGATAATTTGTGTTTCTTCTAGAATCATGCTGCTCAAAATGCATTCGTATATTCTTTCTGTGCTGATCAGATACATCCCTATGTTCGCGCATCCAATCTAAGTTTCGTTGCACTTTATCTATTTCAAAATCATAAAATCCAACGAAATCGCCTGTTTCTGGGTTTTCGCGCATGTACTGAATCGCTTCTTCTAAGTATTTATCAAACTCTTGCGGCAATTTATTTATTGCCATCCAGTCTGGATATCGCAACAACGGAATATCAAACCAGATCCGCTGCCTAGGATGCACTTCAAAATCTGGATGCGTATTGTATTTGTCGTATATAGGTATCTTCTTAATACCTTGATTGTCTCTGGAGTATTTCTTTCGCAAAGATAAAACATATTTGAGATAATCCGTTACCCCAAACACCGAAAGAATATTAAACGTGTTGATAAAAGTTACATTGGTGTTGCAAGTTTCTGATAGAACTCGTTCTACGTTTTCTTGCATAACCTGATAGTCTAATCCCGTTCTGATATACTCTGCCTGAGAACCTACTGAATCGAGACTGACAAACATGGAGAAATTTTTCAATGCCATGTTTACATACCAGTGATTACCCGATCCAGGATTGAACCGTTCGTCGTCTTTCCATATTTGGATTTCTTCGAGTTTCTTTAACTTCTGTATGAAACTATCCATTAACTTTTGGTCAGGTGGACACATATTAGATGTTACGCTAACTTCCAACCAAGCATTCGGATTTTCGTGGATATAATCCAAGACTTTGAAGGTATTCGCATCCATCAACGGTTCGCCACCCGTCATTCTAAAGACTTCGAGTTTCTTATACAACTCAGGCCACCAGCGCCAGAATGCAGTGAGATAAGGATTATCCTTTTGAGAAACCTTCAGCGGCATTAACCCCTGTTCGGTCAGATACTGTATGTTATTGTGTTCTGAAACATTACCATCAGCGTCTAGAATCTTAATTGGTCCATGCTGATTAATTTCAGTTTCCCAACTTGTGCTCAGATGAGGAGAACAGTACATACACTTAAAATTGCATGCCTGATTAAAATTGACCTCGACATATCGCGGAGTAACATTACCAGTATCAAGTGATTCTATGATGTCTTTGCGAGCATTTTGTGCCCAGTATTCACCCGACCTGTAAATTCTGTCGCTTCTCGCACCAGCATCCTCGATTTTCCAGCAATACGAACAACCCTTTGGTCGCTCGCCCTTCAACATCTGCCGACGTTCTTCTTTTTTCTGTTTGGTGTTGTGTAGCGCAGATGGGTTTTTCTCAAGTTCTAGAACGTCTATTTTGTGCGTGGGTGGGTGGTAGCAACTATGTGTCATACCATTGGTCAGGTGCATAGATACCTGCGCCCATTTAGCGTAACACATGGATTTAGAAATTCTGTTCAATTGGTTCTCTGCGACATCCGCAGAATCATTGTATATACTCATGATAAATCAATCGTAAATGAATGGATCTTGTTTCCTAATCTCTTCGATTCTTTTATTGAGAGCACGGATTCTGCGTCTTTCGGCGAACCAACGTAAAATAAATTTGATCATATAATTTTTCCAGTTATGTAGTTTGCTATCTTCTTAGAAGATTGTATACCAGGATGCAATAAATCCCGAGCATAATCCCACGGATCCTCCGGAGTGCCATATACTGGTAAATCGCATCTCATATATTTAGCGGATGTCGGGAAGTATGAAAATTCGACTAGATTCGTTCTTCCTCGCAACAATTCCCGTGCAGTTTTCGCTAAGTAGAATTGTTTCATATGTTCGTTTGTTGGAATCTCTACTGCTGCTTCTATGTATCTATATGGCGGTTTATTTTTATCGTGAACATCTCCGAGCAAAGACCAAGTACCCAAGTTAACTATATCCCTGTTGAAGTAAACCATTCTATCAGTGCAAGTCCAAGCAATAACTATATTTTCAGGGAAATCTTCATCTTTAACGTAGTGGCAGAGATTGACAATATTCATAAGTATTAGTTCATTGGATCCAGCGGGATATCCGAAGTTAACAACTTCTTTGCCGGTCTGCTGCTCTACTAGATATGCTGGAGAATCCTCAAGCGCCAACCCTACGCCAAAAACATGAGAACATCCAAAAAATGCTATGGTGTCTTTCCAGTTTTCTATTTCCGAAAATTCTCTGTTTCTGTATCCCAAGGAATTAACTTTGTATGATACATTCTTATTCCTGTAAACCCAAGTATCTGGTAGTTTTGCACAACTGTCCAAGAACTTCTCATAACTATCTGTTGACATAAATTTGTCAGTTATTATATCTTGGTGCGGTAATTTTCGTGTGAGAGATCTGTTAAACACAAACGGATACTTGTCAGTCATCCAACAGTATGCGGGAAAATATCCTGGACTCATGATCTTTTCGCGATCATTGAGGTTCTTTCTCTCGATATCAAGATCCTCGTGATATTGCAACAAATTTTGTCTATACGCATCAACCGACATTTAGAATTCCTCGTTTTAACAATTCTTCGTGTAATTTACCAGCAAAATAGCGATGACCTGATTTACTTGGATGTGCACATCTTGTTATCAAACCATCAGGACTTCCCTTTCCAAGATAATCCCAGTAGTTCCAATTTCTTCTGTCCACCTTTCCCCTTATTTTTTTCTGCAGCACATCTATTACGGTGTCACACTTATCAACAGTGATCACATCTTTCCATGGAAAATTTTCTATTATAAGATTCATCTTATGCGGCAGTCGAACATTGTTGAATTTAGAGGATTCTGCAAACAGAATATCAAAAAAGTATTTCTTGTTGTATCGCGTATCAAATCCTGGGAATACCACCAATTTAGCATTATTTAACTTGCACCAAGTTACCAACTCTGCCGCATTAAATAACTGTTCGATGACCTCATGGTAGTCGCTCCAAATAGTTTTAGCATAACCCTCCCACAACATTTTTCTGTTTTTTTCAGACACAGACTTATAGTGCGGCCACATGGTCACAAATCCAAAGTGATCAGACAACTTCGGTAGTGCAAAATCAAATCTCTCGACCCCACTTGGACAATAAATTACTATCTTTTCTTTTACTTTTTCTAATTCTAATTCGGGATGGTAATATAGTTGTTTTATAGATGCTCTATTGCCATTACCCCGCATACCAAAGTTAATTGGGGTCCAAGATCCTTCGAGCAAATCATCGCAAAGAACATTTAAGAAACTGTTTTTATATTCTTGCTCCGAAACGCCTAGATCAACTTCTAGATCATTCGCTTCTGTCATGGTTTCTGTCATGGGTAAATCATGTTTTATCGCAAGTTCTTTTTTCTTCTCTAAACTCACATCTAGAACCATTCTTCCTTGTTCTATTACCCAACCATCCAGTCTTTCCAACTCTTCATCTATCGCACCCTGCCCCTGCATGAAAGAACAACCGATTCCGATTATAGCACGATCAGTTTTCTTCAGCGAACGTTTGAGATTTTTGTATTGCTTAGTGAACATTGAAGTATTTCCGGTAATATGCGTCTAGCACTCTAATAGCAGTTGGTAGAGTATCTATGGAGTTCTTACGTAGAATTTCTGCATTGTGGTGCAGGATATCTGATATAGATTTATACCATTCAATCTTATTTTCCACAGCGTTAAACTTTTTTAGTGTGTTTACTATAGCATCTAGTCTATCCCAAGTTTCCATCTTATCATATGATTCGTCAATGAATGGGTGGAAAGATTTATATCCGAGGTCTCGTAGATAGTGCAATGAATTTTTATTACCAAAGATTATGAATGGGTGATAACAAGCAATGGGTTTAAAACTTTTCTCGCTGATGAAGCATGTTCCTTCTTTGTCTGAAAATGATGCTTCACTTATAACTGACACCCAACTATCTAATATAACATCATCATTAAATCTTGTGATGTAGTATTCATCAGACTCAGTGTTATTAGGAATACCATAGACTCTAGCAGGAAGATCTTTATTAATTTCTTCCGCTTCTTCTTCAGTTATAAACTTACCTTCCATGTGTGTTTGTATGCTCTTGAACGAGTTCATACTCAACAATCCATATGGCAGTAATCCACCATCATGAAATGCTTTATATCCCCATGCTCGATGAGAACGAAGTCTTTTCTGAAGAAAATTGTAATCTTTAATATCTGCTAAATGCTCGGTCTTATATCGAAGTTGATCCTCAAATGTAGGAAGCGGTTTCTTCTTTTCTATTCTCCAACGATTCAAACCTGTTTCATATATCATGTTCTCAAAATGAGTATATGGGAGAATTTGCATTTGGTTTTTGATATTTTTTTCTGCGCAATATTTGGCATATTGTTTCCTAGCAAGCAAATTACCAGTCACATATATGACCGATTCTGCTGGGACATTAAATGTCTCGAAACTTTTGTGAAACCATTGCCACAACCATTTAGTTTGATACCCTTCGTGCGATTGGTCGAGTAAAAGCAATGCTTTTCTATTTCTAAGATCCGACAAATATTTCTCAGACAGATGCGCGAAAACATTATTGTCATCTGCGCCACACCAATCATTGGGACTATGATTAACCCCAGAAGAAATAATGTAATTTTCTAGTTCCGGAGTTACTTCTACCGCTCGGCAATTAGATATATCTACATTTAAGTATTTGTTTTTATTAGAGTTTTCTCTGATGATTCTGGTGCTTATGGGGCATGGACTGAATCGTCGGATTCCCGACGGATTTACATCGGGACAATCTATAAAATTATCATACTCTTCTAGATTCTCGAACGCAAATAACATTACATCTTTCTCTCAACCCAAGTCTTTGGTGTTTTATCATTTATAATTTCCAGAGGATAGTTATATGAGAATTCGCGAATACCTTTCTCGCGAATCCAGTCAGCAGTCTTTGTTATAGCAGATTGTAAATTAATTGTTTCTTCATAACCCAACAACAATCGTGCTTTGTCCGAAGAACAATATGCATACTTGACTTCTTGCGGGCGAGGATCTATATGAATCGGTTCTATGTTAGAACCTGTCTCGTTCAGTACCATCGCGGATAACTGATTGATCGTAACTTCACCTCGATCTGGTCCTATGTTTATAACTTGCTCTTGAATTGCTGGATCAAAACATACTCTCTCAATACAATCGACACAATCATCGACGTAAGAAAAGCATCTCATCTGTTCACCATCACCATAGATATAGATTGGTTTACCTGCTAAACTGCGATTCAACATAATGCTAAGAACATTACGATATGGATCATCGTATTTCTGTTTTGGTCCAATGATATTGTGCGGGACTACGATATTATATTCCATCCCGTGGACATTGGCAAGAATCTTTAAAGTTTCCTCTGCTGCAACTTTAGCAATCCCATATGGATCTATTGGTGCAGTCGGATGAGTTTCCCTAAATGGAGGATTGCCGACTCCGTATCTTGCCATACTTGTGCAAAATATAAAACGTTTTACCCCCGATGAGATCGCAGCACTGATTGTAGATACCGATGCTTCATAGATATTTCTGGTAATAAATGATGGCGAGAAAACACTTAGTCCCTCGTGAGCAGTCGCTGCTGCATGAACGACTAGATCCACGCCAGTCATAGCATACTTCATACTTTCCAGATCACAACAATCAATCGTGTAAAGTTCTACTTCCTCGGGAACATTGCTAATATCTCCACCGATCATATTATCAACACCAATGACTGTGTGACCGAGGGAGATAAATCTATCCGCTAAATGGCTGCCGAGAAATCCGGCGACGCCAGTAATTAGAATCTTCATTACTTTTCCTCTGCGGATTTCTTACACAACTTCCAGAATTCTTCCATATCAGGGAAAGTTTCTAGGAAGTTGGTATTGCGTCGACGATCATATTCGGTAAACCAGTTGTAGAAGTCCGCTCGACCTTCCTTTACTTTCTGAGGTTCATATTGAACAGTAGCAAAGTAGTCTCGAACACGACGGAATCTCTCATACTCTAGATTGGAGAACTTTGTTGTGTCAGCATCATCTAAATTGTCTTGAATAAACTTTAATGTTTGATCAAAATACTTTAGAAAGTGTTTCTTCGGTAACAAGTGCATGTCATACTGCAATGGTTCTTTGAGATATGGTGTGTCAAACCGAATCTTTCTCATGTTTGGTTCGCGTGGATTCAGTATAGGAATAACATGGTCATATTGTCTGCGCATAATTAAGATTTTCTTCAAGAAATCTGTAAACGAAGTTACGCTGAGAATATTAAACGTGCACATAAACGCCAGATGAGTTCTGGCATTTCCGACAAAGATATCTATGTTCTTTTCAAATAATTCTATATCCAAACCAGTCCGCAGATATTCTGCTCTAGCACCCCAAGTATCTACTGATGTAAACAACTTGAAACTACGAATCGTATTGTTCTCGGTTAAATCGACAACATTGTCTGCTAATTTTTGAACAAGCGATGATTTAACGCCAAGATTGGAGTTGATATTAATTTCTAGATGTGGTTTGGGATCTGCGCGAAGATCATCAAAAAGACGCCAAGTGCTTTTATGAAGTAGCGGTTCTCCGCCTGTGATGCGTAGAATGTTGAGGTTCTTCGAGACTTCAGGCCACCATTCCCACCATGCCTTTACGTAGGGATTGTCATCTTCATTTTGTTTCTTGATGTAGTCTACGTTGAGTGCATGATTTTTAACAGTGTTATATGGTCCAAATTTTTTGATCTCGTTATAGAAACTGCTGCTTACTGCTGGATGGCAATAACCGCATTTGAAATTACATTCATTGTGAAATGCTACTTCAATGTATTCAGGTTGAACATCAAAGTCCCAACGATTGTCTAGGATTTCTTTGTGTCTTTCATCAGTTATAATAGATGCATTGCGAATCATTCTATCAGAAACGTGGTCGCTTCCGAGACTCTCAACGTTCCAACAATATTGACAACCAGATGGTTTCTCGCCGACAAGCATTTCTGCTCGCTCTTTCTTTTTAATCAGCGTGTTGTGAAGAGCAGAAGGATTGGTCTTAATTTCTTCCGTCGATATATTGTGCGGTCGAGGGTGGTAACAACTATGTGTTTGCCCCGAATACATGTAGATGGATGTGTGATAC
>Ga0099846_1000231_pt1 | contig 22851 bp, 21 predicted proteins | sample CB_VirMetaG_FD_78180 | JGI IMG/M metagenome (GOLD analysis project Ga0099846, IMG submission 78180) | Freshwater to marine saline gradient viral communities from Chesapeake Bay - CB_1504_1 Viral MetaG | ecosystem: Environmental > Aquatic > Marine > Coastal | place: USA: Chesapeake Bay... | reverse complement strand
CAATGTTCGTAAAGATGGCGATGAAAATGCGCCTCTCTATCCCTCTTCATCTCTTGGCAATTTTAAAGCTAGATCAATAATGTTCAGTAATGAAGGAGAGTCCTGGAGAGTGTAAAGGAATGTTAACATTGTTCAGTAATGAAGGAGAGTCCTGGAGAGTGTAGGAGAGTGTAGAGTCCTGGAGAGTGTAGAGTCCTGGAGAGTGTAGAGTCCTGGAGAGTGTAGAACATTGTAAAGCATTGTAGAGTCCTGGAGAGTGTAGGAGAGTGTAGAGTCCTGGAGAGTGTAGGAGAGTGTTTGATTTTTCAGAATTATTTTAAAAGAATTTAAAAGTTCTAGGGGGTGGTCAAAGAATCGTGTGGACGTGCGAGGGTGTAAAGGTCGTCTCAAAAACTTGTGTAAATTTTGACGATGTAAAACACCCCTTAACATTGTTAGAATATGTATTAAATTTTGACGATGTAAAACACCCCTTAACATTGTTAGAAATATATGTATTAAATTTTATTGTTAAATTTTGACGATGTGATCTTCTAACTTAATTACTAGTTTGACATAGGGTGAAACAGGTTAGTAAAATTTTTGTATTCGTATGAAATTTTATTTTTGTAAAAAAGGAGAGTGTAAGATGAAAATTTTGTTGAGTATGGTGATGCTGCTTGTTTCGATGAGCGTGTTTGCAGGGATGGGAAAGGTTAAGACAATTTCTATTGTAAGTGCTGCGACTGCTACAGGTGCAGGTACTGCATTTCAACCCTTGGAGTCGAAGAGGACGTTTCATGGTGTAGGATCTACGTCAGCAGGTGCAGGTGCTGCTACAATTGGTATTGAGGTGTCTAATAATGGTACGGACTTTATTGAGGTAGATGAGTTGTCATTGACTTTAGCGACTGCTGACTCGTCAGGTGATCTTTTTTACTTAGACGCTCCTTATAGATATGTTCGAGGTAATGTAAAAACCATTTCAGGTACTGGTGCATCTGTTGACCTTATTATGGGAGTGCAGTGGTAATGAGTTTACCTGTTCCAGATACAGTTAAAGAGAATAGTGGAGAGCTGACCACGGATGAGTCTAGCTTTATACTTGATGCTACTCTTAAGGCAAAGCACCGCAAGGACGCTAGTGTTATTGCCTTTATTGATGCGTTTGTAGCATGTAAGAGTATTTCACAGGCGAGTGTGGAGGCAGGTATTCATCCTAGAGATGGTTATAAAATCCGTCATAGGAGAGACGTGTCCTTGGCCATACAGAAGTTGATCGATAAGAGTGCGATTAAGTATGGGTTCGACAATAGTGAGATATTCGAGCGTGTTAAAGAGGTCGTTGAGTTTGATCCTATAATGGTTCAGAATCCTGATGGTACTTTTAAGAGTAACATGCACGACATACCGCCTGAAGCTCGTAGAAATATAAAGAAGATGAAGGTTAAGAATTTGTATAAGCAGGTTGAAGACATTAATGGAATGAAAGAGAAGTTGATTGTTGGAGAGTTGATTGAGTATGAGTTCTATGACAAGTTGAAAGCGTCTGAGTTAGTAGGTAAAGAGAAAGAGATGTTTAAGAACACTACTAAAGTTGAGCATACTGTTACTAAAGACATGGCATCTATATTGTTGGAGAGTGCTAGGCGAGCTGAAGAGAGACGTAAGCCTGAGATAATCGACATAACACCAAGGAAGAATGATGACGTTTAAACATGTAGGTGTAAGACCTAAACATAAAATAGTGTTAAATGCCGATACGTTCAAGTTGAAAAACTTTGAGTATTTTGAACACTATCCAGACGGTAGTTATAAAATATGGAATAAGAGACTCCTTGCAAGTGGGTGTAATAACTTTACGTTAGGTGATGATAGATATGAAGGGTTGATTTATTGCGAGTATTGTGATGAATACTTTAATGAAAATCAATTTATCGAGGTAGACGCTCATGATTAAAAAGTACATTCGTAAACTTAAGTCCGTAGATGCAATTCAATTTAATGGTGATAATACTCAAGAGCTTGCTGAGTTCGTAAATGACTCTGACGTGTTAAGGTTTAGAAAAGTAGTTAACAGCAGAGAAGTTCTGGGTTTGCTCGATGACTTAGAAGACACTTTAGTAATTAAGAAAAATGACTATCTTATAAAAGACTTGAGGGGAGAGTTCGCTGTATTCGGTCCTGAAGATTTTAAAGATAACTTTATCGAGAACAAATGATGTCTAAGTTTTTTTCAATACTTTCTGAACTAACTAATAAAAACATTCATCATTGTTTTAATTGTCAAGGTAACAACAAGATGTTTTATAATTTAAGTGTTGTTGATCCTAAAGGTAATGTACAATATTTACATTCAAATAACATGGGAGATATGGAGAAAGGTCTGTTGATGTTGTGGGGACATTTAATAGAAACAAAACCTAGTAACCTGCCTCTCCCTCCAAATTTCCCAATGCCGAGGTAATTATGCTTGAGAGTTACGAGGTTGTATTTTTAATATTAGCAGTCATCGTGTTCCTTGGTATTGATGGGATAATGAGATGAGTGTAGATCAAGACATTGAGATATTTAAAAAACTCATTAACGAGAATCGTTACGATTTCTGCAAATTAGCTTATATTATTTTTCCATTCGGTGAGAAAGACACCGATCTTGAAAATATGGCACCTTACGATTGGCAGATGGAAGAGTGGGATAAACTCTCCAGACATCTTTCCAATCCTGAAACAAGATATCAAACTTACCGTCTTGTAATTTCTTCAGGTAACGGATCTGCTAAAACTGCTTTCGGTGCAATGACTATGATAATGCTTTTATTCACTCAGAGGCTGAAAGCACGTATCACTGCTAACACTGACCCTCAGATGAAGCAGATTATATGGCCTGAGTACGACGTATGGTTTAGACGTGCTAGGTACGTTGATCATTTCTTTGAAAAGTTTGGAACATCTATCAAAGCTAAGAACCCTAGTTTAGCTGAGAAGTGGAGGATCGATACCGTCACATGGTCTGAACAATCTCCTGCAGCTATCTCAGGTCTTCACAATAAGGGTGGGGCAGCGGTTTATGTTTTTGAAGAAGCTCCAGGTATTCCTGCAATTATTTGGCAATATGCTTCGGGTGCTTTTACTGAGACTGAGACAATTAAAATTCACATGGCGTTTGGGAACTCGGATGACCCTGAAAGTAAGTTTGAACAAAATATGGCGTCACCTTTATGGACCTCTCGACGTATTGACACTCGTACTCTTTCTCACATTGACCCTAAGCAAATCGAAGCATGGTTAATTGATGCTGGAGGAGATGAGGATCACGATGACTTTAGAGTTCGTGTTAGAGGATTACCACGTAAGTCAGCTAAGGACTCTATTATAAAATTGGAGAGTGTTGAAGCAGCGTTAGCACGTAGGCACACTTTCGATATTGCTAGTGTGAAGAATTTTCCTGTCATTTTATCTTGTGACCCTGCATGGACAGGTGGAGATGAGACAACTATCTGGTATAAGCAAGGACCTTATAAATGTTTACTTGAGAGATATAAACTTAATAAACAACGTGGTGAAACTCATCAGGTCACTTACAATAAACTTTGCTATTGGGAACGTAAGCTTCAAGCCGATGCGGTTCACATTGACCAAGGGGAAGGGACTGCAATATTCACCTTGGCAATGAACGCACAGAAATATCATTGGGTGCTAGTATCGTTTGCAGGTTCGCCTACAGATACTCCAGAACCAAAAGAGAGTGAGTACGGAAATATTAGAGCAATGATGTACTATCTCTTAAATAAAGACCTTATGATGGGTGGGATTTTAGATGCAAGGAAACCTGAATGGATCGAAGATATTAAAAAACAACTTTGCTGGACAAAAGGGACTCGACATAAAGTCACTCATAAAAAGATGGCAGAATCTAAACTTGATATTAAAGATCGTGTAGGTAAGTCCCCCGATATTGCTGACGGTGCTGTACTTCTTTTCGCTTATGACGTTCAAGATAAATTACCTGAGAACGAGATAGGTGAAGACGGTAGATTCATGGGCGCAGGGTCACAAGTAATTAAGTTACAAGAACATGAGGTCGACTATGATAACTTTTAGTCATGAAAAAATAGTTGATCATGTAGATGAAGTAGAACAATTGGCCAGACTTCATTACAAAGAGTCGTGTCCTTATGATGATATTCCTATAAATATCAATTGGATAAAAATAGAGGTATTAGAGAAAAATGGTCTTTTAAAGTTTTACACTATGAAAGAAGATGATCGGTTAATTGGATATGCAGCTTTCAACTTATTTAATCCTTTAGAATATTTTAAATCACCTCAAGCTTCTTTGAGTAATATTTTCATTCATCCTGACAAAAGAGGTCGGGGAGCTAGTTTTATATCATGGTGCGATGAACAATTGAAAAAGCTTGGTGTTCAGGTAGTATATCATCATGTCAAGTCTAAAAATGATTATGGACTATTGCTTAAAAGATTAGGCTATGACATCATGAACATAGAATACAGTAAAAGACTCGATAAATAGAGGTACATATATGTGTGGAAGTTCAGAAAATAGTGTTTTTGAAAATGTCATAGATACAGTTCTTCAAGTAGGTACTCTAGGTACTTTAGGTTTTAATGGAGAGGACGATTCGATCACAGGTGGAGTAATCGAGAAAGGTGTCGAGAAAGGTAGAGAAGGCTTGAAGATAGTTACAGGTGCTGCTGCTGCAGAACAAGCTAACGAGCTGGCAAGGTCGCAATTTGAAGAAGAAAAAGCAAATAGATTAAGAGAAAGGGAAGCAGCTAGAGAACAAAACACTCTTGAGCAATTAGAGTTGTCGCGGAGATCTGGAGCTGCGAGAAGACCCACAGGATCAAAAAGCAGTATCCCTTCTAATAGATTTTCTAATTTAGGAGATACTGAGGGAGACTTCTTAGGGTTATGAAAACATATTCAAAACAAACTTGTGAATTTATTCGCCACCAAGCTAAACAGAACTTTGATAAAGTCCGTACAACTTGGTGCGATCTATTAAGATGGGGTCTTCCCTATAAATCGACTTGGATATTAAGTCAAACTCCAGGGGAAAGAAAGAATCAACATATAGTAGATCCTACTCATACCCTTGCTTTACGGTCTTTCGTAGCAGGGTTTTTAGAAGGTAACACTTCAGCTTCTCGTCCTTGGTATCGTGCAGGTACTAGAGACAGTGATTTGACTGAGGACGGCGAGTCTAGAGAATGGTTACAGCATTTTACTCAGCGAACTCTAGATTACTTAGGTTCGTCGAATTTTTATAATGCTGCTGGTATATTTTATTATGACTACGGAGTAGTTAACACAGGTGCTCATTACTTCGAGGAATTAGATAACGGCTTTCATGTCCATACGTTAATCCCAGGTTCATATTTTGTTTTAAATAATTCTTACGGCGAAGCTATAATATTGGTTAGAGAGTTCTCCCTTAATGTGAAATCTGTAGTAGATACTTACGGTAGAAAGAACGCTGACGGTAGACCTGATTGGTCTAATATTTCTGAGAATGTAAAAAAGATGTACGAGGATGGGAATTATTCTCAACTCGTAGATATAGTTCATATCGTAAAAGAGAATCCTGATTTTGACCCTGAGTTCCCAGATGTTCCAGATAACCGTCAATGGTTAGAATTAACTTATGAACTAGGTGGAGGAAGTGGTCACTTTTTCTCAGCAGGGACAGAATTTGGAACTGGTTACACTTCAAGAGAAGATGACGTTTTCCTTAGAAAATTTACAGGTAAGAGAAAACCTTTCGTAGTAGGTAAATCTACTCCTGATTTTGAGTACGGTGAAAAAGGTCCTACACTTGATGCTCTTGGATTAATCAAGTCTTTGAATAAAAAAGGCATCGGTAAAGATCAAGCGTTGGAGCAAATTTTAAAACCTACTTTGCAAGGTCCAGCAAGTCTTAGAAAGAGTTACATATCTAGTGCTCCTAATAGCTTTATTCCAATAGACGGCAGATCAATTTCAAATAGACAAAAATTGGAACCCGTCTTTCAAATTAATCCTGCAATTGGAGCATTAATTCAAGATGTAGGCGATTTGAGACAAATGGTTGATAAGTTATATTATGCTGACTTTCTACTTTATCTTTCTAAAAACCCTAAGACGAGAACAGCGACAGAGACAAGTGCTATTTTAGAAGAACAACAAAGAATTATCGGACCTAATCTTCAAAGTCTTAACGATACATATAATATTCCTGTCTTGGAATGGGTTATGGATTATGTACTTTTTGAAGATCCATATTTGAAACCAGTACCTCAATCTCTTGAGGGTCAGACATTAAAACCAGAATTTGTCTCAGTTTTTGCTCAAGCTCAAAAAGCTGCGGATCTTCCTGCAATTGATAGATTTGCCGCAATGATTGGGAATGTTGCCCAAATTGATCCAAAAATATTAGACAAACTTAATACAGATAAGCTTGCGGATCTTTACGAAGATCGTTTATATTTACCTTCAGGGTTGAATAATTCTCAAAGTAAAGTAGACGCAATGAGGGAGCAAGCTCAGATGCAAGCTCAGAGGCAGCAAGCATTGCAAGAGACACTTCCTGCGGTGGCCAAAGCTGCCAAGGATGCCTCAGCGGTTCAATTTTAATAACACCTTAAAGGAGGGTTTATGAAATTAGTATTGAATATTATTTTGTTACTTTGTCTTATTGTTGGCGTAGCTCACGCAGGTTTTGAAGGTAAGAACGGTGGTACTTCACTGAAAATCTTTAACAAGATTAATTGTGATGCTGGTCTTACGTGTTCAAGAGCTGCTAATGGAGTTTTTGAAATTGATGTTGATGGAACTGGTTTCGATCAAGCTCAAGTTGCTGCGACAGCTACTACCATTACTTCAGCTCAGTGTGGTTCTACTTTCTATAACTCAGGAGCTGTTGAAATTCAACTTCCTGAAGCTTCTGCTAACTTAGGTTGTAGATTGACTTTTATCACTGCTGATGCTTCTAACTTTGACATCAACCCAACAGATCCTAACCAGATCCTTGTTGAAACTGATGCAACAGGTGACGCTATTAGAAATGCTACTCTAGGTAATTCTATCATGCTTGAAGCGATTACACCTGACTCATGGGCACCTGTTTCTACAATCGGGACATGGGCAGACATCAACTAATATGTCTGAAAAATTAGAAGAATATTTTCTACAAAAAGAACGTAAGGAACGTCTCGAACATAGGGACGTTCTTTTGGCCATTGCTAGTATTTTAACTACTGACGATGGTCAAAAGCTTTTTAAGTATTTGTTCAAAAATTTGAATGTTGGCGAGTTACCGCCACTTGAAATGAGTGGAAAAGAGCTTTATGATTACTTAGGTTTTCTTAGAGCAGGTAATTCAATTTATAAACTTGCGTGTGAAGCGGATTCAGAAATCGCAGCTTCACTTGTCTCAAAACTAGAAAGGGAAAAATATGACGACCTCTGCGAACAACACCGACTCGAACACGACGTCCCAACAACAGACTGACGACAAGTCAGTAATTCAAGACATGTATTCAGACGATGAGAAAAAGCCTGCTGAAGGTGATCAAAAACCTGCTGAAGGTGAAGATGAGAAAAAAGTATCTTCAGGATATTCAGATGATGAGAAAAAGCCTGCTGAAGGTGATCAACCTAAAGAAGACGATAAACCTGCAGACGATGAGAAAAAAGTATCTTCAGGTTATGGTGAAGGTGATCAACCTAAAGAAGATGATAAGCCTGCAGACGATGAGAAGAAACCTGAAGATGAGAAAAAACCTGAAGAACTTACAAAAGAAGATATTGATAAGTCTCTTGGTGAGTTACCAGAATCAGTAGATAAAGAAAAAGTTTCTAAATTTGCTCTTGAGAATAAAATGACCAAGGAGCAAATCGAAGCTTATGTACAGTTTGCCAAGGATGATGCTGCTCAATCAGAAGTGGACTATCAAGCTCAAGTTAAAGCTCAAAGAAAGGCGTGGTTATCTGAATTGAAGTCAGACAAGACGTTTGGAGGGGAGCATTTTGATAAAAATGTGGATCGTGTGGAGAAACTTCTTGAAAAACACTTTCCAAATATGAAAAAAACCTTGACAGAACGGGGGTCAATGTTGCCTCCTTATATTATGAAAGACTTGCTAGGGATTTCTAAGCTCCTTAACCCAACAACAAAAATGGTTAACGGACAGCAACCGAATGAACGACAAGTAGAGACTAAGAATTTTTTAGATGAGATGTATGAATAATTTTGGAGGTTTTACATGGCAGCTTTAGGATCAGAACTACTTACCCTTGCTGATGTAGCAAAAAGTAAAGACAAACAAATTGGAAAAGTGGCCGAAGTTCTCGTCCAACACAATGCCATGTTAAATGACATTGGTTATATGGAGATGAACGAAGGTACTGTTCACAAAGAAGACATTAGATCAGCACTTCCTGCGGTCTATTACAGAAAGGCTAACCAGCCTATTCCAGCTTCTAAAAGTACAATCGAAGAGAGAACTTTCCAAGCTTCTCACTTTGAGTCGAAATCTCAAATCGACCGTGCTGTTGCTGAGCGTGGTGGAATGGATAGAGTAGCTTACAACAGATGGAACCAAGCTCAAGGACACCTTCAAGCTCATGCAAATGAACTTGCAAGCCTTATGATTTATGGTTCACCTGCTACAGCTAATAGAAAAACTGCAGGTTTCTTTGATATTCTTTCAACTCTAGCGGCTACTGAACCTACTAGTAATCAAATTATTGATGCTGGTGGAACAGGATCTGATAACACTTCGATTCTAAAAGTACATTGGGGTGAAAGATCAGTGTTTGGTGTTTATCCTAAAGGAACTTCTTCAGGTATCACTAGAAAAGATCACTCGAAAGGTGGACAACTTGTTAAGATCCCTGGTCTTGATGAGAATGGAAACGCTGGTGACTTCTGGGGTTATGAAGAAGAGTTCATGACTGACCACGGACTTGTTGTTAAAGATTACCGTCAGTGTGCTCGTGTAGCGAACATTGATGTTTCTGATCTTGTTGCTGGATCTGGTGCCGATCTTATCGACCTAATGATCTCTGCTAACTACAAGATTGATGACCTGAACAACGGAATGGGTGTTTGGTATGTAAACAGAACTATTGAAGCTGCTTTACATAAACAAGCTCTTACTAAAGTTGGAGCAGGTGCAGGACTTAGCTTTGAAAACTTTGAAGGAAAGCAAATCCTTACTTTCCTTGGTGATCCTGTAAGAAGAATGGATGCCATTTTAAACAGTGAAGCTCAAGTTACTGCTTAATGATTAACGAACAAGGGGTTGAAAGACCCCTTTTGACAAATTAACAATTTTCTGGAGGAAGACCATGAGATTCGATATTCAAAACCAATTATGTGTTGCTCAAGCTTTTACAGGTGGTGCTGAAGTTTCTGACAACGCTTATGAAAAACAAACTGCTGCACAAGACATTAGCATTGGTCGTAGAATGGCCCTATTAGTTATGCCTACAGTTGCTGCAGGTGCAGGTTCATCTCACGTTATGGAAGTAATTCAAGCCGACAATGCAGCTCTTACTACTAACGTTGAATCGCTAAGTTCAGTCACAGTTGCTGCTGCCGACCTTGCTCTTGGTGATGAAATTGAGCTTCCTATTCCTCAAGGTGTTATGAGTAGAAAATACATCGGTTTTAGAAATACAATTACTGGTGGAACAACTACTGTTACTCTTGATGTATACCTTGTACCACAGGACGAAATTGCTAAGTATAAATCTTTCCCTAAAATAAACGACGCTGAAGTTTAAGGATAAGACATGACTAACAAAATGCCTGTTATGCCGAAACAAGAAAAAGTAACTCTTCCAGGAGAAGTCGAACCTGCTTTGGATTCTGAAAACGTCTTGTCAGAAACTCCCTCTGAAGCAAGTGAACCTTCTCCTGTAGAAGTTAAGCCTGAAATAATAAAACCTAACGAAGCAGATAACGAAGTGAAAATTCCTATCGTGCCCAAGGGTGGAATTGAAGTTGTTGCTACTAGAAAAGGTTTTTATGGTCAAATGAGGAAACGAGAAGGTGATGTTTTTACAGTACCTAAGTTCGAGTCTTTAGGAGAATGGATGAGATGTAAAGATCCTGTTCTCGAAAAGAAGCGAGTCGAGTTCTTCAAAGAAAAGAAAAAAAAGGCGAAAAAGTAACCTTCGTCTTTTCCGATGAGAGGTGAAAAATGTCTTTTACAAAAACTCAAATTTACAATCTAGCTATGTCTGCGTTGTTGCTCGGAAAAGAGTTCAGTAACGCAGACACTGATACTAGCAACGAAGCAAGAAATCTCAATAAATTCTACGACATTGCTTTACAGTCAACTCTACAAGATCTAGATCTTGATTCTTTATCCCAACCAATTACACTTGAATTAATTGAAACTCTTCCAGATGACCACATCTGGACATACGCTTATAAATATCCTTCAAATTGTGCTTATCTCAGACGACTCGAATCAGGAGCTGTCACAGATACTAAAAGCACTCACATTGCTAAAAGAGTAGGACTCCATGAAGGTCAGAAAGTTATTTTTACAGATGAAGTTCAAGCCGTAGCAGAATGTATTCCTAAAGACGCTCCCTTGGAAGCGTTTAGTCCTATGGCAGCTTTAGCGGTGGCTTACAAGCTCGCTTTTTTATCCGCACCTCTTATTGTAGGGAAAGGCGCAAAGAGTCTTAGAAAGGAAATACAGAACGACTACGTTATATCTAAAGCTGAAGCTCAAGAAACAGACAAGATGGAAAATTTCAATTACGAGGCTGATTGGGTTCGTTCAGAATATGTGGAAGCGAGGTTATCGTAATGGGACTTAAACCTTCAATGAGTTTTTCGACAGGAGAGCTCGATCCTATTCTTCACGATCACGTAACCTTAGAAAAGTTTAAAAAAGCACTTGATACTGCTAGAAATGTAATGATCGGAAAAACTGGAAGCATACTTTCACGTTTTGCAAGAGAACATATAGTAGCAGCTAAAAATAATAATGAAGAAATTCAAGTTTTCTCACCTCCGAACTCAGGTAGATTCCTTGAGTTTGGTCCTAGTTATGTCAGATGTTATAGTTTCGATGGGACTTTACATTTTGAAGACACTACAGGCTTTGGTTCAAGTGTAATAGGCTTACTAAAGTTTGACGTTAGCGGAGAATATGTTTATGTCTCAACACCTGCAGGTACAAACATAGTAAAAATTCAATTTACAGGGCCACCAAGAGACTCACTTGCAACATCTACCGCAGCGGCTTTCACCGTACCTGATGCGATTTCAAGTATTACAGGTATAGCTTCAACAGGTACAGGTTACAATGCAGATTATGCTGTGACAGGAGTATTCAACGGTGAAGAGTCGTTATTGAAAGAAGGTGGACCTGGAGCAGGGACCTCAATACCTATCAACGTAGGTGAAGTAAATACAATCACTGTTCAATTTGACTTAACTGAAATAGATATTAATGACTTTAATGAGATTAGAGTTTACAGAAGACCTACAGGCGGTGGAGCTTACGGACTTCTTGGTACTAGTACATATATTTATCAAACTGGACCTGATTGGTTTAGTGACTTTAAAGACTTAGGAGCTAACGCGGATTTTACTAATAATCCTCCTTCATTAATTACAGAAGAAGGGTTAGGAGGTACTGCCATAGCTAGTTTACAAGGTGTAGTAAGTCTTCATTATCAGCAACGTTTACTTCTAACAGTATTCGACGAAGATGAAGCGATCATTGCATCTCGTCCAGGTTATCCTAACAACTTCTACAGAGATTACCCTTACGACTCAGACTCAGCGTTAGCTTTTAAAGTCGGGAGTTCGGGAAACGCCACTATATTAAGAATGATCGATAGTGATGGTCTGATTGTGTTTACTACTCTTGGTGTTTACGTAAGTGTAGGCTTACTCTCAGCGGATAATCTAGCACTTGAAAAGAAAGGTAATTGGATTATTAATCCTGAGATACCTCCTTTAGTAATTCCAGGTGGAGTATTTTTTGTAGACAGAGATACTAACTCAATTAGAAATCTTCGCTTCTCTCAAGACACGTTCACTTATGAAGCTTCTGAGTTTTCGATTTTCAGTAATCATTTATTTCAAGAAAGAACAATTACTTCATGGGCATTTCAAGATGGTGTAGCTCCACTTATTACTGTAAATTTCTCTGATGGTACTTTCGCTACTTTTACATATAATGCAGAACAATTGATGAGAGCGTGGACAAGACACGATTCAGTTTACCCTATCGAACAAGTGGAAGGTACTTCAACATTAGACACTACTTTATTTGTTGTGAATAAAAACGGTCAAAGATACATTGAGAAATCATTACCAAGGAAAGTTACTGCTGCGACAAAAGTAGCAAACACTGAGTATGACAAATTAGGGTTCAATTACTTAATGGATGCTTCAGTTACTACTCAGACTCTTATGAACGACTCACTTGTAGGAAGTGACGTATTTACTCTAGTTCCTGTTGTCGCTGACACATGGAACGGTAATTTAACTTTAACATGCGGTACTTCTGCACTTTTCCCAACTCCAGGACTAGGAGACGTAGGTACTATTTTTAGATTTTTCGATACTACAGATAGAACCATTGTTGATTTAAAAGTTGTGTCTAGAACCAGTGATAACGAAGTAGTTGTAAAACCTTCAGCTACATTCCCTTCAACTCAAGCTACAGACTTTAGACTTTATGAGACAATGACTCAAGTTACAGGTCTTACGCATTTAGAAGGTGAAGACGTAGTAGTTGTTGCTGATGGAGCTGTATTAGCTTCACCTTATAACGACGTTGAAGGATATCCTACAGTCACTGTATCAAGTGGAACTATCACTTTACCAAACAGTGAGATAGGAGCAATTGTCGTAGTAGGTAGACCTGTTGCGGCTGACATTAAAACTCTAAATATAAGTACAGTTGAACAATCACCTACATTAATAGAGTCTCTTACAGTTAATAAAATTTACGTCAGAACTTATCAAACTAGAGGCCTTTACATAGGTAACGAATTTCCTGAAGAAAAAACAGGCAGTAAAGACGGAACATCAGTAGACGGTATGGAAGATATGGAGAAGTTTGATGTACCTGATGGTTATGATATTATAGGTAACAGATACAAACAACCAACGTCTAGAAGAATTGAAAAAACTCTACCTGGAAATTGGGACTCTCAAGGTCAAATTGCTATCAGACAAGTTGACCCTCTTCACTTCGAGATTCTTTCAATCATCCCAGATATAGAAGTTTTACGAAGGAGTAACAGATGAGTGGACTAGCAGCTTTATACGGTGCTCAAGCAGGTTTACAATTAGCTGCAGGTTATTTTGCAGCGGAAAATATTAAAGCAACAGCAGAGTTAAATAGAGATATAGCTGAAATGAACGCCGAGTTTGCAGAACTTGACGCTTACGATGCAGAGATTGAAGGATACACAGCTCAAGCTAAATATCAGAAAGTGATTGATCAAACTCTAAGTGATCAACAACTTGCTTTAAGTGCAGCTAATATTGACACTAGTTTCGGTACTGCAGGAGCTATTAGAGAAGAGTCTAAATTTATTGCTGATCTAAATAAAATGGAAATCGAAAAAAGAGCACAAGAAAGATCCCTTGGTTATGAGAGAGAAGCTAGAGCTATTAGAATGGGATCAACTTTAGATTTTAGTCAAGCTCAAGCGAGAGCTTCACAAGTAATGTTTCAAAGCGTGTTAGGTGCCTCTCAGTCAGGACTTACAGGCTACCAAAGGAGCAGATAACAATGGTACGAATACCTAGAATACAACAAGTCCAGGAGACTGCCGATACAACTCCTACAGGTAGAATAAATCTTAATGTTAGAGATCAGTCTAGTCAGATCCTACAACAAACTGGTGCTGTAACTTCATTAGTTGAAAAAGGTGCCGATATTTACCAACAATACGAGAACGATAAAATTAACCAACTGACTAGCGAAGCTGATAAAGAATATAGCACATGGCAGATTCAAAAATTACAACAGTTGAAAAACGTAGAAGGTGATCCTACTGATGCTTACGCTAAATTTGAAGTTGAAGAAAAAGAAAAACAAGCCGAAATTCTAAGTAAATATAGTGATGTAAGTAGTAGAGTAAAAAGACATCTAACAGGTAATCTAGGAAAAATAAGTGATAAAAATAGATTACATGTTTTAAAGCAACGTGGAGCACACCAAGAAGCTTACAAGAATAGTCTGTACGAGTCTGATCTAAAATTAAAAAAAGATAGTCTTCCAGTAAATGCGTCTTACGTTCAATCTAATGACCCAGGTTCGTTTCTCCCTTTTGATCAAAATCTTGCAGACATTAAGACTACTGTAGCGATTAGAGGTGTTGAAAAAGGGACCGTCGAAGTTCTTCCAGATGACGCTAAAACATGGACTCACATCTACCCAGACGCAGATGGGAAGATGGTAAAAGTAAAAATGTCACCCATAGCTAAAGCTAGAGCAGCTAAAGAGATGAGTGACGGTGTAAAGACATCTATCGAAAATATGATAGCTGCAGGTCAGACTGAACAAGCTAAGACTATGATGGATCGTTATAAATCTTATATAGATCCTAAAGGTCAAGACGGGATATTAAAAAAACTTAACAAAGAAGAAAAACAGAAAGAAGCGTATAAAGTAGCGGCTAATGTAGAATCTAAAGGTCCCGATAATGTTCAAGCTGCAATAGACCTTATAAAAGACCCTGAGATTAAAACTGAAGTTCTTAAGATAACTGCAGCAAATACTAGCAGACGTAACACTATCAGAAAGAATAAAGAAAATGCTAATTATGAAAGACTTAGCGGTACACTTAATGATTTAAAAAGAAATGGTCAGATTCACGGTATAGCTGATCTTGAAAAACACCCTGTGTATAAAGCAACATGGGATAATCTAAACTCTAAACAACAGAAAGCAATTATTGAAGAGTTTGATTCTCCTAAAAAAACCGATCAAAAGCAGCTAGTTAAAGTTCATGATATTCTTCTTGGTAATGACCCTAATTTAAGAGTAGAAGACATGAGTGCAGCTCAATTTCAAGAACAACTAGTAGGATTATCTGAATCCGATAAGAGAAGAATGAGTGATAAATTCCTTTCAAGGAAAAGTAAAAAAGGTAAATCAGAGTTCGCAATATCTCAGAAAGTTTATAAGACTGCTTCAAGTATGCTTAAGCAAAAACTAATTGCTCAAGAACTTATCGAGATGGATGGCGGTAAAATAGAAGAAGACGATGCTTTAAAACTTAATCAAGCTTACGATGATTTAACCGATTTTATGGATGGTTTTGATGAGAACCTTTCACGGAAACAAATAAGTGATTACGTAGATCAATATATTAAACAAGCTACTAAAAGCAGCTTCTTTGGAAGTAGTTTCCAACCTGGAGGGAACTTCGTGCCTCCTAAGAAACCTCAAGGTACACCAAGAGCTGTAACTACAAGAACTCCGAGAGTTAATCCTCTTGAAGGGTTAGATTCACGTAGAGTTAATCAATTACGATTTGCATATATGAAACAGTTTAACAGATCTGGGCCACCTGCACCTACTGACCCTGCATTTTTAAAATATGTCGAAGAGAGTAAATAATGAGCACTTTTATTAATGAAGATACCGATTCAGATGTTCAAAAGATTCTAAGAGTTACAGACAATCAATCACCTGAGATAGCTGTTAAAAATATTCAAAGAGCTGAACACCTTGACTTACATGCCGACGATTACACTAGTATGAAGGATGAGCTTGAACCTGAAGTTAAAATTCAAGAGCGTGTACCTGCCACAGTTTCTAAACCTGTAAAAGATTACATGTCTCAGTCAAGTGAACATGCAGCTTCGATTCAAGATGAGATCGGTATATTTGATAAAATCGGAAAGCAGATAAGTTTTATAAAATATAACTTGATAGATAAAAGAGAAGTTGAAGGAAGTATTCAAGATCTTCAATCTAAGAAAAGAAGATCAGGACTTCAGGACCACGAAGAAGAATTTCTCTCTTACCTTAAAACTGAAAGACAAGAACGAGTAGACTCATTCGGCTTAACAGAAAATGAACAACTTATAGGTGAAGCTGCAGGTGTAATGGGTGATATGGTTGAGACTCTGATCGACAATAAAGAAACCATTGCAGCGTCAACAGCTTTTGGAGCAGGTGTAGGACTAGTCGCACCTATTCCAGCAGGTGCTGTAGCAGGTGCGACTACAGGATTCGGTGCAGCTACAAGTACATTTATGATACTTAGAGCTTATGAGAAAACTGCAGATAGCACATTTGATGAAATCTCATCAATGAAAGGTGACGATGGTAAACCTCTTGATCTAAGTAGAGATCAGATGGATAGAATCTCAATAGGTGTAGGTGTAGCTGCAGGTATGGGTGAAGCTTTGACTGCTGGAGCGTTGGGAGCAGGTCTTAAAAAACTCGCAGGTAAAACGTTAGCTGAGAAAGTTGTTAAAAATACTACACTTAAAACAGCGACAACTCTCCTTGGTAATGTCTTACAATCTGCAGGTATAAGCGCATCAGAAGAGATGGCCGCAGAAGTAGTGCAAATAGCAGGTGAGAACTACGCTAAGTCAGATCAGTCAATTGAAGGTTTTGCTAATGCTTTAACTCTTACTGCAAATCAAATAGCTAATGATCCCAAAATTCAAAAACGTATCGGACGTACAGGGGCAGTAGGAGGGTTAGCAGGTGGAGGATCTGCGGCAGTATCAGGTTTAGTTGTAGCTCCTAAATTTAAGAGAGCACTCGATAAACGTAACTCTGAGATAATAGAAATCCAGGAACAGCGTGAGCAATTTCAAGCAATCACAGATGCTCTTACTGCTCTAGAAACTCAGACTGATATGTTGAATGTAGCTAACATGTCTATTCAAACAAATCTTAAAAAACTATCGCCCGAACAAGTAACTAGCTTAAGAAGGGATATGTTTTCTGAAGCAGGTTTTCAGGATAAAGTATGGTTTACAGAAAACGACATACAAGCATTAGCTGAAAGTAATCCTGAACTTGCTGCGAAAATTAAAGAGATGGACGTAACTGAATCTGATTCTGCAGGAGCAGGGTTAGAGTTACATCAGTTCATGGATCTTGTAGATGAGGTACCTACAGTCTCAGATTGGGCTAGACTGAATCCTGAAGCTCCAAACCCTCTAGAAAGTAGAGAAGTTTTAAAACGTTTTAATGAAGCTGAATCTAAGAGAGCTGAGTTCTTAAATTCTCTTGGTCCTGGAGAACAATTATCACCTCAACAAATTGAAGAGTTAGATGCTTTAAGTAAAGAAGTACGAGAATCTACCAAGAGAACTGGTGAAATAGGATACATCGAAGACACTATTACTTTTACTCAAAAGATAAAAGAAGTTTTACCTGATAAACAAGTTGAAAAGTATGATGCTACTCAAAAGAAAGTTAGAGGCGAAGTTTCAAAACTGATGAATGAAGAGTTTGAAAATAGAGAGCAACGAACTGAAAATAAAGTTGTCAGATTAAATGAGAAGTTAATCAAACAACGACAAGAAGAAGAGTTTGCTGAAGTTAATCGAATTGTAGAATTATTTAAACCTAATAAAGAAGTGGTTGTAGCGAAACACGCTAAAAAAGGTTACTCACAGTTTGCAATTGATCCTGCGACACTTCCCGAAGATATGAGAGAAGTATATGTTACTGACCCAATGTTGCAGAAACGTAAAGTATTTGTAGAGGGTGGTATCACTTTAGAAGAAGCTGCTAGTCGTTCAGGTATGCCCGACGGTGAATCGCTATTAAGAGTTCTTGCTAATGCACCTACTAAACAAGAATTTCTAACTGCGAGAAGACTTGAAACTGAAGAACTTAGAAGTCAAGTTCGTGAAAGTCGTGCAGAGAGAATGGAACAACGACGAGACAAAGTTTTCGACGATTATAATAAACTTCACCGTAGAGAGATGGAAATATTAAAAGATAATGAGTGGAGTACAGTAAAGCAAGGTGTTAAGAAAATAGCATTACCTTTACCTAGAATCGAAGAACTTAATAACACAGCAAGAGTAAAAGTTAAAAATACCAAGGTAGCTCATGTTAACCCTAGACAGTTTAACAAAGCCGAAAAAGACTACAATAGAAAAGCTGTCAATCATATTCTTAAAAATGAAGTAGAGCAAGCGTTTGTAGCAAAAGAAAGAGCTATGCAAAACGTAGAGCTTACAAGAGAGTCTTTAAAAGCTAGAGCTAAGATAAATGACGCTAAACAATTTCTCAAACGTGTCACCAGTAAAAAAGGTATGAAGGTTTTTAAGCAAGCAGGTTTAACTACTCAGGTAAATGAGATACTAGATCTATTTGACTTAACTTCACCTTCACCTAAAGCGACAAGACGAGATGCTTACATTGATTTTTTACAGCAGCTCGATAGTAGAGGTGAAAGTATAGTGGCCAATGAAGCTTTGGCAGATACTAGGAAAACTGGAACGGATCTTACAGTTGAACAGTATCTTAATATTACAGATCGACTCAGAACTTTAGAGAAGCAAGCTAAATTAAAAAATAAGTTATTAAGAGTTCAGGATAAAAGAGCAAAGGAAGGTAAACTTCAAACGGAAGAGGCGATAGTAACCGACGCTGTTTTAAACCTTCAAGAACATCCTAACTATAAAGAGTCGAGACTGCAGCAAGTCCGTAACAAAAACTCTAAAGATATTACTCAAAGAATTAACGAGAATGTAGCTCTTGCAGGTTCTTTTTTAACTAACTTTAAAAACGTAGTAACTGAATTAGATCAAGAGAACTTAAGCGGTGAACATTATCAAAATCTAGTAGTTCCTATGACTGAAGCAGAGACATCGAAAAGATCTAAGAACTTTGCATTAATTAAACAAATAAAGAAAATCGCAGCTCAATATGGTGAAAAGGATTTTGCAGCAGCTTTTAACGAATTTGTAACCATACCAGAATTTAACAACATTGCTGAATTAGGTAATGGTAAAATGTCAAAGTCAGATTTATGGATGCTATTCGCTTATCTTGGCGATCCTCAAGCTAGAGAAAGGATGCAAAATTTTATAAATCCTGTCACAGGTGAAGCGTTGAACGCAGATGTTGTAGCTAAAGTATTAGAACAACATCTAGATCATAAAGACGCTAAGTTGTCTCAGAATTTTATAAATATTTTCAAAAGTTTTGAAGAAGAGAGTATTGCACTACATGAAAGAACTACAGGCGTAACTCCTACAATGGTTAAAGGTGTACCCATTGAGTTCAAAGGTAGAGTTTACGAAGGAGGATATGTCCCTCTAAATTACCTTAACACTAATCCTACTGAGAAGCTTAATCGTTTTCTAGATATGATGGGAGACAAAAAGCTTTCTATGTTTGGTGAGAAACAAGACAACAAACTTTACGGTAGATTAAGAGCTGCTGAACAAACTGAACAAGGTCGATTAATGGATCGTCTTGGTTCAAGTAGAGCTTTAGATACTGATTTCAAACAACTACTTCACGCTTTTGAAGAGACTATTCACGACTTGTCATATAGAGAGGCTGGTACTGATGTTTTAAAATTATTGAGAAATGAAGCTTATAGTAACGCTATTATTGCGACTGTAGGTGAAGCTAAATATAAAACTATGACTGCAGGAGTGATTGAGACTGTAGGTAACTCCCATGACCAAGACGCTTTGAATCCTTTTTCTGATGCTGCTAGATCTGCAGATACAGTTTATAAATTCTTGGTTAATAACTTCAGTGTAGCTAACTTAGGTTTTAAATTTTCATCAGTAGCTATGCAACCTGTATCATTAGGAGCTGCTGCATTAAGAATGGGTCCAAAGGGTGGTAGATATATCGCTAAATCAATAGGCGCAATTTTAAGTAATCTCGATAATTATAATGAGATGTTTAATATGGCCGCAGAAATTAATCCTGATTTAATTTTTAATCAAGACTCCATAGACGACACAGTTATAAAATCTAGTTACGAGTTTATTCCTGAAACGAAGAGAACAGGTAAGCAATCGAAGAAAATGGCATGGTTGAAGAACTCGAAGCAAAAAATGGTAGACGCTGCAATGTGGGGACTTACTAAGCTCGATATTCAAATTAAAGCTGCAGTAACACTTGCCTCTTACTCTCAATTTATGAATGGAGATGTAAAAGCTTTCCCACAAGAAAAACTTGATACAATGACTGAAGCTGAGAAACAACTAGAAGCTAAAAGATATGCTAAACAGATAGCAGACTTAGCATTAACTACAAGTGCTAAGATCGACAAATCTGCTATAGAGAAAGTATCATTGATGAGAGTTTTCACAGCATTTTATACAGACTCAAGAGCACAGTTAAATACAGCAATGTCGGAGGGTCGTAAAGTTAGACTATCATTACAAAAAGCTAAACAAGCAGAAAAGATTGGAGACACCAAACAATATTACAAAAATACTAAGGACGCTGCAGCTACAATAGGTTCCTTCATAATGATTCAAGGGTTGACTCAGCTTTATATTTCTAGCATACGTGGTGAAGATGATAGTCCTATAAAAGAGTTAGCGAAAGTTAATGACTTAAATGATCTTAAAAAGTTCTTTGGCAATACCGTAGGGACTTTTGCACTTGCTCCAGCTAAAAGTGTAATTGACGTTACACCAGTAGCAAGAGATTTCCAATTTGCTATAGGTGGGTTTAGACGTAAAAAAGAAGTACGTCTTCCTATCAATGCAGTATTTTCAGATATGGCAACGTTTGTTTCAGCATTAGCCGATTTCTTACAAGGTGATAGATTAAGTAAACAACAACGTAAGTCACTTTTTGCCACAGCTTCTTATCTTGGAGGAGGTTTTCCAATTAGAGGTCCACAAGAGATTTTACAAACTATCCATAACACAGGTTTACCTGGAGCTGTTGGAGGATTTTTAGGAAGAGAAGCTGACCGTTTAGCTAATGAGATAAGACTTTTCAAGGAACGTCATGGAGATAATCCCGACATGCAAGAAGATATCGAAGCTCTTGAGGAATTACAAAGGGATTTAGCACCTAATGCCGACCAAACTCATTTACTACCTGAAGATATTTTAGACACTTTCAAAATTAATGATTGGCAAGATGTAGACCCTAATACAGGTGCGGCAGGTGTTTATCAATTTACTGAACAAAGATGGGAGGAAATTGATGACGCAGATCCTTCCCTTGGCCTTACCGATAACGGTAGGGTGTCTAAGGACACTAGAGAGCAAGAAAAAGCTATGAAATGGAGTCTTGAGGACAATGCCAAGAGACTTAGCTCTTTTCAAATAGAACCTTCTACAGATAACCTTTACGGTGCTCATAGATTTGGGGCAAATGATTATATCGCAGTATTGTTATCGGATAATGATAATCAAAAATTGACTGAGATTGTGGAAAATGCGAACTTATTTATAGGATTTGAAACTGTGAAAGATGTTAAGAATCATATAACGAACCAAGTCAAAAAGATTGACAGTAAAAAAGATTAATGAAAGGATTTTAATATGTCAAGATCAACCTACGCACCCAAAGAATCGTATACAGGTACAGGCTCATTATCAGCTTACACTTTTGATTTCAAAATTGAAGCTTTAACAGACTTAGAGATTGTTGAGTATGACGATTCAGGTGTCGAAACTCAGCGAGTACGTGGAGACGACGTAACATATTTAAGTAGTGTTGAGTTTGACAACGTTGATGGTGGAGGTACTGTCAATCTTGCAGCTAACCTTCCAACTAATTACACCTTATTACTTCTTCAAGCTAACGATGAACCTACTCAGTCTTATGAGTTCCGTGATAAGAACGGTTTTAACCTTAAGAAGTTTGAACTTGCATTAGATCTTATTGCAGGTGCTGTTCAACGTCTGGCCTATAAAGGTACTCAAGGACTTAGAATAAATGACTTGGATGATGAGACTGCTATCGATGTTCAATTTCCTCCAGGTTTTGCTTCAGAAGCTGATGCTTATTTAAAAGTAAACGCTGCAGGTGACGGGCTTGAGTATGGTCTTACTCTTGCTGAGTTAACTGAGGCCATTCTTCCATCAGGTACAGTTACAAACCATATAAAGACATGGAGTGGGTCAGCATGGGTTGACGCTCTATCAGGTGGTGCTAAGGTTATCTCGAATACTCAGAATATTACTGCAGGTGGAGAGATTACAGTAAATGCTGGACACCAACAATTTTTAAAAATTCAAGGGAACGGAGGACCTGTTACGACTTCAGTAAGTCCTTTCCTTGCACCTCCAGTAAACGGAGCAGTTATTACACTTATGGGAAAAAGTGCTTCAAACATTGTTCACATTCCTTACAGTGATACGGCAGGTGGGTGTTTATTAAAAGGCGACGCTTATCTTGGCCTTAACGACACTTTAACATTAATGTACGATGCTAGTGAAAACCGATATTTTGAAATTTCAAGGAATTACTAATGAATAAATTAATTACGCTTTTAATTCTTATACTTCTGACGAACATTGCTTTTGCTCAAACTGCTAGGAGCATACGAACAGATAATATTAATCCTAACGTAGTTGGTGGAACGATTGACATTATCGCACCTATTACAATCAACGGATCTTCTGCAAGTGTGAATACTATTCTTGACGAAGACGATATGATCTCAGACTCAAGTTCAGCAATTGCTACTCAACAAAGTATTAAAGCTTATGTTGACGGTATTGCAACGAGTGTAGACGGTCTTGGAGATGTCTCTACGGATGTCCCTGTTACAACAGGTGAAGCTTTAGTATGGGATGGTTCTCGTTGGACAAACCAAGAAGCACCGATAGCATTACTTAACAGTATTGGAGATGTCTCCACTGATACTGCAATTTCAGGTGAAGCTCTAGTT
>Ga0099846_1000230_pt1 | contig 22890 bp, 28 predicted proteins | sample CB_VirMetaG_FD_78180 | JGI IMG/M metagenome (GOLD analysis project Ga0099846, IMG submission 78180) | Freshwater to marine saline gradient viral communities from Chesapeake Bay - CB_1504_1 Viral MetaG | ecosystem: Environmental > Aquatic > Marine > Coastal | place: USA: Chesapeake Bay... | reverse complement strand
AGCAGAAATAAAAACATTAAAAGATGCTACTAGGGAGAGAGTTTTCCGCCCTGAATGGGAACGCAAGGCGCGTGAACAAGATGCACGGTTATTACATTTAGAAAGAACAATTAAATGAAGATCAGTGAAAAAGGACTACAATTAATTAAAGACCTAGAAGGTTTTAGAGGAGCTCCCTACCTAGATGGTGGTGGCGTTCCCACAATTGGGTATGGTGCTACACACTACCTAGATAATAAACGAGTTACTCTAGATGATAAGTTTATCTCTGAAAAAGATGCAGACTTATTGTTAAGACGAATGGTTCCAGTATATGAAAGGGAGGTACAAAATCTTGTTAAAGTTCCCCTCAACCAGAATCAGTATGACGCTGTGGTGTCATTCGTTTATAACATAGGAGGTGATCAATTTCTCAAGAGTACTTTTCTTAAGAAACTTAACTCTGAAGATTACTCGGGTGCAGCAAATGAATTTCCCAAGTGGAAGTTCGATAACGGAATTGTAATACAAGGCTTGGTCAACCGCAGAAAGATCGAGCAAGATTTATTCTTAAAAGAGATTATTAAACAGGAGAAACAAGAAATGTTAAACGGATATAAAACCTATATTGGTATTGCAATTAGTGTGGTTAGTGCATTAGCAGCAGCTTTTGGTAAAGACTGGGGCATTGACTGGGCTGGTTTTGAAGTAGCCGTAACGGCTGCGGTTGGTGCAATCATCTCAGTTTATGGCTATCTTAAGAAAGACCCTAAAGTATAATGAAATGGTTTGGCATACTTGTCGAATTGGTCGGAGCAGCATACAAAGCTATTAAGGAAAGGATCAATCAACGTGATAGAAATAAACTTGAAGCTAATCCTGCTGAGTGGTTTGATGATCACTTTGGTGGGGTGTCAGACGAATCTAGTAACTCCAAGACCAACGAAGCCGACACTTCAAATTCAGAAACAAAGTGATGGTGGTATCTGCTTAGATAGAGATAACACTAAAGCATTAGGTAACTATATACTTAAACTAGAGAATAGATAAAGATGACATACTTAGAGATAGTAAACAAAGTTCTGCTAAAGCTTAGAGAGAATACAGTTACTTCTGTAAGTGAGACTCCGTACTCTCAACTTATAGGTGAGTTAGTTAATGATGTTAAGACTGAGATGGAAGAAGCTTGGAACTGGGAAGGTCTAAGAACCATTAAGACTGTCCTCACTGTAAACGGAACATCTAACTATACCATAACAGAGACAAACTCTGGAACTAGGTTACTAGATATATGGAATAATACAGAAGACTTTTTCTTGAAGGAGCGTCCTAGGGACTGGTTTGTTAGTAAGTTAAGAGGAGCAAACCCAACTACAGGAGAACCTTTCTATTATGCTATTAATGGTAGGAGTTCTTCAGGTGAACTTAACATGGATGTATATCCTATACCTGATCAAGAGTATTCAATACAAGTAAACTGTGTTGTACCCCAAGCAGAACTATCCTTAGATTCTACAGAAGTATTACTTTCTGGAGACATAATAGCTGAAGGAGTAGTAGCTAGAGCCATCTCTGAACGAGGAGATGATGGTGGGTTCATGGAACAAGAGCAAAGATTTCGTTCTAGATTAAGTGATGCTATCTCTATAGAAGCAGGTCGACATTCAACAGAAATTATTTGGGGAGCCTGTTAATGCCAGGACAGTTACAAGCCGTATCCAATGCAACACTGGGCTTCTTGGGTTTAAACACGCAAGAGGCTGGTGTCACTTTAGATAGTGGTTATGCAACTAAGGCTATTAATTGTATCATTGATAAATCAGGTAGACTTGGTAGTCGTAGAGGATGGAGTATGCTTACTACTACACCTGGAGATTTAGGGACTACCGCAACTATTGATAGTATGTTTGAGTTCCTAGACGAAGATAGAATATCAACTATATTTTCAGCAGGTAATGGCAAGCTATATACAGGAACTACAACACTAACAACAACACCTATCTATGACGTAGAATCAGCAGGTGTTTCAGCGGAGCTAGCTACTCAGCCTACCTATACAACGAACAGATGGCAGTTTGCACAGCTAGCAGATGGTACTGGTGTAGGTGGTAACATGCATGGTTTTGCAGCACAGAATGGTGCTGCTATGTTAGTCTACAGACGAGAGAATGATGTAGGTTCATACAAGTGGCAGACACTAGGCACAGCAGGTTATGGTGCTGTACCTACTGGAGTTACTACTTGTGATCCTGACACAGTACTATCAGCTTATGGCAGAATCTGGATCGCAGGAATTACTGGTGCAGAGTCACAGATCTTTTATAGTCAACTACTCGATGGAACTGCCTTCACTGGTACTGGTAGTGGTACATTAAATGTAGCTGCTGTAGTTGGAAACAATGATGAGGTTGTAGGACTAGCATCACACAATGGATTCTTAATCGTCTTCTGTAAACATAATATTGTAATCTACCAGAATGCAGATGATCCTACTAATATAGCACTACAAGATGTTATTACAGGAGTTGGCTGTATTGCAAGAGATACTATTCAGACTACAGGTAATGATTTAATTTTCTTATCTGATGCTGGGTTGATGAGTCTTAAAAGAATTATAACAGAAAAATCCTTACCAATGAGAGAGTTGTCTCTTAACATTAGAGACGATCTAATCAGTTATATTGCAGGCGAAGATAAGTCTACTATAAGAAGTATATACTATGAGAGAGATGGGTTCTACCTCCTAGTACTACCAGGACTTAAAGACATAATATACTTTGATTTGCGTAAGTTACTAGAAAACGGATCTGCTCGTACTACCATATGGTCTGGGCTTACCCCTAAAGCACTACTAGAGACCGAAGATAATACATTATATTATGGTGAGGCTGGAGGTATTGCTAGGTATACTGGGTATACAGATGATGGTGAAGGGTACCGTATGGAATACTTTACTCAGAACACAGACATTGGTGCTCCTAATAGGCTTAAGATATTAAAGAAGACTAAAGCAATTCTTATTGCATCTGGTACTCAAGATATAGTTTTTAAATATGGTTTTGATTATAACACTGTATTTGAATCACGTACCTATACTAAAGACTTTACTGGAGGTAGCTCTGAGTACAATTTAGCAGAGTATAATATAAATGAATTTACTGCAGGTACAGCTATTAATGAATTACAATTAAATATAGGAGGCTCTGGGAAGTTCTTACAGTTCGGAGTAGAGGTTCCAATTGAGGGAGCACCTGTAGCAATTCAACAATTAACTGTATATTTTAAAATGGGAAGAGTAAACTAAATGGCTAACTATGTTAAAGCAACTAACTTCTTTGCAAAGGATGCCTTGCTCACAGGTGATCCTGCTAAGATAATTAAAGGGTCAGAGATAGATGCTGAGTTTAATGCTATCTCTACGGCAATAGGAACTAAGACTGACTCAAATAGTCCAACGTTTACTGGAGTTCCATTAGCACCAACAGCATCAGCAGGTACTAACAACACACAAATAGCTACTACAGCTTTTGCTATAGCTAATGGATTTCCTGCTGGTGGTATTATTATGTGGTCAGGCTCTGAGGGAACTATTCCTTCTGGATTTACACTATGTGATGGTACTGCAGGTACTCCTGACTTAAGAGATAGATTTGTAGTTGGTGCTGGAACTGGAAGCTCTTACTCTGTTGGAGATACTGGAGGAAGTAAAGATGCAGTCAACGTATCACATTCTCACTCTGTATCTGGAATAACTTATACAAGATTTAGTTCTGCTGCAATGGGGATTGTTGCTGGTGCAGGATCAGTTACTGTTCCTTCTCCAGGAACTTCGGGGTGGTTACTCACTGGACGTAATGATGGTGGTGGACGTAGTATTAATTTTAGTACTGCTACAACAACTGCAGGTGGAGGTACAATATCTACTGAGGGCGTGACAGGTACTGATGCCAATTTACCACCATACTATGCACTATGTTATATTATGAAACTATAAACTATGATGTCAAGTTAGCTATACCTGTACACTTAGATGTACTATGGTCTATCTACTTTGACTACACTGATCAGGGAATCTTTTGTCATATAGATTTTCATAAGTGGAACAAGGAAGCAAGAAAGAAAGTAGTGCCAGCAATATACGAATTAGCAAGTAAACAGGCTCTACCTGTATATGTAGAGATTTATGACAGAGAAGATGAGAAGTATATTAAGTTTGTAAAATTAGTAGGCTTCACAAAGGCACAGTATATAACGGAAGAAGGTAATGATGTTTACATTTGGAGAAAACTATGAGTAAGAAGAAGAAACCGCCTAGGTTAAGATTCCAATCTACCAATCTTAGTACAGGTTTTGGAACAAGCTCGTATGATCCAAGGTCAGGGCAGGTAAAAGGTACACTAGATCCTAGGTTAGCCGCACAGAGGGATGAATTTTACGATGCAGGTGAGGCTGCACTTGAGGGTGCTGACTGGTATGCTCAACTTGGGGATGACTACTTAGAGTATGGAGCAGGGTTGTTTGACCAGGCTTCTGGCTATGATGTAGGAGAAGCTCGTGATGCATATTATTCTGACATGCTTGGTTCTCTTGATATGTCAAGGGATCAGCGTAAGTCTCAGCTGAATGATGGCTTGTTTAGAACAGGCAGGCTTGGTGCTGGCGTAGGAGTTGAGGGCGGTGGTTACATTAACCCTGAACAGTTTGCAGAGTCTATGGCTATTAACCAACAGAATCAACAGTTGTGGATGCAGTCAGAAGATAGAGCCTTATCACAACAAGATAGATTATTTGCTAACGCTCAGAGAGCTCAAGGGCAAGGATCTGCTTTAGGTATGATACCTTATGAACAAGCTGCTCAGAGTATTGGCTATGGTACAGGACTTGAAGGACTGAATCAACAAAACCTACAGACACTAGGACAGTTCTCTCAGCTACAACAAGGATGGCAATCAGCAGAGCAACAAGCTAATGCAGCTAGAGCTGCTGCTTCTGGTGGTGGTTTTGGTAGTTCATTACTGGGTTCAGTAGCTAATGCTGGATTAAACTATATGTCTGGTGGTGGCTGGGCTGCTTTAGGTTCATCGGCTGCGGGTCTATTTAGTGGTGGTGGAGTAATAGGTGGCGGAGGAGGTGCCTCTGGAGTAGGTGGTATGTTTGGCTATGGTAGTGGAGCAGACAGTATGTTTGGCTATGCACCCCCTAACTTTGGTGGTGGAACAATAGGGCCTCAATGGTAATTGGAGAATAGAATGGCAAAAGCACAACCTTTAATAAGCTCACTCTTCGGGTTAGGAAGAGATCAAGTCCAACAATTCAGGCAGCAGCAAGGAGCTGAGTTTGGAGATAAGATGGCTAGCCTACAAGCTAATTCATCTGATGCTACTAACTGGGCACTAGCTGGAAGATTAGGACAAGGCTTAGTCGGAGCAGGTCTCAGCTTGTTTGGAATAGAAGATCCAATGGCTAAGCGTGGTGAAGCTCTTAATAGTGTTGCTCAACGTACACAGGCTCAACTTGGAGATAAAGTACAAGATCCTAGTCTGTTCTATCCTATGCTTGCTAAGAATTTATTTGAAGCTGGTTTTTCTCAAGAGGCTCTCCAGGTTACTGAAGAAGGCCAGAATAAGATTAACGAATTTGCTGAGGTAAATGCTAACATTGAGTATAAACAGAGTGCAGGGAAGTATCAACAAGCATTAATAGCAGCACAAGAACGTGAGGCTAACGAGGCTAAAGTTACTAGACAAGGTAGAGTTGCTTATGGTGCTCTGAATGCATTTGAAAATGATTCATTGGCTAGTGATCCTGCAGCTGCAGATAAGTTTTGGAGTGCTACTATTAAAAGATTAGACGCTTCTGGGTTTGATACATCTATGATGGCTGACCTACCTGTTGATCAAAGGAAAGTAGCACTAGAAAACATAGTAAATTCCTCTATGTCTGAAAGTAATAGTGCTAAGCAAGAGATAGCCGCTATTAAACAGATTGCTTTAATGGATAAGTATGCTAAAGATGACGAGTATAGAAAGAACAAATCTATGTATCAAGACAAGATTCTTGAACTTAGAGAGAAAGCACTTGATGAGAAGATAAGTTATAATGAAAAGAAACACTTACTTGCTCAGGTGAACTCCTTAGAAAATAAAGCAGAGGTAGAAGAGAAGAAGAAAGCTGGTAGAGAACGTGGCTATATCCTACAAAAAGTAGGTTTGTCTGAGAGTAATAAATCAGTAAGGCAGTTCTTAAACAGTGAGATAGGTTTGACTAGAGAAGAGTCTGTTAACTACACTAGCACATTTAATGCTTTATACAGAAAATACTTAACTACTTATGAAGATGGGTATCCTAAGTATGATCCTTATGTTGCAGAGGAAATGGCTAAGGATGAGATTCGTAGTATGGTAGAGACAGACAAGGGTTTCTTTAAGGATAAGGTAAAACTAAATACAGCTCCTAAGAAACAAGCGCCTATTAAATTAGATTAAGGATTTAAATGCCAGTATATGAGTACAAAGGTATTGAGTATGACATTAATACTACAGATGCTTCTGAAGCTAAAGCCAAGATATTAAAGCATCTTGGTACAGCAACGTCTAAAGAAGAGGTACCCACTCAAAGACCAACTGTGTCTCAAGACCTTCCTCCTGCAGAAGCAGTTACTGAAGAAGATCTTCTAGGGAAAACTTCATATGCTTACGGTACTAACTACCGTAACTATAATAAGCTAGCAAATAAGATGCCTTTTGAAGAACGCCCTACATCCGTTACAGAAATGGTACAGATGACTGAGCGTAATATTGATTTACTTACTAAGCAGATAGCTAACCCTAACGAGCCTAACTATAAGTATGCGTTACCTCAATGGCAAGCAGAGTTAGAGAAAGAAACTAAGAATCTAAATCTACTACGTTCCAAGTTAGCTAGCGAACCTACTGAGACTAAAGAGACCCCTCAGCCTGTACCTACACCTGATCAAGAGATGCCTGAACAATTCTCTTTTATAGAGAGGTTAGGTGCTGAAGCTATATCTGGAGGAGAATTCTTCTTAGGTATGCCTGAATGGGGTGCTGGAATTATCTACAGTGGTGTGATTCATCCTCTTGGTAGTGTGCTAGGGAATCTTGCAGCTCGAGCTAAGACAGGTGATACAAGTCTACCTCTAATTGATTGGGAGCAGGGTAAGACTGATGCTGTAAGAATAGTGTCTCCTTTAGGCAATCTAAAAAAACCTATGCAGATGATTGCTGAGGCAACAGGTCTTGAGGAAGCAATACCAGAGACAGGTATTAATAGAAGTCTAGGTAAAATTTCTGAGTTCCTAGAAGGGGCTGCTGTAGGGATTGAGAAGGCCACAGGTATACCTAAAGCTGGATCAATGGCTGTAATTGAAACAGCAATGATTACTGGTATTCCAGGAGTTAGGGCAGCTAAATCTAAAGTAAGTAAAACAGTAGAGAGTGCCAAAGAAACTATTGCACCTAAGAGTGAGGCTACTGCTGCTAATCCTATAGTTAAAACAGAACCAGTAAAGCCTACTGAAAAAGTAGTAACTGACTTAGATGTTCCTGCTGTTGAAGCTTCTTACAAAGCTATAGATGACTCACTATATAAAATAGATAACTTAAGTAAGTTAGACCAGACTGAGATGGTTACATTAGATAAGCGTCTCAAAGAACTTAATGTTCCTGAAGCTTTACAAGAGAAGTTTAGACGGTATGATGAAGGTTTTGCTGAGGGTGCAGAGTTAATCCCTGCTAGGTTATATGAGAAGCAGAAGCTAATTAATGATATCTTTGCTGAAAATAAAAGAATCATAGCAGAGAAAGATCCTGCTCAGTTCCGTAAACTCCAAGAAAACAAGATGGAGATAGAGAGGCTTCGTGAAGAGAAGTTAGCTATTGAAGCTACTAGAACTAAAAAGGAAGAGCTTACTCGGACTGAACGAGAGCTCTATGAAATGTTCTATGAGCCTATGAAAACTGAGATTATTAAAATCTCTGACTACTTATCTAAGCAGGGTAGAATCCCTGAGTTTGGTAGGGCGGATAACTTTGCTCCACGTAAACTGAAGACCAACCCAAAAGATAAATCAATATGGCAGCATTATAAAGAAGCAATTATAGGTAGAGATTTTACTGATGTTAAGAATGATGTGTATAACATCCCTAATGCAGGTAAGTCTCGCGACTTATTTGTTATGGAAGATGCAGTCAATCCTGGGAAAAGGGAAGTAGTTTCTATTAAAGAGATTAGTAAGGATGGCACTGATATGGTCCAGGTGTTTTACCCTGGACGACGTAGACGCTGGGAAGAGCGTATTAAAAATGGAGAACGAGTAACTCAAGATTTTGTTTACAATCTTCCTGCTGGAACTAAGATTACTTCTGGATCAGATCTACCTGGGTTAGGTAAGATTGCTGAGGCTACTGTAGCTGAGTTAGAAAGAACTACTGGTAAGCAATACGAGAAGAACTATGCTATGGTTTTAGCAGACAAGCTAGGCCAGTTGAGGAAGCAGGCACGTTTACATGAGTATGAGAAGGCCCTACTAGAGGCCAAGGATGTGGCTTGGAAACCTAAGAAGATTACTGATGTACCTCCTGAAGGATTCTCTAAATTAGAGTTTACTAATGAGATGCCTTTAACTGAAGGGTATTACTTCCCTGAAAGAATTAAAGAAGTACTTGATGATTATAACCGTCCAGTACAGAAGACTGCTATAAATAAAATTAACAATGCTTTAGTTACTAATATGATGTTGGTCCCTATAGCTCACATGCATAACGAGTTGTTTCACTGGGGTGTAACTAGAGGAGCTTCTGGTTTTGTTAATCCTAAAAGATTACTTGAGTTAACTAAGACTCTACCTGCGGCAATTAAGGAGGTCCAGTCTAGAGGTGAGGTATACAAAGAGATTCTACGTGAAGGTGGATCTACTATGTCTGCTAACATTAGGAACTCTATCTACCTAGATGAGATGTTTAATAATAGTTTAAATACTATGGTTAAAGAACCTGGCTTTAAGGAAGTTGCTAAAGCTGTAGGAGTAGCTCCTGCTAAGTTATATCGTAAGATAGCATTAGGTTCTAACAAAGCTATGTGGGTAGTACGTGATATAATGACTACCCAATTAATCATGGAGAAGAAGCTTCATAATAAAGGCATGACTACAGCAGAAGCTATCAGATCTACTGAACGACATATGCCTAACTATAGGTTAGGTAGTCGGGTGATAACTCAACGTCCTATTGGTAGACAACTTAATAAAGTATTAGGTAACAGGGCAGCATTTCTATTTGCTAGGTACCATGCAGGTATGGTAGGGTCAGCTAAGAATGTTGTCATGGATATGCTTGGAAAGAATCCAGAACTTTCTAAATCTAAATCATTTGTAGAGGGACTTGACTCTGCCTTAGCATTAGGTGTTGCTATGGCTGTAGTTTATCCACTACTGGATGATGTAGCAGGAATGATTGCTGATGTATTTGATGCTGATGGTAAGATTGAGAAGGCTAAATTTAGACGAGCTGGGGTAGCTCACGTGTTTGATGTGATTAAAGATATAGCTAAGAGTGAGAAAGATCAGTATGCTCTAGCCTCTATCTTAGTGACACCATCACCTGTATTACAAGTAGCAGTTGAAACAGCATTCAATAAAGAACTATATAACAATAGGAATGTATTTAATATAGAGGATGAACTAGAACCTATAGCTATAGATTATATGGGATACTTAGCTAGGAAGGTACCGCAAGCTTCGCAAGCAATGCAAGCTACTAATGAGGACTATGGTACTGGATGGGCTGGTATTCTTTTAAGGAACTTCTTTGATATTAAAACTCAGACAGGTGATCAGCTAGATAGAATTGAAGAGCAGGTTAATAGAAGGAAGACTGCTGCTGAAAACAGGAAGTGGGATGATCTCTAGAAATTAAAAAGCCCCGCAAGGTTGCCCTTCTTCGAGAGGGGTGCGGGGCATGTTGTTTACTTATTCATTACATACATTGTAACTTCAAAGCCAAAACGCATTTCTGTTGCTGATGGTGATGTCCACATAATTTCTCCTTTACTTTCTATCATAGAAATGAACAATCATTATACCATAAATAATAATAAATAGAATCAGTATAATCATGAGATATCTATAATCACAGTAAGGATTGCTAAGTACAGTACAAAGACTTTACTCTCCTGATGTGCTATGTACTCAAATCCTATAGCTGCACCAGACATAAAGTAATATCTAAAGCTCACATGAACCTCCCGCACAAGCTAGGTTCTCTGCTTGAACTGTATTATCCTCAACCTCAACAACCTCGTTGATGTCTATGTCCTGTAAGAAACCATACAACCTATTGAACTCTTCTTCAGTACAGTCAGTGAATGGTGCTTGAACATAACTACCACCATCGTAAGGTAACACAGAGATACCAGTGTAATCACCACGATTAATCCACATCCAATCACCACACATATCCCACTCATCCTCTTTCAATGAGATGGTACAGCTTACGTTGTGTCGATTAGCTCCATCAACATGACCTTCTTTAACCCATTCAAGATTGAATCGCTTAACTCTCTCTAGTAAATCAAGATAACTTTCAGTACGTAACCTTGCACCTTCGGGTGCTTTCTGTGGGAATGAGATCACTGCCTCTATATGTGGTTTATACTTACAATCCTCAATCAGTTCTGGAACTTTCTCTTTTAGATATGTATACAGAGGCTCATTCTTACCTACTCTCATACGTCTAATGTAGTAATCATTATGCCATGCATGTATACCACTAGAACTTCCTAGTACTAATGATGTAGTACCTGCAGGTTTAACAGTAGTGATACGTGCTGCTGGATTAATTCCAATAGCTCTAGCAATTATATTATTAATATCTTTAGCAATGTTAGCTGCTTCTACTAAGTCTAGATTCTCTACTGTACCACTAGCAATACCTGTCATGCTTACACCAAGCAGAGCATCCTTCTCTGTATTCTCTTTCCATATGTTACGTAGATAATGAAAGTCTGTATACCCTGCTTGTAGAGTAGCTATAATAGTAGCTGCAGTTACTCTCAAGTTTAGATCTGTTTGGTCTACAATATCTGAAGCATTGATTTCTACTAGATTACAGTACTGATTAGGACGTAGTGCAATCTCAGCACATGGATTAGTACCCCAGTCATAGTCATTAGTCCAGAAGATTCCAGGTTCTCCAGCTCCTGAGTCTTGTACCTTCTGCCATACTGCATCAAACTGTTCCTTAGTAGTATGTTCTCTATGTAAAACTACAGAGTTGTTAGCTCTACCACGTTGAGGATTTAATTCATACCATGCACCAGCTTTAGCTGATAACATATCCATGTCATCCCAATCAAACAGAGCAATCATAGCAGCTCTACGAATACCACCTGATAGCACAGCATCTGCAATGTGACACATCATGTCATGAGCTTCAATAGGCTTAAGCTTACGTCCGATAGCCCCATTAAGTACAGCACGTAGATGATCTAGACAGATACGTAATGGATCAGGACCAGGGGCTTTGCCCCCTGATGTAACTAACCTAGCACCCTTATGTCTAATGTCTCTAAAGTCAAACACAGGATCACTCTTACCTTGTGTATACGCCTTGACTAGTATCTTAACAGAGTCAGCCCAGCCCTCTATAGAGTCACCAATTAAGAATCGTCTTGTCTTTTCTGTAGGCCCTACTACTGTAGGTAGCTGGTTAACGTGTCTCTTTTGTACTGAGTAACCAACACCACTACCTCCTAGTAGGTTGAACATAGTCTCACTAAACACAGCGGGATGCTCTGCTGTTGTGAATGCACAGTTGAATATCCTATTGTTAGATAACTCAATAGGTCTACCTCCAAACTGTAGGCTACGCATAGATGGTAGTACTTTCTTTCTATACACGTAATCGTAAGCCTCATCAATCATCTGCTCAAGCTTAGGGTATTTTTTAATATGCATCTTTTTATTCCGACGGACTAGCTCGTGCCAGGTCTCACGCCTGTTCTGTTCAGGTACGTACTTAGCATACTTATTGAACACAGTTATATCACTTAGTATTGCTTGACTCTTATCCAATTAATTCTCCTTATAAATCTAATGTTTCAATAATACTTTGGGCATTATCCTCTACCTTCCATAGGAAGGCATGGACTATATCATGTGTTGTTAAGTTGAGTAGTTCAATGATGTCGACTTCATCTACTTGTTCTGATATCTTCTCAGCCAATTCCGAGGTGGTCATCATCATCATCTTCCTCCAACAAAAAATGTAACTTAGCTAAAGCATTCCAAGCTTCATGTGCTGCATGTAGCAGACCAGTCTCTTGGTCATAGTATTCACCACTAGCTTCAAGTAGCATGTGCCTATACTTAGCATCATTGTATCTATTTAACCCATTAGGTACCTCTTTCCATCCGTCAGGTGTATACTTTAATGCACCAAAGGTTCCAACTTTAGAAACTTCAAGTAAAGCCTTAGCAAATCCACCAACTACTAGACCTGCTTTAATCTTACCATCATCTAACTTAGCACCTGATTCATGTTGATCTTTACCATTAGGATCTTTATCTATCCATTGTACTTGTGTCATTACTGTACTCCTACTGTTCTATATTGTTTACGATTAAGGATCTTATTATCTCTAAACCATTTACCACAAGGTTTACAACGATAGCGCTGATACTGAGATGAGACTGCCCGATACTTACCACGCTTCTGATAATGTGTACTACCACAATTAGGACAGACTAAGCTATCATTTACTGTACCATGTATAGAATGATTTGCATGATTTGGAATCCATCCTTTGATCTTATTGTATAATTGCTCAGTAACTATAATGTCCTGCTTGTTATACTCTAGCATAGTATTCCATGCTTTATCATCATCTTTAATACATCCTATCCATGTATCAAATCCACCTGGATCTGACTTAAGATTTAATCTCAGTGATCTAGATACATAGTCTAGTTTGTTAGAAGGAAACTTAAAGATACGTTTGACTGTATCAAGTAAATCAATCTGCTTATATGGTGAAGGAGGTTTGTATCCCTTTTCTAAGAACTCCCTATTGATATGTGGTATGTCAAACTTCTTACCATTATAGTGAAGGACAGCATCAGCTTCGTTAAGAAGATTCCATAGATCTTTCAGCTTTGTCTTCTCACGATTCTGAAATATTTTATCCTCTCCTACCCACTTAGCTGTCCAACATAACATGTATGTAGGTCTGACTAACTGTTTGATAGAGACATTCTGGTCCCACATACCCCACACATATGCAAGGTTAGGGGCTGTTTCTATATCTAAGACTAATATTTTCAACTGATTGTCCCTCCAGTTTCTTTATGTTCAAACAAATCTAGTTGGGCTGCCTCAGTATCTACTTTAATAAAGCCTTTAAGAATTAAATCATGAAGACCATGCTGCATTATCTGAGATGCTTCTTCTTCTGTCATATAGTATTCAAAGTCACATGAGCCATCATCATGCCTTTTAAAGTTTCTAATCTCCATTAGTACATATCCTCCGTATTAAATACTGGTGTAAATTTATCAGCAAACAACTGATAATCAAGAGGACTACCATCACTAAGTACGAACTGAAGTATGATTACTTCTTTGTTCTGGTACACATGTCCTCTAGTCCAGCATCCTTTGATCTTCTCACCAGTAGGTGTATTCTCTGCTGTTGCTACCCAGCTATGTCCTGAACCTTTACAGCTTTCAGTAGTTAGCGTGAGTAGTATATCAGGTGTATACCTATGCTCAAACCTTTCAGGTAATGGAGCACCCTCTGCTCTTGCCTGGGTAACATTTCCCATAATAAAACCTAGGCTCACACAAGCAACAATCAAGACTGCAACTACAATTTTATTTATCATCTTTTATCCTTTTCAAAAGAGTTTGTAAACTTCTCATCCAGCCTCTCCTAAAGTCTAACCAGTACCATCCATTCTTTTCAGACCACTCTGCATAGGTAGTCTTAGATCTCTTGGTTATCTTATTACTAGGGTTCTGGAATAAGAATATAATTATAACTTCTGGATTACAATCACGAAACCATTCCATTTTCTGTCGTGTCTGTAGGTCCAGCTTCCCTTTAGCTTCTATGTAGATAGACTCACTAAGCTTAAAGTCAGGAATGTAAACTCTTTCTTTAGCTGGTTGTCTGAAAGGGATCTTATCGGGTTCATACTTTACATCAGGAAACTTCCCAATCAGGGCTTTCCATGCTGCTCTCTCCAAGTTGGATTTGAATTTGTCCATCCATTAACCTCTCGAAGTGACGTAAGTAATCGTCATCATGATGCTGCATAATATATAAACACCTAGCATTTTTAAGAAACTCCTTTTCATTATTATATAGTTCGTAAACTATGTTAAACATTTCTACTTCTGTCTCAGCTCCTGCAAGAAACTTCCTAGCCTTAACGTCTCCAACTTTTGATAAGCCTTTGATGTTATCAGCTGTGTCTCCTTTCAAGCACTGTTCATAGAACATCCTAAGTCCACCAAGTTCATCCTGTTCAAAGAATCTTTCAGGCTTAGTCCACTTAGATGTACCAAACTCCCAAGCGTAATGCTTACCTGGAATCATAAGTAGATCTTTGTCTAACGTAGCAATAGTAGTGGTACCTCCAACCTTATCTTGGTATATACCTAAAGCATCATCAGCCTCTATGCCTCCCTCTGTTACCTCAGCACCTAGTTGATCTATACAATAATCTTTACAACTAGCTAAGTGTTTAGGTTTAGGGGCAGTACGGTTAGCTTTATATAAGGGATCAATCTCCTTTCGATAACTACCTGGTCCAGAAAGAAAGGCCCTGAATGATGACGCTTCCGTTCTGGTTATGATAGTATCAACAGTCTTGTTCATCCTTGAGATAGCTATCCCAGCATTGTCCTCTTCCTCTGCTGAAGCTGCTGCTCTGAAGGCAACTAAGTCCATGTCAATAAGCGTTTCCATTATAAGGGAATGTCGCTTGTAATGTCATCAATAGCAATGTCATAGTCAGGTGCTGCTTCTTCATATACCCAGTCTACTAACTTCTCAGCTAATGCTAGTGTACTATCAACATCTGTCTTAGGATTCAAAGCAATCGCTGTGGTTAAACTAGATTGACGTACAATCAAACGCTGTTTAATCTTACGTTCTTCAGGTGTCTCATATGTACTACCTGTTACACGAGTAGCAGGTTTACTAGGTGTTGGTGAGTACGTTGCATTGAGTGGTGCATCCCGTGATTCAGGTACCTCTCCACCAATAGAAGTCCATTGCCAATACCCTGCAGTATCTTTCTCTGATACTACGTTAACCAAGTCCCCTTTACTCCATGTTTGAGCAGTCTTAAATACTTCTGGGTTCGAGAAAGACATCAGCTTTTTATTGCTAGCCCTTCCATCTGGTCCTTTGTAAGTTACTTCAATTGACTGGTACTTACGTCCTCCCTTAGCTTCGTGTGTGTTAAGGGATCCTACATCTATGATTTCAATTTGCATCTATAATCTCCATATCTTTCCAGTTACTACCGACTTGGCATTCGACGCGCATCGGTAAGTTAAATTTTACTCCGAACAGTCGTTCGAAATTCATTGGTACATCCTCAAAACAATCGTTTACTTGTTTCACCAAGCCATTAGTATCGCATACTTTCTCCGAAAAGTCAAGTATTATTGAATCATGTACTGTGTTTACAAACTTTACATTCTGATTCTCCTTTAATCTATTGTACAAAGATACCCTAGCTATAGCCATTAGGTCAGCACCAAGTCCTTGTACTGGATAGTTCAGTATCTTAGTACGAGGCCACTTAATGTTACCATACTTTATTTCAGGTTCAAAATTATACACCCTACCTGTAGGCATAACTAACTTACGATCACGCATTGCATCTTGTTCTATCTTATCATGCCATGCTTTAAGCCCTGCATATTTAGAATAGAACTGATCAATCACTTCTTGCCACTGCTTCTCATCAAAGCCTACATCCCTGAAGTCAGGATCGTGAGCATAGCTGTAAGCAGATCCACCATAGATAAGACGGAATACAAATGTCTTAGCTATGAGGCGTGAAGGTAATCCAAAACGTGCTTGATTATCACTATGTTGGTCTAGTGAATCCCATATCTCTTTGAGAGCTACCTCATCTTGAGATAAGAAGGTAGCACCTACCCACTCTAGTTGTTTAGCATCAGCTTGTAGTAGCATAAGTCTCCACTAAGGCAATAAACCAGATCAGCCATCCAATAAGTAACAGTGTACATGTTGGTAATACTACCCAATCAGGTAAACTATAATTATCGTAGAGCTTATTTATTAAATAGAATACTAAATAATATCCTACTACTAATAATATTACATTAAATATAACCATTATTTGTACCTCGAATAAAATAATACCTTGATACCACCATCAAAGTTCTGAAGATTAGGTTTGCTAGATGATAGTCTACCTGTTCTTGCAACACATTGATTAAGCGTACCATGTATTATATTAGGTTCCCAGTTCATAGTCTCATTAAGTTTGACAAGACCACGGTAGTAAGTCCCTAATAGTTTCTGTTTAGTAGCTAAGCTAAGTAGAAGCTCTATAATTTCAAGGGCTCTCTTACTCCCCTTAAGGCTACGTAATGTATCCTCTGCTGTAGAGTAGAAGCCTTCCTTCTTAAGCGCACTACCCTTGATGGGTTTTATTAATCTAGGTAGAGTTACTTCGTACTCTTCCCACCCTGTCTTTGGCTGGCCTTTTCTACTACCAGTTTTAAACGTGCCGCGAGATACCCTACGCTTGTTTGTAAAACTGCCACCATAAAGGAAAGCACTAAGATGATCGTTGCTAGCAAGGTTAATATCGTCTCTTCCATGAAATTCATGGACACGATCCTGTAATAATTTAATGTCTCTTTCAACTTTACCTCCTAATAATGTACACTCTTCAGTATCGAATAGTATACCGTTAAACTCCATCTCTTCTAATACAAGTAAGTCAAGACAATGCAGATTGCATAGCGTCCGTAACTTAGGGTTACTTTTTATTTCCTCATACTGTTTCAGATATACTTGTTCAGTTAACCAAAGGTCATGTGCCAGGTACTCTTCAAGTAAATCTTTAGGTACTTTAGTTGTATCAATACCTTCATTCCAATATAATTCCTTGACTTCATCAAGCTTTTGTGGTAGGCCATAGTACTCAGCTACATCATTAAGCGAGGGGTAAGTTTCCTTCTGCCCTGTTAAGATGAAGTGAACGATCTGACAATCCCAAACTTTAGACTTAGAGAAGTCAAGCCCATACCTACGTAGCCAGTGTAAATCAAACTTAATATTAAATCCTACAAGTAGCTCAGTCATATCTAAACATCCTTGAGTTAATGTAAGATCTTCTTTAAATGGAGTACTGCTATATTCAATATCATATAGATACTGAAAGTCTGTACTCTTAACACCAATGTAACATAACTTGTTAGTCTTGTCAAATGGATTACCACTATTACTGACTGTGGTTTCTACATCTAAGATTGTAATCATATACTACGGCATCTTGTAGTGCAGTTACCATCATCACAACAGGTAGTACAGATGGTACGTACACCATCAAGTACAAACCCATCTATTGAACATGCAGCATAGGCACTGCCTGTAAATAATAATCCTACTAATAATAATTTCATCATAAGTCCTCATATCTTGCTACCTCTGGGCGGATAAGAACTTGTGAGTTCCCATGACGTAGGTCAGGTAGTGTGTCCTCGTCTCCAATTAGTTTGTTCTTACAAATGTTTAAGAACCTCCCTCTACTTGTGTTGTCTTGCTCCTTTCCTATACCTATAATCCAATCAGCTTCGCCTTGTTTAGCTGTCTTACTTCCATCAACCATATCCATAGTTAACCACAGCTTACCTTCTGCTTCTGCTCCAGCTTGTGAGGCTGCCATAACAGGGGCATAAGACTTAGCTAACTCACGTGCCCACTGATAGATTGCTTTTAATCTCAGGTCATCACGATCACCCTTGAACCCTTTGATCTTGTCGATCTGGTCAAGGATAATGAGTGCTGGGTTATGGGCTTTGATTATCTCTTCAATTCTATGAGCAGAGGAAGAGTCTTCAAAGTCAAATATCTTAATACGATTTCCAGTTTTTAGATTATAAATCTTTTGGTTACGTTCTATGTCTAACCACAAGTCTTTGGTTTGTAAACCTAGTACTGCTTGGAACACACGGATACCTACCTTATCTCCTTGCTCCTCGTTGTTGAACCAGAGTATGTCTCCATCTGTCTGTTCAATCATATGAGCTACCTCACTAGCAAAGAAGGTTGTCTTACCTGTCTCAGGTCTAGCAAATATAAAACCAAAGTCTCCCTTCCTTAAGGAACCTAATGACTGGTTAAGGAATTTAAGTCTCCATCTTAATCCTTGTTGTGTCATCTGAGTAGTGTGTAATTGCTGAAGGTCCATACCTACAGATTTAATTTCTAAATCTTTGATCTCAACTTCATCTAATTGTTTCATTAGGTCAGTCAGATCTTGGGGATCTGCCTTCCCATCTTCAACATCAAGGGCCTTCTTAGCTATCTCACCAGAGAGTCCTCTCCTTCGGTGCTGTTCCATGTAACCAATTACTAATTTAGGATTAACAACTTCACCATCAAAGATGGTATTAATTAGTTGATCAAGTTCAGTTCGTTCACTATCATTAAGATTATAATTAATACTATAGCAGAGTAATAACTCTGCTCTATTAATCAATTGATCATCTGGATTATCATTATAATAATAATTAATTGTTTCTATTAATTTAAATATAGTAACATAATTTGTTTTAATATAATCAATATTAATATATTTATAATATTTATTATATATACTACGGTCCTCACAAAATAACTTTATGATTTTAAATTCAACCATTCACTAAGCTCTCCTTTCGTATACTCTTTAGGATCTTTAGGGCTAATAACAACACTAGCATCTATACCTCTCATTTCAAGGGCTCGTTTATGTTTGATTGCAAGAGTAGCCTTGTCTCTATCCAACCATACTACTGCCCTATTAAAGTTTTCTACTATCTTATCAATGGTTTGTTGCGACATTGACACCCCTAATAGTGGCATTCCTGTAGCAACTTCACTGATTCTAATAGCACTGATTATGTCCTCAACTAGGACTATAGTATCAGACTTTCCGTATAAAAGCAAGGGTTTTTTACCCATTGACATGTACTTAGTACGAGCATGGGGATTAAAAGTACGTCCTTGCCAATAATCTTTTTGTTTATGTAATACTAAAAGTGCTTGACTTTCATTCCAACCTATGCCATAATTATGAATGTCCTCTTTGGTTATGCCATAGCTATACAGCCACCTCCTTGCCTCGGGTGGTATGTCGCTATCTACTTTGATATCTTGTACAACTGTGTCAATCTCCGTCGATCTCCCTCGATCTGCAACTCGAGAACGGAGAGACTTTAAGTCGTCTTTAGTCTTGTAAAAGCGACAACCAAAACAATAGTAGTGATCAGAATACTCACCACAATTGTCTCGGCTACCACACTTAGGACATGGAATATGATGTAAGAATTTACTAGTCATCTGACCAGTTAGAGAAGTCAAATACTTGAGGGCTAATTATCTCTGAGGTTTCAAGATCCTCACGGGAGATAGTATCTACCATCTCATCTATGGTGGCATAACAAGTACCACACATATCAAGGTACTCACCTTCAGTAGTCTTACGTGTAGTTTCTAGGTCATCCAGTTCATCATCACATGCTGTGCATCTAGTCATTATAAGTTCTCCATATAGTTAGCAATTGCTTCGGTGTACCTCTGAATAGAAGTACCTTCTAGACCAGGTGCAGTATTAACTTCAAAGATAAAAACCTTCTCATTCTCATCCTGAATGTTTAGTTTATATCCTACATCAACAGCACCAAGATCTAATCCAAGTAGTCTAACAGATTCTAAACATTTGTCAAGTACTATTTGTGGAACATTTACATCATGTTGACAGAACACATATCCGTTGTCATGATTACGTACATCATGAGGCGTAATTCCATTACGTCGTCGCTTCTCTTGAACATGAATGATTCTATCCTTGAATACATGTATCCTATACTCATTGTCATGATGAGCTGCTTTAGTATACAAGAGAGCATGAGTTAACTCATCGGCATTAGAGGCAACAACAATACCATCACCACTACTCCCATGAAGTACTGTTCTACAATATACTTTACTTTCCTGTACCCATTCACGGGCATCATTAATATCTCTAGTATATTGTAGGTCATTAATTGTATCTAAAGCCATTAGTGTACTAAGTTTATTAGCTGCTACACGAACAGCATCAGGATGGTTTAAGTCAACACCTTGACGAAAAGGATTTAATCTGTTATGTCCAATTCCCCAATTTAAAAGTACATGGTGCTGCTTACGAAGGAACCTAGTCCTAATACGTTTAACATCTAATGATTGAGCTAGAGTACGGGCACTAGCTGATCCCATCTTATAAGGATTAATTTTAAGTATCATATATATACCTTACCAAGTAGCAGCGTGGCTATTAATGTAAGCAGCTGTTCTCATCAATGATTCACGCGTATATTGATCGCTATTGATATCTATAGGAGCTGTAGTATGCTCAGCGACTTCTAAAGCAGTCTCTAATTGACTAGCAGTTACCTGTAGGCCAAGCTTACTTTTTTGGGTACTGAAAACATTATCAACCTTATGCTTTACTTTAGGATGCTCCTCTCTATTACTAAACTTTTGCTTTAGATAGTTTATCTTTCTTTCTATCTTTCTTACATGATTATCTGTACCATTTAGTTGTGCCTTTGTTTTAGGGTCGTTAACTTTGTCAAGCCATGTTCGTAAGTAAGAATAAGTAACACCTGACCTCTGTCCATCAGTACGTATTAGTGCTATAGAAATGTGCGTGGAATTAGTTACAACAACTAATCCTTCTTGTCCACCATGAGCTTCCATTCTAGGATGCCACCCAGGCCACCTAACATCTAAAGGATCACCTTCAAAACCTAGTACATCACGAAGGGCAGGTAATCTTACAATATCATCAACTTCATAATTCATCTGTATCTCCTTTTAGTTAAGTTGTTTTGTCCATTTGTTATTGTAGAACTTGTAGGTGTCTGCTATAAAGTCCTCCTCCTCCTCCGTATCATCTGAAGTAGGCATACCCATTAGATTAGTTGTAGCAAGAATAGGTACAGCATAAAGAAAGTCTGTCCCATCCTGTGTCATACAATCAACAGAGTAATCAGAATGATTAATAGCTACTACCTCTAGGATAGTATCTTTAGGAGTAAGAGTTTGTGTACCTGAGTCCCATTGTGCTATGTCAAGCATAAGAAGATCACCATTACTAGTATCATTAAGAGCCGCAAAACGCTTCCTCTGTAATTCCCATTTAGTGGGAAAGCTACTGTTATAATTCTTAACAGTTGTTATCTTGGGTAAAGGTTTAACAATTTTATAGCTTGTGTTTGAATACCATACGCCTTCATCCCAGGCACCCTTGTGTTCATTAAAGATACTATGATTACCATGTCTATCCATAAGTACAAATTTACTATAACCAATTCGTTCCTCAATTAAATGTTTAATTGTTGGATGATACAAGGCGTTGACACCATAGCGACTAGCTAATGCTTTAAGAATCTTATCATTAAATTCACTAGTATCAGATTGATCACCTGAGCCTAAGCCAGAGATTATACCATTATGAATAAAGGCTAGTCCTGGTTTAATCTGAAATGGATGACAATTTTCTTTATTAGTTAACCCATGTGTACGAATACGGAAGTGGATTAAGCATTGTTTCTCTTGGTGAGGTTCAAAAGCTTCCCAGAATTCTTCGAATGTAAAGAAGCCTTTCTTAGTTTTTAGAGTTTTGTTTTCAATATAGCTAAAGCCAGCACCGTGTGGGTTAGCTTTAAAACTCTGCTCTAAATTTGTTTTGTTAATAGTAATATCTTTAGGTTTGTAAATTGCAATACACATAATTGTTTCCTTTATGAAGTTGAGATAGTAGCATTTTTCTTTGCTAAATTTGGGTAAGACCTTTTGTTTCTTTTAACCCAGTCAATAAAGTTAGTAGCTTTCACTAATGCATTTAGTTTTAAGTCCGTTGCACAAGGACTACAGTATGTTGATACAGCATCAACAAATTCTAATTTAGTTACGAAGTCTTCATAAGTATCAGGAGTACTAAACATCCTAAACTCAATAGTAGAAGGAGGCTGTAGATTAAGTACATTATACCGTTGACCGTTGTCTAAACAATGACTAGTTATGGTACGTGAAGGATCCATTTCAGCATAGTTAGAACGGTCTCTACCTGCAATCTTACGTATGTAGGTTAAATTCTCCTCAGAATTTAGAAACTTACTGATCTTACCTATTGTAAGACTACTTAGAACGGACCTACTTAAGTGGACATGCATTCCTGTAGTAGAATTTCCTTTAGATCGTATCTTATTTTCGTCTCTTAGTTTAAAGTATTGTTTATATTCCTCTTTATGAATATCAATTGTGGCAGGACAACTAACAATTTCAAAACCATACCCTCTAATACTACCATCAGATTTAAGGATGGCATGATTTGCTAGGCTTTTGCCTACTAAGATAGCATCACGGTTTTTAAGCATCTCTGATGTTGTAGAGACTTCTATCTCTATACCAAAATATTTAACTTGTTTTAGGTCCATATTCTTAGCTTTAAACTTAATTAAACTAGGAACTCTGGTAGAGTAAGGATGAATTCTGCCTAGATTACTGTCTATACAGACAGAACAACCAACTCCTTCAATTATACTTAATCTGTTAGACATACCTACAGTACCACACTCAGTACAAGTAACTT
>Ga0099846_1000229_pt1 | contig 22925 bp, 33 predicted proteins | sample CB_VirMetaG_FD_78180 | JGI IMG/M metagenome (GOLD analysis project Ga0099846, IMG submission 78180) | Freshwater to marine saline gradient viral communities from Chesapeake Bay - CB_1504_1 Viral MetaG | ecosystem: Environmental > Aquatic > Marine > Coastal | place: USA: Chesapeake Bay... | reverse complement strand
TTGACGATTGGAACCTATACCAACGCCAATATCAACAACATTTCCTACGGCACATCTACCGGAACTCGACTTGTTTCCACCAATGCCTCGATCACGACCGGCACGATCCCGAACCTTACCTCCAGCACGGCCAGCATTACCATCGGAACCATCCCGACTCTGACCGCCGGAACCACTACCTCCACCGCCGCCAACATTACCAACGGAACGATCCAGACGCTTACCTCCAGCACGGCGACGATCACCGGCGGAACCTTCAGCGGCTTGCTGAATAGCTCTACCGGAACGTTCTCCGGCGCGATCAACAGCACTGCCGGGACGATTGGGACGCTTAACTCCACCACTGGAACAATCACCAATCTTTCTACTACGCTCGCGGGCGATTTTACAATTAGCCAAGGAACCGGAACTCTTGGAACCACCGGTGTTACCGCTGGAACCTATGGTACATCTACGGCAATTCCTGTAATTTCTGTTGACGCAAAAGGTAGGGTTACAACTGTATCGACTTCTGCAATTGGATCGGCAGGTAAGGTTTTGCAGGTTGTAAAATCAACGACTTCATCAGTTGTAACTTGTGGAACAAATATTCCTTGGGACGACACCATTCCACAAAACACAGAAGGCAATGAAGTTCTTACCGTAACAATCACTCCTTTGTCTGCCACATCCAGCTTATACATAAAGTTTTTTTGTACCGGAACCCATAGCGGAAGTGGTGGCAACGGAACTATGGCTGCTCTATTTGTTGATTCAACAGCAAACGCAATTTCAGTGTTTGGAGTTCAAAATAACGGAGCAAACTGGCAAACAACTATATCACACGCAGCGTCCGTGGCCTCCTCAAGCACCACGGCTAGGACTTACAAGGTAAGGGTTGGTTCTTCTGGTGGGGTTACATTTCATGTAAATGGAAACAATGCTGGCACAAGGGTTTTTGGAGGTGCGGCTACGGCAATTCTTGAGCTTTGGGAGGTTGAGGCATGATTTTTGGGGAAAATCTTACATCCGAATTGAAATGGCAATCGGTGCGCGGTGTCAGGGACAGTCTTTTAGCCAAATCCGATTGGACGCAACTTCAGGATTCAACGGTAGACAAGCAAGCATGGGCATCTTATAGGAATCTGCTTAGGAACATACCGCAAGATTTTAGTACACCTGAAAGCATTGTTTGGCCGACAAAGCCGCAGTAATATATGACCCTATCCGAAATCGCCCAATACGCTGGCGAAAAGGTCGGGAAGACTGACTCGGAGACACTTGATTTCCTGCAGAAGTCTGCGTCGCTAAACTATCGCCGGGTCTGGAACTTCGCCCCCTGGCGGGAGACGATCACGACCTCCACCTATTCGGTCGGCACCTCCCGCACCGTGACCCTGGGTAGCAACGTCGAAACCCCTCTTTCGATTGCCTATAACAAGAACGAGGTTGATCCGATTGATCTATCCACCATCATCAGCCAGGACGCTGACCTGCTGGAAGAGGCCCGCACGGGCGACCCGCAGGTGTATCATTTCAAGGGTCGCAACTCTTCTGGCATTGCCGAGCTTGACCTGTACCCGCGCCTGGAGACAGCCGGAACCACGCCGCTTCGGGTGGTGGAGAAGCTACGTTGCCTGACCCGCGCAAACTACATTGTCGATTTCCCACCGTCCTCAGACGCCATCAATGACGAGCTTCGCCTGCCCCATGTTCATCATGTGGTCTTGGCCCTGACCCATGCCGATGCGCTTGAGCGCGAGCGGCAGTATGCCAAGGCTCAGTCGGTCGTGCAGACCGCCAATGCTGATCTGGCGGCGATGGCTAACTACGAGCTTTCGCAGGTTGGCGGCATCAAGCAAATCACGCCGGTCGGCCTTGGCGACCTCTCGATAGAGGAAATTACGGCCGCCTAAAGTGCCTTATTATAGCGACAATTTAGACGACCTATTGGCTTTTGACGGCATCCGTAGCTTTACGGGTGGTCAGGCCAGCGGGTTGCAGTCCGATCTCCTGGCCAACAACCAGGTGCAGGAGATGTACAACATGACCCTGTCGCCCAAGGGCAACCTTGAGACAAGGCTTGGCTCAACCGCTTTCTGCTCGACCGCCACAAGCCAGCTTGGGTCGGTCGGTGGTTTCCGCTACTTCGATACAGCCCAGTACGAGGAGATCGTGGATGTGGCGCAGGGCAGGCTGTACACGATCAATTCCAACGGAAGCGCCGACCTGCATCCTGCGCTTGAAACCTGGACGCAGAACACCCGCACATTTGATAGCGATGTGCAGTATTGGGCGGACGGATTCTCGACCGATTACGACGTCAAAGTTTCGATGGCCCAGTTCAACGACAAAATGTACATGGCCGACGCTTCCGGCGGGCTTTACTACTGGGACGGGCAGGTTGCGACCCAGCAGGGCGGGAAGGTCAGGGCAATTTCGGTGACAACCGCAGGGTCGGGCTATACCAGCGCGACCGCCATTGTGTCCGGCCCAAGCCTGGGCGGCACACTTCCTACCCTGACCACAACCGTGGCTGGCGGGGCTGTGACCGGCGTGGTGGTGGTCGATGGCGGGTCGGGCTATCTGGGAACACCGACCGTGACCATTGTGGGAGATGGCTCCGGCGCTACCGCGACCGCCACGGTCAGCCCACCGCCCCAGAACCTGCGCCTGCTCATCAATACCGGCAACCGCCTATTTGCGGTCGGCTCCGGGGCCAACCGAAACACGCTTTACGCCTCCGACATCCTTGACGCCTCGGTGTGGGATTCTTCCAATTCGATCATCGTTAACGCGGATGACGGAGACGAGATCACGGCGATTGTCCAGTTTTACCAGAACAGAGTCGTGGTGTTCAAGAAGCGGCGCGTTTTCCAGGTGACGATTCCATTTGATGCCACCTCCGGGGCGGATTGGATCGTGGAGCTTATCTCCAGCAACGTGGGCTGCGTGGCCGAGCAAACCGCCGTGCAGGTCAATTCCGACATCTTCTTTCTTGCCGATGACGGCATCCGCTCGCTGGTGCGATCCGCATCCGACGACTTTACAACTGTCGGACTTCCCATTTCCGAGGTAATCAAGGACGAGATCCAAGCCATCAACACCGCCGAGGTTGGGATTGCGGCGGCCTTGTTCTACGACAACCGATATTTCCTTGCGATCCCGACCGGCTCCAACGACTATAACGACACGCTGCTGGTCTACAACACCACGCTTCAGGCGTTTGAAGGTGTTTGGTCGCCACAGGTCATGCAGTTCACCTTGAGCAACTATTCCAACGAAGGCGTGCGGGCAATCGGCAAAAGCACGACCGGGATTCTGCTCAAGTACAACGGCCACAAAAATCCGTCCCAAACCACATCAGAGGACTACAAGGATGCCGGTTCCTTCTATGAGTCCTATGTCCGCACCAAGGACTTTGACTTTGGCGACCCGTTTGCCGAAAAACATGGTAGCCATTTTGAGGCCGTCTTTGACGATTCCAACTCGACCGACGTGACCATATCCATCCAGCGCGATACCGACACTTCAGACATCGACGTTCAGCCCAATATCAACGTGGCCTCCGCCAAGCTTACCCTGCCCTTTGTCCTGCCCGCCATCCTGCCAACCTCGGTCAGAAAGCGAATCGCCTCAGACCTGCGGGCTTACGAGAAGTGGCGGCTTCTCAACATCAAGATTTCAGCCACCGGCGACAAGCTGGCCATACGCCAGATCACGGCTGCCGCCAACCCAGACACCATCGAGGTGCAGAAGAACATCTCGTGACGGCTGCTGAATACATCGAGGCTTCCGGGGTGCCTGAGTCCATGTGGCCCAACTTCAGGGAGTGGCTTGATTGGCACGCGAATCGCGGGCTGGTCGGAGTTGCCAAGGAGGGGGACAAGATCGCCGGAGTGGCTGTCGCCAGGTGCGTGCGCGGGTTTGAACCCCCTGAGCCTTATGAACATACCGAAGGTGGTGATGCCGTCTTCGTTGATTTGACTGTGACCTCTTTGGATGGTATAAGTAACGCCTTGAGTCGCAAGGCTCTTAAATGCCTGCTGTCGATCCTTTGGGATCGCTTTGGTCCGCGCAGGAGGATCACCTTCAAACGAAACGGCTTTTACAAGGAGTACGACTACTACACTTTTATGCGAAAGGCTCTGAACTGACATGGGCGGCGGACCATCCATCCCGGCACCCCCTCCTCCTCCAGACCCGGAAAGGGTCGCGGAAGCCAACGCCAAGGCTTACCGCATGAACGTGGATACCTACATCGAGAAACTTCCCGAAATGACGGCAGTGGAAAACAAGATGCGGATGCAGTATATGCCCCAGCAGCGGGAGTTGGAACGCCAGTTGTCCGCGCTTGACCAGTTGGCTGCGGTTCGTTCCGGCATCGAAACCGAGCGGATGTACGGCCCGCAGCGCAGCACGGAAACCCTGCGTCGCCAATTTGAATTATCTCCGCAGGGCTATGCCCTCCAGCGCGGACTTGGGGCGCAGTTGACCCGCCAGTTTGAACAGCTTTATGGACGCAGCCCCTACGCCTCGGTAGAGCCGCAGGTGGCGTTTGGCCCGCAATCCGCGCCCGCCTCCTACTACGGGACAATCGGAACCGGAGTTTCGCAACCCCCAATGGACATACCTTCCTAATATGGCCAGCGTAGAAGAACTTCGTAAAAAAGTTGCCGACCTGAATGATAAGCTGGCCGGGATGGAGAGCTTTAAGGTTTCTACTAAAGCCGGGAAATCTCCTGTAATGGTAAGGAGCCGTGGCGCAAGAACAGAGGCAACTGACAGGTTTGTAAACACCTCAACCACCGATGTTGAGAAGAACCCAGAATACGACAAAACGCTTTCGGAGTTATTGTCCGCCCAAACCGAGCTTCAGGATGCAATCTATGGGCGCGAAGGAACCTATAACACTCTCGCCGAACAGATCCGCGCCCTGGGCGGAGCCACCGGCGCGCCGGGATCGCAAGTCGGCCAGCCGCAGGCTATCAGTCAGGCCGTGGCTGCCTTGGGCGGGGACCAGAACTTCGGCGCATCCGACCTTGCCACCCGCCTCAACTTCCAAGTCAGCGACGAGCAGATTCTCAACGACTATAACCAAGCCAAGCTGGGTCGTCTAAACCAGCTTGTCCAGCAGGGCAACGCCCAGGTTGCCGGAATCACGGAAAGACTCAACGCGGCGCAGAACCTGCTTGGCTCGCTTCCGGCTGGCGACCCGCGCCGTGCGTCCAGCGAGGTGGTGGTCAACCAACTCCGCTCCGACCTGGCCAGCGTGCAGTCCGGCATTGCGGACGCGACCAACCAGATCCAGAACTTCAAGCCATTGGCTGCGGGGAGCGAAGAGGGGCTAAAACAGATTGTCGCTTTCCGCGAATACATCCAGTTGCCCGAAGAGCGAGCCACCCAGCAGCTTCGCCAGATAGACCCCGACACCTTCCGCACGGCGGTTGGACTTGGTCGCCAGTACCGCCAGATGGCCGAAGCGCCGCTTCCGCCGACCACGACGGAACCGACCGAACAGCTTCGCAAGACCATCGAGCAGGAAGCCCTCAACCAGCTTCGCCTTGGATCGACCATCGGGCAGGAGGAACGGCGCGGGTACGAGCAGGCCGTCCGTGCGGCGCAGACGGCCAGAGGGAACATCTTCGGTCTTGGACCGGCAGTCGAGGAAGCGGCCACCCTTGGGGCCGCAGGGGAGCAACGCAAGCTTGCGCGGTATGGAGCCGCCCAGCAGTTCCTTGCATCCGGGGAGACGACCGGCGCGGCCTTGGCGCGCGATGTTGCCCTTCGCGACGCACTCCGCCAGCAACGCCTTGGTGCCGCTTCCGGCTTCATCGCCGGTGGTCCTTCCATCGCCAACTTGGCGCAGGCCAGAACCGCCCAGCAGCAGGCTGCCTTCCAGAACTACATTCAGGCGACCCAGCCGCTTCCTGGTCAGTTTGGGCAGGCACCCAGCACGGCGCAGCCGTTCTTCCAGGTGGCCCAACAGGAGATTCCGGTTCAACTTACAAACACGTTCACAAATTTATACGGAGCGCAGGCGGACTATCTTTCCAGTACCTATGGCGCACAGGTCGGGGCAATCTCTCGCCAGCCGAGCGGAGCGCAGATTTTTGGAGATATTGCAGGCGGTCTTTCAAATCTAATCAGAATCTAGGAGAAATAAAATGGCAGTTATCGACATCCCGGCACTCATGGAAATGTCAAGACAAGACGAGCTTATGCGTATTCGCCAAGCTGAGGCGCAACGCGCCGCGCAAGAAGCCGAACAGCCTGATGTCGATTTCACATTTGAGAAGGGCGGCCTCAAGGTCAAGGGAAAACTGAAGGATCTTCCCAAATTAAGCCAAGATCCAACGCTATCACCATATCTTCAGGGAATCGGAAACACGCTTACAAACGAGCAGATGCTGGAAAATGAGGAAATTGCCGTACAGCGCGAAGAGCTAAATGATCGCCTGCGGAAAATTGCATCTGAAAAAATGAAACAAGAACTTGAAATTGCTCGCGGCGACACCCGTGCATTTCGGGCGGAGCTTGGGCTTGGAGCGCTTGGGCTGAAAAGACGCTCCGATATTATGAAGGAGCTGGAGGCCGAGCGTGGAGTTGTGCAGGGAAGGCTTGCCGAACTATCTTTTGACCGTCAGGCTGGACAAATGACTCAACCAGCTATGCAGGAAGTTGAGGCGGCAGCCCCGGTGGCAACAGCCGCGCCATCAGCCGCAACCGCAGAAACCATCCCATCGTTTAATTCCGCCGCCGAAGCCCGTGCCGCCGGGATCAAGCCTGGTCAAACCGTAATCATCAAGGGTCAGAGGGGTACGCTTCAGCCGAAGCGATAAGTCATGGCCAGGGGCTTGAGGCAACCGGCCAACGAACCTGAACTGGAGTTTGTACCAGAACAGGAACAAGAACTTGAGTTTGTGCCAGAGGCACAGGATGGCAATTTAACCAAGGCGCAGTACATAGCATCAGGCGGAAGGGCTGAAGATGTAATCTCGCCAGAGCGCCAAGCTGTTCTTCAGGCGGAAACACAAAAACAGCTTCAGGCTGGCGCAACACCCGAACAAGCCGCACAGGCGGCGGGCGAAGCGGTTGACGCGATGGGTGCAATCAAGAGGCCGGATGGCACGATTGCCGAAGGATTCAAGCCAACCGAACAGGCATTAGCCGAAGGCGCAATCGAACAACCGGCAATCCCAGCGGTCAAAGAGGCGCAAAGGCTGGGGATCGAAACCGTATCCTCCGGCACCGATAAGGACACGGGCGGCGGGTTTGCCATAGGCAAGGATAAGGCTGGCAAGCTTGTCCGAATCGAAGCTTCGCCTCAAGGCGAGATTGATGTGTTCGAAATCGAGGAACAACCCAGCAGGCTTGGCGCAGTTGCCCGCACGCTGGCGCGGGAGGTTCTGCCGACTACGGCTGGCGGGGCAGCCGCAAGGGCAGGATTTGCGCTTACGCCAGGGCCATTGCCAGCAAGAATAGTTGGCGGGCTGGCGGCAGGCACAGCGGCATATCTGGGTGCGGAGAAAGCGCAGACAGCGGCTCTTGGCGCTGTCCTTGGGCCGGAACGCATGGCAAGGATCGAGGAAGTCCTGCAGCGGGACATTGAGCAATACCCCGTTTCCACAACTGCTGCCGCAATCCTTACCCCGACCATCGGCGGCGTTGCCGGACTTGCAAGACCAGCCATTCAGGCTTTCCGTGGAGCTGGAGCTAGAACAGTCACAGAGGCGGCAGAAGCAGCTCCTGCCGCAGTTGCAAGGCCAACCGCAGAGGTGGCGCAGGCTGCACCTGCGGCAGTTGAGGCTGCGCCTGCCGTTGCAGAGGCAGCGGCAAAACAGCCGCCAATTAAGCTTCCAGAAGAAACCGCACAGACGGGGGTGAGAGCTGTCGGAAAGAGGCTGGTAAAAGACCCGTTGCTTGATCGAGGAGTGCGGGAAAGGCTGGCGCAGAGCGAGGATATTCAATATGGCAAGTTTAAGCAAAAGGCATTTGAAGAGGCGATGGCTGGAGCAGACAGGGCTGATGTCGAGAGGCTTGCCCTGGAGGGAACAGAACCGCAGAAGATTGTTGCCAAGGCTGAATTGATCAACCGGGCTGCCGCAACCGGGAGCGTGGACGAGCTTGAGGGAACCGTAAGAAGATTTTTAAGAGAGGCAAATGCCACTGAGGCCGGACAAGTGGTGGCAGCCACAAGGGCATTGAGAAGCACAAATCCGCAAGGATATTTTTATACGCTAGTAACGGCTCTTGATAAGGCAAACCGAAGGCTTACCCCGGAGTTGCTTTCCCAAGGCAGAAAATTATTTGCGGTAAAATCAAGACTCCAAACAAGATTCGATCAGCTTGCCGATCGGGCGAGACAGACATTGAATGATGCGGATATCCTGAAGGCAGCAAAAGCAGAAAAGATATTACAGGAAAGTCTTTTTAGATTACAAAATTTTGAAAGCAGGCTTTTGCCCAAAAAGTTTTTTGGCGAAACATTGCCAACCGTGATTCAGGGAAATCTACTTGCCCCACTTTCCATCGCCACAAACTTGTGGAGTAATGCGGTCAGCGCACTCCCAAGGCTTATGTCCCGCCAGGGGGCATTTGTAAGTCAGGAGATAACCAGAGCTTTCCAAGGATTGTTTGGAGTAAAACTTGGCCCAAGGCAAATATCCTCACCACTATCATTGGCCGGGGCAAGGAGGGTTGGCGAAAGCCTGAAAGCGCTTGGACGTGGGACAGTCGAGGGAATTGTCGGTCTTCGTCGTGGAATTAGCGCGGAAGGTTTGCTGGCAGGCGAAAGAATCCGTGGATTCCAGCCCATTCAGGCTTTCAAGCAATTTTGGACCGGAGCAGGGTTGGCAAAACCAGTGCAGACAGGATGGAAAGGTCTTGGTGCCAACGTGCTTGATCGCGCAAGGTTGGCGGCAGAAGCGGCATTGGGCGCACCGCCAGAAACAATGCTTCGCCTGCTCCAACTCGGAGACACCCCGTTCAGGCGCATGGCGCAGGCCAGACTGCTTTCCGAGTCGGCACAGCTTGCTGGTAAAACCGGAAAAGCGGTTTCGGTGGCAGCCAGATTTCCGAAGGCTGGCGAATTTTCAAAAATAGAGCAAGAGGCTGCCCAGGCAGTCTTCCAGCAGGATACTCCGCTCACAAGAGCTGCATTGAGCGCGGCGAATATGTTTGGGCTTGGAAGCAGATTTGGACCGGCAAGATTTGTCGGGAAGACAATCATCCCCTACGCCAAAACACCGGCAAATGTAATTGATGAAATGTTGGATTATTCCCTTCCAGGCTACGCGCTTATATTCAGGGGATACCCGGCTTGGAAGGCGGGGAATCAGAGGGAAATGCAAATTGCCATTGGCAAAACCCTGACAAGCCTGACCATTGGTTCGGTGGCAAAAGTTCTTTTCGATAACAATATAATTGGAGGAAGGGCTGAACAGGGCGAGAAGGCAAGAGACATCCAATACAAAACTATACCACCAAGAACAATAAACATAAGCGCTTTGAATAGATTTGCCGAAGGCGAGTCAACCGAGCTTCAGCCAGGAGACAGGGTGATTAACCTTGAGAAGCTTGGTATTGTTGGCGGGATGCTTGCCACGTGGGACGCCGCAAGTAAGGCAACCGAGGGTGGCGATTTCATCAGCCCTGAATTTGTGACCGCGCTGGTGCCGGAAACGCTTTCCTTTGCCATGAACCAGAGCTTTCTAAAGGGAACAAACAGCCTTTTGTCAGCACTTTTGGACGGCCAAGGTGCAACGATGGACAACTGGATCTCAAATTATTTTGGCACAATTTCATCCATACCATTCCCCAACACGCTTTCAGCCGTATCCAGATCCATGCGAGAGTCTTTGCCGGACAAGATTCAGATCAAGGATATTGAGGGGGAGAGCGTGGAGAGAACCATAAATCTTTTTGGAGAGGTTTTAAGAAGGAGGTTGCCTGGAGCAGATGAGGATATTCCAAGAAGAATAGATGTGTGGGGCAGGGAAATACCCCAGACCCCGGAAGGCGCAGATCCAATTGCCTACAACTTCCTTGATGTAACCAAGGGTCGCACCGCAACCTACGATCCAATCACCATTGAGATATACAAGATTTTCAAGGAAACAGAGGATGGCGATGTCATCCCGCCCAAGCCGCAAAGAAACTTTACCATCGACAATGTTAAATACAGGCTTTCGCCCGATCTTTACGAGGAGTATTCAAAGGTGCGCGGGCGGGCAAACCGCAGGGCAGCCGAGGAGCTTTTTAAAAACAAGCAGTTCCGGGCAATGAGCAAGGAGGAGAAGGTCGTAACGCTTCGCAATGCCTATGCCCAGGTTGGGGATGATGCAAGAATCCAATTCCTGCAAAAGAACAGGCGCAGGATTATGGCGGGAGAAAGGCAATGAGATTTGAGATAAACCCAGCATCAAGCCGCGAACTTCGCAAGGACATAATTTCACGCGAATTGACAGGATCTCCTTATACGGGTGTGCCGGAAGAAATAAGGCAAACCTATCCGATCAATCAGCCGATTCAGAAACAGGAACAAATCCAACAAAACCAACCGGCCCCAGAACAGGAATTTGAGTTTATACCAGAGGAAACAGCCATGACAACTAAACCATCACAAGACCCGCTACAACTGGCCGCACTCAAGACCATCGACTTTGAGGCCAGAAAGGACAAGCAGGGAAATCTCCAGGTCTACAAATTGCCTGCCGGTGACATGGGTGGTAACTTTGAGGTGGCCGGAATCAACGACCGCTACCATCCTGAAGCCTTCAAAAGAATCGCAGCGCTCCCGGCGCAGGAAAGAGCGGGAGCAGCGGCGCAGTACATCAGGGAATACACATCCCCGCTCGTCTCAAAACTCCCCAGCGCCATCCAGCCATTCGCGCAGGATCTCGCGTTTAATCGAGGGATGGGCGGCGCAACGAAATATCTCCAGCAAGGATTAAACACGCTGGGCGTAAATGTGTCCGTGGACGGTAAGCTTGGTCCGCAAACCCTGGCCGCCATTAATAAGGTTCAGCCACAAGCCCTGATGCGTGCTGCCAGTGATGCACAGCTTCAGGATGAATATAGGATGGCCAATAGGAACCCAGCCAGAAAGCCGCTCCTTCGCGGGCTTGAAAACAGGATAAGAAACAGGCTTGCCCTACTCGGAAACGTCTGAGTCAAGAATCGTGTGTCCTGTGGATACCTTGACCCTATCATCTCCAAGATATGTCCTGCCGGTTGACACAACCGCGCCATCACCAAGAAATGTTTTTCCGGTTGTCACAATCGCTTCGCCGTCTTTCAGGTATGTATTCCCAACCTTCCTGTAAAAACCCTCAGGCGTAAAGTAATTGTTACCCACTTTTCTTATGCAACCACGATCACTTAGGGCATTGTTGCCGCTGGTCATCACCCAGGTTCCACGACCCTTGTATGCTCCGCCTATGAACTTGGCAAGTTCTGCGCGCTCATTGTTATCCTCATCCTCCCCCATCACCGGTGCCACCAGCACCGCCATTGCGATTAGCATTGCTTTCATGCGTAAAAACTCCAGCATCCGCGCCACCTAGTCAAGCATGAAATTATCCAACCGCCAGATAGGTGCAGTCGGTGTGGCCAGGGTGGCCGGGGCGCTGTTTCGCAATGGGTACTCCGTGCTTGCCCCGATGGAGGATTTTTGCGGTTACGACTTGGTGGCCGAGAAGGGCGGGAAGTTTTATCGCATACAGGTCAAGACCACCAGCAAGACCGAAGGCGATAAAAATTATTACCGATTTATGACAAGCAACGGGTGCGAGGGAAAAGCAAAGTACACCAAGGACAGGATTGATTATTTGATTGCTTGGGCGATGGACGAGGATCTGTTCTGGCTGCTCAAGCCGTCCGATTGCCGTGGCCCGACCAAGAAGCTATACCCAAAGACAGGATCATCATGGCGCATCGTCAACGACCTCTGACCCCCAAACAGGCTTGGCGTCTGTTCGAGGAATATATACGGAATGTGTATACCATCGACGAGGCCGCCGAATGGTTGCGTAAACACCCCCAGGTTGCCAAGAAGATGACCGGCGCGGGGTTATTAGCCTGTTTTGACGAGGACGTAAAAAAGTAGTTGACTAGATTTTGACACGCCCGCTAGGGTCGGGCGATGGCAATCAATTCAAGACGCAAGGGGGCGGCAGGGGAGAGAGAGTTTGCATCTTACCTGCGCGAGCAGGGCTGGCAGAAAGCGCGGCGCACACAGCAGTACGCCGGTAATCCAGAGGGCGGAAGCGGGGATGTGGTATGTGGGAATTTCCCATTCCACGTTGAGGTCAAGCGTTGCCAGCAGGTCAAGCCGGAGGAGTGGATGCGGCAGGCCAAGTCCGACGCGCCCGAAGGAAAGATCCCGGCGGTGTTCTTTCGGCGCAATGGAGAAAAGAAATGGCTTGCCATCGTCCAGGCCGACGACCTTTGCGAGATCGCCCGCCACATCGCCCCACCCAATTTCACCGTGGACGTTGTCCACACCGCCCCCGTGGCCACCACCGTGGCGCAGGGCTTCGTACTGCCTTCCACACCACTAAACCCAAACAAACCAAACTAGAAAGGTAAAAAACAAATGAGCCTAACACTCAGCGAAACACAGAAAAACACGGAACGGCAACTGCCTGAAGCCGGTGCCACGATTGGCACTCTCTTCAGCCTGGTCGATCTCGGCACCCAGAAGGTGTCATGGGATGGCGAGGAGAAGTGGACCCCCAAACTCCGCTTGGCCTTTGAATTGCCCGAACAGACCATCGAAGGCGAGGTGACGGAGAACGGCAAGACGACCAAGGTGACAAAGCCGATGGTCGTTTCCATCGAGCTGACCCGCAGCCTTGGCGAGCGTGCGACCCTGCGAAAGCACCTCGAAACCTGGCGCGGTCAAGCCTTCACGGCCAAGGAGCTTGCCAGCTTCAGCCTGAAGAACCTGCTTGGCAAGTCCTGCCTCTTGACGCTGGTTCACAAGACCAGCCAAGCCGGTCGCCAATACTGCGCCATCCAAGGCATGGCCAAGCTGCCCAAGGGCATGAAGGCACCCGCCACCACCCAAAACGATCAGGTGTTCTACGAGATCGAGCAGGGCGAGGGCGGCCAGTTTGCCGAACTGCCTGAGTGGCTACAGGAGAAGATCCGTGCGAGCAAGGAGTTGTCCGGTGCGTCTTCGGCACCGCAGGGCAAGGCTGCCGACAACACCGACGCGGACGGGAACCAAATCCCGTTCTAATCCGGTGGCTCTTACTCTCACGCAGAAAGAGCCATCGACCGCTAAACTCGTTCAAACCGAGTCTAGCGGCCATTGGTACACAGAAAATGGCGAGTCCGCCCACGTTGTCATCGGGAAGAACGGCAACGAGCGCAACACCACGGTCGCCGATGCCCGCAAGATGGGGCTGCTTCCGTCGGTCACAAGCGTCCTGGGCATCATGGACAAGCCGCAACTAACCGCATGGAAGATCGAGCAGGCCATCATGTCTTCGCTCACTCTTCCGAAGGAGGAAAATGAAACGCTTGAAGAATACGCAAAGCGGGTCGTCAAGGACTCGAAGCAATCAACCACAAAAGCGGCAGAGCATGGCACCAGGATGCACGAGCAGATGGAACATATCCTGCTGGGACGTGCTTTCTCCAAGGAGCCGGAGCTTCAGCCCTACATCAAAACCTTCAAGGAATGGGCGGAAGATAACGTCGAGAAAACCTATTGGTGCGAGCGGGCCTTGGTCGGTGCTGGTTACGCTGGGCGATGCGACGCCTACGTCCGACTGAAGCGGATCGGGGATGCGATCATTGACCTTAAAAACCGCAAGGTAAACCCGAAGTATTCTCCGTTTTTTGAAACTTCTGACTGTCCACAATTGTGGGCATATAGGACGGCAAGCGAAAACCCCAAAGCTGCCTGCGTATCTGTTGTGCTGGCCGCCAATGATCCAGAAACATTGATTACCCGCCAATGGGATGAGGATGAGCTTAGGGAGGCTGGGATTGCATTTTTGGCAATGCTCAAGGTATGGGCGTGGAGCAAGAAGTATGTGCCTCCGGGGATGAAGCTATGACGCCACCCACCATAGGCGAACTTGGGGAAGCCGCAGCCGATATAGTGTGGCGCGTTATGGGCAAAGGCTCCGACAAATCCGCCTACGGTGAATGGTTTAATGTTGACAAACCGGTCCACGATTATCATATAGGTCGTGCCATGCGCCACCTGTCTACGGCAATGTTGCAGTTGCAGAAGTCAACGCCTTGCCCGGACAACAACGGGGAGACGGCAGCGGATCATCTCGAAAGAGCCTTGGTCCGCGCATTGTTTGCCTGGGCGCAAATCAAAAAGGAAGTACCACGACTATGAAGAAAATAGAGGACATCAAAGTGACATTCATTTGGGGAGGCCGCGAGGTCACGGCATGGGGCGACTGCGATTACAAAACGCATCGGGTTGACATCGGGCCGCAGGGCTACCGCGAACACGTCTATGCCGATGTGCCTTACGATATGTCGATCTCCAGGTTACAGGTCGCCCACGGGGACAAGGACATCGAGAACCCTGAGAAGGAGCTGCTTGAGTTTGCCGAGCAACTGCTCATGGAGGAAGCCGACGAACAACTTTGCGAGGCAGCGTGAAGCTGGCGCTGGCTTGGATCTGCTACTGGCTTGGTCACGCCATCTCCGAAACCATTCTCAGGTTGGGCTATGGTTATTCACTCTACAATAAATTGATGCTTCTCAGCAGCGACTTGGACGATAAGGGTGTGATCTGGAAATGAAATCCTGCGTCGTGACCCAAGCCTTCGGGGACGGATGGATCAACAAGATCCTGCCGCTGACCCGACCCCGCATGGAGGAATACTGCAAGCGCACCCAGCAGGACTTTATCTCGATTGAGAAGCCGTTGGCCGAGCCGGTGCAATACAGCAAGCTGGTGATCGGAAACCTGATGGCGGCGCGGGGTTACGAGAAGGTCACGTTCTTTGACTGCGATGTCTTGATCGCGCTGGACTGCCCGGACATATCCAAGGACGTGGATAAGTTCTGCGCTTTTGACGAGGGCGCCTACCTGGACAGGAAGCCAGCGATGGTGAGCTTGGCCAAGACCTACGGATTCAAGATCGAGCCGCGCTTTTATGTCAACACCGGCGTCTTCGTGGTAACAAACAAGGTTGCGGGGCTGTTCTCGCAGCCGCCCTTGGGGCTGTTCCCAAACCACTTTGCCGAGCAGACCTGGCTCAACGTGATGGCGCACCTGTGCGACCTCGACCTTCAGGAGCTTGACCCGATGTTCAACTGCATGACGAGCGTGGAACAACACTTCGGGCTGAACCGATACATCGACGCCTACGTGATCCACTACGCTGGCCAGAGCGCGGATCTGGACAAGCTGGCTGACCAGATCGAGAAGGACGAGAAGAAGTTACAGGAAGAGATCCGATGACCCCGGTCAAGGTCATCCCGCATGGGGACAAGTGGCGGGTGGTGACAGAGTCGATGGAGAACCCGGTTGGTCCGCGCCTGTGGGGAGCCGAGCCGCCCAACGGCCTGCCACCTTCCGACGATGTGTTTGACGACAAGCAGAACGCTTTGGATGCCGCAAGGCTGTGGAACGCCTATGCGGCTTGGGCGGACAATCATTCCGGCAGGAAAAAGAAATGGTTAAAGCAGAAGCGAACCGCCTGAGCCAGGAAGAGAGGATGCAGCTCCTCGCCAGCGAGATCGCCATCCGGGCGATCTACGACCTGCGCCTGCTCCAGCGCCGCAAGGTTTTGGTCGGGGACGAACTGACCCCGGCGGAGGACCGCCCGCGCCTGACCGACTGCTGTTGCTACCGCGAGGAAGAGAACATCCATAATCTGCTTGACGATTTCAAGAACGGAACCGTACTCTTCTGGTGCAGGATGGGCGGTGCCAACATCGACCAGACCGACCTGAACCGGATGCTAAAGAGTAGGAAATATGATGACTGAATACTTCAGGTTCTTTGCCGAGGTCAGCGCACACATGGTGCTGTTCGGCCTGCTCATCGGGGCGGGGCTGCTTCTGATAACCTTCGCCGGTAGCTTCATCGCATGGATGATCGACAGATCCAGAGAGGAGAAATCGCAATGGAAAAACTGGGACAAATAAAGATCAAGTCCGAGCGCAAGGTCCAGATGGTCGAGCTTGACCTGGACATGGACGACCAGACCATCGACACGCTGGCCTATCACGGATTTAACATGATTAAATACGAGCGGGAGGAGCTTGCCTGCTACGCCTTCCGCAAGGCGCTGGAGGCATGGGTCAAGGGCAACAAGGAGTGCAGCCTTCAGATCAAGCCGGGGCGCAAAAAGCGTGGAAATAAATCCCATTGACCTGATCCTGCTTGCAATGGGCGCAATGCTTATTGCAATGTGGCTGGACAAATAAGGAAAATATAATGATATATATAATCAAGGATAAGGAATTTGATCTGTGCAAAATAGGATACTCATGCAATCCAATTGAAAGAATAAGATCATTTCAGATTGGAAAAGACAATCTTGAAACGATTCTTATTATGCCTGGGGGCAGGGACAGGGAGAGGCAGCTTCACGAAATGTTTTCATGCAGAAGGGTTACGCATCCAAACCCCAAGAGCTTTATAGGGAATGGATGGACAGAATGGTTTAGGCTGAGACCGAATGAAATATCAAGAATAAGAAATTCATACATAAAGAAACTAGATTTAATGCAGGAAAGGCTTGACGATCTTGAGAGAACTGTTCGTGTTTATGATGGTGATAAAAAAATATTGTATTCAGTGATACAGGATCTTGAGGACACAATGGACAAAATATGCAAAATCTATATGGGCAAGTTATGGGAAGATAAATATTCTGGGGTAGAAAGAGATATATTCAAAGACCCAATAGCTCTTGAACTCATCAATTACAAAAGATACTCAAAGTTAAAAAGACAATGACCTTTGCCGCCAACCTTCCGCGCCACCAGTATGTCATGGTGGATCGGGAGTTCTGCTCGCAGGGCAAGGAGCATGGCTGGGAAGAGGCCGTGTGGTTTGGGCTATACTCTGTGCCGCACCGGGCCTGGGGATGCACGCTGATGCTCAAGTGCGGGGCGCTGTATCGGGGGTTGCCGCTGCACGCATTGGCGTTTACCAATGGGGTTGGTACGGACTGGACCCTGGGTGACGCACAGAGGTGGGATTGCTTCGGCTGGAACTTCACCACCATCGAGTACGATTACCTGCGGGAACTGGATTGTCAGGTATGGCTGGCGGGCAGGCAGACTTGGATGCGGGGGTCGTATATGTTCACCGCCGAGCCGTATGGGGATGGGTACAGCCTGGAGCCTAGCCAGACCAAGTCGCACCACTTTATTGAACTTGCCAATGGAAGGATTGCCTGCGTTCCCGGCAACAACATCTTGTTCACAGAATCCTCATTCACCGGCAAGAATCCTGTTGCCAAACCCACATGGCTCAAGGTACAAACCAAAGTATTCCACGCCGAGGAACAACCATTCGACGGCGTGGTCGGGGAGGAAACAGCATGACTTACTCGCAGATTGCAAGGCTGGAGGTTGCTGCACTGGCGGAGTTCCTAGAGATGGACAACTGCCAGCCGGGGGCGCTGATGGACAAGCATTGCTCGCCTCTCTACTGGATTATGAACCAGATGCTGTACGACAAATTTCACGGACACGGTTGGGAGTTGGATCTCTTGGCCGGTAGATTTATTAAAACCAAATGACTTTACGCGCAGATAGTTCAGTAGCAGAACTGCCCCTATTCCAAGGGGAAGACGGCGGTGCGATTCCGACCTCTGCGCTCCAATCTCTTTCTGGATACAGGGTTTACAGGTGCGGAAGAAACGACATAAAATCATTCATAGAGAAGTGGCATTATTCAAAGTCAATCAATGGATGCAAAACTGATTATTGCTACCAAATATCATCACCAAGCAACGTAATGGTTGGAGCGCTTTTTTATGGAATGATGGCAATGGCGGGGCAGTGGAAAAGATTTTCCGATAGTCCAGACAATGTTATTGAGTTGCGAAGGCTGTGCTGCATTGACAATACGCCCAAAAACATAGAGTCTTTTTTTGTGTCAAAAACATTGAAAATGCTGAAAAGAGATTGGCGTAAGGACGGGGTTGTTGTTTCATATTCGGATATGGAGTATGGCCACAACGGAACCATATACAGGGCGTCAAACTTCAAATGCCTTGGTGAATCAAGGGGTGCAAATGTAATTATGTGGAACGGCAAAAGATATCACGACAAGTCAATAAGGGCAAAATACAATGGACAAATAAAGCCATTTGCAAAAAGATTGCGCGCTGCCCTTGAGTCCGGTGATGCAAAATATGTTTCGACTAAGGGAAAGATTTCATTCATATATCATCTTTCTGGAAACAACCAACAAGGAGGTTAATATGCCACTAGGTAAAGACATCGGAAAGAACATTCGTGAACTACGCGCTGACAACAAGCGCAAGGGCAAGGCTCGCGGGGCTGGCGGAACGCCACGCTCGCAGAAGCAGATCCTGGCCATCGCGCTTCGGGCAGCCGGGGTGCCGCCCAAGGGTGGTCGCAAGTTCCGTATGCGGTCGAAATGATGGAGCGGATCGAGTGGCTGGCCGACATTCTGGCGCGGGTGCGCCGGAGGCTGGCCAGCCATCGGGATTCGATAAACCATGCCGAGGCGCACAAGGTCAGGGAAATTATTGCTGGCATTGACGCGGCGGCTCTGATAACAAAGGAGATCAAGAATGAACACACATCAGGAAGCAACTCAGGTACTGACTGACAGGATCAACTCAACCGAGAACAACATCAGGGTCTTGGAGGCGAGGCTTGTCGCCGCAGTCCAAAGCATCCAGGCCATGCGCCATGAGATCACGCTTGGGCGTATCGAGCGCACCAGAAAGAATCGCGGCATGGCCGATAAAGTGGTGGCGGGAATCCGAGACGAGCGGGAGATTGTGGTGCCGCCGCTATTGGCAATCAAAAGACCGACGATCAGAAAGGGTTCCAAGAGAAGGAGCGGCGGGAACAAGGAGCCGAAGGTCGTGGCAAAACGCTGGGCTTTATGGAAGATCCAGTACAGCCAAGGCTACACCACCCACCAGATCGCCCGCGCCTGGGGGTGTAACCGGTCAACGATTGAGTATGCGAGGGACAAGGGCTGGAGGGCGAAATGAATTTGAGGGAATTGCTGGCCGAGCATTACGACGAGGACATCCTGCTTGCGGATGGCCTTGATAAGGCTCTTATTGGAATTGGCAGGATATTCGATGGACCGCCCATTGCGGTTTATGACAGGTCTGCGGCCATTGATATTTTACGCAAGCAAGGCATGAAAACATTTGAGGCCGAGGAATATTTCAGTTACAACGTGTCCGGGGCTTATGTTGGCGAAGGCACGCCGATGTTTGTCGAGACAATAAAGGAGCTAAGACGCAAATGAAACAATGGACAAACAACACCGGCAACGCGCACAAGGTGGACGACCAGATCCTCTGGCCACGCACATCCTATATGTTGCCAGACGAGCTATCCACCGGGATATGGGAGGACGGCATACCGGTGCCGCACAAGATCAAGCCTTACTATGCAGGCCGAGCCACGGGCGGGGCGACCGCCGTGTATCGTGCTGGTGCCATCGGTGATAGTATCATCGCAACGGGCATCGTGCATTATCTGGTGCAGGAATCTGGCGGCGTGGTCGATGTCTATACCCCGGCCCGGAACCTTACCCTCTACGCAGGACTCGGAGCCAAGCTGCTCCCACTCCCGCCCACGATGGAAGCCTGGGATTCCTACGACGCCCACGTCCCGCTGGATGATTTGTTTTCAGGACAGGTCGGGGACACCAAGCTTGGGACGGGACCGGGCAACGCCTACCAGCGCATCTACGAATGGATGGGGGTATGGGATGAGAAAACGATGGCCAAGTACTGCAAGCCGCAGCTCTACGTTGTCGAGCCTGACCACAAGGAACTCACCGACATGGGCAAGTGGCCGATCAAGGGTGACTACTTTGTCTACCACGTCTCCTCATCCGGTCCGACCCGAACCTACCCGCCACGCCAAGGGCAGGAGGCGGTCCTGGCGTTGCTTGAGGAGTTTAAGAACCTGACCGCAGTCATCGTGGGATTGGACAACTCCAACAACTTCTCGGTCGATCACCCTCGCGTCATCGACCTGTTCAATGCGACCAAGGGAATCCGCACGCTGTTCCCGCTGGTCAACGGGGCTGAGTTTGTCGTGGCACCCGACTCCAGTGTGAACCACATTGCGGCGGGCTTGGACACGCCTTGTGTCAGCTTGTTCGGCTCTTACCATCCCGACGACAGGGTCAAGTATTACCCCAAGAGTGTGCCGGTCTTCAAGCCTGACACTTGCCCGCACGCTCCGTGCCGCCCTCATGCGGGCTTGCCGCAGGCCAAGTGTAAGGACGCCAACAACAAGACCAAGGGTACGCAGTACTGGTGCAATGCCCTACGCAACATCACCGCCCAGGATATCGTCGAGGCGGCGAAGAAGGCGATGGAGTTGGAGGGATAATTCAATGCCGGAGTGGAGCGCAGGGAGATCCTGCGACCGGGTGTCCTCCTAGTGTGTGTTCCCCGCTTGTATCACCGGCGTGATTTTCTGATATGACCGAAAACCAACGCAAAGCCGAAGCCATCGTGGGTCAGGTGGATTGGCAGTCCGAAACCCACGGGCTGTGCCATGGCCCAGGGGAGGCTACGCACACCAGCCATACCAGACTGCGCGACACCACGGTGTTCGTGGACGGCGTGCCCACGATCTTCTGCTGGCACACTTCCTGCATGGCGTACCGGGACGAAGCCAACCGCAGGTTGCGCCGCGCCATCTTGCATGACAATCTCGGCAGGCCGATCCAGCAATCTGATAATCCTGTAAAACTGGTCATCGAGAAAGATCCTGAGAGCGAGATAATTGACAGGATCAAGACGATTGCCGAGTCCAATAAAAGCCGCTACCTGACCCACTACAACTGGGACCCGGCGGATATGTTCGAGGAAAGTCCGATCAAGCTGGACGATCCGGCGCAGGACTATCACCGCTTCCTGACCTTGTGGCAACCGAGCGACCTGATCTGGATCGGGGATGTCAAGGACAGCGGAAGGCACCCGCAGAACTTTCGCAGGGCGGATGAGTGGATGGGCTTGCCATCGCCGGTGGGCAACTACACGACCGGCGCGGTGTTCGTGCCGGGATCGGTCAGCCGCGCCAACGAGAACGTGGACACCAGGGTCTACCTGGTGGTGGAGTCCGACACGCTGACCAAGCCGCAGATGGGCGCGGTGTTCCAGGCCATGCGGGATCTTTTCAAGATGAAGATGTACGCCGTGGTCGACACGGGCGGGAAGAGCCTGCACGGATGGTTCGAGAACCCGCCCAAGAAAGAATGGATGGAGCAACTAAAAGCTTTCCTTGTGCCACTCGGTTGCGATCCTGCAACCTTCAAGCCAAGCCAGCCGGTCAGGATTCCGGGGGCGAAAAGAAATGACACCGCATACCAGAGCTTCCTCTGGTTCTGCAAGGAGGGGAGATGATCGAGCCAGCCGTGGGATTGGGGGTGAAGCAGCCGGTGGACCAGTGGCCGCCGATCAAATCTTACTGCGACCTGATGACGGAAAGGCTGGATGAGCCGGAGGTTTTGATAGACGGCATCCTGCACCGAGGCGGCAAGCTGCTCCTTGGCGGTGGCAGCAAGTCATTCAAGAGCTGGGCGTTGATCGACCTTGCCCTGTCGATCTATTCAGGCTCCGATTGGTGGGGACAGAAATGCAACAAGGCGAAGGTATTGTTCATCAATTTCGAGATTCAGGAATGGAGTTTTAGGAACCGCTTGGCCGATGTTGTCAAGGCCAAGGGGCTGACGGAGGAGCGGGTCAAGGACTTTGACGTGTGGACGCTGCGCGGATACGCCGCCGATCTTAGCCTTATTCGCCCCATCATCGAGAAGCACATCGAGGGAAAGGGATACCAGGCCATCGTGCTGGACCCAAACTATATGCTGATGGGGGAAAGGGATGAGAACAACGCCGGTGACATGGCCAGCCTGATGAACGAGTTTGAGGCACTGGCAGTCAGGCACAATCTGTCTGTCATCCTCAGTCACCACTTCAGCAAGGGCAACAAGTCGGGATCGGAGTCGATTGACCGCTTCTCAGGTTCCGGGGTCTTCGCCCGCAACCCCGACACCTTGGTCGTCCTTACCGCCCACGAGGAGGACGAGCGCAGCTTCTCCTGTGAGATCACCTTGCGTAACTTCCCGCCGGTTGACAGCTTTGTCGTCCAGTGGCACTACCCGCTCTTCAAGGCAAACTACTCCCTGAACCCGGACAAGCTGAAGAGGCCCAATACCAACAAGTCGGTTGATGACAAGAGGCTCCTTGGCGAGATGGGTTGCAAGGAGTGGGTACCCAATCAGCTTGTCAAACACCTGTCAGAAAAGCTGTCCGTATCGGAAAGAACTGTCTACAGGCACATAGAGAGGCTGACAAAAGCTGGCAAGATAATGAAGGAGAACGGGTTGTACAAGGCAAACCAGGCCGAATTTTAGCCCCTGACAGGGGGATGCCAAATCACTGACAGGTACACTATGACGGCCACTATATATATAGAACAATACAATTCGCGAAGGCAGTGTAGGTACAGGACTCCTTAGTCCGTCCTGTCCCTACCGCTACGCTCACTGCCGTAGCGTTTTTCTGGAAAAGAAAGCAAAGGCCGGCACCCGCTGGAACACGCGCCCTTGGGCGTGCTGGGAGGGTGTGGTATATTAAGGCAATGAAGCGCCCCGGCCTCTATGCCAACATCAACGCCCGCCGCAAGGCTGGCACTTCCCGCCCCAAATCCCAATCCACCATTTCCCCCCGCACCTGGAGGCTTATGAAGGCCAAGAAGGGCGGCTT
>Ga0099846_1000225_pt1 | contig 23013 bp, 30 predicted proteins | sample CB_VirMetaG_FD_78180 | JGI IMG/M metagenome (GOLD analysis project Ga0099846, IMG submission 78180) | Freshwater to marine saline gradient viral communities from Chesapeake Bay - CB_1504_1 Viral MetaG | ecosystem: Environmental > Aquatic > Marine > Coastal | place: USA: Chesapeake Bay... | reverse complement strand
GAGCCGGGGCGGTCGCGGTGGAAGCCGTACCGAGGGCCGGACACGTCGGGGAGGTGGGCGAACTCGAGGGGGGTCATGGGCGCAGTCTAACCGAGGTGCGACAGGTAGCCGCGCCCAACTATTTTGCGGTGCCGTGAAAATAGTTGTGGACAGGGATTAGGCGACGCCGTATAAGTAGGCATCAACCCGGGAGACAGACACCATGACCAACGCAGCCCACATTCTCAGCACCCACCCCCGCACCGGCCAGCCCGACCTGAAGGCTGACACCATCGCGATCCACCGCGCCGCCCCGGTCGAGTGCTACGGCTACTGGCGCAACGATGGACAGTACGACCTGTCTATCAAGGCATACGCGAACGCTGAGGGCCTGACCCTGAAGGACCTCGCCGCCGCGCTGCGCCTGTCCTTTCCCGGGGCTCGTATCCGCGCCACGACTCGCAAGGTCTCGATCCGCCCCTCCGCGGCCATGCTCGCCGAGTTCCGCGCCATGGACGCCGCGTGGCAGAAGGCGGTAGCCTGATGCGCTGTGCTGCCCTCTACGCGATCTGGTCGTGGTTTGAATTCTGCCGATGGGCCGACATCGCGCCGCCTGGGAAAGCCTGATGGCCGCCCCCAAGCGAGGCCGGCCTCCCAAGGCCCCCGAGGACCTCCAGACCGTCCGCGTCACTGTCCGCCTGACCAAGTCCCAAGCAGAGCGCCTCGACGAGCTCAGGGGCGACGAGAGCAGGTCTGCGTGGCTGGCTCGTCCGCTCAGGGACTAAGGCGCGACGCCGGGCTCACAGGAGCGAACGTCCTCGACGCAGGCAGCGCGGCAGGCATCCCCCGCCGCCACGTCCTGCACCTCGACATCGTGCCCGTCGTGCGTTGTCCAGCAGCAGGCCTTGCAGTCCTCGTAGGGGCTGCCCGAGCAGGCCAGCAGGAGCAGGGCAAGCATCACGTCAGCCACTCGTAGGTAAATACCACGTCCTGCATGTCCAGCACATCGCCGGGGGTGGCGCCCTGCTGGTCACAGACGAAGCCAACGTGGACCTCCGAGCCAGCCGTCAGCGCGGAGGTAGCAGACGACGGGTCGGCGCCGTTGGTCGTGCCGGCCAGAGCCCACGCCCGAGCAGCTGCGACCTCGGGAGTGTCCGCGTCATCCAGCCAGACGACCATCGAGGCGTGCAGCGTGCCCACGTCGGCCTGGGCGTCCAGGTTGCCGCCCTGGGTTGCCGCAGCGCCCACGCGCGCTGCCTTGCCGGCCTTGTACATCGTGCCCGTGTTGGTCCAGTACCAGCCGGCGAAGTAGCCACGAGAGGCCATCAGCGCCGCCGTGTTGGACACCAGCAGGTAGAGCCCGGCGTTGCCACCGATCGCCGCCGCCGCGTCCGGTGTCGAGCACGTCATCGAGACGCGGATGCCCACCGCGCCCGCGGGCTTGTCGGTGAGCTGCTTGGTGGCCGCGTAGGCGTCCACGCCGCTATCGGGCCGACCATGGACAGCCGCCACCTCGATCCGGTTGGTGGTGCCCAGCGAGGTGTTCCCGCCCTTTTGGCCGGTGTTGCTCTCGGTGGCCCCGGTGAGGTCGAGCGTCAGCGCTGGCGGGATCTTGATGGCTACCGAGTCCACCGCATCGGAGTCTGCGTCCAGCGTGATGGTCGCCACGTAGGTCACGCCAGCCACCACCGGCGTAAAGGTCGGGCCAGCAACGGTTGCGTTGCTCAGCAGGTCGGTGCTGTCCGTCGTCGTGCCGTCGCTGTTGAGGCGCGAGAGCGTCCACGCGATTGTCGAGTAGCCAGAAGACGAGGAGCCATCGAGCGTGACCAGCCCGAGGGTCGACGCGATCTGATCCGAGCCCGCATGAGCAATCGGGCCACCGCCACTGGGCTGAACCTTCTGGCGCATGGCCTACTCCTGGACCAGTTCGACGGACACCGTGCCCGCCTGAGCCGCCACGAACACGCTGGTGATTCGCTTGGCCGGATCCGGGTAGAGATCGACCTCGATGCCGTTGGTGACCTGGGCGGCAGTCCAGGAGGAGCGGACCGCCCCGACGGCGCCACCATCCGCCGCGCCATCCTCGCTGGAGGCGTAGTAGATGGCGCCATCCGCCTTGACGGTCACCCGCCTGGACTTGATGAGCGTGTTGAGCTTGAACTCCTGCCAGGTGGTGCCGACGCTGGTGTCGACCGCCGTGGCCCAAAGCTTGGTGGCGTCGAACAGGTCCGTGTTGGTGGCCATGGAAACTCCTCAAGTAGGGCAGCGCTGAGACGATGAGAGGATAACCTATGAGCAGGCGTGCTGATACGCCGTCCAGGAGCCACCATGTTGATCGCGCTTTTGTCAAGCCTGACGGGCTGTCGCGAGTCCATCGCCGACGACAACCTCACCCCCGCCGTCGAGGTCTACGGCTACCGCGAGAAGGCGACTTGTGGACCGCAGCACGACAGCATCGAGATCGACCTCGGCGCGGATGATGTCTGGGCTACTCAGGTGCGCGTGTGTCGAGACGGGTGCCTGACGAACCATTCCCGCTGGACCCTCTCAGCGCCCGGCGTGGTTGAGGTGGAGTGTCTCAGCGAAGAGACCGTCGAGGTCACTTGGCTCAGCGCTGGCTGAGGGTCAGCGGCGAGAGTTAGGCGTCCTGTCGATCAGGTCGACAGCCACCGTTGCCGCTGCCTCTCCATACTGGATGGACCGGATCACTGCCTTGTGGTCCGAGATGCCCCATGTATCGGTATTCAGAAGGAAGACCATCCCGGCCCTGAGCAGCGGCAAGACATCAGGCACAGCGTAGAAGGTCAACTGTCGGCGCTGAAGTGCGAGCCTGGATGCTCGAGCGCGAAGCAGCCCGTAGGCTGTACCTGAGTCATGTACGGCCGTCGTCTTCAGCGGCTTTTCTGCCCTGACCTTGTTGCCCCCGAGTTGATAGGCCAGCAGGCAAAGGGCATCGTTCGTGTGATCGATGGTGGCCGAACCATCATACGCTCCCGATTGCATGTTGTAGTCGTAGAGGAGAGAGAAGCTCGTGTAGGTGGCGTCCGCGTCCGAAAAGGTCATCGGCCCAACTCGGTGCAGTTCCTGCCCCTCGGTCAGGGTGCATTCAGGCTCTCGAACATGAGGATCGCTGTAGGCGAAGTACAGCCCCTCAGAGCCCATGACCTCCACAATCGGGAAGACCGGTGCCAGCCGCTGGCGAATGAGATCCAGCGCCCCGACCTCTTCGTCAACCCAGAACCCGCACTGAAAACGGTCCAGGCGCTTGAGGGTGGGCTGCATGGCATCCCAATCCACCTTCTCCCCAGAGTCCTGAAGGAGGCGGGCAAGAACACCCGAGGCCCTAAGTGCAGGCTTGGAGAAGTCGTTGTAAGCCCTCGTACCGCCGCGAGTAGCGTCCCAGGTGTAGCCGCCGTTCGCGGCCCTGTAGACGGTTCCTGACGAGACGTAGGAGTAGGATCCGCCCGTGTTGCTGTCCGTAAACGGGTTGGCGACCACGGGCCCACCATCGTCCTCGTAGACTGAGATCGAGCCAAGGTCTGGCAGGAGGTGGCCGCACAGCACCAAGCGGTCTGAGCCAGACACGGCGCCTACCTTGTAGGCAGGGACCCGCTTGGCGTCCCCGTAGACGAACACCCGCTTACGCCCCACAAGGCTGGAGATCGCGCCGGCCACGGTATCTGTCAGCGGGTCGGCCCAGACATCGCCCATGTCGATGGTATCGCCGCCTACATTGGCACCCGCCACACTGCCGAGCCCCTCGAGCACCAGCACGGTGAGTTCGCCCACCTTGCCCATCTGGAGGTTCTGGATGCGCCCATCAGCCAGCAGGATGCGCCGCTGTTCGTAGCCCGTTGTGTCCCCCATCATGATGGCAAGCTCGCCCTTTCCTGATGCTACCGCGCGCCAGTCTGCCGCCTTCACAGCAAGGTCTTCGGAGGTCAGGACCGATACCTGGGCCTGCTGAAAACTGGCTGAGGAGTCCAAGGAAAACAGGTCCACCTCCTCGCCATAGACCGGGTCCGAGGTGAGGATGGCGTCGAAGGCATAGACCTGCCCCGATGCGCTGGTCAGGGTCGTGGGACGCGTGGCCGCCCGGATCACCGTCCCATCAGGGAGGCTGACGGTGAGCAGCCATACCAGTGGGGTGCCAGCCACGGTCAGAGCTCCTCGCTCAGGATGAGTTGGTCAATACGGGCCAGCCCGGTGCTGAGCTCACCGCGCTGGTTGGGTCGGGAAAGGGTCCCCTCGACCCGGACGAGCCTCAGGGTGTCGATATCCGAGGTGTCTCGCCAAAAGGCGATCGGAGTCTTCGACCCCTCGATGGCCGCGTAGAAGGCCGCGATCTTTGCTCCCTGCTGCCCGTGCCCGGAGTGCATCGCATTGATCGGGTCCCACTGGATCAGGACCTGGTAGCGACGAGGACCAGTGCGGGAAGAGAAGCGATAGCCCGCCGTGCTCTCCTCAAGAGAGACGTTTGGCGCCGTCCGGTCCGAGAAGTTGTGGCTGTACGCGATGTCGGGCTCGTGGCCTTCTCCCCAGATAGGGGTTCCGATCCGCAGGTCTCCGTCAGCCGTGTCCTGGGCAGGGATGAGGATGCTCGCGTAGCGGTAGCGCTGGGTGAGGCCCATGACCGCGCCAGCCCTGTCGCTGAAGATGTAGAAGGTGGAGGCAGGGACTCCGCTGAAGTCGACCCCCTCGACGTAGATCGTCTGCTGGTCGTTGTCCGTGATCTCGTATGTGTCGTCAGCCACGGTGATGAAGTAGCGGTGGGCGTCCCCGTCCGACCTGAACTGACCCGGGATCCACGTCCCAGACGAGGGGCCGATGAAGCCCGGCCCTCGGTTGCCCGTGCTGGTGGTCCCCGTGGCGATCTGGGTGGTCATCGCCTGAGAGACGGACGGTGCGCCCCATGAGTCGGTGGCGTTCATCTCGAACGTGATGGTGCGAGCGTTGGTGCCGAACATGGCGACGTGCTTGGCAGTGAAAACGTTGTTCACTCCTGCGTCGAAGACCACCCTCAAGGCGGTTCCATCCGACGTGGATCGGAGCTGGCGAGAGGGCCGGAACTCGCGCCAGAGGTTCCGCTTGTCGTAGCTGTAGGCCGTCTGGAGCGTGTAGCTGTCTCCCGGCATCCCTGCACCGTTCATCCCAGCAAGGAGCAGGCCGTCCGTCAGGTACATGGGGTGTGCCGCCTGGAGAGGCCGACCCGTCAGGTCACCCGGGTTGGTGAACCCTGAAGCCATGCCAGTATCGTTGTCGCTGGTCTCGAGCAGAAGGATCTGCCAATTGACCGCGTACGAGCCGGCCTCGCCCCCAAAGGCGAGAATGTTCGACGCGCCCACGTCCTCGACCACGGTGGCACCATTGATCTGATTGGTCCAAAGTTGGTCGGCGTCTTGCTTGGTCCAAAGACTGATCTGGCCCTGGCCAGCGGTGGAGTCATGCTGGAAGGCGATCTTGATGTCCGTCCATTCCGTCATCGTCAGGGAGACAGAACCCAGGGAGTTCCCAGGCCCATCCGTCACCTCGAAGCCGGTGGTGTCGAACTTGCACTGGACGAACTGCTGGTTCACTCCATCCGTGATGGCGAACTTCAGCTTGGAGCAGTGGAGGGTCTTGCTGCCGCCCGTGTTCACCCGAAGACGGAAGCGGAGACGACGTGAATCTCCGGCCGAAGGGTTCCAGAAGGTTGCCGGCGCGCTGTAGAGGGTGTTGTCCGCCGCTGTTCCGATCAGCCGGAGCGTCTGCTGGTTCGTGATCGTAGCGCCGGCTCCGAGCGTTGCAGCGGTCCAGCCGAGGGCGTCAGGATAGTCGACGGGAACGTAGGTGTGGCCGTAGGGCTTGGCATCCGAGCGGACGACCTCACTGGTGTTGTCGTACTCGCCGAAGATCAGGGCCAGGACGTTGTGGTCGGAGCCCGTGTCAGCCTGGGTGGTGACCAGCATGACGCACTGCTCGTGCCACGAACCCACGACCATGGAGGCGAACGCGTTGGCGGTGGGAGTGTCGCCGAGGTCAAACACGGCATCCGAGTCGATGAGCGTGAAGGTGGCGCCATCGTCCACGGAGACAGCGATCTCCATGTTGGCCGCATTCGATGCCGTCGTGTTGAAGCCCCAGACGAAGATGGTCCCATCGTCCCGGCAGCAGATGGCCTGGATGCCGTCGTAGTCCCCGACCTGGCCCTGGACCGTCTCACCGAACCCACCGCCCGGGATGATCTCCGTGACCTCGGCGTTGACGGTGCCCTTGGTGACCATCAGGACCCTTCCGGTCTTCGTCACGCAGGTCTGGGGGTTGGGCCCCGTCTTCGTTGCGTGGGTCCCCGTCAAAACGAAGTTGACTCCACCATCGTAGGAGGTCCAGACCTCAAGCTTGTCTCCGGTCCCGTGGTGGTCGATCACCGCCACGAGGACATCGCCCACCACCTCGAGGGAGGCGTTGTTGTGCCCGTAGGAAGTGTCACCCACCAGGGCGTTAGTGGAGAGGAGGGCCCAGGTGACTCCCAGGTCATCCGAGTACCAGGTGTCCCACTGGTGGCCGATGTTCCCTGCCACGAGGGCGATCAGCCGACCCGTCGCCAGGACGGCCAGCCCGTACTGGTCGCGGAGAAAGTCAGACGAGGCACCCGTCGTGGTCTCCGTCAGGACACCCGCGTTGTCGATGCGGTTGAACTTGCAGACCGAGCCGGTTCCCTGGATGAGGAAGCCTAAGCTCCCGTCGGAGAGCTGGCGGGGGACCGAGCACGTCCGACGGTTCGCCACGTAAGCGGAGACGGGGCTGGTGACACGGGCCAGGACGGGCGTGTCGGTGAACCCTCGGTACTCCGTGGAGGCATCCGAGGTGTTCTTCCACAGCTGGGCGGCCCCAGACCCCGCAGGGTGGGAGACGCTCGGGCCCGTGGGGTTGCCTCCCGACTGAAGCAGGATGTCAGCATCCACCGCAGCCAGGGGCTCGCCCGCAGGACGGAGCCGAAGCACACCCTTGTTGGCGGTGGCCGGGGTGGCCGGCTGGGTGGTCAGGCCAGCCTCGGACGTGGAGCTCAGCACGTTGGCCGGAACGTGGAGGTGGTCAGGACGGAGGAAGATGGTGGCCATCAGGAAAGCACTCCGAGGCCAGACATGCCCACTTCGGGGCCGCCTTGCCGGTTTGCACGCACGGTGGCGACGATCTGGCCCCCACTACGCAGGTCGGTTCGGATGATCTCGCGGGCCTCAAGACGGCCGATCTGCAAGGAGACCCTGCTCGAGGAGCCTCCCCCACCATCGCCCCCGGCCTGAAGGTCTCGGATGCCCTCGGCGCCCAGCCGCTCCGTGGTCGACCGATCCAGCACCGCCTCGCCTGGCAGCAGGTCAGCGGTCACGATGCCGCCCTGGTGAAACGTGGGCTGCTGACGGGCCACGATGCCCGCCTGTACGGCGCCGAGGATGCCGATACCGACGCCAGCGATAGCGCCAGCAATCGGGCCCAACTGAGCGACGGCCTGCGTGATGGCCACCGCCGTGTTGACCGTGATCTGGAGGAGGGCGGCGATCTTGTTGGCGATGAAGGCCTCACGCGCGGCCTTCTTCTCAGCCTTGATGCGCTCGCGGAGCACCTTCTTCTCCTCGCTCAGTCGCTCCCGCTCAGCCTTGATGGCCTGCTTCTTCTCCTCGCGACTGAGATCCGTGCGCTCATTGATGTCCGCGCGGAACTGAGACATGCCCTCTTCAGCGAGCCGGTCGAGCTCCATCTGCAAGGCCTCAGCGTTGGCGAGGCGCTCGTCCTGGGCGGCCTGCGCCAGCATGGAGATCGCCGCCAGCGTGTCCTGCGCTGCCGAGATGGTCGCCGTCTGGAAGTCCGCGTTCCGCTGTGCAGCCTCCTCCTGAGCCAGCATCTCGGCCTCTCGACGGGCGTCGATGTTGGCCTGGTTGGCCTCACGGATGAGCTTGAGGTCCTCGAGCATCCGGTCGAGCTCTTCCTGGGCGGCCTTCTCGCTCTCCTCGGCCGCCTTGGCCTCAAGGGCAGCCTGCTCCTCGGTGAACTGCCGCAGGGCCGCAGCGCGGGCGGCGTCGGCCTGCTGAACGTCGCCGGTCCTCGCCTCGAGTTCGTCGATGAGCTCGAGCTGCTTCTCCAACTCCTGCACGATCTGCTTGTGCGGGTCGCTGGTCTTGTCGATGATGTCCTGGAGTTTCTCAGCGGCTGCCGCCTGGTCCTTGAGGGCCTTTTCCTGCTCGCGGATGGCCTTCTCAGCGTCGGCCTTCTTGAACTCCTTTCTGACGGCCTTGACCCCCTCGGCAACCTCGGACAGCGTGTCCAACTCATCGCCAGCGGCATCGATCTCGGCTGCGAATCCAGCCATGGCGTCCGCGTCATCTTCCAGCGCCGAAGCCAGGGTGACCGCCGCCTTGCGGGCTTCCTCGATCTGGCCCAGGCCGGTGAACTGGCCGAACGCCTTGGTGATACCCGTCACCTCCTTGGAGGCCTCAGCCAGCGTCACAATGAGCTGAGACATCAGGCTGATTGTCTCAGCCACCTCGGGCGTTAGGCCTGCACCGAAGGCGAGTGTTGCCTGGTCCGTAGCGATCTTGAGGTCCTGCATCGCCAGGTCCATCTCGGCAGAGGCGCCCTGGGCGTTGTCGAAGGCGGCCGAGAGTTCCGCGGTACGAATGCGTCCCTCGGTGAGGGCTTCGCTGCTGTTGCCCAGCGCCGCCGCGATCTCAGAACCGCGAGCTCCGAACAGCGCCGCCGCCGCCGCCGCCTGCTCCGTCTCGCTGTCCAGGTTGCCGATAGCGTCGAGCGTGTCCGCGAGGATGGCGTCCATGTCGCGCAGGTTGCCGCTGCTGTCCTCGATGGAGATCCCGAAGTCCTCGAAGACCTTGGCCGAAGCGCCGCCCAGACGATGAGCCTCACCCGCCCGCAGCACGAAGGCAGCGAGCCCGGCTTCCATCTGCTCGAGGCCCGAGCCGCCACGGCTGGCCGCATCACCGAGAGCAAGCAGCGTCTCCTGGGAGAGGCCCACCCTTCGGCTCAGGATGTTCATGTCGTCGACCATGACGCTGGCAGCGTTGGCCAGCTCAAACGTCGCCTTGGCAGCCACAGCCACAGCAGCAGCCAGCGCCGAGCCTGCCGCCGCCGTCTTCTTCATGGCGTCAGCCGCAGCCTTGGACTCCTTCGCTACGTCCCGGGTCTCCTTCTCCTGCTTGTCGAGTTCCTTCGCAGTCTCGCGCGAGGACTTGCCGAGATCCGCAGTGGCCTTCTGGGCGCGCTCTACACCCTTCTCAAGGTCGGTGGTGTCCGCGGTGTAGCTGATCTTTACTTCTTGGTCGGCCATCAGATCTCCAGGTCCAGCGTCTCGGTGCCGGTGTCGCCGTCTCGGATCGGCCGACTGGGGCCAGGCTTGGTCAGGCCGTTCATGATCTCGCGGGTCAACTCCGCGACGAACTGAGGAAGCAGCTGCCTGTTCACATGGTCGGTGAGGCGCTGCACCTCGCGCGGGGAGTTCTTGCTCCTGCGGACGTAGCCCACGTAGGGCTTGCCGCTGCGCCAGCCTCGCGCCTCGTTGAGGATGGTGATGCGCGGGCCTCTCATCGTGCTGTCGATGCGCTCCGTCCACGCATCGTAGGAGACCAGCCGAGGGGCGTCAGCCGGTCGGCCCTCGTACTTCCAGCCCACCCACGGGTTCTGAAAGCCCTCACGGAAGCGCCTCGCCCACTTCTTGAGCACAGCCCGCTCAGCCTGAGACAGCCTGCGACCGAGCGTCTTGGTGCTGGGCGTGGTGGTGGTGATCTTCACGTCAGCCATTGGTCACCCCAAACAGGCGCAGGAAGCCCTGAACGCCGGGGCCCTGCTGCTGGCGCTTCAACTCGGCCTCCGTCTTGTCGATGGCGGTCTTCATGTCGGCGAGCAGGGCTGGGGAGACCTGCCGGATGATCTGGGGGATGAGGCGACGCCAAAGGAAGTCAAGGCCCGCCTGCTTCTCCCCCTTGCGACGCACCCACTGCACATAGCCCACGTCGTCCTGGATGATGATCTGGAGCGGCCTGCGGCTGGCCTGAATGGTGGCGAAGTAGCCGTCTCGGCTCAGCCCCGTGTCTACCGGCCAGTTGGCCTGGATGAGGTCCACGATGTGATCCGCCCACCGACGCAGGACCTGCCGCTCGGCCAGCGTGAGCTGCCGAAACGAGCCATGAGCCTGCACGATGTAGTCCTCAACGGACCGCAGCCGGATCGGTACGCGGATGCCCACTCAGTGAACCCCCACGCTGCACGAGGGACACGCCACCTTGACCCGAGCGCCCACGGGACTGGACACCGTGACCAGCGACCACCCACGAGGCATGGCGCCGGCAAGCGCCTCCTCGGGCTTGGTGATGTCCATCTTGTCGATGTCCACGAGGGCTTCACCCCTGCGCAGGCAGTGGACGCACTCCAGCGGGATCGAGGTCATGTGTCCATCCAGGTCTGCACGCCAGCCATCGCCGCCTCATCCGTCTCCGGCTTCTTCTTGGCGTGGACGGCGTTGTGCAGGGAGATAGCGTCCCGCTTCGTCGAGGGGTGCTGAGAGACGGCCCCCAGGCTCTCGTCTTCGCTACGCGCGAAGGCCCAGGCAAGCGCCTCCACCTGGTCGTCCAGGTGCATGTCCAGAAGCGCGGAGGGGTGACCCATCATCATGCCGAGGTCCGTGGCGATGTAGTCGAGCCACCCTGACCGGTCGTCCGCTCTTCGGCGCTGGGCGCCTGGCTGCTTTCGGGGGGAGCGGCTTCGCCCGAAGCGGAGAAATCCGCACGCTCCCGAGCTCGGGCCACGACGTTGAGGCGGTCACGCATCGCCGCCCCGCACGCGGTGTACAGCGCGGACACCTCGAGGAGCCGGTAGTCGTGCTCCATCAGCTCGTCTGCGACCTGCTCGCCGTACTCCAGCAAGGCGTTGTCGTCGGCACGCCAGCCCGGGTGCTCGGTCACGAGGTCAAAGCCCCGGTGCCACCAGCACGAGCCGAGGACCAGCCCCATCCACGGGGACAGCTGACGAAGCTGGGCAGCACCCTCGGCCTCGCACTCCAGCAACGCCTGTGACGTGAGCCGCTGCACCTTGTCCGCCATGGCCCAGCCGGGGAAGCGGAAGCCGTGCAGGCCCTTGGGCTCCTGCAGGTCCACGGTCCAGTAGCGCTGGGAGTTGGGCGGGATCTCGCGGTAGTTGTCACGGGGCTTCATCCTCGCCCCCACTGCTCGACCCACTCGCGAGCGTCAGCACCCTTGGGCATGGCCTCCAGCGCAGCCTCCACGACCTCCAGGCTGCGCCCAACCTCCAAGGCCAGGCGAGGAGCCGAGAGGACAGGGGCGACCGGTCCAGGGGCAGCAGGGAGCGCCACGGGAGACACCCGCGGAGGCGGTTCGGGGTGATGCTCGGGGGCCGATTCGATGGGGTGCGCGAAGCACTTGCCTTCCTGCCGACCAGCACCCGAGGACACGACGACGCCGTAGTCCATCCCGCGCATGAGCAGGCTGTGCCGCTTGAGCAGCCACTTCAACCGCTTGACGTGGCTCAGGGTGTACGGGGCAGCCGGCATTCCGCCCACGGTGAACGGGCGGCCCTTGAGCTTGTACCCGGGAAGGTGTGCCGGACCGTGGGGGGTCTTGACCACGTTGGGCAGCCGGTCGTAGCCGGGCCAGATGCGGTCCAGCTCGGCCTCGATGGCGTGAATCTCGGTTGCGTGGGGTTCTGCCTCAACGGGCAGGGCCGAGACCAGCGATGTCTCGGAGTAGGACGCCTGCATAGCGAAACTCTCCTGGGATGTGGGGCCAGTGTAACCGACGTGTCGAGGAATTGGCGCGGGTGTTGGCTCCTCAACTAATTGCACGACACCGGATAATAGTTGTGGACGTGGATTAGGTGGCGCCGTATAAGTAGGCATCAACCCGGGAGACAACATGCTCAGCATCGCCGACATCATCGAGGCCGTCGATTCCTACACTGGCGGGCGCTTCGCCGTCGTCCTCACAAGCACGGAGGACGAGTGTGCGGCTGGCGATCTCATCGAACCAGAAACAGGCGCCATTGCAGGAGCATGGTCACTGGAGATGCACGGCTACGCTGCGCCCTACATCTCCTGGGCCTGACATGACACCCAAGCGAGGCCGCCCTCCCAAGGCCACCGAGGACCTTCAGACCGTCCGCGTCACTGTCCGCCTGACCAAGGCGCAGGCGGTGGAGTTGGACCGGCAACGTGGCAAGGTGAGCCGGTCAGCGTGGCTGGCTCGACCGTTGAGGGAGGAGTGAGCGTATGGCCAGAGCAGAAGAGCCCGCCGATTAGGGCGGGCCTTCTCTCTCGGGAGAGCAGCGGCTAAGCCGAGCGGCCGATGATCAGCAGGTCCCAGGTGTTGCTACTGGTGCCACCCTGGGTGATGACCGCGAGCTCGTCCGTGGACCCAGCGGCCACCGGGACGCCGCCACGGCTGTGCAGGATGACCCAGGAGCCATCCCCGTCCTGACTGTTGAAGTCAGCCGGGACCACGTTGCGGTCGGACGCATCCGCCCAGAAGCCCTTATTGCTCGCCACCACGCCGAAGCCGTTGGTAGCGTCGGGGCCGATCAGCAGGTAGTTCGCGGCGGTGCTGGATCGGTTGCGGATGGCGATCAGGACCACCTCCGCGAAGTCGAGAGCGCCACCGCTCAGGTCGGCCAGGCTGGTGTCGAGGTCGTAGACCGTGGTCACGCTCGCGCCGATGCCCGTCTTCTGGTCGGAGTACACGAGGTCGCACTCTCCATCGGACGTGCCGTTGGCCATGTCCAGGAAGAGCTCGAGCTCTCGCCGGTTCACGCCCTTGAGGGGACCATCGCTGACCACCTCGGCGCCACGGATCGAGAACTGAACCGTGGCCTTCATCGTCGAAGCCATGTCGTCCCCCTACAGCACGGTCGGGATCAGCGCGTGGCTGGTTCCCGAGATGGACGTGGTGTTGGGGTCGCCATCGGCCCGGCTGGCCCGGATCGTCGAGTAGGGCAGCTGCAGCGTGATGTCGCTCTCGCCGAAGTCGCTGCCCTCCTGGGTCAGGTTGACGCTCCAGGTCGTCGCGTCGCTGCTGGTGCCGATGGTGCTGGTCCAGTTGCTGGCGACGTACTTGCTGGAGAAGATGACCGCCAGGTCCAGGAGCGTGGCGTGACCCGCGGCGCTCAGCCAGTCCCGCTCGTAGGCGGTGTGGCTGAACGTCATCGGGGCCTCATCGCCCAGACGGATGCTCGGCGTGGAGCCGATGACGCCCCGGTCCAGGAAGAGGTTGACCGAGGCCTTGGGGATGTCCAGGTTGAAGTCACCCGGCTCGTAGGCCACGGTGTAGGTGTTGACACCGTCGGTGTAGGCCACCTGGATGTCGCGCTTGGTCCTTACAATGGTAGACTCACTAATGGTACACCTCCCGCACAAGCTGTGCGATGCTCGCCGCCGTGTTACACTTAGGCATGGGTCAGAACTTCTGTAGCTTCAAGGGATGCGGGCGCGCTGCGTCCACAAAGGGGCTGTGCCGCAGTCACTACAAGCAGCAGTGGCAGGGCAAGGATCTCAAGCCGCTCAAGCCGTACAGGCCGAACGTCGGGAAGGTATGCACCTTCCCTGGGTGTGGCCTTGGCGCCACCTGCAAGGGCCTGTGTCAGGGCCACTACGTGCAGCATAGGCGAGGGCAGGTCATGCGTCCCCTGCGGGACAGTGGGACCAATACCGTTGTCGGGGCCGACTGCGCATCGGTGGAGTTGAGCCTGACCAACCGTCACGGAATGCCGGTGGCGATCTGCGTCATCGACCTCGCCGACCTTGGCCGGGTCCGTGCGCTGGGACGAATCCACCGCGATGGCAACGGGTACGCACGAGTGGGCGATGTCCAGTTGGGGCGCATCCTTCTTGGCATCGAGGACAGTGCCCTGTACTGCGACCACATCGACGGCGACCGCCTCAACAACCGTCGCAGCAACTTGCGCGCCGTCACCCCGGCCGAGAATGCCCAGAACGTCGCCCGGCCTGGTCGTGAGCGCGCACGCGGAGTCTCGCGCAGGTCCCGTGGCGGACGACGGCCCTACCAAGTGGACGTGATGGTCAATGGTGTTTCGCACTACGGCGGCGTCTTCGCCACCGAGGACGAGGCCGTTGAACGAGCCCGAGCCCTGCGGGCCGAACTCATGACTCACGCCAACGAGGACCGTCATCAGTAGGAGCATCTCAGGCTCCTCCCAGGGCTGCGTCCCTGGACGTGGTGAAGGTCATCGAGCAGAACCACCAAGACGCATCCAGCGGATGCAGCCCTCGTGATGCTCCCCGAAAGGTGGTGTGGCTCGCAAGCTGGGGGGCCCGCGAGGTGAGAAGCTTACGGATCTGCTCCTCCAGAAGCATGGCCTCGGCGCGGCATGCCTTCTGCTTGGTGGCGACGATCTGGTAGAGGAACTCCACCGTGATGTCGTCCAGGACCCGGGCCAGGTGCCGGTCTCGGTACTGGTCCCGGTTGTTGGTCGTGTCCGACCGGACGAGTACGCCCTTGTTGGCCAGCGTGTTGGGCGTGTGGGTCGTGATGGGCCCGATACGGTCGATGACCTTCAGGCCCAGGTCCGCGCCCTCGAGCACGGTCTCGTATTCGGCCAGCGTATCGCTCAGCAGGTAGCCGCTCATCGCCACCGCCTACGCGGGCCAGCCGTGATGATGAGGTTGGTCCCAGCGCTCTCGCGGCTCGCCTCGGAGATGGTGCCCGTCTCGTCCGAGTCATAGCGGAAGTTCATGTTCTCGATCGTGTACCTGTACCGCTCGAGGTAGGTCGCTGCGAGTTCACGATAGCGGCCGTCTCCGATGACGCTGCTCTCGTCCATGAAGATGAGGTGCAGGGACATGAAGAGGTGGGCCCGCCGCGCTGCGCTGCGGTCGAAGATCAGCCAAGGCCGGCGCCCCTGATTCAGCAGGGCCATCTGGACCTCGACGTTGGCCTCGTTGCGGTACTTGGCGAAGCTGTCGATCCCGCGCTTGGTGCGGATGTTGGACAGCTCCGTGTGCCGGTCGGTCAGGTCCGTGTCGGTGATGGTCGGGTGGTAGGCCCGCCGGACGATGTAGCCCTCGCGCTGGAAGATCTGCGCGGTGCTGTCGACCGTGGCAGACCAGACCTCAATGTAGCCGTCTGAGGGGCTGCGGCTGGTCGTGGTCGCCGCTGCGAGCGTGTAGGTGCTGGTAGACCCCTCGGTCACGTCACCGGCCGTGACAAGCTTCTCGGCGCCGTCGTAGATGGTGACCGTAGCGCCAGCGTCGGGCGTGAGTGCCGTCCCGTCCTCGTCCGTGACGATGAGATCCAGCGACTCCGCAACGCCGATCTCGATGAGCCTGGGGAGCTGGTAGCGATGCACGATGGCCATCAGGCAGCCCTCCGGTTGCTCATCTTGAGTTGGACCTGCTCCCACAGCGGGCCCTCGCCCTCAGCGATTCGGGCGCGCTGAGCAGCGGTAAGGGTCGGCAGGTCGGACTTGCGGGTGACGTGCTTCGGGGGCAGGTCGTCCACGAGACCCAGGCGGGCCAGGTCAGCAGCGATGTCCTCACCGATGAGCACGTCAGCCTCCCAGTCGCCAAGGGCGTTCTGGGTGTAGTAGCGGGTGGCCCAGGACCAGATGCCGCCCTCGGCAGCGTCAGGGGCCCACTCGGCACCGATCTCACTGGGTCGCGTGCCGATGAGCAGGGGGAAGTCTCCCCAGCCCTCGTGAGGCTCCAGGGCGCCCTCGAGCACGTCCGCCCAGGCCATGGAGCCTCGGCCGATGCGAGCGAGCGCCTCGGGCTCGTTGCGTACACACCAGGCGTACCAGGACGGCAGCCAGGTGTAGGGGTCTCTCACCGTCGCCACGATGAGGCGCGACTCCCCCCAGCCGTGCAGCCGAAGCCACCAGGCCGGGAGGTGTCGAGCCGAGCCGTCCTGCAAACGCATGACCGCACGCGGCAGGCGACCCTTTCGGAGGATCACCTTGCTCGTGTAGACGGTCCCGGTGCGCGGCATGTCCGCATGCACCAGGCGCTCGCAGGCGTGGCTCATCAGCCGATGACCCGAGAGATCGCCTGGCCGAAGACGTAGATGTGCTTGGCAGCCGCAGCCCCGTCAGCGGCGACGCCGATGTAGGGGATGAAGTCGGTAGCATCGGTAAGGGCCGAGGTCGTCCGCACCAGCGTGTTGTTGAGGTAGCACTTGGCCACCCGGTCGCTCCCGATGATGATCTTGAGGTAGATCTCGGTGTCGACCGCGCCAGCCACGCTGGTGTCGGTGCTGGTGTCGGTGCCGCCGATGGAGTCCACGACCTCCCAGTTGCCGGAGGCCACGTCGTCCTCGTAGCGGAAGTACACCTGATCGTCGTCCGTGGCCTTCACCTCGGTGTTGGTCAGCTTGAGACCGGCCCAGATGATGGCGTTGGTGATGTTGGAGCCCGTCTTGATGTGGGCCTCCCACACGACGCTCTTGTCCGTGCCCCAGGTGACCTCGGTCCAGACAGACTGGCCGGCGTCCAGGTGGGGGAGCACGATGACCTCGTCACCGTCGGCGCCGTCCGTCTCGAGCTTGATGCCGCCCTCGGCGTAGTAGGTCACGTCGTCGGCGCTGGCGTTGGTGCCCAGGATCTCGAAGCGGGGATCGATGAGGTCAGACGCGGCGGTCGCGTTCAGGTCCGGGAGACCCTCGGCACCAGCGACCCACTTGAGCTCGAAGCGCGGGCTCAGGCCGTTGTAGCCCTGGGGGCGCGAGGTGAAGGGCAGGGCCTGCACGCCCGAGGCCGAGGGGCCAACGCCCTGACCGGCGATCTGCCATGCGCTGGCCGCACTGACCTGGACCTTGGCCCAGCCGCCGCCGGGGATGACCACGACCGCAGAAGCCGCGTCGTTGTTGATGGTGAGATCCTCGCCAGCCTCGCCGGCGTTGCGGATCTCGAAGTACATGCCCTCGTTGCCCTCCTCCTTCGGAAGGGTCACGGTCCGAGCGGCGCCGCCCGGGTCCAGGGTGAGGACCTGCGCGTCCTGACGAGTCAGGGTCAGGGCCCCGCTCATCGTGATGGCTTCGCCACCGTACTTGTGATGCACCTGACGGGCGATCACGAACGGGTTGCTGCCCTTCTGTACCTTTGCCATTTCTGTTCTCCTATTCCCGGGCTCTCGCCCATTTCAGAAGATGCGGCCCGCGTCAGCGAACCATCCCAGGAGCGGCGAGGCGTGCCGCTGCGGGCCGCATCAAGAGCTCCTCTTGGGTCGTCCGAGGCGGCGCTCCATGCGGTGCGCCTGCTCTCGCGCGATCCGTCGAGACGTAGCGGGGTCGTTCCCGTTGTCGATGAGCTGCTTGGTGAAGCGGTCCATCGTGGCCCGCATGCCAGGGACCTCGCCCCCGCTGGGAAGGTGGCGCATGTCCACCGTGTCAGGAGAGCCACGCAGCCCATCAGGCAGGGCGATGTGGGCGAACGGGTCCGAGCCGCCATCCGAGCGGAAACGGCGGTCAGCGCGCTCCTCGGCGGTCTCGAACATGCTCACAGCGCAGCCCCCTCAGTGAAGAGAGCGGACGCAGCAGCGAGGTCCTTTCGACGCAGGGCAACGCCCAGCTTCTCGTAAAGGGCGTTCATCTTGGCCTGCTTGTCCTTCTCGAGGGCAGCGGCCCGGCGCGCAGCAGCGGCGCTCTTCTTGGCGGTGGTGCTCACTTGAGTTCCGAGTTGGCAGCGTGGGCATCGGCAGCGGCCACACCAGCCATAGCGAACTGCTCGGCAGCATCACCATAGCGGCCCGATCGGGCGGCCTCGAGCGCAGCATCCATGGCCCGGAGCATGACCACGCGGGCTTCAGCCATCGCAGCCTTGAGCTCTCGGCGGGTGGGCGGAGCCACATCAGCGGAAGCCTGGACGGGCGTCTCATCGACGACCGGAGCGGCCTCGACCACAGGCTCCACGACGGGAGCGGGAGCGGGGGCGGGCTTCTTGGCTGGGGCCTTCTTCGCCCGGCTCTTGCGGGGGGCGCGGGCGCGCTTGGGCTTGGTCTCAGCCATCGGTGGTCTCCGTGGGTGCGGGCTTGGCGCGGCGAGTGGCGCGGCGCTTGGGGACGACGGGGGCGGTCTCCTCGGCGAGGATGCCGGTGTAGACCTTGTAGTCCTCCTCCATCATCTCGATCCGCCCCTCCTGCGCCTCGACGCGGTGCTGAAGCCCGGGGTTCTTGCCAGCGACCTCGTAGAGGCGGCTGAGCTTCTGGCGCTCGGTGGCCATCTGCTTGAGGTAGAACTCCCGCAGGAAGGGGAGGGCGAGACCCGAGTCACGCAGGTGACGGCGGAAGTTCATGACGGCGGGGATCACGTCGTCGCTGTTCCAGAGGATCTCCTTGGTGGGCAGGACCACCGCCTCCTGGCCAGGCTCGATGAACCACTTGCCGCCGGTCTGCGTGTCGTAAAACTCGTCGTAGTAGAGGTAGTCCCCGAGGAGCGGGTCCGTCGGGTGGATGACCTTGGCGCCCTTGGCGGTGTGCCGGTTGAGCGCGGGCATCATGTTCTCGATCGTCACTTCGCCGCCGTGGGGGTCGGTGACGCCGTTGCATCCGGGCTGGCCGACGATGCGCTTGGGGCGAGGGAGCCAGCCGTAGCGCGTGCCCTTCTCGTCCGAGAGACCCACCCAGGACCACGACTGCGCGTAGTGGATGTAGACGTAGGGGTGCGCGGGGCGGTTGGCGCGACCGCCAACCGGGAGGCCGGTGGCCTGGGTGTTGTCGCGGTTGCGCTTCTTGGGCTGCGTGAGCCGCGTGACGCTGGACATGGGGGGTTGCTCCTGGGGTGCGTGAAGGGGAGGGGCAAGGTGCTCGAGCCATCACAGCCCGAGCACCCTGTCAGCGAATCACGCGTCGCTGATGATCTCGACGCCGCGCAGGTCCTCAGCCTCGACCACCGAGGGGTACATGTTGAGGATCGCGGTGGTCATGGCGTTGGTCGCGTCACGGTCGCGCTCGACGAAGCCGATGCCGAAGTCCGCGAGGATCTCGGCCGGAGCCAGCTGACCCTGCAGCAGGCGACGCCAGGAGCGCAGCGTGTAGGCGAAGCAGCCCATGCCGAACATCGCGCCAGACCGGTCGGCAGACGAGTTGACCAGGGTCACGCTGTCCGACTGGAAGAAGTTGATGCCGTTCCAGGAGCCCTTGAAGCCGGGACCACGGAGCGCCAGCATGTCAGCCGTCGCGGGCACGAACTGCTGAGCACCGGTCTCGCTGCGGAGGCTGGTCTGGAAGTCGTTGATCTGCACGGGGTGCAGGACACAGGCGAACTCGCCGGGCACGCTCTGGCTGTTCAGCTGGAACTGAGCGCTGTAGATGTCGTCCACGGTGAGGTCGTTGCCCGTGCCGGGGCCGACATCGTTGGCCAGCGCCGGGAAGAGCGCGCACAGCAGGTCGGTCAGGGTGAGGCCGATCGACTGGTTCAGGTTGTCGATCACCTGCTGCATCTGGACGGGGCCGCCGTTGATGCCCAGGAGGTCCGTCAGCTCGTACTGCAGGACGTAGCGAGCCCAGGTGTGCTGGTACTGGCTGGTCGTGTAGGCCGTGTTGGACTGACCACCGACCGTCTCGCTGGTAGCGGCGGCGGCGGGCTGGGGGACAGCGTCCTGGGTGATGTTGCCGGTGTCGGACCCGACGATGCCGTCGAGGTCGTCGAACCGCATCAACTGACGCAGGTCGGTGGGGTCGAACAGCTGAGCGATCAGCATGTCCGTCATGACAGCGCTGATCTGACCACCGTTGGTCTGCAGCAGTGCGTGGGTGACTTCGTTCGCCACGATGAACTCCGGGTTAGGGAAGGTTGGTTGCCTTGACCTACACCCGGTTTTTCACGCGCGGGGACGCGGGGTCTTGATGACTGCTTAGCACAAGTGACAACGTGTCGTCAATCGGGACGTGCTGTCAGCCCTCGACCTTGCCGCCGTCGATCATGAACTGCTGCCACGCAGCCGACCCGCCCGTGGGCTTGCCGTCCGCGCCGATGCGGCCTGCGCGCCACTGACCCTTCGCCCGGAAGCGGTTGATCTTGGCGCTGGTCCACTTCGAGCCGCTCTTGCCCGGAGGAGGAGCCGTGCCGGTGTGCAGCGTACCGCCCTGGCCGAGAGTCCCGATGACCTTGCCGGTAGCGGGGTCGACGATCTGCAGGCCCTGACCGGCCGGCTGCTCGGTCTCTTCCTCGAGCTCGTCGTTGGTCTCGGCCGCCTTGGGGAAGTGGACCCCGAGGAGGGGGTCAGCGCGCACGGCCTCGCTGTTGAGCCAGGTCCCGAAGTCCTCGGGCTCCGAGGTGCTCTGGGCGTACCGGTCGTACTCGGAGCGGGCGAGGTTCTGAACCGAAGCGTGGCCGAAGTTGCCGCCCACGCGCTGAAGCACGAGGTCCTGAGCGTGACGCTTGGCCTGCATCTGGAGAGCGCTGGTTGCCTTCTCAGCCTTTGCGGCAGCCTCAGCCGCGGCCTGCTTGGCGGCCTCGATCTGCTGCTGTGCCGTGGTCTTGAACTCGCCGAAAGACGACAACTGCGCCTTGGCCTGCTTGAGGTCGAAGCGCGTGCGCTGGTAGCGCTCCCAAGCAGACTGATTCCAGCCCTCGGGCGCCTGCGTCGGCTCGAACTCGGCAGCGGACGTGTGTGCAGGCAGCTTCGGCTCAGCGGGGGCGGCCGGAGGCTGAGCGGCGGGCGCAGCAGCAGGCGGCGTGGGGACCTTGGGGGTCTCGTCAGACATGGGGGTTACTCCTGGGATTCGGCGTCGTCGCCGGGGGACTCGTCAACGGGCAGGGCGGGGACGGCCTCAGCGATCTGGCGCTGGATCTCCGCCTCTTCCTGAGCGTTCTTGATGATGCGCGCGATCGCCTCTTCGCGGGTCATGCCCGGGTTGAAGCGCAGGAACTGGTCCACCTGCCCCAGCACGCCCTGCTCACGCATCACCTTGGCCTCCTCGAGCGAGGCCTTGACCTCATCCAGGCTCAGGTTGAGATCCGCGTAGATGATGCGGTAGTCTTCCGGGTCCTCGGGGAGGCTCGTCCCCGTGAGGGCGTTGAGCAGCGTGGCCGACGTGGCCAGGCGCATCTTGTCGCCGCGCATCATGGGGACCTCGAGCGCCTTGCGAGCCTTGCGCTGCCCGTCCCTGCTCAGGGCGATGGCGTAGCCGCTCATCCCCGTGGAGCCGCCGCTGATGGAGATGTCCTGCGGCGCGACACCAGCGTAGACCGCGAGCTCAGCCGAGTAGGCGGCAATGGCCTCGCCTGCGCTTTTCGGGTCCATGGCGGGGGCGAACTGACCCAGCGAGCCCGACTTGTCAGTTCCGACGGACCGCCACTGGAGCACGCCCATCTGGTTCATCCGAACCACCTTGACACCCTTGGCCTTCCCGTCCGTCATCGACGTGTTGCCAGCCATCACCGGCTCGGCATCCAAGGTCCAGCGCTGCGGGTGAGCCCCATCGCGAACGCCGGCCACCCAGTACGTCTTGAGGGCTGCGCCGGTGAGCGTGCCGTTGAAGACCTCGGAGCCGGCCCATGGGCGCATGAGCGCGTTGCTGACCCGACGGTGGTACGCGGTCCACGTCCAGATCGGAGCGCCGGCTGCATCGGTGTAGATGTAGCGACCGCCGAGCCCTGGGGCGTAGATCTCGGTGACATCCTCCAGCGCATCGCCAGGGCTGTGCCCCTCGCCCTCAACCTCGACCTTGAACACCGGGTTGGCCGGGTCGCGCAGGTCGTAGGTCGTCCAGGTCCATTCCTTCAGCGGCGGACTGGTGTTGGGACGAATGCTCGCCTCGAGGTGCCTGACGTAGTTGGGCTGGTCGGGCATCTGGGGGTTGGGCGACATCTCGATACTGTTGAGCGGCACCACCTTGTGCCACAGCCCCCGCCCTTCGGTGAAGCCCGTGAGGACGAGCACGTCGTTGGTGCCCACGACCAACTGGAGCAACTCTTGCGACTGCGCCCACAGCTCAGGAGGCATCAGCACCTCGAGCTCTTCGTCGGTCGTTCCCTCAGCCTCGACCACCGGCGGGTCGTCGTAGAGGGTCGACAGCTGCAGGTTGATGGTCAGCGCGGGATTGTGCGAGACCTCAGCGGGCGGCAGGAACTCCAGCACCTCGGGGGCGAAGAAGTCGGCCAAGCGCTCGTCTGCGTACTGGGACCAGTTGCCCGTCAGGACGGCGACACGCATGGTGACGTGCTCCCAGATCTCCTGGAGAGCCTCGTCCTCGGGCTTCGGGCGTAGCTTGCGGAAGTCGCTCACGCGCGGAGTGTAACCTATATCGTCAAGCCTGTTGACTCGTTGTCAGCAGGTGGCTCATACCACGAGCATCGGGATCTCGTCCCGCGTGAGCAGCCTCGGGTCCAGCAGCAGGTCCAGCACCGCGTAACGGGCCGAGTCGAGCGGGTCTTTCAGGTCCTCCTCGGTCCCGGTGTAGTACCGAGCCGAGCGGATGAAGGGGAGACACTCCTCGTGGACCAGCCATCGCTCCTCGCCCATGAGCGCGTTGATGGCGCTCTCCCCTGCCCGGACACTACCGCCACCCTTGTGCGGGCTCTCGACGCGCTTGGGGCACTGAGAGACGCCGAGCAGCTGGGCGAGCTCGTACTCCACAAGCTGGTTGAACTGGATGGCGCCGCGAACACCGAGCCCCGCGGTGTTGATGTCGCCGAAGATGCGGTCAACGTGGTGAATCGTCCAGTCCCACGAGGCCAGCCCGTCCAGCACCGCCTGCGCTGTCTCCTTTGCGCCCACGCCCGCCTCCGTCGCTGCCCACTGCCACAGCAGATAGAACCGGCCACCAATGCGGGCCACGATGCTCACAACCTGCTTGCCGACTCCCTGCCCGTGGTCGATGCCCACCCGCACGAGGTCGCCCTTGTTGATGGGCAGCCCGGCCACCGTCTCGTCGTCGATGAGCAGGCGAGGAGAGAAGCGGGACAGCCGGCGACCCTGCGCCAAGCCTTCCCACTTGGCGTAGATGCGCTGAGGGCGCTCCCACTCGTCCGTCTCGGCGATCTGCGCCTCGATGCTGGACGGGCTACGGTGGGGAGCGTTGCGGACGCTGAG